>ENA-OQAB01001186-OQAB01001186.1-human-gut-metagenome-genome-assembly--contig:-NODE-1186-length-12664-cov-2.979899_pt1 | contig 12664 bp, 11 predicted proteins | sample MGYA00242490_ERZ504517 | MGnify/ENA primary metagenome ERZ504517 (study PRJEB26092, sample SAMD00036298) | human gut metagenome | host: Homo sapiens | study: EMG produced TPA metagenomics assembly of...
ATGGCCGTAAGGGAACCGGCCGGATACGGGATGAGGATATCCGGTGTGTCACCGGGGAGTGCAAGAGAGTCGGGAATGGAAATGTGAAAACAAGGATACGGAAAAATAAGATATGGACGAGTGCGGGATGAAAAAAAACGCTATCAAGGCCTTTTACATCGGGGGAAAGGCGGGAAATCCGGATTTCCGGGAGAGGGGGGCCACCCCTTATGTCGAACGGTGTGCCCCCATGACATGACCATGATGCTGGAGACTATCCGTGGAGCCGGCGCGAGGCCGGAAAGGATATCCCCGGCCAGATGGATCTCCCTGTTGAGGGGGACGGCTACCGTGCCTGCCGGGATGTGAAAGCCCCCCTGGTCATGGTACGGGTCCCTTCCGGATATACGGTCAGGTGTCTGTTTCCGGCCGGGGAAAAGGGACACTCCTTCCAGGCGGAAATGCAGTAATTGGACCGGACTACTTATAAAGTATGATATTAATAAAGTAAATAGCGGTAAAAACTAAAAAAGTACAATGGAACATTACATTTTCTATTGCAAGCTGTCGCTTCTGGCAGTGCTGTCACTGATAACGGCCTGCTGCATGCTGAGCCGGAGATGGTATGTCAACCTGGCCGCATTTCTTGCATGCCTCTCGGGCGAGACCTTTCTGGCCCACCTGTTCTTCCCCGGATACATGCTGTGTCCGGCGGCCGCCTCGTTCATAATCCTCTTCCTTTCCCGGATATGGGACCTGTCCAGAACCCCGGCAAAGGGGAACGGGGCTGATCCCATCCGGCTGCCGGTCAGGTCAGGAATCCGGGAGTCCCGGCTCGAATTCTATTACCACTACTCCAACTTCCTGGTTTACGGAGGGGCCGGTTCCGGAAAGACGAAAAGTATCGGAAAATGGCTTCTGAGCGAATACATGCGGCTGGGATTCGCCGGATTCATCTATGACTTCAAGGATACGGACTATACCCGTACCGCCTACAACCTCATTAAAAGGCACAGGTATCCGCACAAGTTCTACTATGTCAGTTTCGACAGGCCTGAACGGTCGTACCGGTTCAACCCGCTCAAGGTGGTGAGGGACCGCACGGAACTGATCCAGCTGATGGAGGACGTGCTGCTCGCGCTGCTTCCCAAGAAGGAACAGCAGAACGAATGGGTCGCCGGAGGTCTGGGCATCCTCCGCGGCGTGGCGTTCCGGTTCTGGGACGAGTTCCCCGAGCATTGCACGCTGCCGCATATACTGGCCTTCATCATGACCGCCTCGGCAAGGCAGCTCTCCCTGTTCCTGCAGCAGAACCTCGTGTCGGAAATGCTGGCCGGCGCCTATCTGAAGGCGGAAGGTTCCGAGAAGACCCAGGCATCCTATCTCTCCACGCTGTGTAACAATCTGGCCACCGTTTCACAGAACGAGGAGATCGCCTATGTCCTTTCAGGGGACGATTTCGATTTCAACCTGATCGATCCGGAAAATCCGAAACTTTTTGCCATCAGCAACAACTTCTCCAAGAACTCGGTCTATGCTCCGGTCATCGGCATGCTCATGACCATATCTTCCCGGCAGTTCACCATGCGGAACAAGGTTCCTTTCGTCTATTTCCTGGACGAGATGACGACAGTCAATATCAAAAACTTTGAGACGCTGCCTTCCGTCCTGCGTGAGTATCTTTGCGCCTTTGTTCTTTTAACACAGTCCGGTTCCAAGGTGGAGAACCAGTATGGCAGGCTCGACCGTTCATCCGTGGAAGCCAACTTCGGGAACCAGTTTTTCGGACGGACCAAAGACGTGGAGTCATTGAAATATTATCCCATGATGTTCGGAAAGGAGGAAAAGGAACGGAGATCCCGCAGCGCGGGAAAAAGCGGGGAAGCACGAACAGGAGCGTGACCGTATCGTCCCAGAAAGAGGACATCTATCAGGGAAAGGATTTTGCGGATCTGGAACCCGGGGAGTTCATCGGTTCCGCCACGCGTGCCAACGTCAGCTACTTCAAGGTAAAGCTGGAGATGTATGACGACAGGAACGAGGAGCCCCTGCCCGATGTTCGGGTCCTTGAGCCGGGAGAGCTGGGCAGGAACTTCGCAAGGATTCTTGAGGAGGTACGGGAGCTGTTCCCGTGTGAGTGAACGGACCGACCCTCATCTTTCCCTTCCGGTCAGAAGATCGGTCCCCAGCCTTTTCAGTTCCTGGATGATGGCCTTCCTGGGATTCACCACGAACCGATACAGACGGCAGACATTCATGTACAGCCGCCTTTCCTCCCTGAACTCCCCGTGCAGGATCTCACGCTTGATTCTCGATACAGTCTCGTTCCGCAACTCGTTCCTTGCCTTCCATTCCCCGGAATATTCCTTCAGGCCCTCATCCTTGGACCGGCAGTAAGGGAAGTAGCCATACAGCCGGTTGAACCTGGAGGCGCACCGGGCGGACCACTGGGAACGGTCAAAGCCGACCACCACCTCCCTGCCGTCAAGAACCTGCCGGTTTCCCCCTGCTCTTGGACAGCGGGGAAAGGGACACGGTCTGGGATCTGTCCATGCGGGAGACGATAATATGCACATGCAACTGCAGTCCCGGTTTCCTGTCACCGGCTTTTGCCCTGCCGGCTTCCACTTCGGGATCATCGCCTTTATAATGGCGTTCCGTTTCCACACGTCCATACCATACCAGATCATCACCGGACTTGATTTTCTCCCGGTAAAAGTTCCGGGCATATTCGTCCATGCATCCGCGGGAGAATTTTTTCAGCTCGGCCAGTACCTCTTCCTGCTCACCGGCGGTCAGTTCCGAGAATTCCCCGACTTGCTTTCCGGTCACCTTTTCTATGAGATGCCTCTGCTCCTCACCGCTCGGATTGATGGAAAGCATATAGAACTTATCATCATTTCTTTTCAGGGTTCTGTGGTTATTGTCTATATGGTGCATGACAGTCCGGGGTGTGACAAAGTCTTTTTGTTGTGAAAAAAAAATTATCTAGTAAGGACGTACATCCTGTGACTCCTTGCTGAGATATTCCACCAGCTGCACACATTTTCCCTTGTTATCCGATACTCCCGGGGTATTGACAGGCCGGTGTGCTTTACAGTACATATTCCTCGTCAATCTTCTTGATGAGCAGCTGCAGGGTGTTAATGGGTATCTTGACCTCATCACTGAACTTTACCTTCACAAACCTGTCGGGATTGAGTTGGTATTTGACAAGTTCGGCCAGGCGTTTGAGTTTGTCCGCATATCCGGCATTATCATCGGATACCGCCTTTTCGTTTTCAGAAACCTGTTGTTGGAGCTGGCGGTTCTTCTCCTTGAGATCACGCATCTCATTCATCAGGCGGGCATAATCTTCCGGTATTCTTTCTTCTTTGTTATCCCTGTCAATTACTTGTTTGAAATAATCCCTTTCATAGCTTCTGAGTATCTTGACAACATCCTCTATTCTTTTCTGGATTTGTACAATTGGTTGTTTGGTTATCTGCTGCGGAGTTACGCCGGAGACTTCAAAATATTCCATCATCTGACTGATATAGGAATTGTTTGATTGCGTACCGCTGTTGATATCAAGCCTGTATTTGACACTGGGTGACACTCTTAGAAAACATGTCAGTTTTTCCGTTCCTTTTTGCTTCATTTTAACAACTATTGTTTTGATACAAAGTTACTTATAAAAAACTGGACGTCAAAGGTAAACATATTCTTTTTATAAAGATATTGTAATTTGTTATTAATCAAATGTTTATATATTTACGTAAACCATGCGTTTACGGGTATTAAATGCTTATTAACAGAAAGTTGAAAGTACCATGTTTACAAGAAGTTTATTATCGGTTTACATATTTTAAATATATATCTCATTATCAACGCTTTGCGTCGATTAAGGTTCTCGCGTGCGGGAACTCCTCTTGCTCTTCCTTATCAGGAATTCACTAAGGGACTTTCAGCCCCTTAGCCCCGGGAGCCACAAAGCACCGGAAGCACTTCGGAACAGTCGTACAATCCGAAGGCCCCACCCATGAAAGAAAGTGACAAACAGAAAATGGCAGTAAATGTATGGAAACGGATGTAAACAGCGTGTGAACTCCCCCTTGAAAGGAAGACGGATACAATTATTAGCAGAAGCAAAAGTAAGCTAATTCACTGATAAAGAGCTGTGTATAATTTGGACAAACAGAGAAAAATCATTACCTTTGATATGTGATAATAAAGGATATAACACGTTATGAATGAAGAAATTAGAAACATTTTAGCCGAGAATGGAACAAAAACTTCGAAGATACGTAAACTTCTTCTGCTCGGCCTTACCCACCGGGAAATAGCGGAGCTCGTTACTCGTGGAAATCGTGGATTTGTGTGGAACGTCTATAAAAGGATGAGAGATGAAGGATTGCTACCTGCTACTCAGACTTCCGTAGTTACCGTACCCGAACTTGATTATTCTTTCAGAAGAAAATTCGGTGTCGAGATAGAGGCTTGCAACTGCACATTTGAACGGCTCGTTCATGAATTGAGAGAGGCGGGTATCGAAGTGGCCAGTGAAGCATACAACCACCATTTGCGCTCACGTTGGAAACTGGTTACGGATAGCAGTCTGAACGGGAATGACACATTTGAGCTTGTAAGCCCTATATTGGTGGGAGAAGACGGATTGGAAGAACTGGAAAAAGTCTGCTGGGTTTTGGATGCCTGCAATGTAAAGATTAATGGAAGCTGCGGCCTGCATGTGCACATGAGTGCTGAAGACTTCAATATCACCACATGGCAGAACCTGTTGCTTTCTTACAAACATGTGGAAACTGAAATAGACAAGTTCATGCCAGCCTCACGCAGGGGCAATACAAATGGTTATTGTAATTCACTGATACGTTTCTCTGATGAGCGTATTCGTTCGGCACGAAACATCGAGGAACTGCAGCATCTGTTTCCCAACAGGTATATGAAAGTCAACCTTCAAGCCTATTCGCGCCACAAGACGGTGGAGTTCAGACAGCATTCGGGAACTATCAGTTTCACAAAGATAGAAAATTGGGTGCGTTTTCTCGACAGAATGATTACCTTTGCATCTGTAAGCGCACTCCCGACAGGAGTCAGGTTGGAAAATTTTCCTTTCTTGGGGGAAAAACAAAAACTGTATTATAAATTAAGAACAAAAAAATTTAGCCGTATGAATAAGAAAACATATATGTTGCCTGGTGACGAGCGTATCGTTGCCGGCAACGCCAAAGAGTTTGTGCAATGAACTTCGTGTGGGCAGTTGGATGGATTCCGATTGTACCGATGAACAGTATATGCACAATTTTGCCGAACGTTATGTGGTGCAGTCGGGTGTACGGATTGCCACCGATACACCTGAGAAGTTCCTTGCCGATTTGATTCGGACAGGATATGCCAAAGAAATGTAACGGACGGTTTCCTTTATTATTACACCATCCCCGTTTTCCTTTCATGGGAAGATGGGGATTTTTTTGTTCAGGCAGAAAGCATCTGTTTATTTACTTGAATATACAAATTACTTAACTATATCTATAAGCAATTTACTTAATAAGTAATATATTGTACACTTATATTTATGTAGATATAGAAAAATTTCATCTTGTCATCCGGATATTCTTCCGTTCTCCCCTGAAAACAGTAATTTCACCCTTGAAAAAATGGAAAAGATGATGTAACACCTGCGGGGCTGAATCATCTTCATCCTGAGTATGGAATGTCTTATCTTTGCCGGCTCAAAAAGAGAAAGACATCAAATGGAAACTACGAGCCGCTTTTTAAAAGATAAACAGTATATGTGGTACAAGGTAAGGGAACTATGTTCCAAAGGACTCAACAAGACACAGATCGGCAGATGCCTGGGCGTAGACAGAAGCACCGTACGGCGATACCTGGCGATAAGCAGGGAAGAATTCATCAGGAAACAGAACTCTCATCGCAGGCATAAGTTGAAACTTGGAAAATATGAGGAGTATGTGCGCGGAACCCTGGAAGAATATCCGTACATATCTGCCGCCAGAATACATGACTGGCTCAGGGAATGTTATCCGGACTTCCCCCAAGTATGCGGCAAGACCGTATTTAACTTTGTCGGACGCATAAGGGAAAAATACGGCATTGGGAAGAGCTCGGACGGTAAGGTTCGTCGGGATTATGAGAAACAGCCGGACACACCTTACGGGGAATATGCACAGGCTGATTTCGGTGAGAAATGGATACCTGCCGGAAACGGAAGTAACGTGAAAGTGTACTTCTTTGCAATAGTACTTTCACGATCCAGGCAAAAGTTCATCCATTTCAGCCGCCGGCCTTTCGATACGGAACTTGCAGTATACGCACATGAGCTTGCCTTCCAGTATTTCGGCGGAAAGCCCCGCAAGATAATCTATGACCAGGACAGAGTACTTATATCAAGGGAGAATTTGGGAGATCTGGTGCTGACTACAAAATTCCAGTCATTCGTAAAGGAACAGCATTTTCTGCCTGTATTCTGCCGAAAAGCGGACCCGGAATCGAAAGGAAAGGTGGAGAATGTGGTCAAGTACGTAAAGGGTAACTTTCTCTCAGGGAGGCTTTTTCATGACATAGACAGACTTAATGAAGAGGCACGCCTTTGGCTGGAAAGGACCGCGAACGGAAAGGAGCATGGAACCACCCGTCTGACCCCCAGCCGGGAGTTTATCGTGGAGAGAAATTTCATGATGCCCTATCATGGAACTCCGCAACCGCCGCAAGAGTACATGACCGAATACCATGTACGTAAAGACAATACGGTACAGTATCGGGGAAACTACTACAGTGTTCCTTCAGGAACCTACCGAAGTGGAGAAACAACAGTATGGCTACAAGAAGCTGAAGGCTGTTTGGAACTGTACAGCAAAGATACGGGAAAGCTCCTGGGCAGGCATCCTCTTAACATGGGAAGAGGGAAGATCATATATGATGAAAGCCACAGGAGGGCCAGAAATGCCGGTACACAGAAATTGGCGGAGCGTATCCTTATATATGTATCTTATAACAAGGAAGTCGCCTTATGGCTGGAAAATCTGCGCCGGCGAAAGGAACGCTACTACAGGAGTAACCTGGAAGTAATCCTGCGCAGTATTCCGAGCTATGACGGGCATACGCTGGTTGAAGCCATACGCATGTGTCTGGACCGGGGTATCTATAACGGGGAGTCTGTCAGGAACCTGTGCGAGTGTGTGCGCAGGAACTCCGGAGAGATACCGGAAAACGGCAGCGCTTATATTTCACAACCACCAGGCATGCATCCGCCGTTTCAAACCGGAATGATGCAGTCTTACAAAGATATTTTCACGAATCATGATAAAACGTAAAAAAGAACTGGTTGATATGCACGACGTCTGAAACTGGCAAGTCTGGCCGAACACATGACGGAGATTATACATGAGGCACAGGAAAAGCAACCTACCTATTCGGAATTCCTGCTATCCTGTCTTGCAAGAGAAGCAGGCGAAAGGGACCGGAAAAGCTTCCTCTCCCGGATGAAAGTGGCCGGACTCCCTGCCAGGCATACTTTGGACGAGTATGATTTCAGCCGGACAGAAGGACTGGACGGCAAGCAGCTTCGGGAGTTGCGGGAGCTCACGTGGATGAGCAGGGCATACAACCTTCTCCTGATAGGAGGCCCCGGAACCGGAAAGACATTCATTGCATCCGGACTCGTCCATGAGGCGGTGAAAGAGGGATACAATGCCGCCTTGATAAGCCTGGAAGATCTGCTCGTCTGCCTGAAGACAAAGGATGTTTCCCGACATGCCATGAAGACCTATAAAAGGATAATGAAAGCCCGGCTGCTGGCAATTGACAATGTCACATTATATCCCTTGAAAAGAGAAGACATGTTGCTATTGTTCAAGCTGGTTAACGCCCTTCAGGAAAAAGTGTCACTCATTATTATTGCGAACAGAGGACTGGCGGAGTGGTTGGAGGAGCTGGGAGATGAAGCGGTGGCTGCTGCCTTGCTTGACAGGTTGCTCTACTGTTGTGAAGTAATCAATCTTTCAGGAAAGAGTTATCGTCTGGAGAATAGGAAAACAATTTTTAGCAATCAGACATAGGGCATTGCTATATAAAAAGGGTTAATTAATGTAAACTGATAAAGGTATAAAAGTGGGATATATTAAATTACTAAAAAATGAGGTGTGTAAATTTGCAAGGTACAACAAATCAATAGAAAGATAACTTTTTTCATATACATACAATTGTTATTTAGTTAGACATTTATATTTCTTTTCACGGCTTTTTTATCAGTAAAGTCACCACGCTATATGCGTCCACATCTACTCCACCGGCCAGTTTCACTTTTGATTGAGCCATTTTCTTTACTGTTTCGGCAGGCGTTGTTCCGGATGTCGTAACCACTTTGACCGCTTTCGCAGCTTTAAACGGCAGCGCTATTTTCAGACCTTGTATTACGTTGGCCGACGAGTTTACCAATATGACGGATATATCTCCTTCGGCGTTTTTATAAGCGGTCGCAGAGATTCCGGAAGGAGCGCCTTCCGGTAAAGTTGCCTTTACCCGTATCCGTCCGGTAGCATATTTGGCAAAATGCGACAGGAAGTATCCCCGTGTAGTCACTTCACTACGAACCGAACCACCGTCACCATCGCCCAACATACTATAAAAACGTCGCAAATACCACCAGATATAGACGTTGAAACCCAAATTCATGCAGTTGTTCAGTTCTTCGGCGAAGGCCATGTTCTCCGTACGCAACGCTTCAGGGCCCGTCAGTACTTTGTCTTTCCAGGCCTTGTTCAGATAATGTTCCGTCATCCAGTATTCCTTGCCTTTCTGAGCAAGCAAATCATAGCTCACCAATCCTCCACCGTAAATATGTCCGCCGATGCAATCCACATTTGCGGCAACTTGCTCATCCTGCAAAAGCGGATCGGTGAAATCATGGTTGAACTTGGAATGTTCGGAAGCCATCAGCTTGACCCCGGTAGCACGCAGTTTGGCGCCGTACTTTTTCACAAAGTCATATATCTGAGCCGGAGACCATTGACAGCTCTCGTACTTGACATCGATATCCGGTTCGTTTTGAATGGAGAGTACATCTATATCCGCGCCATTATTCTGCATATAACGGACAAAACTTTTCAAATACGCCGCATATCCGTCGGTATCGGCCAACTCGCCTTGCACAATACTATGATTGTTTTTCAAACCGACTGGTGGTGTCCAAGGGGTAGCCAGAATGGTAGCCCCCAATGATTTAGCTTTTCTCACCGTACCGACAATCTGTTTCCAGTCTCTTTCACCATTCGGGGAGATACGCACTCGCAATACGTTATACCCGAGCTGCCCCTCTCCATTACCATAAAGAGTGGTTATTTCATTGTCGGATAAAGTGGAAGCCTGCCATTTGGTATTCATGCCGCCGAAACCGATTACTTTCTGATATTCGGTATCTGTATCAATGATAAGGGGGGTAGCGGAATGTACTTCAACAGAGGAGATTTCTCCCGATACTGTAATCTTTTCATTGCTTCCCCCGTAAGAGGGAAGTAATGAAAAAACTGATAATAAATATGTCAAGTATATTGTTTTACGCATACGGGTTGTTATTCTACTGGTTTGGTATATGGAACGATACGGAAGTTACCGAAATAGAAAAGTTGGTTAGTTACTGCCTCTCCTCTGCTACGGTTCTTACCGGAACCTGTCGGATAGTCAAACTCTGCAAAAGCAAACATAAAAAAGCCATAAGAATTCGCCTCCTCAAGTTCTAAAATTCTTGACTTTATATCAGCAACCGTTCCACCACCTATATGCTTAAAGTCCTTTAAAGGGAAAGTCAAGGTTTTCCAGCCTTCAGAGAAACTCTTATCTACTTCTTTATATGTATCGTTATAATTAGGATGCCAAGGAGTAAAAGTAATCTCATGATCCTGGCCATTTACCAATCTAAAATTCCATTTGATAGCACCAGTCAGCCATTGATTATTTTGTTCATTTTCCAAATAACAATCAAATTGAATAGCAAGATCATCACAGTTTGTAATGTCTGCCGGCGCTTTATCCAGCATTTTAGAAGCATAAAAGTTAAAAGTGAGCTCATGCTTGCCTATTTTCTTCAAATCTTCCTCTGATTGCTGATTGGCCTCAAAAGAAAGCCTGTTATTGCCTATTCCTGATCTAAAATCACCAAAAGCTCTAATTTTTGTAGGCCTATCACACCAAGAAGAACCAGCATGAGTAGGTTCTACTGCATTAGTGCTGCAAATATCATTAGTACCACCATCCTTATAGGCATCAGTACCATTTTTAAAGCTTGAAATAAAGATATTATCCTTACAATTCATATAAGAATAGGAATACCCACCGTTATCAGCCTCAGCTTCCACATATAATGCTCCGGGCAGCGCATCTCCCCCATCCGGAACTATTACGTCAATCGTTGTGCCCGCTTCATTAATAATGAATGTACCCGTTTCCGGTTCCTCTCCTGTTCCTTTAGTTGTCACACTGACATCACCGGGGAATACCACTTTCGTCACATTTGCAAAATTATGACCATAAATACGGATTCGCTCACCTGCTTTTGCCAATGTATGCGAAACCCTATCTACTATCGGAGCAGGACCTCTGAATTCCAAATTAAGAACAGCCTCTCCAAAATCCGATACAACTCGAATCGTATTCTTTACACTCTCATCTTTCACTGCTGAACCAACGGGTAAATCGGCAGGCAGTGTCAGTACTATTGTTTCAGCCTCAGCAGTAAACTCCGTCATCTCTACCCCATTACAATATACTTTCGTAACAGTCTCCAAATGAGTACCTACTAAACGCAGGATTTCTCCTCCAAAAGTAGTTGTCGTAGTAATCACCTCTGTCCCGTCGGCCGAACGTACTTCTGCCAATGTCGGCGGATTCCCCTTAATCACAAACGAGTAAATAAATTTCTCTCCGAACTCTGTTTCTACGGTAATCGTATTTCGGTCTGCGTCTGCTTCCACATTAGTTCCCAACGGAGTATCATTCGGAATATGCAACGTTATGCCGCCCGCAGATTGCGAGATAAACTTCTCCTCAGTCTGCTTACCATTAAAATAAACGGCCGTTACAAAATCAAGTCCCGCACCTTGAATCTGAATCTTGCTTCCCAACTCTGCCTCTGAGACTGTAGTAGCGCCCGGCACAGTTGCCTCTTCGCTATTGTACAATGCAATACCGCTTATATTCAACGACTTGCTGATAATATTCAACGCCAACGTAAATTCATTTATATCCGTAACGACCCGAACGGTATTCTTCACGGCCTCATCCGCAACCTGATGACCGATAGGAGTTTCCTCCGGTACCGTAGCCTCAATATAGGTCTTACCGAAGTTAGTAAAATCATCGGCTACAACTTCATATCCGTTAAAATAGACTGCCGATACATTCTCCAAATTATTTCCCTCTATCCGGACGGCCGTACCTATGCGCACTTGTACAATCGGAGTCCACTCTTCGTTTTCCATTACACGGACACTCTCTATTACAGCCTTTGCCGAATCCGTAGCGGTTTTGCCATATTTATCCTCATCCTCACACGACATCAGTCCTGCACCTATAACAAGCAGGAGAAAGAATAACCGGCTATATTTAAAATATTGTTTCGTTTTCATCATTTCTTGCAGTTAGTTATTGCTATAAGATTTCTTAGAATAAGGAACAATACGGAAGTTACCCATAAATACCCGGCAATCGCTCATGATAGTTCCTGTATAGTATGTTCCGCCAACCTGGAACTTACCCAATTTATAGATAAATTTTCCGGTAGCGTCTTTTACGGCTTCCCGCACCTGTTTCACATTCTTGCCTTTCACGGCAGCCATCTCGGATAAAGGCATAGTCAGCGTTCTCCACCCCTTAAAGGTCACAGGAGCAAGCTCTCCATTCTCCACCCATGACACCGTTGTCTGTCGGTAATCACTTTTACCCTCGATCATTTCCCAGCGGAAACAGCCCGTAGACCATGGAGCAGTGGCATAATAGTCAAACTGAACAGCCAGTTTATCGCAAGAGGTGGATTCCTTTATCAATCCGTTGGAGTTAGCCAGCACAATATCCCACATCTTCTGAGAAAACAATCTGAAATTAGCGATTTCGGTATCATTCTGCGTCACCGGGTCAAAATCTGCCGGTCCGTCTTTAGGGAAGGCTCTGTAATATTCGGGATTTCCCGGCTCGCCATACGTATCGGCCGGCAATGGGTCGTGCATCGTAGCCGTTAAAAAATTACTGTAATTATATGCATCACTCTCTTTATTAAACTTATCGATGAAAATGCAGTCCTTACAGTTCATATAATTATAGGAATATGCTCCTCCGCTGATACCTTCTACACATATCTCCCCCGGAAGCAAATCTCCCCCTTCGGGCACTGTGACTGTAATCATTGTATAATCGGAACTTTCCGTAAACATACCGGCTTCTACCACAATATCACCGGGAAAGGTTATCTTATCAATGCCGCGAAGATTGGTACCGTAAATATGAATCAGCTCTCCCGCCTTTGCAAGCGTATGGGAAAATTCCGCTAACGGTCGGCGTACCGCCCAACACCGGGATGGAATAAACAAAAATTATCGTATTCCGTCACAATCCGTATGGTATTCAGTTCCTCTTTATTCTTCACTTCCGAACCTATGGGTATTGATTTCGGAAT
>ENA-OQAB01001187-OQAB01001187.1-human-gut-metagenome-genome-assembly--contig:-NODE-1187-length-12652-cov-3.086866_pt1 | contig 12652 bp, 16 predicted proteins | sample MGYA00242490_ERZ504517 | MGnify/ENA primary metagenome ERZ504517 (study PRJEB26092, sample SAMD00036298) | human gut metagenome | host: Homo sapiens | study: EMG produced TPA metagenomics assembly of...
TTATAGCGATTACGAACAGCCCCCAACATTCCATAGCGTAACCACATTTTTCTCGGCAGAATAAGTGAACCGATATTTCATTTTTCTTACGTTCCCGCTTATCCATGATACAATGTCCTGCATGACGCCAAGAGGACAAACGACAGAACAATATATGCGTCCGAATATCAGCGTCAATACTGCCAGCAGAAGAATAACCCCCACATTTAGAGCCAACACGGCAGGCAGGAATTGTACCTTTGCCATCCACCCCAACCACGCATGAACTGTTCCCGTAAAATCAAGGAACAGTAACGTTATGCCCACAAAGAATATCAGGGCTAATGTGATTCTTACTTTTTCGTAACATCGCATTTAATTTTTTAAGCCCGCTTTTTTTCAAGCCAAATTTTTAATACTTTCTTCGGCTGTCGGTACATTTCTGCCGGAAACAGAAGGTCCTTCCATTACATTGGCTTCCTTTTCCAAATTCTTAATTGTCTCGACTGATTCAGAAAAACGGCTCCCGCCGTGTGTTACAAATGGAATCACAGTTTTCCCCTTGAAGTCATATTCATCGAAGAAAGAATAGATTACCATCGGCATATCGTACCACCAGTTGGGATAACCGACGAATACCACGTCATAATCCTCCAGATTTTGGATATGGGACACGATCTTCGGACGTTCTCCGACCTCTGCCTCTCTTTTGGCTTCGTCAATCAAAGCCTTGTGCGGAGTCGGATATTTTTTTCTCGGTTTGAATGGCAAACAAGTCTCCTTTGGTTTCTTTGGCAATCAGCCTGGCTACATATTCGGTGTTTCCATATAGTTTACCATCACTGATAATGCGGCTGGCTCCCGACGAAGCATCCACACCATCCGGCTCGGGCCATGTGAAATAGGCGACAAGTACTTTTGCCGCTTCAATTTTTATTTCCGCCGTCGGCACTTGGTTACTTACAGCTTTGCTGTTTTCATCGCTTCCCATGCAAAGAAATGATGTTAAAACTATGGCAACCAGCAAGATGGTTCCATTTAATAAAATACTTTTCTTCATATTTCTTTTTTTATCTGATTCTATTGCAAAATTACCGGAATACCATAAGTTGGGGCATAGATATATTGCTGTAAACGATTACCATAATCGCTGTATTTTACATGCAGAAAAGTGAACCCAAGAATTATAATCATTCTGAGATTCACTTTTTTAATTGCCGGACAAATTGATAAAGTCCCTATTCGTTCTGCTGATTTGCCGACATGCCGTCCACCGATATCGTACCCGGATTTCTAATTGTCATTATTTACATTCTAAAATTTCAATTCCAGCCATTATTCAATGCGTTTAATTACACGAGCCGGATTTCCGGCAACAATAGTGTTCGGTTCCACATCGTGTGTAACCACACTCCCTGCACCAACTACGCTATTTTCGCCAATGGTTACGCCGGGCAGAATGGTAGCTCCCGCTCCAATCCATACTCGCCGGCAAATATGAACCGGCTTGCAGGTAATTACCATACGGTTTTCCAAATCATGGTTATTTGATATCAACTGGACATTGGCCGCAATCTGGGCATCATCATCTATTGTGATACCTCCCGCAGACATCATCAGACATCCGTTCATGATGATTACCCGTTTCCCGATAGTAACCTTATGCGGTCGCACGGCAGTCAAAGGAGTCATTACGCGGCTGCCTTCTCCCATAGAGGGGAAAATTTCCCGCACCAAGTTGTCATATTCTTCAGTCATAGGCATCGTGTGGTTCAAACGGAACACCAACTGAGCATGTCTTTTGGCCAATGCCAAATCCTCCGGACTTTGATTGGCGCAGTCAATTCTTATCTCTTCCATATTTACAGATTCAATTTTTTCTCCCACTCTTCAAGATTGTTTTTGGAGGCCTATGGATTCAGTAAGCCGCCTTTTTTCCAATTCAATAAAGAACAATCACTGCAAAACTCTAATTATTCATGTTTAACCAAAGAGTTCATAATTTCAATTACCTCTTCTTCGTTCAGTTCCGTTTGATACGGAATGTCTTTGATTTGCTCGCAGTTGATTTTTTCATCATAATACATAGGTACGCCGAGGGAGAAGAATAATTCTATCAACTTATTCACAGATTCCTCGATGGATGAGGTGAAGCCAAAAGCATCAGCGAAATACTTTCGAATGTCTTCGGCATAATGTCTGCCCATGACATGGAGGAAGCGTGGGAATAAAGAGGTCAAACTGCGACGGTAGGAACTTCCGAAAAGTCGTTCGGGTAGGAACTCCAGTTCGTAGATATCGTATGCAAAGGTATTTTCTTTACCGATTCCCAAACGAGAGGAGGTGGACAGCGAAGCTCCCATCATAATGATTCCCCTTGCATCAAGATTGTCAGGATCGTCCTGTAAAACCTTTGTCGCTTCGAGCACATTCCGGATGTATGAAATACCGGCATCGTATGACATCTTATTTTTGTCGCCCAGTATGGATGCTGATAGCTGTACCAACGTGACCAGTCCCGTATAAGTAGTCATTTCCTTGCCTAAGCTCAATGAATATTTGGGACAGAGAATCGCATAGTCGGCAGGAATACCGTATGCCGTGCCGAAATCTCCGGTTCTTGAATCGATAGCTACTGCGCCCAAGCCGTTTTCCGAACCGCTGGATGGATAAGTCGGTATTAAAGCAAGTGTAAGACGTTCCAGACCGTAAGAGGCTTTCCCTTTTAGATAGTCCCAAAGTTCACTCTCATGATAACATCCGAAAGCAATCAGTTTGGCACTGTCCATCACGCTTGCACCACCGGCTCCGATAATCATAGTAACACCCTCACTCTTGGCTACACGTATGCCTTCCTGAATACGTTCAAACTCTCTGGAGGAATCGCCATATTCCACAAAAGGAATATTGGCATCGGTCAATGTTCGGACTATATCATCGTAGCACCCGTTTCGTTTTACGGAACCGCTACCGTAAACGAACATCACTTTATGCTCTTTAGTCACTTCTGCGATAGTCTCCCGTATATCATTACGAAAGAGCAGTTTCGTATCGTTTCTGAAAATAAAATCTTTCATTATAATGTCTCTTGTTTAAGTTGTTCCACAAAGAAGTTGATTCGCTGCATTTGTGCCGGGATATTGATGCTTTGCGGGCAATGGTGTACGCATTGGTCGCAGCCGATGCAATGGTCGGCCTGCCGCAGTTTCGGCACGGAACGGTCGTAGGCGACGAGAAACGCCCGTCGGGCTTTCTGATAATTCTCGTCCTGCGAAGAAACGGGAACATTCCCTTCGTTGATGCACTTGTTGTAATGTGCGAATATGGCAGGAATGTCCAGTCCGTATGGACAAGGCATACAATATTGGCAGGCGGTACAGGGAACCGACGGGTATTTCAGCATGGTCTGCGCCGTATCTTCCAAGAGTGCGAACTCCTCTTCCGTACAAGGATCGCGCGGCGAGAAGGTACGGATATTGTCCTGCAAATGTTCCATATAGGTCATGCCGCTCAATACGGTCAATACCTTTGGAAATGAACCCGCAAAACGAAATGCCCACGAAGCGACACTCTCTTCCGGGCGACGCTGTTTAAGCCTGCCGTTCAGGTAGTTGGTCAGCGTGGTAAGTCTGCCGCCCAACAGCGGCTCCATAACAATAGTCGGTATATCACGTTTTTCCAACTCGGCATAGAGGTATTCCGCGTTGAAATTCATACCTGAAGCGTGCCGGTAGTCCACATAGTTCAGTTGGATCTGCACGAAATCCCATTTGAACTCATCGTGTCGGGAGAGCAGGTAATCGAACACTTTCACATCTCCGTGGTAGGAAAAGCCCAAATGCCGGATACGTCCCGCTTCCCGTTCTTTAAGCAGAAAGTCGAGCAGTCCGTTATCGAAAAAAACGCTCCATCAAAAAGGGCATACCACTCCCAATACCCACGAATATGGAGCAGGTAATAATCGAAGTAATCGGTCTGCAAGTCCTCGAACGACCGGCGATACATCTTTACCGAAGCATCGAACAGCTCTTCGGGAGACAGCCCTTGCCCGGCCAGACGGTGGTTTGACATCTTTGTTGCCAGATAATACGAATTACGAGGATGGCGCTTCAATGCTGTTCCGGTGGCTTTCTCTGAAAAGCCCGCGACAATAAGGAGGAGCCGTATCGAAATAATTCACTCCATGCGCCAGAGCATAATCTACCAGTCCATTGACTGCTTCTTGGTCGATAACTTCTCCGGTTCCATCCGGCGACGGCATCATAGGCCAGCGCATACAGCCATAACCGAGTAGCGAAATCTGCTCTTTCGTTTTCGGAGCGGTGCGATAGGTCATCTTATCGGTCGGGACTTCGCCTCGTGCGCGGCCTCCGGTTCCAGCATCCCGAAAGGAACATCCCGCAACCGTCGTTGCAGACACCGCAGTAACTCCGGCTCCCAACCGCTTCAGGAACTCACGCCGGTCTATCCTATGTTTATCTTTTTTCTCCATACAGTTATCTGTTTTATATGATTCTATGGGCTTCGTGTCCCTCAACATAAATGGCACTGAACGGACGTGCCGGACACAGATTTTCACACGCACCGCACCCGATACACCGTTCGGTATCCACCATCGGTATCAAGGGCGAGAAATCATCGTCGGGGATGGAGGGTATCATCGAGATTGCCCCCGTCGGACAATGTCTGGCGCAATTTCCGCATTGCACGCCGTCTGTCAGGACAACGCAATTCTCCTTTACCCATACGGCATGGCCGATCTGTATAGCGGACTTTTCTTCAGCAGAAACCTTTCGGATTGCTCCAGCCGGGCAAACCTCCGAACATTTCGTACATTCGGGACGACAATAACCGCGTTCATAAGAAGATTCCGGCTGCATAAGCGTTTCCAACCGAGAGGAAGGGCGTAGTACCCCGTTCGGGCAGACCGACACGCATAACTGGCAGCCCGTGCAATGGCGATTCATATTACGCAGGCTACCTGTTCCGGGAGGAACGAGAGGAGTCGTGCGCTTCGGAATTTTCTTGTCGAGAATAACAGCCAGCCCGCCGTCCACATTCTTTTCCTGCGCTTTGATCGCAGCAGTACCGAGAAGAAGAGTAACCCCGGTGAGGAAATGGCGTCGGGAAGGATTCTGTTCCTCTGTTTTAGATGATTGCATGGCTGCCCGTTCCCGTCGTCGGGTATAAGAGATGGCCCCGTGTTTGCAGGTATCGAGACAATCCATGCAAGCCACACAACGCGAACGGTCTATCTCGTGATTCTTGTAGTCTATACAAGACGCCTTGCATTTTCGGGCGCACAAACTGCACGAGGTGCATTTCTTGGGATCAATGACCGGACGTAAAAGTGCATATTTCGAGAGCAAACCAAGTACAGTACCTACCGGACAAACCGTATTGCAGTAGGTGCGTCCGTTACGCCATGCCAAGACAAATAGTAGGATACAAGTAACAATGGCTATAATGAATGTCGGCAGGCTTCTCATCCAGACCTCCGTTTCATAAAAGGTGTAACTTTCGGCTCTCTCGGCAAGGTAGGCCAAGAGGTTGTTTCCCCATCCGTAGAACGGAGCCAGTAAATTCTGGACAATCCGACCGTAGGCACTGTATGGAGCTATCAAGGCGACCAGCGAACTTGCGCCTGCTGCTATTGCCACGAGGAAAAGAGCTAATACGCCGTACCTGATTCCAGATTTTGCCGGAGAATAGGAAAAACGTTTTTTTCCTTTTTTACGCCGACTGCCTACCCACGAAACAATATCCTGCATGACACCCAGCGGGCAGATGACGGAGCAATAAATGCGACCGAAAAGCAGTGTCAGCACAACGAGCAGAGCCACGACACCTACATTCAAGGCCAGCAGAGCAGGTAAGAATTGTATTTTTGCCATCCATCCCATCCATGTATGCCACCCTCCCGTGAAGTCGAGAAACAGCAACGTGACAGACACAAAAAAGATGATTGCCAGTATAGCCCTTATTTTCCGTAACATAGCTATCATTTAAGGGTTTTCATATCTATCACATACCTGAATTTTACATCTCCATCCACGACCTTCTGATAGGCTTCAGTAATCGTTTTTCCGTCAGCCGGAATAATTTCGACTTCGGGATAGATACCGTTGGCGACCGAATAGTCCAACATCTCCTGCGTCTCCTTGATTCCCCCAATCTGGGAACCGAAAATCTTGCGATTGGAGTTCATTACGATGGCATTTACCGGAATACTCGGCATATTGGCTGCCGAGGGGATTCCGACGATAGCGAGCTGACCGTCCAGCTTCAACATTTTCACATACATTACCGGATCATACTTGGCGGGAATGGTGGAGAGAATGAAATCGTATTGCTTGTTCAACCCTTGCAATTCATCGCTGTTGTTCACATTAACATAACGGGTAGCCCCCATGCGTGCGGCATCCGCACGTTTTGCTTCCGTTACATCGAATACGGTCACATCGGCTCCCAATTTCACAAGATACTGCACGGCCAAGTGTCCCAACCCACCGAATCCGGCGACACCGACCTTGTCACCTTTCTTGACACCTACATTACGGATAGGCGAATAGGTCGTGATTCCGGCGCAGAGCAGCGGCGCGACTTTCTCGATTTCGGCATTTGCCGGAATCTTGATGGCGAAGTCTTCCGCTACAACGTAGTTGTCTGAATAACCGCCCTGCGTCGGTTCATTACCGTTATAGCGGTCTATGTCGTGGTAGGTCATGATGGCCCCTTCCTCGCAATACTGCTCCAGATCATGCTCACAAGCCTCGCAATGACGGCATGAACCGATCATGCACCCGATACCGGCATAGTCGCCTACCTTGAATTTCGTGACGTTGCGGCCTACTTTCACCACACGTCCGACAATCTCGTGTCCGGGAACCATCGGGTATTTTTCAGACCCCCAATCCTCGCGGACATGGTGGATGTCACTATGGCAGATACCCGCATAGAGAATTTCAATCTGGATTTCATTATCACCGACAGCGTGGCGGGTAAATGCGTATGGTTTGAACTGACCGTCGTTCTTGAAAACGGCGAATCCTTTGGTCGGCACGCCTCCGACACCTTGTGCCGAGGCTGCCATTGTGCATACTGTACACATGATTGCTAAAATGATATTTCGTTTCATATTGATATTATTGCTTATTCTCATTGGTGTTATTGGATGATATGGATGTCACGCAGCCAACTTTCTACGCCACCGCCCGTATAGGTACGCAGATGAACCGAAGCGGGCGTCACCTCATGAATCTTGTCGATGGATTGCTGGAGATATTCTGTCGAGCCGTAAGTGAAGAACGGGATAACGATCTTGCCTTCGAGGTCGTAGTTTTCGAGGAACGTACAGACGACCATTGCCGGATTGTGCCACCATATCGGCGAACCGACAAAAATCACATCGTATTCGTCGATACTTTCAGGCAGGTTGCCGACACCGGGACGCAGGTTGTTGTACGATTCGTTCTGGATACGGTCACTGTCGTCATAGGGATTCGAGGCATAAGGTTCGGACGCCTCGATGCGATAAACATCCGCACCGGTCGCCGCCACGATCTCCTCGGCTCTCCGCTGGGTATTGCCCGTAGCGGAAAAGTAAGCCACTAAAATTTTGCGGCTACCATCATATTCGATCTCATCGGAAGGATAATCCGCATCGAAATCATCCTTGTCACACGCGCTTGCCAGCGTCATTACAGCCAGTGCCATAAATACATAATAAAAAAATGTTCGTTTCATAATCCTATCGTTTTTGAAGTTATTGTCTATTAGCTCTTATAATGTCATTCAGTGAAATATCCGGATGGCGGTATCGCGCATCGGGATTTTTCTCTCCCGCACGGAGTGTGATGGCTTTTTGCGGACAATTCTGAACACAGGAGAGGCAATATTCACAGGCTCCTTTGCATTGAACACCTTCGCCCGTCAAGGTATAGTTCCGGCGCGGGCATACCTTTACACAGATTCCACAGCCGATACAGTTTTCCTTGATGACAAGCAACTTTTCGGCGGAAGGGGAAAGAGTGTGTCCCGCACGTTGCATGAACTCGGCGTGCTGCTGTTGTTCCTCTTCGGTAACGGGTTGTATCCAGTGCTTGCGTGCCTGTATGTCCTGCATGATTTCGGCTATTTGCTTGTCTTCCTGCTTGTCGATTTTTACCTGTTCATTCATATCGAATGACGGGAGAAAGTTATCCACCATTTTCAGGGTGGTGATATAGTCGAAGCGCGTCCCGTTTTCTGTTGCCAGATTGTTCCACAATTCGGTCGCGCTGCACTTGCGGTTGCCGTAGGTAAGGATGGAAAATAGGTAAGGGGCTTTCAGCCGGGCTTTCCGAATAAACTCCTGCACCATTTGCGGGGCAAGATGTCCGTAAATGGGGTAAACGATACCTATTTCATCCGCCTCGAATTCCAGCTTGTCCTGCCTGATAATCTGCGGAATACTCAACGGATTTTCCGCGAATTTCCGAGCCACGTAGAGGCAGTTTCCGGTTCCCGTGAAATAGAATACCAAACGTCTCTTTTTCTCTTCCGTACAGGACGTGATAGAGGAGAGCCCGGATGCGGTCAATGCCAACCCTGCCAATGTAGTTCCCATACATTTGAGAGCTTCTCTTCTGGTATTTTTTTACATTGTTCATATTCGTATTAAACTACTTGTAATTCATTTCTTTATCTGATGCAAAATTTACGTCAGACCAGCAAGGAAGACCTTATATGAATTACGGATTGGCGTATAATTATTACAGATTGAAATTATACTTGAAAAATGTATCCTCATTTAACTTTATATATCCCTTATTAAGCAAGTTACCCGGCCGGAAATCCGGTCGGGTAACTTATTGGATAGGTTTGAACCGTTATCACTTATTCAGCCATTCCGATTCTTTTCAGCCAATTCAATACATTGGGTTTCGCTTCGCTGACACGGTCACGGGAACTGCATAACCATCCAACACGGAGGCTTTAGGCTCCAACTCCCGTATGGTCTTGATGGCATCCGAGAAACGACTGCCGCCATGCGTACAGAAAGGGATAACAGTTTTATCGCTGAAGTCGTATTCGATCAAAGAACGAGTAGAGTGGCATCGGCATATCGTATCCACCAGTTGGGGAATCCAACGAAGACCACATCGTAGTCATTGAGATTTTTGATGTGTGTAGCCAGCTTCGGACGGGCATTATTGTCTATCTCGACCTTTGCCGCATCGATCAATGCCTTATGCGAGCCGGGATAGGTGTGTACGGTCTTTATCTCGAAAAGGTCGCTGCCCGTAGCTTCACTGATGACGGATGCGGGATGTATTGCGTATTCCCCATTACTTTACCATTGGAAACAAGGCGGCTGGCTCCGGAAGAAGCATCCACTCCATCCGTTTCGGGAACGGAGAAATAAACAACCAAAGCTTTTCCTTTAGCATTTTGAGAGGTAGATTTTACTTGTTGTCCGGATAGGGATTGCGCTACATTTGTACTTTCCGATACGGACTCGTTCCCGGCAGCCCAACAATAGGCCGTTATCGTACAAGCAATGATTGCCAGTACACTCATTGTTATAATTCCTTTTTTCATTTTTTATTTGTTTTATATGTCTATTCAATAATTCCAATTCGACGCAACCAGCCTTCCGTACCGTTTGCACTGCCCGGCATATCAATACCCGCATCGTCGGGACGCCCCGGCGTCGTAATGTCGTCCGCATCGAGGTCTTCGGGAAGTGTTTCCGGAATATGCTTTGAACTGGGCGTTACCTTATAAATTTTCTGCATGGACTCGTTCAGATAGGTAGTAGCCCCGTAGGTAAAGAAAGGAATGATTACCTTGTCTTTCAGGTCGTATGCTTCGAGGAATGTACAGACTACCATTGCGGGTTGATGCCACCAGCAAGGCGAACCGACGAAAATCGTATCGTATTCCGCAATCGTTTCCTCATCAAGCAGGTTCGCCACTCCGGGACGCAGGTCGTTGTAGGCTTCACGCTGGATGCGGTCGCTGTCATCGTAAGGATTTGCAGCATACGGTTCGGCAGCCTCAATCCGATGGATGTCAGCACCCGTAAGCTCCACGATTCGTTCCGCTACGGCTTGGGTGTGTCCTTCAGCGGAGAAGTAAACCACAAGCATATTGCCGTTCCCGGATGGAGTATTGGGTTCATCGGGTTCATCCGGATTAGCAGGATTTTCAGAATCATCGGGATTCCCTTCATCGCTCGGTTCTTCGGGAGTGGAGGGTTGCTCCGTCGGCGGCACAGGATCATCATCGGGAGAACAAGCGGCCATAGTCGTCAGAGAAAGGAGCAAGAGCGGGATAAAAAGTAACTTTTTCATATTCAATCTGTTTTTTGATGTTTATTTATGGTTGTACTCTTCTTCGGTTACGGGAGCATACCACTGGGTAGCACCCAAATGAACCTTTGTATTGATTGCTATATGCGTGAATCCGCTGTCGGAAGCCGCTCCGTGCCAATGCACCACGTCTGCCGGAATGGCGACCACGTCACCGGGATTCAAAACTTGTATGGGTTTTCCCTTTTCCTGATAGTAACCTTTTCCGGCAGTGGCGATCAGAATCTGGCCGCCCGGATGCGAGTGCCAACTGTTTCGGGCCTTCGGCTCGAATATCACGTCGGACACTACTACATCGAATGTTTCACTGTCGGTCATCAACCGTTGGAGGTAGGCCGTGCCGTTGAAATTAGTACCTTCAATGACATTTCCTTTGGGAAAGATGGAAGAAGGTGCGGCAGGCTGGATTGTTTCAACCTTGTTTTCTGGTTTCGGGGTACAAGCACCGAGTGCCGCAACCAGTAAAAATAAGCAAGTTATCTTTTTCATATCGAATCGTTATTTTAGATGTTGTTTGAAGAAAGCGTCCAGTTTCGGAAGCGTGATTTTCAGATATTCCGGCTGGTCATACAAATCCACGTGCGTTGCTTCGGGAACGACGAACAGTTCTTTCGGTTCGGCAGCTTTCTCGTATGCGTCTTCCGAGAAATATTTCGATACCGCATTTTCTCCCACGATGAAAAGTACAGGACGCGGCGATATGGTCTCGATTTGTGCGAACGGGAAGAAGTTCATCATCGGCGCAAGGCTCGTATAGGAGTAATAACCCGTAGAGTTGGGATGCTGCCCGCGCTGCGGATTATCGTAATAATCGAGGAAGTCGATGGCAAACTTCGGTGTGTTCTCATCTACCTTTTCGGGTAGGGCGCGAATGTCCCGACGTGCGGCCCCACCGTATTCCGCCGTGCGCTGACGACCGATCTCATCGAGAATAGCCATACGCTGCCCGTAGGTCTGCGTGTCGCCCACACCCTGACGGCGGGCACGTCCCATGTCGTACATACTGATGGTGGCAAGTGCCTTGATGCGATGGTCTATCTGCGTAGCACTGACAGAATAACATCCTCCGCCACAGATACCGATTACGCCGATTTTGTCGGCATCGACAGCCGGGTGGTTCGTGAGAAAATCGACCGCCGCGCTGAAATCTTCCACCCTCACTTCGGGCGATTCCATACGACGCGGATAACCGCCGCTCTCGCCGTAGTAGGAAGCATCAAAAGCCAATGTCACATAACCCATTTCCGCCAGCTTGCGGGCATGAAGTCCTGAAGTCTGTTCCTTGACACCACCGAAAGGATGCCCAACGATGATGGCGGCATATTTCTTTGCCGAATCATAGTTTGCAGGGAAATAAAGATCGCCGACCACATCAATCAGGAAACGGTTGTGGAAAGTCACTTTTTGTTTCTTCACGCCATTCTCGACTGTCTCGACCTGTGTTTCCGGGTTGGCGATCAATCCTTTGCTTTGCAACAATTCGTTCAAAACCAGTCTGCCACCATCGGCTTCGCTGCGTCCGACGTGCTTTTCGACTGTAGCCAGCACACCGCGTAATTCGTCCGGTGTTACGCCTACATTCAGCGCAATACCCATGTGCCCTTTCAGCATCGGTTCCACGCCTTTGCCCAACGAGGCTATCACGGCAACGGTCGTCAGCTCCCGTTCGGCATAGGTCAATACATCCCGCTCGAAAAGGTCGGCGAAGAGATGTTCTTTGAGGAATACCTCGATTTCCGGAGCCAGTACAGCATAGTCGGCTTTCGGTGCATCTGCCGGAACGCCTGAAATTTCTGCGAGAATGTCGCGTCCACGTTCGTATTTACTGCGGGTATCGGTTATCGGCGACGCTTCGCGTCCCCAATCGTCTTCGATACCTTTTGCCTTACGCTCGTCGAGTACCACAACCAGTGTTTGCAGTCCGCGCAGGGCACGGGGAAAACCGCAATAGGCGTAGGCGTGTACCATCACTTCTTTCAGCTCACCGACGGTTATGCCGTCATTCAACCCGTCCGTGAGGACGGTTTTCAGTTTGTCGAGGTCTCCCGTACTCGTAAGGGTTGCGACCTCTGCAATGTGTTGTCGTTTACTGTCCATAGCTTGTTCTGCTTTCGGTGTTTGAGAGGCTGCGATTCCGCATCCGAATAAGACACCGAGTAGCGTTGTCATAATTCTCATTTTTAGTTTCATAATCTCTACCATTTTATTTATCTGTTTTACCTGATGCAAAATTAGGCTGGAATTTTCACCCCGACCGGTCATGAATTACGGTTTGAAGGATAATTATTACGGTTTTGTAGTTCACTGACTGCAAAAAC
>ENA-OQAB01001188-OQAB01001188.1-human-gut-metagenome-genome-assembly--contig:-NODE-1188-length-12642-cov-3.182421_pt1 | contig 12642 bp, 13 predicted proteins | sample MGYA00242490_ERZ504517 | MGnify/ENA primary metagenome ERZ504517 (study PRJEB26092, sample SAMD00036298) | human gut metagenome | host: Homo sapiens | study: EMG produced TPA metagenomics assembly of...
CTTCTACATCGGCCTGCTTGTGGTCAACATGATCCTTACCGCCATCATCCATCCCACCAGGTACAACAAGGACGTGGCTACCGAGCAGGAGCTGATGAAGTAATCCGTTCCCCGCCTATTTCAATCTCTCTCTAAGCAGCAAGGGCCGCCGGAATAATCGGGCGGCCCTTGCTGCTTTCTATTTCAATCAGCTTCTGCGGTTTTCGTAGTCAATCCCATACTGCTTGATCTTGCGGCAGATGGTAGAGGCGTTAATATTCAGCTTGCGGCTGGCCTCCCGTAGATTGGACGATTCCTTCAGCACCTGCTCCAGCAGCTTTTTCTCAAATCCAGCCACTGCGGTGTTGAAGTCCAGGTCCTCCGGCGGCAGCTCCTCCGGCTCCTCTTCCTGTGCACACTCCACAATTGCGGGCGCTGCCGGCTGTGGCCCCAGGTTCTCCTCCGGCACGTTCAGCAGACCTCTCAGCACATCGTCCTCAATGCGGCCGATACCGGAACTGCACAGGATCAGGTACTCCATCACGTTCTCCAGTTCCCGGATGTTGCCCGGCCACTGATAGCGTTTCATATAGTCGATCTGCCATTCCGTCAGGCAAAAGGTCCGGTCATATTTTTTTCGGTAAAGCGATGAATAAAGTGCCGGCACAGCTCCTCAAAATCCTCTGTGCGCTGCCGCAGCGCCGGCACAGCAATGGGGATCACATTGAGCCCGGTAGTAGAGGTCCTGGCGGAAACTCCCCTCCGCCACCTTCTTCTTTAGGTCTGCGTTGGTCAGTGCCAGAAAGCGGATATCCAGCTTGATGGGGCGGGTTCCGCCGATGCGGGTGATCTCCTGGGACTGGATGGCCCGCAACAGTTTTACCTGTAGGTCCATGGGCATATCGCCAATCTCGTCCAGCATAAGTGTACCGTGGTTAGCGTACTCAAACAGGCCGACCTTGCCCTTGGTGTTGGCTCCGGTGAAGGCCCCCTTCTCATATCCAAAGAGCTCCGACTCCAGCAGATGTCCCGGGATTGAGGCACAGTTAATCTTTACATAGGGCTTGTTCTTCCGCAGGCTGCGGCGGTAGATCTCGTCCGCTACCACCTCCTTGCCCACGCCGGATTCGCCGGTGATGAGGACCGAGGCATCGGTGGGCGCCACCCGGTCCAGCAGAGTGTCGATCTGCTTCAAGGAGCCATATTTCCCTATCATTCCCTCCGACAGATGCTTGTCTGAGTCCGTGGTGATGGTCTTGGGGTGGATGGCATTGATTTCCTTAACAAATGCCTCAAAATCCTCCTGCAACGAGCTGAGCGTCACGATGGGCCGGCTGCAAGCCACTACCTGGCGTAGGCTGCCGTCCTCCTTGAAGATGGGCGTCCCCACCACATAGCCCACCAACGGCTCCCCGGTCTTGTAAGTGGTGGAGAGCCGAAAGGCGCTCTTCCCACTCTCCAGCACACTGGTCACCGCGCCGCCGGTAAACAGTTTGTCCTTGCCAATCAGGCTACGGACATCCCGATTAAGCACGTCCTCCTCTGTAATCTCTGTGTTGCGGGTGTAGGCAGGGTTGATGTACAACACCGTCCCCTCCGCATCGGTAATCATGATGCTGTCATCCAGCCCGTCCACCACTTCTTTAAAATCAATGCCCCGGTCATGAAACGCCTTTAATCGGACGTCAATCTCCTCCAACTGTTCAATCAGTTCCGGTCGCTGGCTTTGCTCCATTACTGCTCTGAGAAGCCTCCGCACCTCTCGTATGGCCGAATACTGGTTCATTACGTTTCTCCTTTATCCATCTTTTCCATCGGTACAAAGGCGTTCAGAGGTTCAGCTCCCTGATTTCCGCGGTCCCCTCCCGCTGTACGCCACAGGCATAGCGATATTCCAGATAGCCAAAACCCAGAATCAGGCTGTAATACCGGACCAGTCCTCCACTGTCCTCACTCCCGTTATGAGTGGATCACAAGGATATGGGGCGCAGTGACAAAAAACATGACGCCGGGATTGCGGGCCCGGCTCTCACTCCAACTGCTTTTCCCAGTCGCTTTTGCTGATGCTGCCAGGGTAGAGCCGCCTGCTCTGCCATGCAGTGCTGACAGCCGCAGCAGCCATCCCCCACACACAACGCCGTCGGCCTTCTGCTTTATGGCCGGCAATCCCGATTCATCAAAATACAGGATCACTGAAGCGCAGGGCTGGATGCACCGGGCACAATAAACACACTTGTGCGAATCAACCTTAAAATGAAAGCCTTACATAGGCCCTCCTTGTGTTTCACTAATTTAACAGCATTACAACTCGTTTGTCAACGCTCCTCCAGAAAAATCACAGACAGGGACAGGATTCCACATAAAACCTATTTTAGGAGCAAACAGAAACTTCTATATCTTTCTGTTTTTTACTACTTGTTTTCTCACCGGCGCTGCTGTTGCATATTTGCAATAACAGCGCCATTCACTGTCCCAATTTGATTCCATTTTGCAACGCCAGATTAAAATAAGCCGTTTGTAGCCTTGTTTAATGCTCAAATATTTGGCACGTCGTTTGCTTTATTCTTTTCGTAAGGACGCAGTAACCATAGACGCCCTGGATAACAAACAAAGAAATGAGGAAAGTGACATGGGCAATATCAAAGCAGTTTTTGTAGGCACCGGTATGATCGGCGCCGGCTTGGCTGCCAACGCCATGCTGAACGGTTATCAGACGGTTCTCTACGATGTGGTGCCTCATGAGAAAATGCGCCAGAATATCCAGCCCGATATCCTGGATATCCGTCAGTTGGGGCTGGCGCCGCCACCAGAGAGCAGGCCGATGCCGCACTAAATGCCTGTCATTTCTCGAATGATCTGGAGGATGCCGTGAAGGGCGCTAATTTCGTGCAGGAATGCATCCCCGAGCGGCTGGAATTGAAAAAATCCACCTATGCCACCATTCAGAAAGTCACGGGTCCCGACGCCATTATATGCAGCTCCACCTCCAAGCTCTTCCCCACCAAGCTTCAGGAGGGCTCCCTCTATCCCCAATCTATCTTGGTGGGCCACCCCTATAACCCCGCCTACCTGCTGCCTCTGATCGAGCTGTGCGGCGGTGAGCAGACCGCCCCCGAAGCCATTGAAAAGGCCAAGGAGATTTACACTGGCATGGGTAAGGTGGCCGTGGTGTGTAAAAAAGAGATCTACGGCTTTATTGTCAACCGCCTTTCCTGGGCCGCACTAGATGCCGCCAAGGAGTGCGTGCGGGACGGCGTATGCTCTGTGGAGGACATGGACAAGGCAATTATGTTCGGCCCCGGCATGCGTATGGCGGTCACCGGCCAGCTGCTCACTATCAGTCTGGGCGTGGAAGGCGGCTTCCGGGCCATTGCCGATAAATACGGCGAGGAGTCAACCCCCTGGAATGAGGTATACGCCCAAGGGGTTGACGAGGAGATCGCCAACCGGGATCCCTCCATTGGCAACACGGTCGACAGTGTGTGCAAATTCCGGGATTACGCCTTCGCCGAGCTGCTCAAGCTTCATAAGCTACTCTAAGTTTGTTTCAGCGCTGCAACAAGCAATTGTGTATTGTCCTATTTCTGCAACAACACGCCCCAAATCCCCCTGCAATTTAGCAAAAAGCAGCTCATTACACTTGGCATCAGCCTTGCATAATCCATTGATGGAAATAGAGATTACCAAGAACTGAAGGGAGAACTGAGTATGTCTGACAAGAAAGCGCTGGTTGCTCTGGCCAAAGAGGCCAGTATTCAGGACAGCGTCACCAAGGTCTTTGACCTGATGGGCGGCGTAACAAACATGATCAAGCCCGGCACCACTGTAATGCTCAAGCCCAACGCCGGCCACGCTTCCCCCGCCGATACTTCGGTCTGCACCAATCCCGAGGTCGTCCGCGCAGTCATCCGCGAAGTCAAGAAAGCCAATCCCAAGAGCATTGTTATTGCCGAGGCTGCCGCCATCGGCTGCGATACCATGGAATGCTATGAGGTCTCTGGCATAGCCGATGTGGCCCGCGAGGAGGGCGTGGAGCTCTACGATATTAAGGCCGACAAGGACCTGATCAATGTGGCTGTCCGCGGCTACCGCTCCAACCTCCATCATGTCAAGCTGCCCCGCCGCCTGCTGGAGGCCGATCATCTCATCAACCTGCCCATCCTGAAGGCGCACGCCAGCATGGTGTTCTCCTGCGCCCTGAAGAATATTAAGGGTGTGGTGCAGGATGCTGTACACCTGCAGATGCACCAGCAGAATCTGACCATGGCTATGATGGATGTGTGGAGCGTGTGCCGCGCGGATATCAACATCGTGGACGCCATCCGTCCCGCCAGCGGCTACTCCCCCCACACCCCCGTTCCCATTGAAGTGGGCTGCATCCTGGGGTCCTCCGATCCCGTGGCCGTGGACCTGATCGCCTGCGATCTGGTCGGCATCGACGCCGAGGCGGTGGATTACTTCCGGGTGGCTGCCGAGACCGGACTGGGTATCACCGAGCGGGAGAACATTGACGTTGTGGGCGCCACCGTCGCCGAATGCTATAAGAAAATGTGGGTTCCCTACATCGGTGATATGAGCACCCGTTGGCCCGAGTACAAGGTGCTGTGTGATGGCGCCTGCTCCAGCTGTCAGGCGTTGCTGGCCATCAACATGGAGACTCTGAAGGCCATCGGCGACTACGAGCGCCGCTCCGACTTCGTGGTTGTGGCCGGCGGAAAAAATGAAGTGCCCGACGAGGTACCCGACGAGAAGCTGGTGCTCCACGGCAACTGTACCCGCAAATACCTGAAGAAGCACCCCAACGCCATCCACATCGAGGGCTGCCCCCCCTCTGAGCCTCTGCTGTATATGTCCATCAGCAACGGCGAGCTGGTCCACGGCAAGGGCGGCCAGATGAGCGAGTACATCCGTCCCCGTATGGCTGCCGACCAGCCCGTGTGGCGTAAGTACGTAGAGGAACAGGCCCAGAAGTTCTACGGCAGTCAGGAAGGTTGATATGGCTTTTCAATATGTGGACTACCCCCAGAAAATGAAGGACCTGCTGATGCAAATCTTTGACGATTCCTTCATGCAGGCCAATACCCGTTTCCAGTCCTTTGAGGGCTTTCGCTACTCCAGCGCTGTCTTTGTAAACTGGAATTCCGACTGTCTCATCTATGACGACGCGCTTTTGGACCGTTTCGTGCAGGAGAGCACCCGCTTTTCCACCTGGGATGAGATGATCCAGACCGCCACAGATCTTCATTTTCAGCCCGCCGTCTGTTCCTGATTTTGTTACAACTCAATTTTAATCATAAAGAAAAGGAGTCTTATACTATGGGCAAGACCGTACTTGTCGACCTGTCCCATCCCTTCGGCCGCGGCAATCCCCTGTGGCCCTCCAACGGCGACTTCCACATCGACCGTGTGCAGCACATGCCCATGCACTATCGTCTGCTTCAGACCTTCAACGACTTCCACATGCACAACTCCACCCACGCCGACTCCCCCTCCCACGTGATTCCCGAGTCTCCTTATACCCACGAGCTGCCTCTGGAGAACTACTATGGCCCTGCGGTCTGCCTGGATATCCCCAAAAAGCACTGGGAGCTGATCACCGTTGAGGACATCGAGAAGGCCGCCGCCAAGGTGGAGGGCGGCATCCAGGAGGGCGACTGGGTTCTCATCTGCACCGGCATGAACCAGCGCTGGGGCGAGAACGACGACTACTTCATGTACTCCCCCGGCATGTCCATCGAGGGCGCCCACTGGCTGGTGGACCACAAGGTCAAGGGCGTGGGCTTCGATCTGCAGGCCCTGGACCACATCCTCTATACCTACGCGGCCCAGCACGGCCCCGGCCCCTACGTCCCCCGCATCGTGGACGAGTACAAGAAGGAGTTTGGTCATGAGCCCATCGAGGACTACCCCGAGTGGGAGCCGGTGCATACCATCCTGCTGGGCAACAACGTCATGGGTATTGAGAACCTGGGCGGCGACATCGAGAAGGTGAAGGGACAGCGCTTCATGTTCTGTGCCTTCCCGCTGCGCTGGTATATGGGCGACGGCACCATCGTCCGCGCCGTGGCCATGATCGACGAGGACAAGATCAATAAGGACGTTCCCGATCGCGTTTACAAGTACGGCGTGTATTGATTTTGACTGCGCACTCAAGAAGACCTGCTGCATGAATGCAGCAGGTCTTTTTTCACTTCCCAGGCTCCCCCCGGAATTCTTATGAAATACCGGATGCTCCAGAACTGCTTCATCCGCCTCAGTCTGTTCCGGTACTTCCTCATGCAGTGCTCCATTATCAGCTTTATGTGTACTCTAAATCCGGGTCTATCAATGTGTTTAGACTGTACTAGGTGGTACTCGAACCAAACGGAGATGCCGCTCCAATACCGCCCCCACAGTTCCCGGCCCTCCTGGGTCTCTCTGGTGTGTTGTACCATGCAGGTATAGACGGGCTCCGCAGCCAGCCAGCCCCGGCGAGCCAGAGCTTATAGACAGGCTCCCAGCCCGTCATGTGTAAACTTCTCCCGGTACTTGCGAATCATCTCATCCGTAATGCCCATCTGCCTGATCAGGATTTCCGCATAGCCCATGCCATTGGGAAGCACACGGTATCTATTTTTCTACCCGAATCCCGGCACATAACAGTCCGCCGGGTCCATGGGGCCGGTGGTTCGGTTCTGTTTCCCGGTCAGTTTCTCCATCGGTTCGTCATAAACGAGCCGAACCGCGGCCCGTTGTCGTACGGATAAGTTATTTTTCGGCCCAGTGTATAAAAATATCCAGAAATATTCCTCACTTAATGAGATTTAGAGTTTCTATTTAATAAATGTCTCTATATGAAATAACAAAATAGAAAGCTGAGAACAGCAAAAATATTTAGAATTTTTATTTCTCTTTTTACAGCGGAATATATCAAGTTATATAGATTGGTTCCTTAATCTCACTGAGCTATAATTTGCGACAAGAAAACTCTTCTTTGTATATATTAGGACATAAACTGCTAAAATATTCATGTTTAAACTTCTTCCACATAATAAAGGGGGAATGTAAAATTACATCCCCCTTTTTCGATATGCCTGGCTCCTTATTGCACAGGTGGCAGACATCCAGTATGAATTTTTGACATGCTATAGCATCGAAAATATGATTGGCAGAAATGCAAAATATTAAATTTAGGACGCCGCCGGGACGGCAATGAACTAAAATTTTGCAATTTAAGGCAAAAAGAAAAACCCTGGAACCATTGAAGTTCCAGGGTTTCTTATGAAGTGCCAGATCAATCTGGATATTTACAACCCGGAAGCTCCGGCCTTCTGGCCGGCGGCGCCTTTGCGCCGTACAAGCGTTTTCGCCGCAAGCGAAAACCTTGGCGCAGGGCGGATTCACTCCGCCCGAGCATGTAAAATCTTCCCGGTAACCAAAAAATAGCCACACCTTTCGGTGTGGCTATTTTTTGGAAGGGACGGTTAAAATCGATATTTTCTCGTTTCAGGGAAAAGCCCCTATAGTGTGGTACACCGACCGCGCTCCCAGTGTAAATGGGTCGCGGTTGGAAAGTAGCCGCAACGTTTTTGTTTTGAGGAAAAGGCTACACTAATATACTAAAAAGATAAAAGCACCTATGCATATTGGAGTTTCACATTATAAACTCACTATAATGGTACCACATTATCAGCACCAAATACATTGCGCAAATACGTTTCGAATTGTGCGTTAATCTCTACAGTAACTAAAATAGCGAGTCTCTTCCTCGGCCTGGAACAACACACGTAAAACAAGTTTCAATTCCTAATGTATGTTGCAAGTTCTTTGCCTTGCAGGGATTTTTCGTCTTTATATAATGAATCTTCAAACTTGCAGAGATTCCATCCTCTGCCCATCACAAAAAGAACATTTTCGTACTCCTCACCTTTTACTCCATGGTCTGTGGAGTACACGGCATCCGGCTTGAAGAAATTAATAGCATTGATGACTTCACCATATTTAATTTCATAAAACTGTTTTAGGGTCGTCTGCTCATAGGCAGAATCATCACCAGAATTATATTCTTCCATATAATTTTCAATATCTGGAGGAATAGGAATCAACCTACTATCAGCAGCTGTCCTTAAAATGTCATAGATAGTTCCTTGTCTTGCGACACATAAATCACCTGTAAGCTCTCGCCACTGCTTCTTCTGCCTCTTAGTCTCTATTGGCTGACGCGTTGTTCCGAGAATCTCATACCTTCGTTTCCTCTATTTGATTTTTTATCTCAGTATTTTTAAGTTGACCTGCCCAGTATTTTTCAAGTGCCTCATAAAGCTGTTTCCGACATTCAAGAGGATAGTCGTTAAACGATAAATTCTTCTTTTCGTTAATAATTGATTGAAGCAGATGGGCAACTGATGTCTTACCAGTATTATTTTTACCAACTATCAGCGTTAAAGATTTGTCTAAAACGATATCTACATTCTTTAATAGTCTAAAATTTTCAATGTGTATCTTCTGTATGTACATATGCCTTTCTCCTCACCAGTATTAAATAAACTAAGTTTTCTAATCGGGTTTTCGGAATGGACTAATCCTTGATGCTTAATGCATTTTACAGTATCTTACTTTGGAAAAATTGCATCTTTGGAAATGAATACTGGTTTCTGTACAATGGTATTCTACACCATTTTACAGGAGGAATCAAATCATGCGCATCAGCATAGAAGAAAAGCACTCCCTGGTTGCTCGTTACCAGGCCGGAGAATCCGTCTCCGATATCTGCGCCGACTCCGGCGTGCCCAAGAGTACGTTCTACACATGGATCAAGCCGTACACTGTGACCATGACAGACTCCGGTCATGCTGTCAGCCAGCAGGCGTTTATCAAAATGAAACAGAAACTTCAAAAGTTGGAGAAGAAGATCGAGATTTTACAAAAGGTCAACTGCACGGTTTCAGCGTCGCTTCAAGAAAAGCTGCAAGAGCTTGCCAAATTGCATGGTCAGTATAGTGTCCATGCCTTATGCGAGGCGCTTTGTGTATCCCGCGGTACCTTCTACAACCATATCTTCCGGCGAAAAGAGGTAACAGCCTATGATAAACGAAGAGCCGAGATGAAAGAGCATATCCAAGCAGCTTTCGATGAGAGCCAACAAAGGTTTGGCGCAAATAAAATCGCTGCTGTGTTAGCAGATCGAGGCGTTCGGACTTCGCCCAAGTATGTGGCTGAACTGATGAGAGAAATGGGATTACAAAGTGTATCCATCTACTCCAAACGCGATTATCAGAAAAGTGAGCGGCTGGCAAAAAAGCAGAACATGCTACAGCAGCAATTCAAAGTGGATGAACCGAACCGTGTTTGGGTCAGCGACATCACTTGCTTTAAGGTCAATGGCAAGTATCTCTATATCTGCGTAATCCTCGACCTTTTCTCACGTAAAGTAGTAGCCCACAGAGTATCACCAAAGAATAGTACCTACTTGGTTACCTCTACCTTTCGTCAGGTATATCGGAACAGAAACGAGCCCCAGCAGCTGATGTTTCACAGCGACCAAGGCCCGCAATATACATCCAACACATTCCGGAAACTACTTCGCATAAACAAGGTTGTCCAATCTTTCTCGAAGTCCAGCCGTCCTCATGACAATGCTGTAGCCGAGTCCTTCTTTGCCTCCATGAAGCGGGAGGAGATTTATCGGACACAATATTGCTCTGAGCGCCAGTTCATGCAAAGCGTTGATACTTACATAGAATTTTACAACACCAAGCGCCCCCACAGCACGCTCAACTACAGGACGCCGGATAGGTTTGAATTGCTCCATGCGCAAAGGAAAGAACGGACAGGCTGATCTGGACAAAGGGTTCAAAACTGGGTATTTTTCATTTTTCAACCACCAAGCTTGCGTCTTTTATCTTTGCGATATGAATTACCGAGCTGTGCAAGAGAAAAGAAAACACCTGAAATACCAAGGCTTTCTCCCATGGAATAAGGGTAGGAGTATTGGACAGTCTAAGAAAACTGTTCAATACTCCTACCCTTGTCCATATGGTTGCGGGGGATGGATTTGAACCACCGACCTCCGGGTTATGAGCTGCTACCGGCAGTTCAATCCTTTGATTTCAAGTGCTTTCCGACCCTTTTCGTTCCAGAAAACTGCCAAATCCCGGAGGTCGTATGCTGCCTGCTCCGCTGGGATTTTTCCCGTTCTGGGTCAAGTCATGGGTCAAAGTAGCAACACGTTATCAGAAATTCGTCACTATAAGACAAAACACCCCAACGGAGGCGCAAGGTCAAAAGAACAATGGCCTGCTGGTCATAAATTACATTCAAAACGACTGATTCATTGAAGCACACTCCAATAAACTCCTCGCTTTTTCATCAGTTCATCATATGTGCCGGACTCCACGATCCCCCGCTCCCCCACCACAAAGATGCGGTCTGCCCGGCGGATGGTGGAGGGACGGTGGGCGATCAGGAAGCAGGTGCGGCCCTCCAGCAGGCGGAGGGTGGCCTGCTGGAGCCGCTGCTCCGTGGTAGTATCTACACTGCTGGTGGCCTCGTCCAGGATGAGGATAGGCGCCCGGCTCACCAGGGCCCGGGCCATGGCCAAAAGCTGGTACTGCCCCTGGCTGAATTCCCCGGCTGCCCCCGACATGAGGGTTTGGTACCCCTGGGGCAGGCGCTGGATGAAACCGTGGGCATGGGCCAGTTTTGCCGCATGGACAACCTCCGCCTCCGTGGCCTCCGGGCGGGCATAGCGCAGATTGTCCAGCACCGTGCCGCAGAAAAAGACGGTCTCCTGGAGCACCACGGAGAAGCACCGGCTCAGTCCTTCCCGGCTGTACCGACCGAGGGGCACGCCGTCCAGCCGGATCTCCCCCGCCGTCGGCTCATAGGCCCGGATCAGCAGGTTGACCAGGGTGGTCTTGCCCGCGCCGGTCTCCCCCACAAATGCGGCCACCTCCCCTGCCCTGACGCGGAAGCTCACATGCTCCAGCACCGGCCTGTTCGGCTCATAGGAGAAGGACACATCCGCAAAGGACACCTCTCCCCGCACCGTCCGGGGTGAGACTGCACCCGGGACATCGGGGGGCAGCTCCGGCTCGTCCAAAATCTCAAAGAGCCGCTCGGCCCCAGCGACGGCCTGCTGGATGCTGGAAAAGAGGGCGGCAATGCTGTTCAGGGGCCGCCCCAACTGCCGGGAGTAGCCCAGGAAGCTGACCACCAGCCCAACGCTCACCGCGCCGCGGAGGGCCAGCACGCCCCCGGCGCAGGCGATCAGGGCAAAGCCCAGGTTGTTGACCATGTTCACCAGCGGGCTGAGCAGGCCGGCGCAGATCTGCGCCTTCACCGATGTGGCGCACAGCGCCCCGTTCATCTGGTCAAAGCGTGCCAACAGCTCTTCCTGCTGGTGGTAGAGCTTCACCGTGCGGCTGTTGGAGAGGGACTCCTGCACCAGGCCGCTCAGGCGGCCCAGCTCATCGGCCTGCCGGCGGTAGAGCGTCCTGCTCCGCCGGGAGATCAGGCGGGTGCACAGGGCGATCACCGGCACAGTTGCCAGGGCCGTCAGGGTGAGCAGCGGGCTGAGGGCCGCCATGATGGCCAACGCCCCCGCCACCATCAGCAGGCTGGACAGGAGCTGAGTCACCGTCTCAGCCGCCACGGTGCTGACGTTGTCGGCATCGCTGACCAGGCGGTTCATGGTATCCCCATGGGGGTGGCGGTCAAAGTAGGACAGGGGCAGCCGCCCCAGCTTGGCAAAGCACTCCCTCCGGATGCGGGCCACCATCCGCTGGGAGAGGATCTCCATCCAGCGGCGTCGGCCCCAGTTGCCGAGCCACTGTGCCGCCGCGGCCCCTGCCAGAGTGGGCAGCAGCACTGACAGAGCGGCACGCTCCACGCCGCCCCAAGGCAGAAAGCAGTCCACCGCCCGTCCCAGCAGATAGGGTACCGCCAGGGCCGCCCCGGTGGAGAGCAGGGTAAGGCACACCACCAGCAGCAGCTCCCTGCCCCAGCGGGCGTAGAGGGCCAGGAGCCGCCGCACGGTGCCCCGCCCGTCCCTGGCCCTGGCGTGGGGGCCGAAGCGCTGCTGGAGGCTCCGCCGCTGAGGAGGCAGCACAGGGCCGCCGGACGCTTCACCGTGTGCCATCTTCTCCCTCCTCTTCCGGGGCCTGAGAGGCCCAGATTTCCCGGTAGGTGGGGCAGGTGTCCAGCAGGCTCCGGTGAGTGCCCAGACCCACCTGCCGCCCCTCCTCCAGCACCAGGATCCGATCTGCCGTGCGGGCCGCGCGCACCTTCTGAGTGATGTGGAGCACCGCCTGCCCCGGCCGCCGCTCCAATCCATCCAGCACCCTCCGCTCAGTGGCCGGGTCCAGGGCGCTGGTACAGTCATCCAGCACCAGCACCGCGCCTCCCCGCACTAGGGCCCGGGCCAGAGAGAGCCGCTGCCGCTGTCCCCCGGAGAGGTTGACGCCCCCCTGAACTAGCACGGCCTCCAGGCCGCCGGCCTCCGCCACGAAGTCGGCGGCCTGAGCAGTCTCCAGGGCGGCACAGAGCTGTGCCTCCCCCGCGCCCCGGTCACCCATGGACAGATTTTCCCGGATGGTGCCGGAAAAGAGGGCGCTCCGCTGGGCGGCCACCACCACCTGCCGCCGCACCTGCCCCAGGGGAAGGCGGCTCATGGGCCGCCCGCCC
>ENA-OQAB01001190-OQAB01001190.1-human-gut-metagenome-genome-assembly--contig:-NODE-1190-length-12612-cov-1.869764_pt1 | contig 12612 bp, 14 predicted proteins | sample MGYA00242490_ERZ504517 | MGnify/ENA primary metagenome ERZ504517 (study PRJEB26092, sample SAMD00036298) | human gut metagenome | host: Homo sapiens | study: EMG produced TPA metagenomics assembly of...
CTCGATGGGGTCAGGCTTTTCGTCTTTTAAGGGCGTGGGTTTCCTGTTCGTCATGGTTACCTCCTCCGTGGATATGGCTTGTTATTCTTCTTCTTTTCCTTGTCGTCATCCCTCCATCCTCGGTCATTGCTTCCTCCGCCACCTCCGGCGGACTGGACGGCATGGGGCTGCATGATGATTTCCACAGCCGCCTCGCCGATGTTGCCGCCGATGGTAGAACTGTCCGTACCGTCAGGCAATGTGTTTTCAGCCTGTACGGTGGCTTCCTCTCCGTTGCCGTCAATACCGACAAAAGGGGAAGAAACAGACTGTCCGCCAAAAAGAGCGGCGGTTTGCCCGTGCCTGTGCATGGATGCGTCTGCGGCATCGGTCTGGCTGACTGCCTCCATAGCCTGATTGATGCGGTTGTAAGTCAGGCTCCGGTCTATCTGACCGCCTGAAAAAGTCATCTTCCCGTAAGTGAAAATGATTCCTGTCCTGCCGCTTCCTCCAGCCCTTTGGACAACTGCCATGCGAATGCCTTTCGCTTCGAGAGCCGCACGCAAGCTTTGCCAGTCATGACTGTTTTTCATCGCTTCCCGGATGGCATCGTACAAGCGGTATTTCACGGCATCCTTGCCGCGCAGACGCTCACGCCGGACATTCTTCTTGCCCTTGCCGAAAGTAAGCCCGTATTCCCTTGTCAGTGCCTTTGTCACAGCGATTGACTTCCTGAAATTGGAATCACCCGTGATGGCCGTGCCGTCATTGCGGACACGGTTGTAGACGATATGCACATGGCCGTGCGGCTGGTCTTTGTGCCGGAATACGACATACTGCGTGCCGGTTATCCCCATCCTTTTCATGTACTCTTTGGCCACTTCTGCCATGAAGCCGTCCGTGAGCTTCGGCGTGTCCTGCGGTGCAAAGCTCAATGATATGTGACCGACAAAATTTTTCAGTCCCGGACGCATCCTTGCCTGTGCCTGGAAACTCGCTGTAATGCTTTCGTTAGACGACGTGCAGACACCTTCCGATGCCACGATTGTTGTTCTTTTCTTGGCTATGTCGTTGGCGTAATTTACCAGTCCGGCGAATTGCGCCCCGCTGTTTATCTGTGCTATCATAAGTTGGGATTTCTATAGTTCACGGCTGACCCTCACCAGTACCCTTGCGATTTTTTCCGACAGTTCCCTTGTTCGTTCCTCCACGGCGGCATACCCGGAAAGGTGCGCTTCGTGCGCCAGTTGGTTCAGGTTGTTCGCCATCGAAGCCATCGCTCTGACGCATGATGCAAGCTCTTTGGAAAGCGGCTCCCTGACATAGCCGTTCACCGCCAGTTCATAGACGATGGACGAAAGGGGCTTGCCCGTCCGCTTGTGTCTTTTGAGCAGCTTGGCATAGTTCTCCTCGTCAAAATAGACCTTGACGGCATGGGTGCGCTGCCGCCCGTCCGGCAGTTTCGGACGGCCTCCTTTCGGCTTGCTGTATTCCTGCGTTTGGGGATTACTTTCCATCTGTCGTTGGTTTTCCGTGGGTGGCGTTCCCGACATCCGGTCGGCGGTTTTGTGGCACACAAAACCTATACTTGCTCCCCAAACACTCCCCAATTTTCCCTTTCGTCTGGCACGGCAGTACAACCGCCGTCGATATTGTCTCCTTAGCTTTGTCCATTCGTTTCATCGTCTATTTTCTGAATGAAGGGTTGTCGAATACAATCTTGTCCACCATCTCGTTCAGCCTGTCAGCAATCCTGTCGCCGTATAACTTGCGTATCTGCTGCGGTACGAGGTTGGTGGTTATGAACGAGAAGCCACGGTTCTCGTATCTTCTTGCAAGCAGGTCAGTCAGCGGCCTGTGCATGTTGCCGAACTCCTGCACCTCCACAGGCTCGATGCCCATGTCATCGATGCCGAGCATCTCCATATCACACAGCCGCAGGAACTCGGTATAGCTGTTCCGACACAGATGGGCAATATGAACCGCATTGACGATGGGCATACCGTACACATTCCTATGGTAGCTGTCCGGTATCCTGACCACATTGAGCAGGTTCTGGAACGCCCTCATCAAGGTGGTCTTGCCGTTGCCGCACAAGCCGCACAGCATCACCCCGCACCGTCTGCCGGAGGTAAGGCTCGCAGCAAGGCTCCTGACTTGTGAGTCTACTGCGTCAGGGTAAAGAAATGTGCCTCCGAAACGGCTCACTTCGCCTGCGATGGCACATTTAAGCAGTTTCGCAGCCGTCTCTTCATCGAAAGGCAGTCTAAAACGACTCCTTCGTAGTCCTCGGCTGACACAGCCGTGACATCAGAGTCTCTATAAGTTGGGGATTTCCGTTTTGTTCCATATCGGGTTGTATTCAGATGTTTGATAATCCAATGGTAAAAATGGCTTCGGCAATCGCTCTCGTCCCGCTGCGCGTTTCCGCCGATTCTTTGCTCGTCAAAGAAGTCACGGATATGCCCGTGTAGCCTGCCTCTGTCAATAATCCAGTTTTCTCTTTTCGCCAGCACTTCGATAATCTTGTCCTGCCAAACCGTATCGGCAAGCAGGAGTGACTCAAGCTCATCCAGTGATTTATGTCCATCTTCCCGCGCGTGTTGGGAGTTGATAATATCTTCGTCTTTATCTTTTATATTAGAATGGGGCAACTGTACGGTCAACTCATGGGTCAACTGTCGGGTAATCTGATGCGGCAACTGCCGGGACGGCTGCATGGTCAAGGAATATAGCGCAGGGGTGTGGATTCCTGTACCGACCTGATAATCTATCAGCCCACGTTCTTTGAGATGCTGCCGTGCCTTGCTGATATTCTGTTTGGTGGTCGAGAGCCGCACGCAGAGGATGGCTGTATGGCAGGCAAACGGCATGTTCCAGCGCAGGCGGTTTGCCTCATACAGGAGGTAATGATAAAGTGCTACCTCCGTAGGGTTGAAAGGACTGCGCTCCGCTTCTGCCCAAAACTGGTTAATGTAGTCGTATATGCCTGCCATGACTTACCGCTTCGAACGGTTGATGATGTACTTCTGTGCCTGTTGGTCGAGTTCCGCTTGCGATGCCACGCGTACATTCTTCATCCATGCCTCCAGTTCGGCTTTGTCAAAGAAGCACAGTTTGCCGTTGGGCTTGTAGTAAGGGATGACGCGTCGCATCATCAGCTTGTGAAGATAGCTCACTTTGATTCCGAGAAATTTCGCAGCCTCGGCTGTCGAGATCAGTTGGTTCGTCTGTTCCATATTTCTGTCGTTTTTGATGTGATTTCTTAGGCTGTGAAAGCCGTCGTTCCGATAAGGAAGACGGTGCAAAGTAAGCCTCGGAAATCACACGCAAATGGTTCTTAACTGACTGTAAAACAGATGGAAAGCCAAGTGGAAAACTTTTAAAAGCACGGCTGTAAAACAACCACAAACAGACGAAAACAGGAATAGAAAAACATATGTTAAGCGAGATGGGTCGCCTGAAACGATAAGGCGGTTAAATTTTGATATTTCTCTCCCAACTGTCGATATGCATCGGTGTTGCGGATATTATCGTCGGCTTCCGCCACTTTCTTAAAAATGGAGATTATAACATCCTCTTTGTCGGCTTTGGAACCCCTGCGGTTCTTCACATCCAACAACTGGCGCATATTGTTCAGATGCCAATAGTCGCCAAAAATTTTCCACTGGCGGCTGATGTTGCAGATTGCTGCTATGCTGTCCGCGATGAAAGCCATCTGTGTGGCATTGCATCCATCATGCGGCCGATATTCCGCATCAAGAAAGCCTTCGTGACGCAAGGCTTCCATAAATATCATAGTTCTGTCTCCTTTCAGGGCATCTGGGAAATCCGGTGGAAAGGAAAACCGACATGCTGTCTCTGGTTCTGTGGTCGATTGAGACTTGCCAGAGGAACCGCTGCCAGACGGTGAAGAAGCCTTTTTAGATTTGCGCTCCGACAATTGCTCGATTTTCTTGCGATACTCCATATAGACAGCCATCGGAACAATGAAGATAACGAGCGAGATTACCACGAACATGACGACGGTAATAGCATCCGTCTCAAGCCGTGCGACCGCTACCCGTCCGGCAAGGACAGATATGAGTAGCCACACTGCTCCCGGCAGCAGGATGTTCACATTGAAATCATCTGGCAATCTTCTCATACTCTATATTATTATATTCGTTCAGGTATTGGCAAACTCCATGTCGATAAGGCTGATGGCATCTTCCTTTTTCTTGTTGATGATTTTGGCGTATATCTGGGTGGTCTTCACATCCGAATGGCCGAGTAGCTTGCATACGGTATAAAGGTCAGCACCGAGTGTCAGCAACATTGTGGCAAAGGTGTGGCGGCTGACATGGAATGTGATGTTTTTGATGATCCCGGCAGAACGAATCCATTCCTTCATCGGCTGCTGTGTCCAGCTCCGTTTCAGACCTTTGAACACCAAACCGTTTTTTTCAGGACTGTAGCCTATCAGTTCCAATGCTTCATCGCTTATCGGGATGATGTCTTCGATCTTGGTCTTCTGGGTGATGGTATGGACACATTTCCCTCCAGCAGCGAAGTCGACGATTTCTTCCCAGCAAAGGGAAAGAACATCGCTGAGCCGCAGACTGGTCAGACACGAAAAGAGGGAAGCAGTCTTTAGAACAGGTAGCTTGCACGGGGTTTCGGCAAGGCAATACAGTTCTTCCATACTCAGATACTCTTTGGCAACATCTTCCGGTTCGATTTTTTCCAGAAAGTCATTGACATTGGTCTTTATCATCCTGTTGCGATACAGAATCTTCAGGAATCCGCGGAAAGTGGACCAGTAGCCGGAAGCGGAGTTCTTTGAAATTGGTCTGTCACGCCGGAGTTGCCTGGCGTTAAGCAGGTATTCCCGGAACTTGTTGCACAGGTCCACATCTATTTCCTCGAAAGTACATTTGTCGTGGACGAAGTTGTAGAAGTGCTGATAGACGAATCCCCATTTCTGGTCGTGTTTGGGAAGTTGCTTACGGTAGTATTCCAGGAAATCGGCCTTGTATTTCCTCTTGTCGAAGAAATCATACCGTTCATTTACAATTGCTTCAAACCGCCGGCATCGGATGGCTTCAGCCTTTTCCGACATGACGGCGTTGAAGTCGCGTTCCCGCTGGTTCTTGGGATTGGCATAGATGTAAATGTTCAATCCTTCGTGACGGATGGTCTTCATCGTTTCCTGATCCCGGTAGCCCGGATAATAATCAAGGTAGAACGACAGCATACCTTTCTTCAGAGGGCGTGTCCTCAATGTCACTGTTTTGCATTCTGACATAATGATGAATATTAAATGGTTATAATTGACTTTTGCTGCGAAAATCCTTAATGCTTTTATACAGACCATAATCAGCAGGAAATAATTTTCCGATAATTACAGTCGGTCGCATTAGCCACTAACGGGCTCCCATGATGTGGTCGAATTCCACTTTCAGGAATCTCACAAAGCGCCCTTTCTTCTCCCGTTTATTTCGTGGAATTGTAGAATGCCGTAAACTGAATCCCGTGTGAGGCTATACTTCTTCATGGCTTCCTGCACGGTATAGTATTCTGAAGAATCATCTTCGGTTGTCTTCTTGGACAGATCGAAGTGAAGTTTTGAGTAGAATATCTGGCCGTGCTCTTTCTTTGAAGGGATGTTGTTGCGATAAACATGTGAACGGATGGCTACACGTGTCATCCCATAGTTTTTCTCGATTTCTTCCGGAGTGTACCATTCGGTCAAGGCATTATCCGTCTTATATTTGGCAAATGCCGCATCTATGTGCTTTTTACTGTAATAATTGAATTGGCGAATTCTGACTTTGGGAACATTGTGTTGTCGGGTATAGGTCCACACCCATTTAGCGTTGACTTTGTACTTTTCTGCAATCTGTTCAGCAGTATAATACTCGGTAACGTCAAATTCATCTTTTGGTCTGAGAACTTCATAAGGTTTTGTTTTCAGCATAAGTTCGATGTCGGTTCTTCTGATGAGCGACATTCTTGAACTTAACCTTGATGCACGAAGTTTGTCCTCCTTTACCAGTTTATAGACATACTGGCGAGAAACGCCCATTAGTCTGGCTGCTTGAGAAAAGGTAAAGTATTCCTGGCTCTCCAGTTTGTTCTTTACCTCCAGCATTTCCTGAAATTCGCGCATTTCCATTCTACGTTCCTTCATCCGGTGTTTATAACCTCTTTTGGAACATTGCGGACTACAATAATTGGTAGTGGTCTTTTTTGCCATGAAAGGCTTGCCGCACCACTGGCAGATTCTTTTTACTTCCATTTTTGTTATTCTCCATATTTTAGTGAAACATGAGCTTTTTACAGCTCGGATAATTTCCCTTTTTGTCTACTCACGTAAACCATTGTCAACACACGTCAACAAATGCGTCAGTGTGACATCGGGCAAAAGCCCTTAATTGTTCCGCGGTAGAAATACGGTAGAAAAATATGGTGAACAACAGTATCCAACTGTTTATAGCTGGATTTTTGGCAAATAAAAAAGCTGCTGAAAATCAGCGACTTCATTATAGTTGGTTCTAATTCGTTGCAGTTGATTACAATATCCTACTTGCCGATGCAAAACCTCTCAAATATATTTCCCAATACCTGGTCTGTGGTGACTTCTCCGACGATGTCTGAGAGGTGGAAGATACATTCTCTTAAGTCTTGGGAGATGAAATCTCCGGAAAGATTGGCGGATAAACCTTCCTGGACATGGTGGATGGATTCGAGGGCGTGAGTTAGGGCTTCGTAATGACGGATATTAGTGACGATGACGTCGTTTGAGGACAAAGAGGGAATATGAGCAGCTTGGATCAGAAGATCCTGCAACTTGTCGATATGCTCTCTTTTCTTAGCCGAGATGAAGATCGATTGCACGTTTTCGGGAAGGCCGGTCGGTTTTAACTGGCGGTCAGTGAGCAGGTCGGCTTTGTTGAAAACGAGGATTAGCTGTTTCCCTTCCGAGCGGGGCAGTATCTTTTCGGATAATTGGGCGATCTGTAAGGAGGCATCGGTGGCATCTATCATCCAGAGGACAATGTCTGCTTGGTCGAGCTTTTGGAAGGTTCGTTCGATGCCGATACTTTCGATCGCATCGTGTGTTTCGCGGATGCCGGCGGTGTCGATGAAACGGAAAGTGATCCCTCCGATGTTGATCGTGTCTTCGATGACGTCACGGGTTGTACCGTGGATGTCGCTGACAATCGCTTTGTCTTCATTCAGCAGGACGTTCAGTAGAGTCGATTTTCCGGCATTTGTCTCACCTATGATCGCTACAGGAATGCCATTCTTGATCGCGTTTCCTACACTGAAAGAGTTGGCCAGACGCGATATGACTGTTTCGATATGGGCCGCCAATGTGCTGAGTTCGCTACGGTCGGCGAACTCCAGTTCCTCGTGGTCGCTGAAATCCAGTTCCAGTTCCATCAAAGAAGTGATATGCAAAAGTTGTTCGCGCAAGTTCTTTAATTCATGACTGAAACCACCGCGCATCTGGTTTAATGCCAAGCGGTGCTGACCGGCTGAGGTCGAGGCGATCAAGTCGGCGACCGCCTCGGCTTGGCTCAGGTCCATTTTGCCGTTCATGAAAGCACGTTGCGTATATTCGCCGGGGAGGGCGGAGCGGCAACCTCTTTCAATCAAAAGTTGCATGATTTGTTGCTGGATGTAGACGGAACCGTGGCAGGTAATTTCTACCGTGTCTTCGCCGGTAAAAGAATGAGGTGCGCGGAAAAGGGCGATCAGCACCTCGTCTATGAGCTCTTCACCACGCCTGATACTACCGTAACGCAGTGTATAGGCTTTCTGTGACAGCAGGCCTTTTCCTGCTGTACGCGGTACGAATATCGTGTTGCAGATTGCGATTGCTTCCGGTCCGGAGATGCGGATGACGGCAATCCCCCCGGCTCCGGGGGCAGTTGATACGGCGCAGATAGTATCTTCCATTAGTCTATACAGTTATTAATTCAATTTCTGTGTTCCAAGACCAATCTTTTCAGCATGTTCCAGTCCTGCTTGCCAGTTCGTGTCGGGGTGCATGAGGTGGAATTTGTCGCAACCTTCCAGATGTTCGTGATGCGGAGCGTCTGAAAGGCGGTTACCAGTCTCCAGGATCGGGGCCTTGATCACCATATCGGCACAAGCCTTGTCTAATGCGACCGGATCAAAAGAAGCGGCGATGCCCAGATCTGGCACAATCGCTGCATCATTGTGGTTCCAACAATCACATTCAGGTGAGACATTCATGATAAAGCTGATGTGGAAATTCGGCTTGCCGGACAAGACAGCTTTGGTATATTCGGCGATCTTGTAGTTTAAACGTTCAGACGTGTCGCCTTCACCCATGACGGCTCCGTCGTATTGGCAAAGAGCTACGCACTGGCCACAACCGACACATTTTCCGTAGTCGATTTCTGCTTTATGGGAAGCGTTCAAATGAATGGCATCGTGGCGGCAATGCTTGACGCATATATTGCAACCCTTGCAACTTTCGATGTCGATTCTGGGTTGTGATGCCGAGTGAAGTTCAAGTTTTCCACCTACGCTGGCGCATCCCATGCCGAGGTTCTTCAAAGCGCCGCCGAATCCGGTCTGCTCGTGTCCTTTGAAGTGGTTCATAGAAATAATGATATCTGCATCGGCAATAGCGGAACCGATTTTGGGAGCTTTACAATATTCACCGTCGATTTCGATTTCACGGTATTCGGTTCCTTTCAGGCCGTCGGCGATAATCACGTCGCATTTGGCGGAAATGGGGTTGAAACCGTTTTCCATTGCACTTTCCAGATGGTCTACAGCATTGGCACGACGGCCTGAGTACAAGGTGTTGCAATCTGTCAGGAAAGGCTTCGCCCCTAAGTTGCGAAGCAACGTGGCCATCCGGGCTGCATAGTTTGGCCGGATAAAGGCCAGGTTGCCAGGTTCGCCGAAGTGGATCTTGATCGCTACAAACTGATTCTGGAAATCAATGTTTGCTATGCCCGCACGTTTTACGAGACGTTCCATCTTGTCCAACAAGTTACTGGACGGGGTCGTACGGAGATTGGTAAAGTAAACTTTAGACGTTTCCATTTGTTTAATTGGTTTTTATAGGGACAAAGGTACGAAAAAACTATTCTTCCTGTAAGTTGTTGGTTTTGTAGATTGGCTTTTATATATTATTTTTGTGTCAAATCAGTTATACTATGGACATGTTTTGGTTAAACCATGAGCAGTTACTTAAAGGCGTAAATCTGGGTTTCCAGCGTTACTTATCCCGACAGGTCAAGTGGGACAGGAGGCTGATCGGTATCTTTGGAGCGAAAGGGGTGGGAAAAATCAACGCTTTTGTTGCACGATCAAATTTGGCTTAGTGGCGGTTCTCATGAAGCCCTGTATTTGCCTCTCGATAATATATGGTTTCAGGAACGGTGCTGTTGTCCGAAACGGTCAGCAATTTTTATGAAGAGGGGGGCAGGCATCTTTTCTAGTATAATGTCCTCGATATGGTAGCTGGGTACAGGCGATAGAGTGTTTACACGACGATTATCCTGATATGCAGATAGTGTTTGCTGCACCTTTGCTGGTTGAAGGAGAGAAGACGGAGATGCCTTTTGATGGGAAAGGCGATTGGTATACGTTGCATACCATGTCGTTCCGTGAATATTTGTCCTATGAAGGTGCGCTAGATCTCAAACCAGTCCCGCTGGACGAGCTTTTGCTTAACCATGCGGAAGTGACGCAACAGGTGATGGACGAGATAAATATAGTCCCTATTTTCCGGAATTATCTGGAACATGGCTGCTATCCTTTCTATTGGGAAGATCCGGATGCGTTCAATTTCCGTTTGCAAGATTTGATGCGGGATTCGGTCGATGTGGACTTGCCTGCCATTCGTCAGATGAACAATGCTGTGTTTCGTAAGATGAAACAATTGCTGATTCAGCTTGCCAAAGAAGCCCCGGAATTTCCCCGTATGCAGGTTCTGACATCCAAATACGAGATGGATAACACGCAAATGCACAAGTTGCTGGATTATGTAAAAGAGATGGGAGTGTTTCGTATTCTACAAGTTAGGAAAGAAGATGGCGGACTGGCTCGTTCGTATCGCTCTTTTCTGGCGAACACGAATCTGATGGCAAGCCTTTTCCGGGAGATGGAGCGGATTTATTGGGGCGAGACGTTCTTCGTCGATCAGATGTCTAATTGCGGGACTGTGGAGCTTTTGCATAATGGAGATTATTGTGTGAATGAAAAGTACACGTTCGTGATCGGTGATCCGTTGATGGACTATGAACGTATCAAGAATGTGGAAAATGCGTTTGCCGCCATACACGGGCAGCCCAAAAGTGTCGGAAACAAGATACCTATCTGGGCGCTTGGTCTTTGTTATTGATCGATTTTGTCATCAACTAATAAATATGTAAGTTATGTTGGAAAATATGAAAAAACAGACGGACGATCCGTAAATATACGACTCAGGACATTCCGGATGCTTTGTTGAATGAATTGCTGGAGGTTGCTGTCCGTGCATCCAATACGGGGAATATGCAACTGTATAGTGTGGTCATTACCCGTGATAGGGCGAATAAGGAAAAGTTGGCTCCTGCCCATTTCAATCAGCTGATGATTACGGCGGCTCCGGTCGTGCTCACCTTTTGTGCCGATGCCAACCGTTTTGTAAAATGGGCGGAGCTGCGCGATGCAGTGGCCGGTTTCGATAATTTCCAGACTTTTATCGCTTCGACTATCGATGCGATGCTGTTTGCCCAAAGTTTCTGTACGGCAGCAGAGGAAAAAGGATTGGGAATCTGCTATTTGGGAACGACGGCTTATAACGCAGATAAGATTATCGATGCCTTGTCGCTTCCACGCTTGGTTGTCCCTATCGTGACAGTCACGGTCGGCTATCCCGACGGAATGCCTGAACAGGTGGAACGCCTGCCACTCGGAGCGGTGGTTCACCAGGAGGTTTATACGGATTATACGCCTGCTTCTATCGATGCCTTATACCACGATAAGGAAGAGTTGGAAGTAAATAAACAATTTGTACGGGAGAATGATAAGGAAACATTGGCCCAGGTATTTACGGATGTACGTTATACGAAGGCCAACAATGAATATTTCTCCGACGTATTACTGAAAGTCTTGAAAGAGCAAGGCTTTTTTTGTAATCCTATGCGTTGTGGTTGCTAACCCTATGCTTTAACCTGCGTAACCCATAGGGTTAGCAACTGTAATGCATAGCTTTCTTTTAGATCCGGTCCAATACCGTTTCGATCAGGCCGGTCATGGAACCTTTGTATTCGGTATTCATGTCTTGGGCCACCCGACCGGCAATGATGCAGCACACGGTCATGGCACGATGTCCCATCAAGGCGGACAGTCCGGCGAGGGACGAACTTTCCATTTCGAAGTTGGTAATCCGGCTATCGTTGAACTCGAAAGCTTCTATTTTACGGTTCAGTTCCGGATCGGCGAGCGGCAAGCGGAGCTTGCGGCCTTGCGGACCGTAGAAGCCGTTGGCTGCAATCGTTACTCCCCGGATAATATCGTCTTGTGTGATCTGCTTGACCAGGGATGGATCGGCGGAAACGACATAGGGCTGGATGCCGCTTAGCTTCCATTTCAATTGTCTCATCAGTTCTGATTCGAAAGCCTTGTCGCGCACTTTTTCGGAGCCGGCATAAAAATACAGAACTCCGTCGAACCCGATTGATTTTCCTGCTGCCACATAGGTCCCGACAGGAACAAACGGTTGCAATCCTCCTGAAGTGCCGACACGTACCATTGTCAGTTGCCGAAATATCGGTTTGATGGTACGAGAAGCAAAGTCGATGTTTGCCAAAGCGTCCAGTTCATTCAGGACGATGTCGATATTGTCGGTTCCGATGCCGTGTGAAAGTGTTGTGATGCGCTTCCCTTTATAAGTGCCGGTGATGGTATGGAATTCACGGCTCGACACTTCACATTCTTTCGTATCGAAGTAGGAGGCGACGGTGTTTACGCGATCGGGGTCGCCGACCATGATGATCTTGTCGGCGAGCTGTTCCGGTTTCAGATGCAGGTGAAAGCAACTGCCATCGGGATTGATGATAAGTTCGGAAGGTGCGATCATTTGATTTCAGGTTTATGATTTCAGGTTTATGATTTCAGGTTTATGATTTCAGATTTATGATTTATCATCAACACATAAATCATAAATCTGAAATCATAAATCCTTGTTAGTCTTTTAATGGTTTCGAAGGTGCATTTGACGGTTTGGCGATTGCCTCACGCATGCTGGTATCTGCTTCGATATTCTTCATCTTATAATAGTCCATGATACCCAAATTGCCGTTACGGAAAGCTTCAGCCATGGCCTTGGGAACTTCGGCTTCGGCTTCGATAACCTTCGCACGGGCTTCCTGTGCTTTGGCTTTCATCTCCTGTTCGACGGCAACGGCCATGGCACGGCGTTCTTCAGCTTTTGCTTGGGCGATATTCTTGTCGGCTTGAGCCTGGTCCATTTGCAGATAAGCTCCGATGTTCTTGCCTATGTCGATATCAGCGATGTCGATGGACAAGATTTCGAATGCAGTCCCTGCATCCAGACCTTTGCGGAGAACCAGCTTGGAGATGGAATCCGGATTTTCCAGTACGCTTTTATGATTT
>ENA-OQAB01001191-OQAB01001191.1-human-gut-metagenome-genome-assembly--contig:-NODE-1191-length-12606-cov-2.730107_pt1 | contig 12606 bp, 13 predicted proteins | sample MGYA00242490_ERZ504517 | MGnify/ENA primary metagenome ERZ504517 (study PRJEB26092, sample SAMD00036298) | human gut metagenome | host: Homo sapiens | study: EMG produced TPA metagenomics assembly of...
AAATTCTAAATCGCGCAGGTATGCCTGCCAAAAGGGGATACGCGGCAGAAAAGCCAGACGGCCCTGCAAATCAAGCGATGGGAGGCAGACCGCATGCTGACGGAACTCAAGCAGGGCTCCAAGGTGGTCGGCGTCAAGCAGACCAAGCGGGCCGTCAATGATGGGAAAGCCGCCCGGGTTTTTCTGGCAGAGGATGCCGATCCCAGGGTGACCGCCCCGGTGGAGGCCCTGTGCGCAGAAAAACAGATTCCGGTGGAGCGGGTTCCCCAGATGAAGGAACTGGGCTCCGCATGCGGTATCGCCGTGCCCAGCGCGGTGGCCGCGCTGCTGCACTGATTTTAGCGAAACGGAATAATTTTCATCCGTTTCGTTAAAATATATTCTTTAGAAACCAAGAAAGGAGGAAAACCATGCCTACGTTTAACCAGCTCGTCCGCAAGGGACGCGAGGCCGCGACCTACAAGTCCACCGCTCCCGCCATGCAGAAGGGCCTGAACACCCTGCAGAACCGCATGACCGACCTGCCTTCTCCCCAGAAGAGAGGTGTGTGCACCGCGGTTCGTACCGCCACCCCCAAGAAGCCGAACTCCGCTCTGCGTAAGATCGCCCGTGTGCGTCTGACCAACGGGATGGAGGTCACCGCCTATATCCCCGGTGTCGGCCACAACCTGCAGGAGCACTCCGTGGTCATGATCCGCGGCGGCCGTGTCAAGGACCTGCCCGGCGTGCGTTACCACATCATCCGCGGCACTCTGGATGCCCAGGGCGTTGCCAACCGCATGCAGGCCCGTTCCAAGTACGGCGCGAAGCGGCCCAAGGCCGGCAAGAAGTAATTTTTCTCCGTAAAAATTCTTCTGAAAACCCAATAAGAGACTTTATGCGCAAACGCGCAAGGCAGTTGTCCTTGCGGAAGCGCTTACCTATATATAATAGGGGGCGTTTTCTGTGGGGCACTGGACAAGCAGGCACTTGTCTTACACGGGGGCTTTTCTGAAAAGCCTTCGAGTACCTATGAAATCATACTATGAAGGAGGGAAGCAAAGTGCCCAGAAGAGGAAACGTACCCAAGCGGGAGGTTCTGCCCGATCCGATTTACAACTCCGTCCTGGTGACCAAGCTGGTCAACAGCATCATGCTGGACGGCAAGAAGGGTGTGGCCCAGAAGGTCGTCTACGGTGCTTTCGACATCATCAAGGAGAAGACCGAGAAGGACCCCCTGGACGTGTTCACCACCGCTCTGGAGAACATCATGCCGTCCCTGGAGGTCAAGGCCCGCCGCGTGGGCGGCGCCACCTACCAGGTGCCCATCGAGGTTCGCCCCGAGCGCCGTCAGACCCTTGGTCTGCGGTGGCTGACCAACTACTCCCGCGCCCGCAGCGAGAAGACCATGAAGGAGCGGCTGGCCGGCGAGATCATGGATGCCGCCAACAACCTCGGCTCCGCGGTCAAGAAGCGCGAGGACACCCACAAGATGGCCGAGTCCAACAAGGCCTTCGCGCACTATCGCTGGTAATAAGGAGTTAGAGTATGCCTAGGAAAGTTACCTTAGAGAATACCAGAAACATCGGTATCATGGCCCATATCGATGCCGGTAAGACCACCACCACCGAGCGTATCCTCTACTACACCGGCGTCAACTACAAGATCGGTGAGACCCATGACGGCACCGCCACCATGGACTGGATGGCTCAGGAGCAGGAGCGCGGCATCACCATCACTTCCGCGGCTACCACCTGCTATTGGAAGGGGTCCAAGGACCAGTTCCCCCAGACCCGCATCAACATCATCGACACTCCAGGCCACGTGGACTTCACCGTGGAGGTGGAGCGCTCCCTGCGCGTGCTGGACGGCTCCGTGACCGTCATGTGCGCCAAGGGCGGCGTCGAGCCCCAGTCTGAGACCGTGTGGCGCCAGGCCGACCACTACAAGGTCCCCCGCATGATTTACGTCAATAAGATGGACATCATGGGCGCGGACTTCTACAACGTGCTCAACATGATCCACGACCGGCTCAAGTGCAACGCGGTGCCCATCCAGCTCCCCATCGGTTCCGAGGATACCTTCAAGGGCATCATCGACCTGGTGGAGATGGATGCCGACATCTACTACGACGAGCTGGGCAAGGACATGCGCGTGGAGGAGATCCCCGCCGATATGCTGGAGCTGGCCCAGGAGTACCGCACCAAGCTCATCGACGCCTGTGCTGACATCGACGATGAGATCATGGAGCTGGCCCTGGAGGAGAAGCCCATCCCCGAGGATATGATCCGCCGTGCCCTGCGCAAGGGCACCATCGAGAACCTGCTGGTTCCCGTGACCTGCGGTACCTCTTACCGCAACAAGGGCGTCCAGAAGCTGCTGGATGCCATCGTGGACTTCATGCCCTCCCCGCTGGACATCCCGGCCATCAAGGGTGTGAACCCCGACACCGACGAGGAGGACGAGCGTCCCGCCGACGACAACGCGCCCTTCTCCGCCCTGGCCTTTAAGATTATGACCGACCCCTACGTGGGCCGCCTGTCCTTCTTCCGTGTGTACTCCGGCAAGCTCACCACCGGTTCCTCCGTGCTCAACAGCACCAAGAACCAGAAGGAGCGCATCGGCCGCATCCTGCAGATGCATGCCAACCACCGGGAGGACATCGAGGAGGTCTTCTCCGGCGACATCGCCGCCGCCGTGGGCCTGAAGAACACCACCACCGGCGATACCCTGTGCGATGATAATCACCCCATCATCCTGGAGTCCATGGAGTTCCCTGACCCTGTCATCCGCGTGGCAATCGAGCCCAAGACCAAGGCTGGTCAGGAGAAGATGGGCCTGGCGCTGGTAAAGCTGGCTGAAGAGGACCCCACCTTCCGTACCTGGACCGACGAGGAGACCGGCCAGACCATTATCGCCGGCATGGGCGAGCTCCACCTGGAGATCATCGTCGACCGTCTGCTCCGCGAGTTCAAGGTGGAGGCCAACGTGGGCGCACCCCAGGTCGCCTACAAGGAGACCATCAAGAAGTCGGTCGAGCAGGATACCAAGTATGCCCGCCAGTCTGGCGGTAAGGGCCAGTACGGCCACGTCCGCATCACCGTGGAGCCCAATGAGCCCGGCAAGGGCTATGAGTTCCTCAACGAGATTACCGGCGGCGTTATCCCCAAGGAGTATATCCCTGCGGTGGACGCCGGTATCCAGGGCGCCATGCAGGCGGGTGTTCTGGCCGGTTACCCTGTTGTGGATGTGAAGGTCCACCTGACCTTCGGCTCCTACCACGAGGTCGACTCCTCCGAAATGGCGTTTAAGATCGCCGGCTCCATGGCGTTCAAGGAGGCCTGCCGCAAGGCGGACGCCATCCTGCTGGAGCCCGTGATGAAGGTTTCCGTCATCGTACCCGACGAGTATCTGGGCAACGTCATCGGCGACCTGACCAGCCGCCGCGGCATGATTCAGGGCCAGGAGAGCCGTCCCGGCGCCACTCAGGTGGATGCCCTGGTGCCCCTGGCCAGCATGTTCGGCTACGCCACTGACCTACGCTCCTCCACCCAGGGCCGCGGCCAGTACTCCATGGAGCCCCACAGCTATGTGGAGATCCCCAAGAGCATCGCCGAGAAGATTATCGCGGAGCGGGGCCGCAAGGACGATTAATTTCTGTCCTTTGGCATTTCTCGCAACAAGGGTATTGCATTTTATTCTGCAATGCTATACAATATTTTCGCATTATTGTGGAAATAAGAACCATCTTACTATCAGAATTTAAGGAGGAACATCCAAATGGCTAAGGCTAAATTTGAGCGTACCAAGCCCCATGTCAACATCGGCACCATCGGCCACGTTGACCACGGCAAGACCACTCTGACCGCCGCTATCACCAAGTATCTGGCTCTGAAGGGCCAGGCTCAGTACGAGGATTACTCCAGCATCGACAAGGCTCCCGAGGAGCGTGAGCGCGGCATCACCATCAACACCGCCCACGTGGAGTACGAGACCGATGCCCGTCACTATGCCCACGTTGACTGCCCGGGCCACGCCGACTATATCAAGAACATGATCACCGGTGCTGCTCAGATGGACGGCGCCATCCTGGTTATCGCCGCCACCGATGGCCCCATGGCTCAGACCAAGGAGCACATCCTGCTGGCCCGTCAGGTGGGCGTGCCCGCCATCGTCGTGTTCCTGAACAAGTGCGATCAGGTGGACGACGAGGAGCTGCTGGAGCTGGTCGAGATGGAGGTCCGCGAGACCCTGTCCAAGTACGAGTTCCCCGGCGACGATATCCCCATCATCAAGGGCTCCGCTCTGAACGCCCTGACCTGCGAGGGCGGTGTGGACGATCCCGACTTCGCCTGCATCAAGGAGCTGATGGATGCCGTCGACAGCTATATCCCCACTCCTGACCGTAAGGCGGATCAGCCCTTCCTGATGCCCGTCGAGGACGTGTTCACCATCACTGGCCGCGGCACCGTCGCTACCGGCCGTGTGGAGCGCGGTACCATCAAGATGAACGAGGAAGTCGAGATCGTTGGCCTGACCGACGAGAAGAAGAAGACCGTCGTCACCGGCATCGAGATGTTCCGCAAGCTACTGGACTTTGCTGAGGCCGGCGACAACATCGGCACCCTGCTGCGCGGCGTCGCCAAGACCGACATCGAGCGTGGCCAGGTTCTGTGTAAGCCCGGCTCCATTCACCCCCACACCAAGTTTGTGGGCCAGGTGTACGTTCTGAGCAAGGACGAGGGCGGCCGTCACACCCCCTTCTTTAACAACTACCGTCCTCAGTTCTACTTCCGTACCACTGACGTTACCGGCGTCATCACCCTGCCCGAGGGCACTGAGATGTGCATGCCCGGCGATAACGTTGACATGAAGGTGGAGCTGATCACCCCCATCGCCATCGAGAAGGGCCTGCGTTTTGCTATCCGTGAGGGTGGCCGTACCGTGGGTTCCGGCGTCGTTATCGACATCGAGGAGTAATCTCACTCCAGCTTTCTCGCAGGAGGGTGACCGCCCGAGGGAAAAGCGTCGTTATCGACATCGAGGAGTCATTGATGCTCCCTTGGAAAATCCCCGCCATAAGGCGGGGATTTTCTTTTGCCGCAGTGCGGCCGCCCGGCCCCCATCTGCGGTGGGGCGCGCCGGGGAGACGCGTGCAGGGTTTTTGGCCCAAAGGGACAAAACCTTGACGAAGGCGGAATTCATTTCCGCCGAGCAAGCAAAATGAACAGGGTTCCCACAGAATCGGAGCTTCTGTGGAATGGCCGCACCGTGGCAAACGCGTCGTCATCGGCATTGAGGAGGTAATATTTCCCGAGCTTTTCCACAGGAGGGTGAGCACCGGCGGAAAAGCCTTGTTATCCACCTTGTGAAGTTCTTCTTCATTTCAGCAGAAAGCCTGCCGATCGGCAGGCTTTCTGCTTTTTAAAAAGCTGCTTTATCCAGAAAGTTTTTTTAAGGAAAAGGGACGAGCTGAGTGGACAGTCCCCATTTTTTTTATGGTACAACAGGAAGTGGAAAGGGGCGTGCCAGACATGCAGAGCATATTGACCAACCTGGGAACCGTCACCCCGGACGAGGCAGAGGAGACCTTACAGACGGTGACCGACTTTCTGAAAGGGCTGAATCTGGAGAAGCTCATCACCCTGCTGCTCCTTCTGGCAGGCTGCCTGGTGGTCATGAAGCTGGTTCTCCGGCTGACCGACCGGGCCTTCCTCCGCCTGGAGCTGGAGCGGAGCCTGCATACCTTCATCCATGCGGCCCTGCGGGTTATTTTGTGGATGATTACCCTGTGTATCGTTCTGGACTACGTGGGAGTGGCCCATGACTAGCCTGGTGGCGGTGCTCAGCGTCATTGGACTGGCGGTGTCTCTGGCCATCCAGGGTACTCTGTCCAACCTGGCCGGCGGCATCCAGGTGCTGCTCTCCAAGCCCTTCAAGGCGGGGGACTACGTGGAGGCCGGCGGCATCTCCGGTACGGTGCAGGAGGGTGGGACTGGCCTACACCAAGCTGTGTACCGTGGACAACAAGGTGATCTCCGTGCCCAACGGACAGATTTCCGGGGAAAAGATCATCAACTACAGCACGGAAGAGCGGAGGAGAGTAGATCTCACCTTCAACGCCTCTTATGACAGCCCGCTTCAGCAGGTGACCGGCGTTCTGCGGGCAGTCGTGGCCGCGCACCCCATGGCCCTGGCCGAGCCGGAGCCCTTTGTGCGGGTCAACGCCTACCGGGACAGCAGCATTGAGTATGTGGTCCGGGTGTGGTGCGCCACGGGGGATTACTGGACGCTGTACTACGACCTGTTGGAGCAGGTTAAAGAGGCTTTTGACCAGAACGGCATTGAGATGACCTACAACCATCTGAATGTCCACCTGATGGAGCGGGAGAGGAGCGAGCCGTGAGCGATAATGTGGAGGTCGGCCGCGGTTTAAACCGAATTTTATCGGGCAGCTCTTGTGATTGTGGCCATGATTGTGGCCACAATTCCCCCGGCCGGACTGTTTGCGGTTGTGGCGGCGCTGGTTCTGCCCATGATGGGGCTGTATCAGGCGGGCCGGGTGGATAAGGGCTATCACACGGCCTTTGTGCTCTCTGTTGTGGCCCGGGTGTCGGGGCTGCTGTGCAGGTTGATCGGGGTCCCGGATCTGCTCGGTTATATCCTCGAATTCGCGGTGGTCTACCTGGTCTGCACCAAGACCGCCAGACGGTTGGAGGCGGAAGGGGACTTGTCCACGGCAGCCCGGGGGCGGTTTGTGTGGAAACTCGATGCGGCCTGCCTGGCGGTCACGCTCCTCTCCGGCCTCCTTGTGCCAATCATGGGCGAGAGGCTGGTTGGCCTCCTGCTGGTTACACTGGTCGCTGCGCTGGCGAACGCCGTCTTCTATATGACCTTCCTTTATCGGGCCTCCAAGAGACTTCAGGAGTGAATGGAAAGCGCGGCGCGAGAGCGCCGCGCTTTCTATTCAGGCGGGCATCTCCAGCCCGTGGATGAAGCCCCCGAGCTGGGCGGAGAGCACATCGCCGCCGATGACCGTGCTCTTGTAGACGAGCAGGCCGGCCTGGATGCCGCTCTCACCGGTGGGGTAGTTGGTGATCTCATAGGTGTACCGCTTGACGCGCTTGCCGCAGTAGTCGGTCAGATCGAAGCCCTGGCTGGCCTGGAGTTCCAGGTACTGGCTGTAGGTCTCGTCGAACTGCTCGGGGATGATCAGCTCCTCCACGGCGATGGGGTCGCTGGAGACCGACCAGCCGTAGCTCTCCAGATAGGCGATCCGGTCCTCGTTGGTGCGGACTCCCTTGGGGCTGACCGCAGCGGAGGCCGCCGCGCCCCGCCCCCCCAGCAGCCCGGCGGCCGCCACCAGTACGCCGCAGACCACGGCGGCAGCCGCCGCGACGGCTACAATTCGGCCCTTGCGGACCTTGGCGGTGATGATGAACACAGCGCAACGCTCCCTTCCGAAAAGTGGTCGTGATGATTGGTATGTTCTTTTCCACCGTTGTATGCTAAAATGTTGAAAAAAGGACGAGCCACAGGAGGAGCCTATGGAGCGGTTGGATAAAATTTTGGCCAATACAGGCCGGTGGTCCCGAAAAGAGGCGCGGGAGCTGGTGCGGGCCGGCCGGGTGGCCGTGGACGGCGTGACGGCCCAGGCGGCGGACGGGAAATACGACCCCGCGGCCCGCTTTGAGGTGGACGGCGAAACGGTTTCCGGGGAGCGGCTGGTTTACCTGATGCTCCACAAGCCGGCGGGGCTGGTGTCCGCGACGGAGGACCCCCGCCAGCCCACCGTGCTGGAGCTGCTGCCCCAGCATCTGCGCCGGGTAGGGCTCTTCCCGGCGGGACGGCTGGACAAGGACACCGAGGGCCTGCTCCTGCTCACCAATGACGGACCCCTGGCCCACCGCCTGCTGGCCCCCCGGAACCACGTGGACAAGACCTACTTCGTCCGGGTGGACGGGGAACTGGATGGGGCGGACGCGGCGGCCTTCGCCGCAGGGATGATGCTGGAAGACGGGCTGGTCTGCCTGCCTGCGGGGCTGGAGGTGCTGGAGCAGCCGGACACCGCCCTCGTTACCCTACACGAGGGCAAGTACCACCAGATCAAGCGCATGCTGGCGGCCCGGGGGAAGCCGGTGGTGTACCTCAAACGGCTGACCATGGGGCCGCTCATGCTGGACCCGGTCCTGGAAAGGGGGGAGTGGCGGCCTCTGTCTGCGGAGGAGGTGGCCGCTCTGCGGCAGGCGTAGGGGCGGCCCGAGCGGGGAACGCTCACGGCCAACTTGCCCGGCACAGCCGGGCATGCCAGCGCTTTGGCTTAGCGCTGCGGTTTCGTCTGCGCCCTGCCTTCGTCTCCCAGCCCACGGCCTCTGTGCTTCCTGTCAGCTTTCGGCAATTTCAACAAAAAATTTTGCAAAACCTATTGAAAAGGGCAAAAAGACCCGGTATAATAGAAAGGAAATGGACGAGAGAGCGGTTTGTCCCCCTGCGGGGGAATCAAAATAAGGAGGCTATCACCATGTCCAGCAGGATTTTTCAGAGCGTTGTCTTACAGATGAAGGACAGCACGGAGAGAGCCATCGGCGTGATCGATTCTGAGGGAACGGTGGTGGCCTGCAATGAGTTGAGCTGCATCGGGGAGCACTGGCCGGGCGCCGTGGAGGCGGTCAACAGGGGCGAGGGAGACGCGGTCCGCTTTGATGGGCGCACCTTCAAGGCCCTGGCCGGCTGGGGGGGCCCAGTTCGACTATGCCGCCTTTGTCAAGGGTGAGGACTCCGAGGCGCAGATGCTCTGCGCCATGGCCACGGTGGCGCTGAACGGCGCCAAGACCTACTATGAGGAGAAGCACGACAAGGCCACCTTTGTCAAGAACATCATCTCCGACAACATTCTGCTGGGGGACATCTATGTCCGCGCCAAGGAGCTGCACTTTGTCTCTGAGGCGCCCCGGGCGGTGTTCCTGATCCGCCAGGTGGAGACCAGCGATCCCGCCCTCATTGACGTGGTGCATACCCTGTTCCCCGACAAGCAGGTGGACTTCGTCCTCTCGATCAGCGAGACTGACGTGGCCCTCATCAAGCAGCTCTCTGAGGGGGCGGAGCCCCGGGAGCTCTATAAGATCGCCAAGCAGATCGAGGAGAAGATCACCGAGGAGCTCCATGTGCGGGTGGTCATCGGCATCGGCACCATCGTGGGCCACATCCGGGAGTTGGCCCGGGCTTACAAGGAGGCGGGGATTGCCATCGACGTGGGCCGGGTGTTCGACACGGAGAAGAGCATCATCAATTACGAGAATCTGGGTATCGGCCGGCTGATCTACCAGTTGCCCACCACCCTGTGCGAGATGTTCCTCCAAGAGGTGTTTAAGAAGAACCCCATCGACGCCCTGGACCAGGAGACCCTGTTCACCATCAACAAGTTCTTTGAGAACAACCTGAACGTATCCGAGACGGCCCGGAAGCTCTTTGTCCACCGGAACACCCTGGTGTACCGCCTGGAGAAGATCAAGAAGCTTACCGGACTGGATCTGCGGGAGTTTGACGACGCCATCACCTTCAAGGTGGCGCTGATGGTCAAGAAGTACCTGATCTCCCGGGGCATCGACAACTGAGTGCACTGCCAGCAGGGGCGCCGGAGACGGCGTCCCTGCTGGCAGTGGGCATTTCTTTCGAATACGATAAATGAGGTAACCGAGCGTGATACGGCTTATTGACATTCAAAAGTCCTACGACAACGGGACAAAGGCCCTGAAGGGGGTCAACCTGCGCATCGACGACGGGGAATTTGTCTTTCTGGTGGGCCCTTCCGGCTCCGGAAAGTCTACGATTCTGAAGCTCATCACCGCCGAAATCGCGCCCACCGGCGGGCGGCTGATGGTCAACGGCTACAATCTGAACAACATCCGGCCCCGGCAGGTGCCCTACATGCGGCGCACCCTGGGGGTCATCTTCCAGGATTTCCGGCTCATTGAGAAAAAGACGGTGCGGGAGAACCTGACCTTTGCCATGCGGGCGGTGGGGGCCTCCCCCCGGGAGATCCGCAAGCGTGTGCCCTACGTACTGGAGCTGGTGGGCCTGGACCAGAAGGGAGACCGCAAGCCCAACCAGCTCTCCGGCGGCGAGCAGCAGCGGGTGGCCATCGCCCGCGCCCTGGTGAACAACCCCCAGATGATCATCGCCGCACGAGCCCACCGGCAATCTGGACCCCATGCGCTCCCTGGAGATCATGATGCTGCTGGAGCGCATCAACGAGCTGGGCACCACCGTGCTGGTGGTCACCCACGCGAAGGAACTGGTCAACCGCTTCTCCAAGCGGGTGGTGGCCATTGAGAACGGCAGGATCATCAGCGACGAGACGGGCGGGTATTACAACAATGAGACAACGATATGATTTCGGCTATTTCATCTCCGAGGGCTTCCACAGCATCTTCACTCACGGCTTTATGTCCTTCGCCGCGGTTTGCATGATTATCTGCTGCCTGCTCATCATGGGCTCCTTTACCCTGGTGGCGGTGAATGCGGAGAACATGTTCAGCGATCTGGAGGCCGAGAACCAATTCACGGCGTACATCGACGGAGAGCCTCACCCAGGAGGAGGCCAAAGCCCTCCAGGACGACATCGAGGCGGTGCCCAACGTGGCCCGGGCGGAATTCATGACCAAGGAGCAGGCCCAAGAGGAGTTTGAGGCCGATTATGAGGGCAACGAGCTGTTTGACGGCCTGCCCTCCGATGTGTACCGGGACCGGTTCCACGTCTATCTGGACGACATCAGCAAGCTGACTGAGACAGAGAACGCGGTAAAAGAGGTAACCGGCGTGGCCAAGACTAAATCAGCCCCCGAGATCGCCGAGGGCTTCACCGTCATCCGCAACATCGCCGGGGCGGTGGCCGTGATCCTGGTGGTGATCCTGCTGGCGGTGAGCCTGTTCATTATCGCCAACACCATCAAGCTGGCCACCTTCAACCGGCGGGAGGAGATCGCCATCATGAAGATGTGCGGCGCCACCAACGCCTTTGTCCGCTGGCCCTTCGTCTTTGAGGGCCTGATCCTGGGGCTGGTGGGTGCGGTGGTGGCCTTCTTCCTCCAGTGGGGCATCTATGTGCTGGTGGGCAGCGCCATCAGCGGCTCGGACACCATCTCCTTGATCACCGTGCTGCCCTTCCAGCCCATGGCTTTGCGGGTGCTGGGCGTGTTCGTCCTCACCGGCTTCGTCATCGGCGCGGGCGGCTCGGTGCTGGCCATCCGCAAGTTCCTGCAGGTATAACGGCAGCGGCAAAAGGAGGCTTCCATGGCGTTTGACAGATCCCTTCGGCGGGCGGCCTGCGTTCTGCTGACGGCCGCGCTGCTGGTTCCCGCCTGGGGCGGGCTGGCCCGGCAGGTGCGGGCGGCGGCCCAGAGCGAGATCGACGCGCTGAAGGCCGAGCAGGCGGAGAGCCAGGTCCGGCAGGAGGAGCTGAAAGAGCAGTTGGCCGGCGTGAAAGAGGACCAGGCGGCCGCCCAGCAGAAGCGGCAGCTCCTACAGCAGCAGTTAGAGGCAATCAATGCCGAGCTGGACAGCATCAACGCGCAGATCTCCTACTATGACGGGGAGATCGCCCGGAAAGAGGCGGAGCGCAGGGAGGCAGAGGCCAAAGAGCAGGCCCAGTATGAGCTGTTCTGCGAGCGGGTGCGCGCCATGGAGGAGGAGGGGACGGTATCCTATTGGTCCATCCTCTTCAACGCCGAGAACTTCTCCGACATGCTGGATCGCCTGGCGGACATTGACGCGGTGATGGACTACGACAACCAGGTCATGGAGGAGCTGACCGCGGCCCGGCAGGAGCTGGAGCGGCTTCAGGCGGAGCTGGAGAGCGCCCGTGCGGAGGAGCAGGCGGCCAAGGACCAGCAGGAGGCCAAGAAGGCAGAGCAGCAGGCCAAGGTGGCGGAGGCCCAGAAGCTGCTGGACCAGATCAATGCCGACGCGGCGGAGCTCAACCGCCACAGGCTGCATCTGGAGGAAATGGTTGAGGAGCAGGCGCGCAAGCTGCGTGAATCGCGCGAAATCCTGATGGACGCGCTTTCCTCTGTAATCGAGCACCGCAGCGTCGAAACCGGGCAGCATGTTTTGCGCATCCGTATGTTTACGAAGGTGCTTCTTGAGGATGTCATGAAGCATTACCCCGAGTACGAATTGAACGAGCGGGTGATTACCATCATCGCGAGCGCCGCCGCGCTGCACGATATTGGGAAAATATCGATTCCGGACGCAATCCTCAACAAGCCCGGGCGGCTTACAAAAGAGGAGTTCGACCTTATGAAGACGCATACGGAGCAGGGCTGTGAGATTTTATCCGGCCTTGACCGCATGGACGACAAGGAATACCTGCGGTACGCGTTTTTGATTTGCCGCCACCACCATGAGCGCTGGGACGGCAGCGGCTACCCCGACGGCCTGAAGGGTGACGGTATTCCCATCTGCGCGCAGGCCGTAGGCATCGCGGACGCTTACGACGCGCTCACCACCGACCGTGTTTCACAAAAAATGCGAGTTGCGCCCGACGAAGCGTTCGACATGATTCTCCACGGGAATGACGGCGCTTTCTCCCCCAAGCTGCTGGAATGCTTTGCGCATGTCCGCGCGCGG
>ENA-OQAB01001193-OQAB01001193.1-human-gut-metagenome-genome-assembly--contig:-NODE-1193-length-12596-cov-3.058866_pt1 | contig 12596 bp, 15 predicted proteins | sample MGYA00242490_ERZ504517 | MGnify/ENA primary metagenome ERZ504517 (study PRJEB26092, sample SAMD00036298) | human gut metagenome | host: Homo sapiens | study: EMG produced TPA metagenomics assembly of...
CCACACCGGGCGGGCCCGCATCTTTGGCATCACCGGTCCCCCAGGGGCGGGCAAGAGCACGCTGACCAACGCCTTGACCAAGTGCTGGCGGGCCAAGGGCCTGCGCGTTGGCATCATCGCGGTGGATCCCACGAGTCCCTTTACCGGCGGCGCCATCCTGGGCGACCGGGTGCGGATGGGGGATTTGACCCTGGATACCGGGGTGTTCATCCGCTCCATGGGCACACGGGGACAGCTGGGCGGCCTGTCGCCCGCCACGGCGGGAGCGGTCCACGCACTGGACGCCTGCGGCTATGACCTGATTTTGCTGGAAACCGTAGGTGTAGGGCAGTCCGAGGTGGCGGTCATGGAGATCGCCGACCTGGTGCTGGTGCTGAATGTCCCCGGATTGGGGGGACGATGTGCAGGCCATTAAGGCCGGTATTCTGGAGATCGGCGACCTGTTCGCGGTCAACAAGGCGGATCGGCCCGGCGCGGATCGAACGGCCAATGAGCTGCGGGCCATGCTGGAGCTGGGAGAGGATGAGAAGCGCCCGCTGCCAGTGCTCCTGGTCTCGGCCTCTCAGGGCACGGGTGTGACGGAGCTCTGCGAGGAGCTGGAGCGCCAGTACCTCCTCCTGGACGGGAACGGAGAGCTGGCCCGCCGCCGCGCCTTGCGCCTGCGCAGCGAGCTTCTGACCCTGGTGCGGGAGGGCATCGAGCAGCGCCTGCTGCGTCCCCTGCTGGACAGCCCCATGTTCGCTCAGAGCCTGGAGCGGTTCCAGTCCAGGACAGACGAGTCCCTATCGTTGGGCGGAAAAATTTGTAACACAAATCAGTGGAGGAGGTCCCGGTTATGAATTGCACAAGAGTTGATCATGTCGGTATCGCGGTCAAGGATCTGGCGGCTTCGGTGAAGTGGTATGAGGAGACGCTGGGCCTGCACAGCAAGGGCACGGAAGTTGTCCAGGAGCAGCAGGTGACTGTTGCGTTCCTGCCCTGCGGCGACAGTGAGCTGGAGCTGCTGGAGAGTACCTCCCCGGAGGGCCCCATCGCCCGCTTCATTGAGAAGAACGGCGAGGGCATTCAGCACATCGCCATCCGGGTGGACGACATTGACGCCGCCCTGGCGGAGTTGAAGGAAAAGGGCGTCCGGCTCATTGACCAGACGCCGCGGTACGGCGCCGGCGGGGCCCGGATCGCCTTCCTCCACCCCAAGGCTACCCACGGTGTCCTGCTGGAATTGTGTGAAAGGAAGTGAGGACAATGACTACGGCGGAAAAGCTGGCTCAGCTTGACGCGCATTCGGCCCGTGTGCTGCGGTGCGGCGGCCCTAAAGCGGTGGAGAAGCAGCACGCGCTGGGGAAGCGGACGGCCCGTGAACGGATTGAATTGCTGATGGATACCGGCACTTTTACAGAGGTGGACCGCTTTGTGCGCCACCGCTGTACCTCCTTCGGTATGGGGGATAAGGACATCCCGGCCGACGGCGTGGTTACCGGTTACGGCAAGATCGACGGGCGCACGGTTTTTGTATACGCTCAGGACTTTACCGCCCAGGGCGGGTCTCTGGGCGAGATGCACGCGGCCAAGATCTGCAAAATCATGGACATGGCTCTGGAGGCGGGCTGCCCCGTGGTGGGCCTGTGCGACTCCGGCGGCGCCCGCATTCAGGAGGCGGTGGACGCCCTGTCCGGCTATGGGCAGATTTTCTACCGCAACGCCTGCTCTTCCGGACGTATCCCGCAGATCTCCGTCATCATGGGTCCCTGCGCGGGCGGCGCGGTCTACTCCCCCGCCCTGACGGACCTGATTGTCATGGTGGAAAAGGAGAGTCAGATGTTTATCACCGGTCCCGCGGTGGTAGCGGCCACCACGGGCGAGGAGATCTCTGCGGAGGATCTGGGCGGAGCGGATACCCATACCACTATGTCAGGAGTGGCGCACCTTTCCGCGCGCAGCGAAGAGGAGGCCCTGGGAGCGGTCCGATGCCTGCTCAGCTATCTCCCCTCCAAGGCAGGGGCTCGGCCCCCCTAATGGATTTTACCGAGCATGAGGAATTACAGCCTCTGCTGGACACGGTGATTCCCGACGACTCCTCCCTGCCCTATGACATGCACGATGTTGTCCGCATCCTTTTAGATGAAGACAGCGTAATGGAGTTGCAGCCCTATTATGCCGACAACATTATCACCTGCTTCGGCCGCCTGGGCGGGCACAGCGTGGGCGTAATTGCCAATCAGCCCTTCTCTATGGGCGGAAGCCTGGACATCAACGCTTCGGACAAGGCCGCCCGCTTCATCCAGCTCTGCGATGCCTTCGGAATTCCACTGATCAACCTGGTGGATGTACCGGGCTTCCTGCCCGGCGCCGACCAGGAGCACGCCGGCATCATCCGCCACGGAGCCAAGCTGCTCTATGTCTACTCGGTGGCGGAGGTGCCCAAGCTGACCGTGGTGCTGCGCAAGGCCTATGGCGGCTCCTATCTGGCCATGTGCTCCAAGGATTTGGGCGCGGATTTTGTATACGCCTGGCCCACCGCGGAGATTGCGGTCATGGGCGCGGCCGGCGCGGCCAACGTGGTCTTCCGTAAAGAGATCCAGGCGGCGGAGGATCCGAAAGCGGCCCGCCGGGAAAAGATTCAGCTCTATTCCGAGCAGTTTGCCACGCCATATATGGCGGCCTCCCGCGGCTTCGTGGATCTGGTCATCCGCCCCTCGGAGACCAGGGCGCGGCTGCTGGAGGCGCTGGAGCTGCTGATCAATAAGGAGCGGCAGCCCCATCCCCGGGGGAATATGCCGCTGTAAGGAGTTGAAACGAGATATGGGTATTATTCCATACACAGCCATGACCTACGGTCTGACGGCGGTGATTTCCCTGCTGGTGGTGGCCATCATCGTGGGTATCAGCAAGCTGACCAGCCGCCCGGGCCAGACGGACGACGGAGAGGGGGAGCCGTAACATGGAGTTCTTTATGCAGCTGTTTCCCGGCATCGGAACCTTCTTTGCGGTGGAACCCGTAATCGCGGTGGCCCGTATTGTCCTCATTGTATTCGGCTTTGTTTTGGCCTGCCTGGGGTTCAAGCGGACTCTGGAGCCGCTGATCATGGTGCCGATGGGAATCGGCATGATGGCGGTGAACTGCGGCATGATGTTCCTTACTTCCGGAACCGTCGGCAATCTGCTGCTGGACCCGCTTGTCTCCGATGCTTCGGCCATTGTGGATGCCATGCAGGTCAATTTTCTCCAGCCAATCTATAATCTGACCTTTTCCAACGGCCTGATTGCCTGTCTGGTCTTCATGGGCATCGGAGCACGGAGTGAGATCAGCTTTTTGCTGGCAAAGCCCTGGAGCTCCATGATTATCGCCATTTTCGCTGAAATGGGAACCTTTGCCGCGCTGGCGGCGGGCGTACTGGCCTTTGGGCTGACGCCGGAGCAGTCTGCCGCTATGGCTACGATCGGCGGTGCGGATGGCCCCATGGTACTCTTTTCCTCTTTGATGATGGCTCCTGAGCTGTTTGTGCCCATCTCCATCATTGCATATCTGTACTTAAGCCTGACTTACGGCGGATATCCCTACATCATCAAGCTGATGGTGCCCAAAAAGTACCGCGGCATTGACATGTATGTTGAGGTTCCCGAGGTCTCTCAAAAGTCCAAATTCCTGTTTATCATCATCACCTGTACCGTCCTCTGCCTGCTGCTGCCCGTAGCCGCTCCCCTGCTGCTGTCCTTCTTCATCGGCATGGCCGTAAAGGAGGCCAAAATCAACAAGTACACGGAGCTGCTCGAGGAGGGCCTCTCCTATTTCGGCACCTTCTTCCTGGGCCTGATCCTGGGGGTGCTGTGCGAGGCCTCCACCATTCTGAATCCCACTGTGATCATTATTCTGGTCATCGGGATTCTTGCCCTGGCTATCTCCGCGGTGGGCGGCCTGCTGGGCGGCTGGCTCATGTATTTGGTGCACAAAGCCAAGCGCGAGGACTTTAACCCCACCATCGGTATCGCCGGCGTTTCCTGCGTGCCCACCACCGCCAAGCTGGCCCAGCACGCCGCCCAGGATGAAAATCCCTTCGCCGTCATCCTGCCGGTGGCCATGGGTGCCAATATCTCCGGCGTCATCACCTCCGCCATCGCCGCCGGTATCTTCGTCACCACCATAGGCATGGTGTAAAAACGATTCACAGTGATATTTGATTAAGGGAGGAACTTTTTATGGAAATCAAAGCACGCATCCCCGGCACCATCGTCGCCATCAACGTCAAGCCCGGCGACACCGTAAAGGCCCGCGATAACCTGGGCACTATGGAGGCCATGAAAATGGAGCAGCCCATCCCCTGCCCAAAGGATGGAGTTGTCAAGGACGTACTGGTCTCCGTCGGCGACAAGGTCAAGTCCGGCGCCGTGCTGCTGTCCATCGAGTGACCGTCCGGCGCCGCCCCTGAGGAAGAGAACCCCCTCTCAAATCTATCAGAAAGGATGCCAGGAGCGCCTTTGGGCGGCTTCCGGCGTTGGTGATTCAAATGGGAGAGATTTTTGAGCTCATCATGGTCATTTGCTTCGGCCTGTCCTGGCCGCTGTCTGTCTATAAGTCCGCAAAGTCCCGCACCGCCAAGGGGAAAAGCCTGTTCTTTGAGGTGTTCATCTGGACAGGCTACGTCAGCGCCATCATTGGCAAGATTGTCACCCAGAACCTGACCTATGTATTCTATTTCTACATCCTCAACATCGTCATGGTTTCCATCGACATCTGCCTCTATTTCCGCAATCGCCGCCTGGATGCGCTGGCCAGCCGAAAGGCGTAATGTATGGAGGCGTGAAATATGGAACGTATTGCTGCATCCCTGCGCGATAAGATCAAGAGCGTGGAAGAGGCCGCGGCACTGATCCAGTCTGGAAGTGTGATTGGCTGCTCCGGCTTCACCCTGGTAGGCGAGCCCAAGGCGGTGCCCCACGAGCTGGCCCGTCAGAAAAAGGCCGACCACTTGACCATTCTGACCGGAGCCTCAGTAGGGGATGCCCTAGATGGTGAGCTGACCAGAGCGGGTCTGCTGTCCATGCGGTATCCCTATCAGAGCAACAAGTCCATGCGCAACGCCATCAATGCGGGCGAAGTGGGCTACTCCGATATGCATTTAAGCCATATGCCGGAGTTTATTAACCGAGGCGGTCTGCATATTGACTTTGCCTTGGTGGAGTGTGCCGCTGTCACGGAGGATGGCGTGATCCCGTCTGCGGCAGTGGGCGCTTCCGACTGCTTCTTGTACCAGGCGGATCAGATTATTCTGGAGGTCAATGAGGCTCTTCCCTTGGAGCTGTACGGCATGCATGACATCTACCGAGTAGGACATGAGCCGATCCCGCTTACGGATGCCACACAGCGCATCGGAACCGCTGCAATTCCGTGTGACTTCCGCAAGATTGCCGCCATCGTTGTGACCAATGATCCGGGCGGCTGCCCTGTGTTTAAAGAGCCGGACGAGGTCAGTGCGGCTATCGGGGCGCACATCATCTCTTTCCTGAAGGAGGAGGTGGCAGCCGGCCGGCAGCCGGCCTCGTTGTCCCCCATCCAATCGGGCGTGGGCAGCGTGGCCAATGCTGTACTGGCCGGTCTGGGAAGCAGCGGCTTTACCGGCCTGCGCATGTATACCGAAGTCGTACAGGACTCTGCGCTGGAGCTGATCTGGGAGGGAAAGATGGCAGGGGCCTCCACTACGGCGGTTTCTCTCTCCCAGAAAAAGCTGGAACTGTTTTATGAAAACATTGATTTCTTCCGGGAGCGGCTGGTAATCCGCCCCCAGGAGATTGCCAACAATCCGGAGCTGGTCCGGCGCCTGGGGCTGATCTCCATGAATACCCCCATTGAATGTGATCTGTACGGCAACGTCAACTCCACTCACATCATGGGAAATAAGATGATGAACGGCATTGGCGGCAGCGGAGACTTTGCACGCAATGCGGGACTGACCATCTTTGCCACAGCCTCGGTGGCGAAAGAGGGGGCGATCAGTTGTATCGTCCCCATGTGTTCCCACATCGACCACACGGAACACGATGTGCAGGTAATTGTCACGGAGCAGGGACTGGCGGATCTGCGCTGGAAATCGCCGCGGCAAAGGGCGGAACTGATCGTGGAACGCTGTGCGCACCCTCAATATCGTCCGCTTCTGCGCGAATACTTAAAGGACGCCGCAAAATATGGGGGACATACTCCCCATAATCTCCAGCAGGCGCTCTCCTGGCACACGAGATATCTGGATACCGGAACTATGCTGCCCGGGTAGGATACGTGCCAAAGTTTGCAGCCTGTCAGGCAGCCCCATTCGGAGCTGCCCGGCAGGCTGCAACTGATATCTCGAGAACTGCCGGGTGTGCGGAATGCAGATGCAGGAAGGCGGTGAGGAAATGATGACGAAAAATGCGGTTCAGCAAATCGAGGAGGCTGAACACAAGGCGAAAGAATACCAAGCTCTGGCTGTGGAGCAGGCAAAGAAACTGCTCTCTGATGCGGAGCGGCAGGGGCAGGCCGCACTGGAGCAGGCGCTCCGTGAGGCGGAGGCACAGAGGCGGGAACAGGATACACAAGCGGAACAAGCTGCGCAGCTTCGTGCAGACGCGATTATGACAGAGGCGCGGCGTGCCTGTGACGGCCTGCGGAGGCAGGCGGAAGAACGGCTTGCAGACGCGGCCGCACTTATTGTCAGAAGGGTTGTGGGAGACTCATGTCTATTGTCAAAATGAAACGGCTGCGTATCTTCGGCATGGCATCCGACTGTGAGGAACTCCTTCGGAAACTCCAGCATCTTGGCTGCGTCGAACTTCGTGCGCCAACACAGCCAAGTTCAGATCCAGGCTGGCAGGGCTTTACCGCAAAGAGCGACGGGGAGCTGGCAAATGCACAGCTCAGGATGGACGAGTTTCGCGCCACGCTGGAGCGGCTGAAGCGCTGTTCCCCTACAAATAAAAAAGGTCGCTTCCCCTCCCGGCCCAGAATTACGGAGCGGGAACTGTTTGACCGACAGATAGTTCTGGAGGCGGAGGAAACGGTCGAACGCGTTGCCGCGCTTGGAAAAAAAGCGCGACAGCATCTGTGCTGAACAGAACAAGCTTATCGGGCAGAGAGAGGGCCCTGACGCCCTGGCTGGGGCTGGACGTTCCCCTGGATACCGTTTCTACGAAACATGTATTAGTGCTGTTCGGGACGCTCTCCGGCCTGGCAAGTCATCAGGCGGTGGAGGCCGCCCTGGCCGAGACGACCGAGCTCTGCCAGGTACAATGGGCGGGCCGGGCCGGAGAGCTGCAATATGTACTGGTACTCTGTCACCGAAAAGCAGGGGATGCCGCGCGGGACGCCTTAAAAAACTTTGGCTTTACCGCCACAAGCTTTCGAGGTTGGAAGGGGACCGCCCGGTCAAACATCGATCAGATTGAGGATCGGCAGAGGATACTTTCACAGGAACTAGAGGCATGCCGGGCTCGGCTGGCACAGGAGGCCGGCCACCAGACAGCGCTTCAGATCTGCATAGACCGCATGACCCAGGATATCCAACGTATGGAGGCGAAAGAGAAACTGCTCTCCTCTACATCCACGTTTTTTCTGGAGGGTTGGGTTCCGGCGGAACAGCTTTCCGACGTAGAGCATCTGCTCTCGCAGTACTCCGCCGCCTGGGAGGCCACTGATCCGGAGCCGGACGAATACCCTCAGGTGCCTGTCAAGCTCAAAAACAACCGGCTCACCCGCCCTCTCAATATGGTCACCGACATGTATGTCTATCCCGCCTATGACGGGGTGGATCCCAACCCGCTTATGGCTCCCTTTTTCATCTTCTTTTTTGGAATGATGATGGCCGATATGGCTTACGGGCTTCTCATGCTCGCCGGTGGCATTTTTATGCGCAGGAAGCTGCGGCCGAGCGGAACGATGGAGCATATGGCCGGGCTTTTGATCCTGTGCGGGATCAGTACGTTTGTGATGGGAGCGCTTACCGGAAGCTTCTTGGGTGACTTTCTCCCCCGTCTGGCGAAGCTGATCCGCCCGGACACAACCTTTACCGCTCTGCCCGCGCTCTTTACTCCCCTTACGGATACGCTGGCTATCCTGATTGGTTCTCTGGCCTTGGGGCTGCTGCAGGTACTGACCGGTATGGCCATCAGTGTTGTGCGGAAGGTACAAGCGGGCACCTGGGCTGATGCGCTGTGGGACGAAGGAACTTGGTGGATTATTTTGGCAGGGGTGGCCCTGGCGGTGGTGGGCATCGGAAATTTGGGCGGATATCCCATTGTCCTTTTGATTGGGCTTCTCATGCTACTCTACGGGGGAACCCGGAATGCAAAGGGCTTCGGGAAGCTCACTGCTTTGATTGGGACGGTATACAATGGAGCCACCGGCTTTTTCAGTGATATCCTGTCTTACGCGCGCCTTATGGCGCTAATGCTGGCTGGCAGCGTCATCGCGCAGGTGTTTAATACCCTGGGTGAGGTAACCGGCTCGGTGGCAGGCTTCGTTATCATCTCCCTGGTAGGAAACGCGCTGAACTTCATGTTGAATCTGCTGGGCTGCTATGTCCACGATCTGCGGCTCCAATGTCTGGAGTTCTTTGGACGGTTCTACAAAGAAGGCGGCAAGCCCTTCCGGCCGCTGCTCATCAACACAAAATATGTAGATATCAAGGAGGAAGATTGATATGGCTGACTTTATTGCGCAGTTTGGCGGTATTGGCCTGGCGTTTCTGGGTGCCGCTCTTGCGGTAGGACTTTGCTGTGTAGGCTCTGCCAGAGGTACTGGAATGGTCGGCGAGGCGGCTACCGGCGTTTTAAGCGAAACCCCTGAGCACTTTTCCAAATGCCTGATTCTTCAAGTTCTGCCCGGTACTCAGGGCCTGTATGGTTTGGTTATATGGTTCTTTGCGCTGTTTACCATGGGCGCTTTTTCCGGCGGCATTACCGACCTCTCCGTGACGGACGGACTGACCATCTTTGTTTCCTGTGTCCCCATGGCCCTCGGCGGCTGGCTCTCCGCGCTCTATCAGGGCCGTGTGGCCGCAGCCGCCATCAATGTGGTTGCCAAAAAGCCGGACGACTGGGCGAAGGGAATTATTCTATGCGGTATCGTGGAGTTTTACGCCATCCTGTCCCTGCTGGCCTCTGTATTGCTGCTGATGAACGCCCTGTAAGGAGCAGCACGAGGGAGAAAGGTGGGAGCAAATGAACGGAATCCAAGCGATTACAGCGCAGATTATCGCTGATGCACAGACTGAGGCAGATCGGATTTTGGCCCAAGCCAGGGCCAGAGCGAAGGAATGTCTCTCCGCTTATCAAGAACAGGCGTATATTCAGAGCACCGCCCTGTTGGAGCGCAGCGAGAGGGAGTCCGCCCTTCGGGAAGAACGCCTCTCCCATGCTGCAATCTTAGCGGCGCGCAATTTACGGCTCAGTACCGAGCAGGAAATGAGGGAGCGTGCCTTTGCCGCGGCATTAAAGCAACTGTCGGAATTGCCGGACGAGGAATACGTAGGGCTGCTGGCGGGGCTGGCGGCGGAGGCGTCGTCCACGGGACGGGAGGAGGTCATTCTGTCGCAGAAGGACCGGGCGCGCTATGGCAAGCAGGTGGTCACCCAGGCCAACGAGAGGCTGGGAGACGGCCATTTGACCCTGTCTGTCCAGACCCGGCCCATCCGGGGCGGGCTGATTCTCAGCGACGGGGACGTGGAAGTGAACTGCACCTTTGAAACACTGGTGCGCCTCCTGCGGGGCGAGATGGACCGGACGGTTGTGGAGGTGCTCTTTGGCTGAGCGCTCCGATAGGGAGGCGAAAACTTGAGTAAGATCAGAGACACGGATTATTTGACCATCTCAGCCCGCGTGCGGGCGATGGAGAACCGCCTGGTGACCCGGGAGCGGATGGAGCGGATGGTGGAGGCCCGCAGCGACGACGAGGCGGTGAAGGTGCTGGCCGAGTGCGGCTATGAGGAGCTGCCGGCCCTGACCAACCGTGGGCTGGACGAGCTGCTCTCGGCGGCGCGGGCGGCCCTGTACCGGGAGCTGGGCGGCGCAGTACCCGACAAACGGCTGGTGGAGCTGTTTCAGATGAAGTACGACTACCACAACGCCAAGGCCCTGGTAAAGGGGGCCGCGGTGGGGGCGGACGCCGACCGGCTGCTGATGGAGGGCGGGCGGTGGAGCGCCGCCCAGGTGAAGGAGGCCTTTCAGCGGGACAGCCTGCGGGAGTTCACCGGCCCCTTCCGCCGGGCGGTTGTGCAGGCCCGGGAGACCCTCAATGGTGGAAATGACCCTCAACTGGCCGACTTTGTGCTGGACCGGGCCTATTTTGCGGAGATGGCGGAGACGGCCCGCGCGGTGGGCAGCCCCTTCCTGGAGGGGTATGTGCGGCTGCTCATCGACGCCGCCAACCTGCGCTCCGCCGTCCGGTGCGCCCGGATGGGGAAGGGGAGCGACTTTTTGAGCCAGGTGCTCCTGCCCGGGGGAAATGTGGAGGCCCACGTGCTCACGTCAGGCAAGGGCAATGATCTGGCGGCGGTGTTCCGGGCCGGTCCCCTCAGTGATGCGGCGGCGGCCGGCGCGGCCCTCACCGCTCCCGGCAGCGGGGAGCTCACCGCCTTTGAGCGGCTGTGCGACGACGCGGTGATGGGCTACCTGGCCCAGGCCCGCCGCATCCCCTTTGGGGAGCAGGCGGTGGTAGGCTATCTGTACGCCCGGGAGGCGGAGTTCACCGCCATCCGCACCATCCTCTCCGGCCGTATGGCCGGGCTGGACGCGGACACTATTCGGGAAAGGCTGCGTGAGGCCTATGTCTAACTATAAAATCGCGGTGCTGGGCGACAAGGACAGCGTGCTGGGCTTCAAGGCCCTGGGGCTGGACGTGTTCCCGGCGGAGAGCGCGGAAGAGGCAAAGCGCACCCTTCACGCTCTGGCGAAGGAGAACTACGCGGTGGTGTACCTGACCGAGGGGTACGCGGCCCACATGGAGGCGGAGCTGGAGCGGTACAAGGACGCGCTGACCCCCGCCATCATCCTGATCCCCGGCAAGGACGGCTCCCTGGGCATCGGTATGGCCAACGTCAAGCGGGCCGTGGAGCGTGCTGTTGGGGCGGATATTTTGTAGCTCCCCCTGCGGAGAGGGGGCGGGGCGATGTGGGCATCGCCCCCTACGCCCATAACGCGTTGGGCGCCCTGTAGGGGCGGGTGCCCACACCCGCCCGCGCCGAAGACGGAGCAGGCCGAGGGAGCGGATCATCGGCAATGGCCGGAAGGACGGGCGACCATGAAGGTCGCCCCTACGTCCGGAACGCCCTGCGGTAGGGGCGGCCTTTATGGCCGTCCGGACCCCCGGCGGAGCCCAACGAAGTGGGTCCGGCGGGGAGGAGGAGGCGCAACGGAACGAGTGAGCGTTCCCGTTTACGGGGACGCGAAGGATGTGCAGTTTGCGCCGACGAGAAAGAAGGTTGAAGCATTGAGCGGAAAAATTGTCAAGGTCTCCGGCCCGCTGGTGGTGGCGACGGGGCTGAAGGACGCCAACATGGCCGACGTGGTGCGGGTGGGCGAGCAGCGCCTGATCGGCGAGATTCTGAACATGAACGGCGATGCGGCGTCCATCCAGGTGTACGAGGAGACCTCCGGCCTGGGCCCCGGCGCGGTGGTGGAGACCACCGGCGCGCCCATGAGCGTGGAGCTGGGCCCCGGCATCATTGAGAACATCTACGACGGCATCCAGCGCCCCCTGGAGGGCATCATGCGGAAGGCGGGGAACAACAACCTGCCCCGGGGCGTGGAGGTGCCCGCCCTGGATCGGGAGAAGAAGTGGGACTTCACCGCCGTGGCCAGGCCCGGCGACAAGGTCACCGGAGGCGACGTGCTGGGCACCGTCCAGGAGACCAGCGTGGTGCTCCACAAGATCATGGTGCCCCCCACCCTGTCCGGCACCATCGAGTCCATCCAGTCCGGTTCCTTCACGGTGCTGGACACGGTGGCGGTGCTGGTGGACGGGAAGGGGGAGAAGCACGCGCTGACCATGGTGCAGAAGTGGCCCGTCCGCGTAGGGCGGCCCTACAAGCACAAGTATCCCCCCAGAACCCCTCTGCTCTCCGGCCAGCGCATCGTGGACGCCATGTTCCCCGTGGCCAAGGGCGGCACCGCCGCCATCCCCGGGCCCTCGCTCGGGCAAGACGGTGATGCAGCACCAGCTGGCCAAGTGGTCGGACGTGGACATCGTGGTCTACATCGGCTGCGGCGAACGGGGCAACGAGATGACCGACGTGCTGCGGGAGTTCCCCGAGCTGGTGGACCCCCGCACCGGCGAGTCCCTGATGAAGCGGACGGTTCTGATCGCCAACACCTCCGACATGCCGGTGGCCGCCCGTGAGGCCTCCATCTATACCGGCATCACCATCGCCGAGTACTTCCGTGACATGGGGTACGACGTGGCCGTCATCGCCGACTCCACCTCCCGCTGGGCCGAGGCCCTGCGCGAGATGTCCGGCCGCCTGGAGGAGATGCCCGGCGAGGAGGGCTATCCGGCCTACCTGTCCTCCCGCCTGGCCCAGTTCTATGAGCGGGCGGGCATGGTGGAGTGCATCGGCTCCGACGAGCACCGCCGG
>ENA-OQAB01001194-OQAB01001194.1-human-gut-metagenome-genome-assembly--contig:-NODE-1194-length-12583-cov-2.569766_pt1 | contig 12583 bp, 14 predicted proteins | sample MGYA00242490_ERZ504517 | MGnify/ENA primary metagenome ERZ504517 (study PRJEB26092, sample SAMD00036298) | human gut metagenome | host: Homo sapiens | study: EMG produced TPA metagenomics assembly of...
CCTTCGATGGGCCACCGGCATGGGCATTGCCGAATGGGCTTGGCCCCATTCAGGACCCTTGCGCCCTGCGGCCTGCTTGCTCCTGCCCTTACGTGCCGGAGGGGCCGCCGGGACCGAAGCAGCCGGGCGGCTCCCTGCGGCTGCGGCCTGGGAAGAAGGAGCCTTGCAGGTGACTTCCGTCGTCACCTGTCGGAAGCCGTATACGCCCATCAGCAGATGCTTCAGCTCCTCCAGCTCCGCATCTCCCAGCTCCGCCCTGGTGGTGAGGCGCAGCGCCAGCGACATGCCGGCCTGGTCGATGCAAGCGCCGTTCACCACTGCGCCGGCCAAACGAAGCCGCAGCTCTCCGGAGAGCTGCAGCTCAGTAAACATTTCAAAAAAGGGTATATCTCTTGACATAGACGCCACCTTGTTAAACAGGAATCAAATGCTGAGAAATCAGAAATTAGGAATGAGGAATTCCGGCGTCCGGCAACGCCGGACGTATGAGCATTGTCCCACCAGAGGCGGAACACAACAATTCCGAATTTCTAACTTCTCATTCCTCATGGGAGTTTTTCAATTTCCTCCATCAGCTTGTCCACCAGCTGCTCCTGCGGTACTTTGTAAAGGATTTCTCCTTTGCGGAAAATCAGTCCCTCACCCTTGCCGCCAGCGATGCCGATATCTGCCGCCGCTGCCTCGCCGGGGCCGTTGACGGCACAGCCCATCACCGCTACGGTGATGTTCTTCGTGCAGTTCATGAGGCGCCGCTCCACCTCTTCCGCCATGGGGATCAGGTCGATGCGGGTGCGACCACAGGTGGGGCAGGCGATCAGATTCACGCCCTCCTTACGGAGTCCGGCGGCCTTCAGAATCTTCTTGGCAGCGAAAATCTCCTCGATCGGGTCGGCGGTCAGCGTCACCCGGATGGTATCTCCGATCCCCAGGCACAGCAGGCCCCCAATTCCCATGGCGGATTTCACAAGCCCCATGGAACGGGGTGCCCGGCCTCTGTCACGCCCAGATGCAAAGGGTAGTCTGTCCGCTCGCTGAGCAGCCGGTAGGCCGCCATGGTCAGGGGCACATCGGAACACTTGACGGAGATGCAGATGTCATCAAAAGTCGAACTTGTTCAAAAGGGCCACGTGGCCATGGCGCTCTCCACCAATGCCTCTGCCGTGACGCCGCCGTATTTGGCCCGCAGGTCCTTTTCCAGAGATCCGCCGTTGACCCCAATGCGGATGGGGATGGATTTTTCGGCGGCAGATGTCCGCCACCGCCTTCACCGTTCTCCTCCCCGCCAATGTTGCCGGGACTTGATGCGGATGGCGCTCGATGCCCCGCTCTGCGCACGCCAAGGCATACTTGTAGTTGAAGTGGATATCCGCGATCAGGGGGATAGAAATCTGTTCCTTGATCCGGTCCACCGCCTCTGCCGCGGCCTGATCCGGAATGGCAATGCGGATGATCTCGCATCCGGCGGCCTCCAGCGCGTGGATCTGCTCCACAGTGGCGCGGACATCGTCGGTCTTGGTATTGCACATGGATTGAATAGACACTGGGGCACCGCCGCCCACGGCCACATCCCCCACCATCAAACGCTTTGTCATGGCGCTTCCTCCCTCACCAGGGCGTAAATGCAGGAATCCAGCATCTCCCCGTTTTTGTACACGCTCCGCCGCAGAGTGCCCTCCAGGGCGAACCCAGCCTTCTCCAACACCCGGCGGGAGGCCGCATTCCTGGCAAATGCCTCAGCGTGGATGCGGACGATGTCCCAGGCTGCAAAGCCCTCCCGGCACATGGTTTCCACAGCGGCGGTCATGATCCCGCGGCCCCAGAAGGGCTCTCCCAGCCAGTAGCCCAGCTCCGCAGACTTGCAATATACATCGTCGTTAAGCATAACGGTAATGCTTCCCACCGCCTCCCCGTTTACAATGATCGCCCTGGCAAGCTGGGTAATCCCTTCCTTTTCCATGCAATCCTGAACGAACCATTCCGCATCGTCCTCCGTATAAGGGTAGGGGAAGGAATCCCTCAGCCTTCCTGCGATTTTTTCATTATCAGCGTATTTTGCAACCGACGGTATATGTTCTTTTTTCCATGTTTCCAGTTTAAATTCCATTTTCTGCTCCTGTCTGTACGTCCCGGCAGCTGTGCCGGACGAACCTTTCCTTCTTTTTTGTGTCAAACCTGATATTTATAAAAATACTCCTTTTTATCTTGCCGCCGCGTCCCCGGTAATGCCAAAAGGACAACGGCCTGCGCATGACGGCCGTTCCGGTGCTCCCCGGCATCAGTTTTCCCTTACGGTTTGTGAGTAAAAGCATCTTCATAATACCTTCTTTCTTTGACTTCGGCCTGCAGGCAGAAAGATGCGGGCCTCTTCACGGACATAAAAAATCCGCACGGATTATCAGAATATTCAAATCTGGAATCCATGCGGTTTCATCCTATCTATTCAGACCACACAGATACAAGCCTCTGCGTACTTGCATCTGCTATAACAGCTACAAGTACCGGAAGTTCATGGACATGACTGTGCACATCATGAAATCTGCAGTTGTGGTCATTTTGTTTCTCATAGTCAACCTCTTCACATAATGGAACTATTTTCCCAATTGGTATCAGTGTAACAAAGTCGGCGCAAAAAATCAACCGGACAAAAGACTTTTTTTAATAAATTATTAAAGAAATTTTTGTGACAGCTTAGTTTTTACCGTTTATAATTAAAATAATTTTTAAACCTGTTCTTTTCGGCGCCTGCCGCCGCATATAATTGCAAGAGGGGATTTTTATGTATTTATATATTTTATTGCTGCTTTTCCTGTTACTGTTCCAGGCAAGCTCTTCCGGGCCGGAAAACTTCCAGGAAGAGCATTTCACTAAAATTTTGAACTGCCGCTGCGCGGTTTTTTCACATGGTGATCGTATTTCACCATCTATCCCAGTATCTGGACAACCCCGGACCGTTCCGGGTATTTCCAGGAAGTGGGGATTCTTTGCGTTGCCGCCTTTTTCTTCTATTCCGGCTACGGACTGAGGAAAAGCGTTCTCACCAATCATGGATATTTCCATCATTTTTTTCTCAGGAGATATATCAAGATATTTGTTCCCTTTTTTCTCTGCAATTGCCATATATCTCTTCGTTTACTACCTTGATCCTGGAAATCGTTATGGGATAAAGCTGTCACTGGAATATTTAAGCGGCATCCGGCTGATTAATCCCCAGTCCTGGTATATTATCGTAATCGCCCTGTTTTATTTTGTGTTCTTTCTCACCTTCCGCTATATCCGGAAAACCGCCGTCAGTTTTCTGCTGCTTGGGATCTTCCAGATTGCCTTCCCTACCTACTGCATGGTGAAAGGGCCCGGCGTTTACTGGTTCCAGGGCGAATGGTGGTTTAATTCCAGCAGCCTGTTTTTTATCGGCGTCCTGATGGCCCAGTTTGAAAAACAGATCCTGGCCTTCGCCCGCAAATGGTATTATCCCCTGCTGCTGGCGGCGGCCCTTACCTTCCTTTACTTTTTCCCCAAGTCCGTCCGGGTCCTTGATAAGATCGAACCACTGCTGCTGAACGAACATATTTTTGTAAAGGAAATGCTGGAAAGCTGGATCTGCTTCATCTGGCAGACGCTGGCCGTCATCAGCTTCGTTGCTTTTGTTTTCCTGCTGACACTGAAAATCAGGTTTAATAATGTATTCCTCCGCTTTCTGGGGACCCATTCCTTTGAGCTGTATCTGATTCATGGACTGTTCCTTGAAATATTCCGGAGTGATAGGTTTTATATAAAGAGTGACTTCATTTATACAGCGGTCGTGTTGATCTTTTCCCTGGGTTTGACTGCGCTGATGTATTATCCGTTTAAGATCATCTCCAGGAAGCTGCAGGAGTATAGCCTGCAATTATAGGATGTATTAATTTTTATAGAGAAAACGATGAGCGGTTATACTGAACCTGCTCATCGTTTTATTATAAGATATTTTTGATTACAGACACGCCGTCATTATAGAATGTGCTTCCAGCACAATCTTACAGCCCTTGCCGTCTGCCCAAAGTTCAAACGTCCTGTCACTGTCCGTCGCATTTAAAATTACGGTGCCTTTACTTCCGTCCGGATTGACAAAGCCCGTGCACTCAAGCCCTTTATGGCAGGATGAGACAAGCAGGCGCTTTGCACCCGGCCGGATAAAACGGCTGAAGTGTCCGATGTAGTAGTAGGAAAGCTTCACATCTATTTCACCCGTGCTTATGTCGCACATAACGGGGGCATCACAGAAATTCTGTACATGGTTCGGCCCGCCTTTTTCATCCAGAATCAGATTCCAGTCCAGGAAACCATTCATCCCGGCCTTCAGATCTCCTATGATATCATGGGCATACATTTCTGCATGCGCCACCTGATTAACCGTGGAGAACCTGGAATATTCCACGCAGCCTTCCGTAAAAATGATTTCCTTATCCGGATAAAGCTTACGTACATGAGCCAGCGCTTCAAAATGATCCCCGGAATACCAATGGAATGCAATGCCGTCTATGGCTTCTGTTGCACCTTCCACAGCAAAGGTTTCTTTTACCCGTTCTATAATCAAATCCTTGTTATGATCCCAGATAAAAATTTTTACATCAGCCAGTCCGGCGCTGTCCAACTCCCGGCGCAGATTTCTGACTGCAAAAACTGCCTCCTGTGTTCCTGAAAAAATGCAGGAATCCCATGTCTGTACCGCTGCCGGTTCATTCTGTACAGTGACACGTCCGATCTCAATCCCTTCTTCACGGTATGCCAGAAGATAGCGTACGATAAGCTTTGCCCATGCATCATAGTATTCCTCCCGAAGGAGGCCTCCATGATTCATTTCCCCGTTGGTTTTCATAAAAGCCGGGGGACTCCAGGGAGAAGCAAGGAATTGGATATCCGCCTGCCTGCTTAGTGCAGCTTTGATAAAGGGAATCTGGTATTGAAAATCTTCTTCAATGGAGAAGGTTTTCAGTTCCCCATCCCCTTCCTGGACATATGCACGGTTTCCCAGCGAAAAATCACAGCTTTGGATATGCAGGCGCCCCATTGTATACCGGTTTCCCTTCTCCCCGAAATACAGATCCAAAAGCTCCTCCTTCTTCTGCGGACTCATCTGTGCGTATACCCATGCGGAGGCTTCTGTGAGAGCGCCTCCGAAGCCTTTGATTTCCTGTTCCTCAATATCCGTATATACCTTGACAAGATTCATTTCCGCCTTCGGATGATGCTCCAGCGACGTCTCCCGTTCTTCAAAGCGAACCTTTTCGTTTGTTACATAATATTTCATAAATTCCAGTTCCTTTACCTGTAGTTATTCTTTTTAGCTGATTTAAATTCTTTTAACAGTAAAGGGATTTTTACTTATATCCCAGCTTTTCTCTGTTAATATCCATTTTTTCATTGTAAATTTTAACGATTTCATTCCAGTTGTTCTGCTCCCTGAACGCTTTGTATTCCTCCAGTACAGCATCAAACTGTGCATCATCCTGGGAACGGATCAGGCTGACAAGCGTCGTGGCCCATTTTGTGTTAATCGCGCTTAAGCTTCTTGCCTCCGCAGTCCCTTCCTCCGGATTAATGTTTTCTATAACAAACTGCGTTTTCAGTTTTCCTTCGCCCCACTCGTTAAGCTGTTCCATGGCAGGCGTAACATCAGCTCCATATGCCTTATATCTGTCATGGCCAAACAGGCAGAATTCACCGAGACGATATACCTTTTTAAAATTTATCATTTTCCGTGTTGCGCATTTCTTCAACCTCGGGAAGAAGCACAATTTTTCCATCGCTGTTAAATTCGTAGGTTTCCCCTTCAACGCCATAGGTGGTCAGAATGCCCGCTTCATCTGTCAGCAGATATGTAAAAAGTTCAATTGCCTTAATGGGATCGGAACAGTTTTTGCTGATATAGGTAACCGGCCATCCTGAAAGACCTGCCTGAGCCAGTGTAGGGGCGTTTCCCTTGATGCTCCGGGGGCCGTCAATCGCAATATATGCAGCTTCCGGATTTGTTCCGTACCAGGTCTGTAAAGGTCCGCTTCTCTGAGGGGTTCCGCCGATGAAGATACAGCCGTACTTTCCTATTTTAACTTTTTCCTCATGCGCTGTTCCATCATCCGAAAAATTATCATCACTGATACAGCCGTTTCTATAGGCCTGATTCAGCGTTTTAATCCAGGTGAGATAATCATCATCCATCTGTCTGTCATAGAAACTGCCGTCCTCATTTTCAATCGGCACACCAAGGAAGTTCTGCAGATCTCTGCCCAGGGAACCTTCATCCGTGGTCATGGCATTGGAACCAAACGGAATAACGTCCGGGAACTGTTCCTTAATCCGGGAAAGAACGTCAAGGAATTCCTCCGGCGTACCCATGGAGGGCTTTCCCAACGCCTCATAAATATCCTTACGGATAACAAAAGCCGTGGAAGCGTTCAGGCTGCCGTCGTCATAGTCCTCCTGACTGTTTGAATAGCCCGGATAGCCGTAGGTTTTTCCATCTGAAAGCTTAAACCAGTTCAGGGTATCTTCTTTTGCCACCTTATAAAAATAAGGATCATATTTGTCAGCCAGTTCATTAAGTGAATAAGCCCACTGGTTTGCGCTTGTTGCTATGCTGGAAGAAGAACTGAATATGGTAATGATGTCCGGCAGCTCCTCACCCGCAAAATAAGTGTTCAGTTTCGTGTCGTCCCCTGTAAGAAATTCAATATTAAGGTTCAAGTCCTCTTTGACCTTCTTTGTTACGGTATCATTTCCCCAGTCCGTGTTCCACCAGTCTGCGTTCACATACCAGGTAAGCTTATTATCCTCCGTCTTATCCAGCTGATAGGCAGGCACTTCTGCATTTACCTCATATCTGCCGTCCAGCTCCGGCAACACGCCGCTCTGCGCCTTCTTTTGTGAACATCCGGCCAGGGTCGTCAGGACCATGGCAAATGTCAATGTTAAAGCTGCCAGTTTTTTACTTCTCATTTCTTTTCCTCTCCTTTTATCCTTTTATTGGAACTGTTCAGTACCCTTTACAGTTACTTATTCTTTAACCGCTCCCAGCATCATGCCGGTTACAAAATGCTTTTGAAGCAACGGGTATATGATTATAATCGGCAGGGTCGTCACAATAATTGTTGCAAGCTGTATCCCTTTTGCCGTTGTTGTCACCGTCACACTGGTGGGGTTTGTCATTGTAGCCATCTGCTGCTGGACAATAATCTCATAAAGCTTCATCTGCAGCGGATAAAGCGCCTTTTCCGTGATGTACAGCTTTGCAGTCATGAAATCATTCCATTGGGATACCCCATGGAACAGGGCAATTGTGGCCAGCGCGGGCTTTGATGTGGGCAGTATGACATAGATAAATATCCTCCATACGCCGGCGCCGTCAATTCTCGCCGCTTCCTCCAGGGATTCCGGCACCTGCCGGAAAAAGTTCATCAGTATGATCATGTCATAATAGGAGAACAGCGCCGGAATAATGTACACCCAAAAGGAATTGAGCATCCCCAGCGATTTAATCAGCAGGTAGGTGGGAATAATGCCCCCTGAAAAAACATGGTTATGACGCCCATTACCGTATACAGCTTTCTTCCCTTCAGATATTCCTTGCTCATGCCATAGGCAACCATGGCGCAGAAAAGCACGTGGCAGATAACACCCAATACGGTTTTGGCCACCGAAACCAGAAATGCCATCCAGATGGAAGTATCCCGGAACACCGCCTTGTAATTTTCCAGTGAAAATTCCGCCGGCCAGAAAATACTTTTTCCCCCTGCAACAGCCTGGGCCGAACTGAAGGAATTTACAATAACATTCCAAATAGGAAAAACAATAATTATGGTCAGAATCGTTAAAAACACCATATTAAATCCGTTAAAAATTCTATCCCCGCTGATTCTGCTCCCCGCTCCTGCTTTATTCATCCGCATCCCTGTTTTCTCCCTTCTATAATACCGACCGGTCATTCAGTTTCTTAGTAAGCAGGTTTGCAAGCACAAGAAGAACCACTGAAACGATGGACACTCCCAGTCCTGCCGCTGTCGCGTAGGAGAAATCTCCCTGTGCCAGTCCCATACGGTAAACATAGGAATTGATGACCTCCGCAGTCTCCTGATTCTGTGTATTCATCAGAACCAGCGTCTGATCCAGATTGGAATTCAGCAGCCCGCTGATTGTAAGTATAAAATTCAGGCAGATAATTGTTTTTATCAAGGGAATTGTAATACTGATAATCTGTCTGAACCTGCTTGCCCCGTCAATTCTCGCGGCCTCATAATAGGTCGGATCAATGCCTGCCATAGTGGCCAGATACAGAATCGTTCCCCATCCCGCTTCCTTCCACACATCGGAAAGAGAGGCTATCCACCAATACTTGTCCGCATCCAGAAGTATGTTCTTTCCCTCTTTAATAATTCCCAGCCCCATCAGAATCTGGTTGAACATCCCATTGGTGGACATCCAGCTGATCAGCATGCCCCCAAGTACAATCCATGATAAAAAATGGGGCAGATAGGAAATGGTCTGCACAATTCTTTTCGAACGGCCCGTCCTTAATTTCGTATATCATAACCGCCAGCAGGATTGGCGTAACGAAACCAAACAGCAGCTTCAGGAAACTGATCGCCAGCGTATTGGTTACGGAATCCCAGAAATAACGATCCTTCAATATAATCTCGAAATTTTCAAAGCCAACCCAGGCCGCCGAACGCATCGTACTGACAACCGTATAATTTTTAAAGGCAATACTCAGACCATATATCGGTATGTAGCTGAAAATAATCATGAAAAGAATGCCCGGCAAAACCATAAGCTGTAATGGGAACTGCTTTATGTACTCTTTTATCCATTGCCTGATTCTTTTTTGCAAAGATTTTTCCTTTTTCACTGGATATCCTCCCAAATAATAAAAACGTTTTTATTAATTTATTTAATACTAGCATTATAAAGGCACAAATACAAGTATTTTATATATTATAACTGCTATTTTTAATCAATTTTGTAGTATGTAACAAAAAACGTTTTTAATTTTTGTTAAAAATAAACATCAGAATATAAGCCAACAGATCGGCCACCATAATAATATGTGCTCATACATAATGATAAACGGCGCTGCCGCTTCCCATACAAATGCCTGTAGAATTCCTTGGAACAAGGATCCCTTTTAGTTCACGGCTGCGCCCCTCCGCCTTTTTATCCAATATTTCCACCATCAGATCCACAGCTGCACGCCCCTGCTCTTCAATGGGATTCCTGACCGTTGTAAGGGATGGCGTAAAATACCGCGACAATTCAATATCATCAAATCCGGCCACGCTGATATCTTCCGGTACACGGAAGCCCAGAAACTGCAGAGCCTTTACACATCCAATCGCGCTCTTATCATTGCCGGCCACATATGCGGTCGGCAAATCCCGATGATACAGATGCGCCTGGGCAATAACCGCGGAATAAGAAATATTTTCATCAAAAAAACCCTGAAGAATATCCTTCTCCAATAAAGCGATTCCATGCTCCTCCAGGGCTTTCTGATATCCCCTTTTTCTTTCCGAGCAATCATAAATATCTGATGCCGAGTCCAGAAAACCGATCCTTTTATGCCCCAGGTTTATAAGATGCTTGGTTATTTCATAGCCGGCCTGATAAGAGTCAAATACCACGCTTCCAATTGTTTTCTTTACATATTTTCTGTCCAGCATAATCGCAACGATATGTTCTTTTTCCAGACGCTCCAGCTCTTCTGCCGCAATTCGCTCTCCTTCAAACAGAAAAAAGCCGTCAAACCTCCCTCCCAGAACATTATTCATCATCGTATTCTTATCCCTGGTTACTACAATGTTCAGGCAGTACCCATTTTTTTCACATTCCGCATTCATGGAATCCGTAAGACGATAAAAATACTCCCCGCTGATACTGGAGGTTATAAAACACAGCTGCCTGCTGCGCCCTGACTTGAGAAAACGGCCGTTCATATTGGGCACATAATTCAATTTTTTTGCGGCCTCCATTACCTTTTCCCTGGTTTCTTCCGTTACCAGGCTGGAACCATTCATGGCATTGGATACCGTGGACAGTGCGACTCCTGCTTCTCTGGCCACATCTTTAATCGTTGCCTTCTTCATGCCGGATACCCCTTCTTTTTACACGAAGATAAAATCGTTTTTATTATAGTAACATTTTTTATTTTTGCTTGCAAGGGGGTGATTTTTGCAGAGCAATTTTGCAAAGCATGTTTTTTTGAGAGCCTGACGCCTTATTCCGCAAACAGCAAACAGACCACGGCTCCCGCCTCATACACCTTCTTTTTCCTGAGAAGCCCGGTATCCGGTTCCCTTTCAAACACCACCAGATTATCACTGTCCTGGTTTGCCGCAAGCAGCCAACCGCCGGACGGAGCCAAGGTAAAGCCCCTGGGATTTTTCCCTTCTGAAGATATCCACTGCACCGGACTTAAAAACCCATCGTTATCCACAGCGAAAACACCTATCGTATCCGTCCCTCTGTTTCCCACATAAATATACCTTCCGTCATCGGAAAGCACAATTCCGCCGATAGAGCTTTCCACCCCTGCATCCTCTTCCGGCAGGCTGGAAACCATCTGTACGAATGAAAGGCGCCGCTCCTCTTTCTCCCATCGGTACACCGCTATCCTGTTTTTCAGCTCGCAGGTCACATACACCATATTCCCCGCCTGTGAAAAAGCAAAGCTCCTCGGTCCGCTTCCCGCCTCCAGGAAAACAGAAGCTGCACATTTACCCGGCTTTCCTTCCTCATCAAGCTCATAACAGGAAATTTCATCCGTTCCCAAATCTGCACCCACACAAACCCGTCCTTTACGCGGCGCTGTGTACATGCGGCTTCTCCTGCCTTACCGGATGGCGCAGCCTCTCCCTGCCGTCCGCATTTTCCTTTTCCCCAAAGCTATGTACCAGCTGTCCGTCCATCTCTGCCAGTCCGCCGTCTGGCGACAGCCGAAAACAGCTCATGCTTCCGCCGTTATAATTGGCGGTAAACACATATCTGCCGGAACCGTCACAGCTCACATGGCAGGGAGCCGCACCCATTACGGGAAGAATGCTGTCCGCCGCAAGACACCCCTGCGTGTCAATGTGGTAAGCGCTGAGCGCGCCTCCCATGGTTCCCTCATAGTCATCCAGCTCATTTACCGCATAAAGCATTTTCCCATCCGGCGATATGGTAAGCCAGGAAGCATTTAAAGCCCCTAGGCCAGCTCTCCTCAAGCCTTACTTCTCCCGTACTCTCGTCAAACTCCCAGAGACAGATCCCCTGTCCGTTTCCCAGATAGACGCTGCCGTCCCCTGTCACAACAGGCGCGTTATAACTTCCTGTGTATAACTTTACTTTTTTTCCATTCTCCTGTGGATACATTTCACTCTTCTCCTTCCAATACTTTATAAAGATAGGCATTTCCTTTTTTTCCAACTCGTTCCACCACCCGGCGTAAGCCAGGATCTGCAAAACCACCTGCGCCAGGCTCGCCCGGATATGTACTTCCTTCGCAAACTCCTTTACCGTAAAAGGCTCCGGTATCCCATAGGGAACCAGCTGCAGATAATCCCTGGGACAGTCAATATCCATTATCTCCACCAGTTCCAGCGGAATCCTGTCAAACGGGAGGAGCCCTTTTTCCTGTCCCGGCTCCATCCATTCAGAAGCCGGTATTCCTCCATATTTATAAACACAACTTTAAATGCAGATTCTCATCCAGAAGAAAATTTTTTTATCCGGTACAGTTCCTTGAAGGCCACATACGGATTCCCCTTCACCGGTGATTTTCTCCGGCTGCTGAATTCCCCTGTTTCTTCATCGATCCAAATCAGCCACTTTTCATAGGGAATCGGGTATACGATCGTCACCGGGTAAAGCGGCAGAAATTTCCCCAGCTTATCCCTCATCCGGTCAAAATTCCTCGTCTGTATCTCCACGATTTCCGTTCCGGTATAAATATCCGCCACACAGCCCTCTATGGGAATTTCATGCATGTCCTCATCCGGCGCGTAAAAATTCTTCAACACCGCATGAACCGTCTTTTCCGAAAGCGTACCGATTCCCTGTTTTTCTCTCTCTGTCCCTACAATCTTATCCCTGGCCCACTCAAAACGTTCCTTATCGGTCACGGCTAATCTCTTTCCTTTCCGCCGCCGTATTGCATCCCGCAGCGCCTGTATTATACCACAACCAACTGCCCCCTACATCCCTGCAGACACAAATCCGTCCCATACAGCCTTTTTATAAATCTAATCATACCTCATTATTATATAATTTGCACAATTTTTGTTAAAAATGCGTAAAATAAATTGCTATTTCCCCGGAAAATATTTATACTAAGAAAAAGAGAACTTGTGCCGCAGATGTGCGGCGGAAGGAGTAGCCTATGAAAATGCTCTTAGCTATCGTGCATAACGAAGATGCACCCTTACTCATTAATGAACTGAATGAAAAAAAGTATTTCGTAACCAAGCTTGCCACCACCGGCGGATTCCTGAAAAAAGGAAACACCACCCTGCTCCTTGGTATTGAGGACGAAAAGGTGGATGAGGTATGCGATATTATCAAACAGCATTCCGGCAAA
>ENA-OQAB01001195-OQAB01001195.1-human-gut-metagenome-genome-assembly--contig:-NODE-1195-length-12579-cov-2.567138_pt1 | contig 12579 bp, 16 predicted proteins | sample MGYA00242490_ERZ504517 | MGnify/ENA primary metagenome ERZ504517 (study PRJEB26092, sample SAMD00036298) | human gut metagenome | host: Homo sapiens | study: EMG produced TPA metagenomics assembly of...
TTGCAAGTTTCTTTCCAGGCTTTCAAGAAAGCAACAGAAGCTGCACCACTTGAAATTGTTGACGGATTTACTCCGGAATCAACGTTTCTTCCTTGCCTATGCTAATGTGATGGCAGGAAATATCCGTCCCGAAGAAATTCTCCGGTTAACTAAACTCGATCCTCACTCATTAGGAAAATGGCGTGTGGACGGTGCTCTTCCTCATATCGAAAACTGGTATGAAGCATTCAAAAATCACCGAGCAGGATCCGATGTTCGTACCTAAGGATAAACGAGTTTCTATCTGGTAATAGTTTTTGAATAGAGAATACATCTGCGAAGAGGCGTTGATTTTCCATTGAGGAAGGTCAACGCTTTTTTTTATTAATCACACCTTATTTATTACGTACGATAAACAATATTTCGTAACTTTACACACCAAATACTTAATAAGCAATTCAATGTCAGAGTCTAAAAGAATAAAAACTGCATTGGTATCTGTATACCATAAAGAAGGTTTGGATGAAATTATTACCAAACTTTATGAAGAGGGAGTAGAGTTTTTGTCGACAGGCGGAACTCGTCAGTTTATTGAATCATTGGGATATCCTTGCAAGGCAGTGGAAGATTTGACCACTTATCCTTCTATTCTCGGTGGTAGAGTAAAGACATTACATCCGAAAATTTTCGGAGGTATTCTTTGTCGTCGTGGTCTGGAACAGGATATGCAACAGATTGAGAAATATGAAATTCCCGAGATAGATCTGGTTATTGTTGATTTGTATCCGTTCGAAGCTACCGTAGCTTCCGGTGCATCTGAAGCAGACATTATTGAAAAAATCGATATAGGCGGAATCTCACTGATTCGTGCCGCAGCCAAGAACTACAACGATGTAATCATCGTAGCTTCTCAAGCTCAATACAAACCATTATTGGATATGTTGATGGAGCACGGCGCTACTTCTTCACTCGAAGAACGTCGCTGGATGGCTAAAGAAGCATTTGCCGTTTCTTCTCACTACGATTCGGCTATTTTCAACTATTTCGATGCCGGCGAAGGTTCTGCTTTCCGTTGCTCTGTTAATAGCCAGAAGCAACTTCGTTACGGTGAGAACCCACATCAGAAAGGTTATTTCTACGGAAATCTGGAAGCAATGTTCGACCAGATTCACGGAAAAGAAATCTCTTATAACAATCTTCTCGACATCAATGCAGCCGTTGACTTGATCGACGAATTCGATGACCTCACTTTCGCTATCCTGAAACACAACAACGCTTGCGGATTAGCTTCCCGTGCTACAGTTTTGGAAGCTTGGAAAGACGCATTGGCCGGTGATCCGGTTTCTGCTTTCGGAGGTGTATTGATTACGAATGGTGTCATCGACAAAGAAGCTGCAGAAGAAATCAACAAGATTTTCTTCGAAGTGATTATCGCGCCGGATTATGATGTGGATGCACTCGAAATCCTGGGACAGAAAAAGAACCGCATCATCCTCGTTCGTAAGGAAGCTAAATTGCCTAAGAAACAATTCCGTGCTTTGCTGAATGGCGTATTGGTGCAGGATAAAGATACTAATATTGAAACGGTAGCCGACCTGAAAACCGTGACAGACAAAGCTCCTACTCCGGAAGAAGTGGAAGATATGTTGTTTGCCAACAAAATTGTAAAGAACAGCAAATCCAACGCCATCGTATTGGCAAAGGATAAACAACTTCTTGCAAGCGGTGTAGGACAGACTTCACGTGTAGACGCATTGAAACAAGCAATTGAAAAAGCCAAATCATTCGGCTTCGACCTGAATGGTGCAGTCATGGCTTCCGATGCCTTCTTCCCGTTCCCCGACTGTGTGGAAATTGCAGATAAAGAAGGTATTACGGCTGTTATCCAACCGGGAGGTTCGGTAAAAGACGATTTATCATTTGCTTATTGCAATGAGCACGGTATGGCGATGGTGACTACCGGTATCCGTCATTTTAAACACTAATATTAATGAAGAATGAAGAACTAATAATGAAGAATGACTGCACGTGACAGCATCCTCATTCTTAATTCTTCATTCTTAATTCTTCATTTAAAAATATGGGATTATTTTCTTTTACACAAGAGATAGCAATGGACTTGGGCACAGCCAATACTATCATCATCACGAACGGAAAAATCGTGGTGGATGAGCCTTCGGTTGTAGCTCTGGATCGCCGTACAGAAAAGATGATTGCCGTGGGGGAAAAGGCGAAGTTGATGCATGAAAAAACCCACGAAAACATACGTACCATCCGTCCGTTGAGAGACGGAGTGATTGCCGACTTCTATGCTTGCGAGCAGATGATGCGCGGTTTGATAAAGCAGGTGAATACTCGCAACCATTTGTTTTCACCTTCTCTTCGCATGGTGATTGGCGTTCCTTCGGGAAGTACGGAAGTTGAACTCCGTGCTGTCCGTGACTCTGCGGAACATGCCGGCGGTCGTGATGTTTATTTGATTTTCCGAGCCGATGGCTGCGGCAATCGGTATCGGCATCGACGTAGAAGCTCCGGAAGGAAACATGATTGTCGATATAGGTGGTGGATCTACGGAAATTGCCGTTATCTCTTTGGGAGGTATCGTTTCCAACAACTCCATCCGCACAGCCGGTGATGACCTGACAGAGGATATTCGCGAATATATGAGCCGTCAGCACAATGTGAAAGTCAGCGAGCGTATGGCAGAACGTATCAAAATCAATGTAGGTGCTGCTTTAACCGAACTGGGTGATGATGCTCCGGAAGATTATATCGTTCATGGTCCGAACCGTATCACAGCTCTTCCGATGGAAGTGCCTGTATGTTACCAGGAAGTAGCTCACTGTCTGGAGAAATCAATTTCAAAGATCGAAACTGCTATCTTGAGTGCATTGGAAAATACACCTCCTGAACTGTATGCTGATATTGTGCACAATGGTATCTATCTCTCCGGAGGTGGTGCATTGCTTCGTGGACTGGATAAGAGATTGACCGATAAGATCAATATTCCTTTCCATATTGCGGAAGATCCTTTGCATGCAGTTGCCAAAGGTACAGGAGTGGCATTGAAGAACGTAGACCGTTTCTCTTTCTTAATGAGATAAACCGGGGATGAGGAATTTATTAAACTTCCTTCTGAAATACAATTACTGGTTCCTCTTCATCTTATTGGAGGTAGCCAGTTTTGTTTTGTTATTTCGGTTCAACCGTTATCAGCAGAGTGCATTCTTCACTTCTGCCAATACGGTTGTGGGGGCGGTTTATGAAGTTTCGGGAGGGATTTCCTCTTATTTTCATCTGAAATCGGTCAATGAAGATCTGTTGGATCGCAACATGGTGCTCGAACAACAGATCACTAATCTGGAAAAAGCATTGAGAGAGCAGCAGCTCGATTCTATGGCCATCAACAGCATCCGGCAGGTGCCGCAAGCGGATTATCAGTTGTTTAAAGCGCATGTGATAAAGAACAGTTTGAATCTGGTTGATAATTATATCACGCTCGATAAAGGTTCCTCTTCCGGTATTCGCTCCGAAATGGGAGTGGTGGATGGTAATGGGATTGTAGGGATTGTTTATGAAACCTCTCCTTCCTACTCGGTGGTGATTTCGGTACTGAACAGCAAGTCGAATATCAGTTGCAAGATTATCGGCAGTGATTATTTCGGCTACCTGAAATGGGAACATGGAGATTCGCGCTATGCTTATCTGAAAGACTTGCCTCGTCATGCAGAGTTTAATTTGGGAGATACAGTCGTTACCAGTGGTTTCTCCACCGTCTTTCCCGAAGGTATAATGGTGGGGACGGTAGATGATATGTCCGACTCTAATGACGGACTTTCCTATCTGTTGAAAATCAAGCTGGCTACTGATTTCGGTAAGTTGAGTGACGTTCGGGTGGTAGCCCGGACAGGTCAGGAAGAACAGAAGAAACTTGAAAATAAGGTGATGAAAGAATGATTATTACTTATATACATAGAATCGGATGGTTTATCGGCTTGGTACTTCTTCAGGTGCTAATCCTTAATAGTGTACATATTGCCGGCTATGCTACTCCTTTTCTCTATATCTATTTTATTCTGAAATTCAGCTCCGGCACTTCCCGGAATGAACTGATGTTGTGGGCTTTTTTCTTCGGGCTGACCATTGATATATTCTCCGATACTCCGGGAATGAATGCGGCGGCTACTGTGCTGCTAGCCTTTCTTCGTCCCTCTTTACTTCGTCTGTTCACGCCCCGTGATAATCCGGATAGCTTTATTCCCTCTTTTAAGACGATGGGAATCAGTCCTTTCTTAAAATATACCACTGCAAGTGTTTTTGTGCACAGTCTGGCATTACTCTCCATTGAGTTCTTCTCATTTACCAGCATTTGGCTGTTACTGTTGCGAGTGCTTCTTTGCACTATTCTGACTGTAACCTGTATCATAGCTATAGAAGGGATTAAGAAGTAACGATGGCAAAAGATTATATCTTAGAGAAGCGCAAATTTGTAATCGGAGGCATTGCTATCTCCATTGTTTTGATTTATCTGATACGTCTTTTTGTATTGCAGATCACGACCGATGACTACAAGAAGAATGCTGACAGTAACGCTTTTCTGAATAAAATCCAGTACCCCTCGCGTGGCGCTATTTATGACCGGACCGGTAAACTATTGGTATTCAACCAGCCGGCATACGACATAACGATCGTGCCAAAGGAAATAGAGAATCTGGACACACTCGATTTATGCCAATCGCTGAATATCACCCGTGCACAGTTTCTCAAAATAATGAGCGATATGAAAGACCGTCGTCGCAATCCGGGCTATTCCCGCTATACCAACCAGTTGTTTATGTCGCAACTTTCGGCGGAAGAATGTGGTGTCTTTCAAGAAAAGCTGTTTAAGTTTCGTGGTTTTTTATATCCAACGGCGTACCATCCGCCAATATTCGTACAATGCTGCCGCCCATGCTTTGGGAGATATCGGAGAAGTCTCCGCAAAAGAAATGGAAGCGGATGAAGAAGGATATTACATCCGTGGGGATTATGTCGGCAAGTTAGGAGTCGAGAAATCGTATGAAAAGTACCTGCGTGGCGAGAAAGGAATTGAGATTCTGCTTCGTGATGCGCACGGTCGTATCCAGGGACATTATATGGATGGTGAATATGACCGTCCTTCCGTTCCCGGCAAGAACCTGACATTGAGTTTGGATATTGACTTACAGATGCTGGGCGAACGTTTATTAAAGAATAAGATTGGAAGTATCGTGGCTATCGAACCGGAGACCGGAGAAATTCTTTGTCTGGTATCCTCTCCCAATTATGACCCGCATTTGATGATTGGCCGCCAGCGTGGTAAGAACCATCTGGCCTTGCAACGTGATATGACCAAACCGCTTTTGAATCGTGCTCTGATGGGAGTGTATCCTCCGGGATCTACGTTCAAGACAGCGCAAGGACTGACGTTCCTGCAAGAAGGAATTATCACCGAACAAAGTCCGGCATTTCCTTGCTCACATGGATTCCATTACGGAAGATTGACAGTAGGCTGCCATGCTCACGGATCTCCCTTGCCATTGATTCCGGCTATTGCTACATCGTGCAACTCCTATTTCTGTTGGGGATTGTTCCGTATGTTTGGCGATCGTAAATATGGTTCGCCACAAAACGCCATTACGGTCTGGAAAGACCACATGGTTTCACAAGGATTTGGCTACAAACTGGGAGTTGATTTGCCGGGAGAGAAACGGGGGCTGATTCCGAATGCGCAGTTCTACGATAAAGCTTATCGCGGACATTGGAACGGACTGACAGTAATCAGTATCTCTATCGGACAGGGGGAAATTCTATCCACTCCCCTTCAGATTGCTAACCTGGGAGCAACGATTGCTAACAGAGGATACTTTGTGACACCGCATATTGTAAAAGGAAATCCAAGATAATCAGTTGGACAGCATCTATCGCGTACCACGATATACCACTATTGAGAAAGACATTATGAATCAGTCGTAGAAGGGATGCGTGGCGCAGCCACCGGAGGAACTTGTCGTATGCTGTCAGTGATGGTTCCGGATTTGGAAGCCTGTGGAAAAACGGGTACTGCGCAGAACCGCGGACACGACCACTCGGTATTTATGGGCTTTGCGCCGATGAACAAACCGAAGATAGCTATTGCCGTCTATGTAGAGAACGGCGGATGGGGGGCTACTTACGGAGTTCCTTTCGGCGCACTGATGATGGAACAGTATTTGAAAGGCAAGCTCTCGCCGGAGAACGAGTTGAGGGCGGAAGAATTTAGTAACAGAGTGATATTATATGGTAACGAGGAACGATAGTTTGTGGAAAACGCTGGACTGGGTAACGATTTTATTTACCTGCTCCTGATTGTTGGCGGATGGTTTAGCGTCTGCGGAGCCAGCTATGACTATGGCGAACGCGACTTCCTCGACTTCTCGACCCGTGCCGGCAAGCAGTTTGTGTGGATTATCTGTTCCTTCGGGCTCGGATTCGTGCTGTTGATGCTGGAAGACCGTATGTATGATATGTTCGCGTACATTATATATGTGGGGATGATTCTCTTGCTCATTGTTACCATCTTCATAGCACCGGACACCAAAGGGTCACGCTCGTGGCTTGTCATGGGGCCTGTGAGCCTGCAACCCGCTGAGTTTGCCAAGTTCGCTACAGCCTTGGCGTTGGCTAAATACATGAACTCTTATTCATTTAGTATCAAGAAAGAAAGTGTGCCTTTATCCTGGGATTCATCATTCTTCTTCCGATGTTATTGATTATCGGTCAGCGGGAGACAGGGTCCGCATTGGTTTATCTTGCTTTTTTTCTGGTTCTTTATCGTGAAGGAATGCCGGGGGTAGTGCTTTTTGCGGGCGTATGTGCGGTAATCTACTTTGTGGTCGGCATCCGTTTTGATGAAGTCTTTATCGCCGATACTCTTACACCACTGGGAGAATTTATCGTATTACTATTGATCTTATTATTTGCCGGTGGTATGGTATGGGTATATCGTAAGAAATGGTCTGCTACCCGCAATATCATTGGTGGAAGTTTGGCTATATTACTGATTGCTTATTTAATATCCGAATATTGGGTGCATTTTAGCCTCGTTTGGGTGCAATGGACGCTTTGTATTGTGGTGATAGGCTATCTGATTTATTTGGCATTAAGTGAGCGGCAGCGTACTTATTTCCTGATTGCCCTGTTTACAATCGGTTCTGTCGGCTTCCTGTATTCCAGCAATTATGTATTTGATAATGTGCTCGAACCTCACCAGCAAGTCCGTATCAAAGTAGTGCTCGGTTTGGAAGAAGATTTGACTGGTGCTGGATATAATGTGAATCAGTCCAAGATTGCCATCGGTTCCGGTGGGTTGACAGGAAAAGGGTTCCTGAATGGTACGCAAACAAAATTAAAGTACGTGCCCGAACAGGATACCGACTTTATATTCTGTACAGTGGGTGAGGAGCAAGGATTTGTCGGTTCGGCTGCTGTCCTGTTGGCTTTCCTTATTTTGATCTTACGATTAATCTTCCTGTCCGAACGGCAGACTTCCAACTTTGGGCGGGTTTATGGATATTCGGTTGTCAGTATTTTTCTTTTCCACTTATTTATTAATATCGGTATGGTGCTGGGGTTAACTCCGGTTATCGGGATTTCCATTGCCTTTCTTCAGCTATGGAGGTTCTTCTTTATGGGGATTTACGATATTGCTGTTTATCTTCCTGCGTATTGATGCAGGACGTGGCAGAAGACTTTAATCTTACTGCTTCTCAATACGGATACCTACATCGCTCAATCCTTGTAACTTTTCATCTTTCATTCCGCTCATAATTTTAATAGTATAATTTGCAGGATGTAAAGGGCGAACAGATGTAATAAAAGTTTCCGATTGGTAAATGCTTCCCCATCCGTGTCCCGTCCATCTTCCGGTAGAGTCAGCCAGGCAGAAAGCAATAGTATCAGTGCACCATACCGTAGAATCCTGTAGATTCTGACTGATAAATAAATGGAGGTCATGATAAGGATATTCGATACTGTTGCGGACTTCCGCAAAAAGCCGGAGAGTAGTGGGAACGCTGTCAGTTATGGGAACCTGAAAAGAGAGTGTATCACTCTTTCCCCATCCCTTGTTGGGAAGGGATTGATAAGAGTGATACACCGTATGTTCATTGCAGGCTGTCAGTAAGCAAGCGCTGAATAGACTCAATATACTATTCTTGAGTAGGCTTTTCATTAGTTGACTGTTTCTCCTGATTCTGATTTCTTTCCGGTCTGGAAGGACGCTCGTGGTTGGGACGACGTTCTTGACGTTCCTGTCCTTGCTGTTCGCGTTGACGGTCTTGTTGCTGCGGACGTTCCTGATTTGATCCTCTTTCCGGACGTCTGTTTTCGTTGTTCCGTCCCTGGTTCTGTCCTCTGTTCCGGTTGTTGTTATTGTTATTTCTCGGGCGGTTGTCTCTTTCCCCTCTGTTGCCGTTTTCTGACTGTTGCGGGCGGTTTTCATTTTCCCGTTGAGGTTGTTGCGGACGATTGCCGCCTTCTGCTTGCTGTTGCGGGCGGTTTCCGTTATTATTGTTTCCTTTCTTCTTCTTTTTATTATTCCGGTTAGCATTATTGCCGCCCTCTTTATTATTCCGGCTGCGGTCGAAACGGGTAACACTTTCCTGTTCCAGCAAGTCAACAGGTTTTCTCGCTTCCGGTTTCTTTTCTTCTTCGAGCAAGCTGTCCGGTTTCATCCCTTTCTTATTCATGGAGATTACTTCAAACGCACGTTTGCCGCTGATGGTGACCAGGTTGGCAGGGAAGTTTTTATCCGTAGAATAAGAAACCTGATTGCTTAGAATATCTGCTTTGAAGAAATAGAAAGTACCATCCTTCGTTTCCAGTTCTATCTCTCTCGAAGGGAGACGTTTTTGAGCTTCCACGTAACAGTCCACCTCATAATTCAGGCAGCATTTCAGCTTGGCACATTGTCCGGCAAGTTTCTGCGGATTTAATGAGATGTCCTGAAAACGGGCTGCACTGGTAGAAACAGAGACGAAGCTCGTCATCCACGTAGCGCAGCAAAGTTCGCGTCCGCAAGGGCCGATACCGCCGATGCGTCCTGCTTCCTGACGGGCACCGATTTGTTTCATTTCGATACGTACGCGGAATGCTTCGGCCAATACTTTAATCAGTTGCCGGAAGTCTACCCGCTCATCGGCGATATAGTAGAAAATAGCTTTGTTGCCATCCCCTTGATACTCCACGTCTCCGATTTTCATATCCAGATTGAGATTCAACGCAATCTGACGCGCACGAATCATCGTAGCGTGTTCTTTGGCTTTGGCTTCGTTGAACTTTTCCATATCTACCGGCTTGGCTTTCCGATAGACACGCTTGATTTCCGCATCTGCTTTGAAGTTTGCTTTCTTCATTTGCAGGGGAACGAGTCGGCCGGTCAATGTAACCACGCCGATGTCATGGCCGGGAGCCGCTTCAACGGCAACTACATCTCCTTTTTCCAGTTTAATCTTGTTGCTGTTTCGAAAATATCCCTTCCGGGTATTTTTGAATTGCACTTCCACCATGTCACTCTCTTCCGCATTGCCCGGAATGTCCGCCAGCCAATCGTAGGTGTTCAGCTTTTTATCTTGTCGGGAGCATCCTTTGCAGCAAAGGCCACCGCTTCCATTATGAAGTTTATATTCCATAAGTTTATATATTTATTATTGCTTCAACAGTACAATCATCTTCAGCGAGAAGTCGAAGAATACCATTTTAGCATTTACATTCTGTTCTATATGTAGTTGCGCTTCGCTTAATTCGTCCATGATGCCCATCACGTTACGTTCGTTGACAAAAGGCGCAAAGCGGGTTGCAAAATTCTGTTCATTAATCGTCATATACGTCAAATTGCGTTGGTGCAGGTTGAAGATAAAATTCTCCCGAATCATGCGCTGGCAATATTCCAGGAAGTTCTTCTGACGTTCACGTCCCATGCCCGCCACTTGCTCGCTCCACATTTTCATCTCCCTGATTTTCCGTTGGTAAGACAACCGCATCAGGCTGACAAACAAGTCAAAAACAACTGGTTCTCTTCATTCAGATGAATAGTTTCCAGTGCTTTGATAAAGTTCCCGTTTGCCAGATGGGCAATGGAAATACTGTCGGCAGGCAAAATGTTATATTTCGTCTGTAATACCCGGTCGATGCTGGCTTCATCAATCTTCCGTACATTCATGCGCTGGGTACGGCTTAGGATAGTAGGCAGAATCATATCCGGCGCTTCCGATACCAATAAGAAAACCGTTTTTCGGGCGGTTCCTCAAGCAACTTCAGCAGTTTGTTGGCACATACCGGATGCATTTTTTCCGGCAGCCATACAACGTAATCTTAAATCCCCCCTTCACTGGATTTCAAACTAAGTTTTTCAGAATCTCGTCACTCTCTTTGGCATAGATCAATGCTTGTGAGTTCTCCGCATCCATCTCTCCTAACCAGTGATTGAGATTAAAGTAAGGATGATTGATAACAAACGGTCGCCAGTCGGCTATATAATCATCGCATACTTCCTTTTTCCCCTTTGCGCTTTTCACGATAGGGAATACGAAATGTACGTCGGGATGCACCAGTTTATTGAATTTCACGCAGGACGGACACGTTCCGCAGGCATCAGTCTCCCCCCGATTAGTGCAACTGATGTAACGCGCGTATGCAATAGCCAGCGGCATTTTCCCGACCCCTTCCGGTCCGCAAATAAGCTGGGCATGTGGAATACGCCCCTCATTCACTTCCTGAATAAGCCGTTGCTTGATTTCTTCCTGTCCGATTACGTCTCTGAAAAACATATCAATAAATGATTTTGGCTACTTCTTTGATACTGTCTACTGCTCCGATAGAGTAGAAATGAATACTTGGTACTCCATGAGCCATCAACTCCTTGCACTGGGCTACACACCATTCGATACCTACCTGCTCGGCTTCCGCGTCATTCTTGCATTTCAAAGCCTCTTTCACCAAGTCTTCCGGCAAATCCACTTTGAAAGTCTTTGGAATCATGCTCAATTGAGACAGCTTCTTGAACGGTTTGATTCCCGGAATGATAGGTATATTGATACCTGCCGCCTTCGCCTGCTCCACAAATTCAAAATATTTCCTGTTATCGTAGAACAACTGTGTCACGGCATATTCCGCCCCGTTCTCCACTTTTTTCTTCAGCCAGTAAAGGTCAGTCTCGATATTAGGCGCTTCTTCGTGCTTCTCCGGATAACAAGCCACCCCGTAAGAAAACGGTGTACTGCTGACTTTCATCTCCGAACCGTCCACAAAAATACCTTTATTGAAATTATTGATTTGTTCCTGCAACTCGATAGCATGATGATAACCGTCACCTTCCGGTGTAAATACCGACTCATGTTTCGCTTTGTCACCACGCAATACCAGTAATTCCGTGATATTCAGAAATTGCAGGTCGAGCAATACATACTCGGTCTCTTCACGGGTGAATCCGCTGCACAAAATATGCGGGACTACCGTAATATTGTATTTGTTCTGGATGGCGGCAGCCACGGCAACCGTTCCCGGACGCCTTCTCAAGCGGTTTCTCTGAAACAATCCGTTACCGAGGTCTTTATACACGTATTCGCTGCGGTGGGTAGTGATATTGATATATTTCGGGTCAAATTCCCGAAGCGTATCGATTGTTTGATATAACTTTTCTATTCCCGTTCCTTTCAGCGGTGGAAGTATCTCGAAAGAAAAAGCTGTTTTCTTGTTGCTATGTATTAAATCAATTACTTTCATTCTTTTTTTGCTAATGTTCGTTATCTACTTGGATTAAACGTGCATATTGGGACAAAAATACGAAAAAAGAAAGATTTCTTCTTGATTTACTCTAAAATAGTTTTGTTTTTATCGTACTATAATAGATAAAAGAGGGAATATCCCCTGCAGGATACACCCTCTTTTGCCTAATTATTATATTAGAATTTACTTGTCGAGGAATGATTTCTTCATTCTGGCGATGTCCGTCAGATAATCTTGTAAATCCTGTTCATGTTCTTCCTCTTCGGCAAGAATATGTTTGGCAATGTCGCAGGTAGTGAAATCTTTCCCATTGGTAAAATCTGCAATTTCCTGATAACGAAGGATTGCGCAGCGTTCGGAAGCTACATTATCTTTCAGCAAACTGACAGAGTCGAACCCCTGCGGAGCATCATATTTGCATCTTGCCAACTCAAACCATTGCTTAGGGTCGAGCACCGGAACTCCTTCCAACTCAATGATACGGTCAGCGAGCAGTTGCGCATGTCTGCGCTCTTCTTCGGCATGTTCCTCAAATTCACCCTGTACATCGGCACGCATGGCACCTTCCACTACTAATGCACCTACCCAATATTGATAGTATGCCAACCATTCTTCAGCTAATGCTGCGTTCAACTGTGCGATTAAACTTTCTACATCTAGTTTCCCTTGTAGAATTTTTACACTTTCTCTAGCCATAATTTTTATGTTTAGGTTACTATGTTTCAAGTTGCCAATTGTAACAGACAGGCGGGATTTTTAGTTTATGGCTCATTGAGTAATTTAACAGAAAGATAGCTTTACCTACATCATAAGTTT
>ENA-OQAB01001196-OQAB01001196.1-human-gut-metagenome-genome-assembly--contig:-NODE-1196-length-12571-cov-4.237946_pt1 | contig 12571 bp, 13 predicted proteins | sample MGYA00242490_ERZ504517 | MGnify/ENA primary metagenome ERZ504517 (study PRJEB26092, sample SAMD00036298) | human gut metagenome | host: Homo sapiens | study: EMG produced TPA metagenomics assembly of...
GTCATCACAGAAAAATCCTGTCTGGGAAAAGCTGCCAGAACCGGCGTCATTTTTCTGAATCTGGCCGGTGTTTCCTGCCACATTTCTTAAATGCTCTTGTAAATACCTCCTGGGATGCAAAGCCATATTCCAGGGCAATCTCGCAGACGCTTTGTGAGGTGGATAAGAGTTCCCCTGCTGCCTGAGTCAGCTTCCGTCTGGCTGCATACTCCATCATCCCATACTGGAATACTTTCTTAAAAAGAGCTTTTGTGTTGGATCTGGAATAATAGCAGGCTGACGCGATCTCCTCTGCCGAAAGAGATTCTCTTATATGCGCTTCTATATAATCAATTACATTTTTTAATCCCTGTTCTTCATTCATAGCTGCCCTCCGGGCTTTCATACAGGCTCCGCACCATCTCATCCAGCCCTGCTTTTTTCCTTTCTGCAGACCTGTCGTCCAATCTGGTAAAAGTCTTCCAGCGGTTCATCCAGCATCTTCTTTCCGTGATCGATCAGAATCACCCGGCTGCAGATTTCATCTATATCCATCATATCATGGCTGGTCAAGAGAATAGTTGTCTGCTTCTCCCGGTTCAGCTCCTTTAAAAAATTTCCGGATCCTGTCCTTCGCCACCACATCCAGTCCTACTGTGGGTTCATCTAAAAACAGCACTTCCGGATCATGGAGCAGAGACGCCGCCAGCTCTGCCCGCATCTTCTGCCCCAGGCTCAGGCTTCGCACCGGTTTTCTTAAGAATTCCTCCATTCCCAGCAGCTCTGTAAAGCATTCTACATTACGTTTATAGATTGACTCCGGGATTCGGTACATCTTTCGGTACAATTCAAAGGTATCCTCCATGGGAAGCTCCCAGTTTAACTGAGATCTCTGGCCGAAAACCACCCCCACGTGAAGAGCATTTTCCTTTCTCTCCTTCCAGGGAACACGGCCGCCGCACAGAACGCTTCCTCCATCAGGAACCAAAATCCCTCCAAGAATTTTAATCGTAGTGGATTTCCCTGCCCCGTTTGGCCCGATATATCCCACCATTTCCCCTTTTTGGATGGAAAATGAAATTCCATCCACTGCCCGTTTCTCTGTATAGGTTCTGTGGATCAGCGACCGAAGGGCTGCCCCTGCGCCTTTTGGACGCTCATACACCTTAAATGTTTTCTGCAGATTTTCAGCCTCAATATATGCCATTCTGTTTTCCCCTCTTTCTGTTTTGATTATGAGCCTGCCCCGCTGTAGGCCCGCAGACCCAGCCGCCAGAACAGCCTGGAAAGCAAAAACACACCGCAGCCTACAAGGGGTGTCAGATACCGCAGAATTCCCGGACAGATTCCCTCCTGGCGGTCAATGAAATACTGTACGGGATAGTAATTGATAAATGCATATGGGAGCACAAAGGTCAGCAGCTCCCGGATCCCCCGGTGATAAACAGACAGCGGATACTGGATAAATTCCGTCAGATTTTTATAGAGAAGGCGATACAAGCCCTCGCTCTCCCCAATCCAGAAGGCAGGAACCGCTGTAAATACAAAGCCCGCCGCCTGTATCAAAGATGCTCCCAAAAGATCCGCTGCCAGCCAGAACAGATGAACGGGCGTCAGGGCAATATCCAGCCGGATCAGGCAGACCACAAGCACAGCTCCGCCCATAAGATAATTGCTTGTATAGCCGGCGCTTACATGGGAAGCTGCCAGATATATCATCGGGTCAGCCGGCTTTGTCAGCACAAGATCCAGTTCTCCCTGGCGGATCAGCCGGTGCAGTTTTCCAAAAGATCCCATAAAAAAGGTCGCTGCAACCGAGTAGGACAAAATATCAAAGGCATAAAGAAGAAGGATTTCTTCCCGGTTCCAGCCTCCGATCTGTCCGAACCGTTCCAAAAGGATCAGCACCATAATCATTCCCGTAGACCAGCCCATAATCTTTGCAAGCATCCGCATGGCATATTGTCCCCTGTGGGCCATCTGTGTCAGAAAACCATTTTTAAGAAACGCTCCGTATACTCCCATTTTCTCATCCTCCCTCTATCTCAAGCACCGTTCCAATCCGGTTCCAAAGCCATTTTTCAAGCACCGTTACCGCCAAAATCCAGATAAGCTCCAAAATGAGCAGCCTGATGCATTCTGCATGGGTATACCGGCCAAGCCAGATACAGACAGGTTCATAAACGGTCAGGCGAAAAGGAAGATAACCACAGAACTTCTCCAGCCACTGAGGATAAAACCACAAAGGAATGGACAGGCCGGAAAACAGCGTAAACAGGCTGTCTGTAATCATCCGGGTATAGGTTCCGTCCTTCATCCAGAACACCAGAAGTCCGGTGGTATACTGGATGCTGTAGCATAAAATCACGGCGAAAACCACAGCCAGACTACCAAAGCACATGGAAGAAACCGAAGGCAGAGGCAGATTCCAAAGACAGAAAGCAAAGGGAATCAGCACTAACCCTTCTGCCAGAAAGCGCAGTACATTCTCCCCTAGCTGATCAAAGAAAAAATACCATTTTAAGGAAATAGGGCGGATCAGATCCACTGCGATCATTCCGCTTTTTACCCGGTCTGCCAGCTCTCCGCTGATCCTGGTATCCGTGAGGATCAGAATCAGAAGGCTGATCAGAGTATAAGCTGCTGTCTCCGAAAAACCGTCTTTCAGGAGCGCCAGCCAGATACAGCCTTTGATATAGAGCCTCAGCATATCTCCCACCAGCCTGAGAGCCATCCCGGCCCGGTACTGGATCTGCCGTCTCCAGCCGAATTTTAAAAGAATACCGTACATATTGCCACCGCCTTCTGTTGATTGTGTGCAGAACCACATAAATGCGGAGTTTAGTATACTACGGGACAGGGATGGATTTCTTGATGTTTTGGACAAAAATCCCGGTCTAAAAAAATAAAAAGAGACGCCTGGGCTTCCCGGCATCTCCAAACGGTCAGATTACTTTATTTTCCAGATAACATTCCAACAGATACGAGGGATTTTCATAATACATACTGCTGTTGTAATCATCAATTTTACTGCTGATAAATGAATTATAGACCTTTATCAGGGCGTCAGTCACTTCTATCTTCTCGCACTCTGCCACAGACTTTATCAGTCTTTTATAAACCTTTCCAATATCCCAATGGGACGGAATGGCATATCCACAAGCTGCTACATTGTCAAAATTTCCCATTTTGATTCCTGCTTCTCTGATAAAATCATCACTCACACGCTCTATATTGTCACAGTGATAGACATCCGCCAGATCATAGATTTTCGCAAGGTTCTTTTTCCCTAATGCATTTACGGTATCTGCTCTTGTATTTTTCGTTTTTCTTGCAATATAATCAATCAGGCTGCATGTAAAAAACAGATCGTTATCCTTTGCCGACTCTCTGCCTGGATTTTCCATCATAAAACCTCCTCAAAACCTCTGTATTCGAGACATTTCAGCGCTTCTTTTGTACAGAAGTTAATCCGATGCGTTGGGTACTTAAATTTTGCCAATATCCAAAACTGTTCTCTTGTAATGCTCCCATCCAGATAATCAGATATATAATTATAAATCTGATCATCTGCCATTGCCCCAATTACAATATCATATGCATGTTTCTTTCCGTTCCTGCAGTCAATAATAAAATCCACTTCCAAAATCCTTTGTGTTTTTTCCAATACGGATCTCCGGGATTTCAATCGGTGTGTAACCACCGTGATAAACTGTCATTTTTGCCATTTGATATCTGCCTCTCTATCTAAAGCTTCTCCGCTAACCTGCCTTAAGCTACAATATTAACTGCATTTTCTTTAATTTCAATAATTTTTTTCATCAGCGCGGTTCTTGTTTTGGCATCAAACAGCTTAACAAAGCTGATCGGCTTATCAAAAGGCGGCTTCATAAGCTCCTTAATGTCTTCCATATAACCGCTCTGCTCCATGTGATTTATAATCTTACGTACAAATGCAATCTGTTTCTGATTCAGTGATGCATCATTGATAAACGCGGAGAATGCCTCCATTGCCGCATCGTGGTCAAGCCTTGCAATTTTTCTGATAAGAAGCCCAAAGGGTGTATCTCCATATTCCCGCTTATAATCCTCTTTACTTCCAAGCTCTTCTGTGAGCACACGCTCCAACTCCTCATAATCCCCTGCGGTCAGCGGGATATTATGTGTAAGCTTATGAATCACAATGGAATTGCCATGTTCATTTACATAGCGGTTTACCTTCTTTTTGTAATCCTCAAAATCATATGCAGGATCCAGCTGTTTCCCTTCTGTCGTATCAATCACAGGATCTGTGAGATTTGTAATAATCCGTTTTTTCGGTTCTGCATCATCAACGAGGAATTTCATTAAATCACGAAGTTCTCTCCTTGTTTTCTCAAAAACCAAAATATCATTCGCTTCCCAATAGGAGTCTGTATTAACTTCCCTGATAATTGAAAGTTTGGCTTTAATTTGAGGAATGGTTATCTTTTTTTCAAATGATGCTGCAATCTCACATAGCTGTTTTCTGGCATATTTGAAAGACGGCATCGCTTCCAAACATGCAATCATCATTCCATATATAAAATTATCAAAACGCTTTGCATATTCATCCGGGTCATTTATATACACCAATGGTGCAATATGGTCAATCAACTCTCCCTTTGCCCCTTCACTTATATAGGTAAAGCTTCCCAGCTTACGATATTTCTCTACATATTCACGCCTGAGCCGCACAGATACAAGCTCTGTGTTAAGGGCCAGAACCTGGGCATTGCATTCTGTTACCAGCTCCTTTCTCCACTCCTGGTAACACTCCTCTGCAAATGTGCTTTCCTGCATGGCAGCAGCCAGCCGCACTTTTTTTCCAAATATATTTTCTGAAAGCGATTTTGTATCATTTCCTTCCATTCCATTCGGCTTCTGTCTGAAATATTCAAAATTTCCGCAATAATCAAAAATTATGAAATATTTCTTTCCGGTATATTCACCGTTTATACCATCGACACAATTTAAGTAAGGCGCTAATCGGGTGCCGCGGCCAATCATCTGCCAGAACTTTGTTTTTGAGCGGATCTTCTTAAAAAATACAAGATTTACACACTCCGGAACATCAATACCCGTATCCATCATATCAACCGACACGGCAATTCTCGGCTCCTTATCCGGCTGTTTAAAATCATCTATGATGGTTTGCGCATAGGCATCATCACAGATAACCCGCTGTGCAAATGTTCCTTTATGCTGAGGATATAATTGATTAAACCGTTCCAAGATAAATTCTGCATGTTTTTTATTTTGAGCAAAAATAATCGTTTTTCCAATGAGATCTCCGCCCTGAACCTTAATGCCCCGCTCCATTAAATCCTGCAGTACCATATCTACCGTATTTTCATTAAAGACAAACTGATTCAGTTCGGCAGAAGGAATAAAGTCCGGAATATATCCGTCCTCAGCAAAGTCGTCCTCATATCTTTCCTTATCCTCTTTTGATAAATCATCATACGTAATTCCCTCTTCCAGAAATTTTGTTTTGACCTCATAGTTATAATACGGAACAAGCACATGATCCTCATTTACAGCCGTTTCATAATCGTATGCATACGTGGGGACGCCATCCTCCATTTCAAAAAAGTCATATGTATTCCTGTCTACATCTGTCCTTGGAGTCGCCGTAAGCCCTACTAAATATGCGTCAAAATATTCAAAAATAGCCCTGTATTTCTTAAAAATCGACCTGTGACTTTCATCAACAATAATCAGATCAAAATGCGTGGGCGTAAATAGCGGAAGCCCATCCTTTGTCTTACATTCATCAATGGCATTCAGCATGGTCGGATAAGTAGAAAATACAATCCTGGCTGTTTTATCATCCTTACTTGAACACAGATTACAAAGAGACATATCGGGAAGATAGTTTTTAAAATCATCCTTTGCCTGTTTCACCAAAGCAGTTCTGTCTGCCAGAAATAAAACATTTGTCACATATCCGCCCCGGCTTAATACATCCGTCAGACTGGAGGCGGTTCTTGTTTTTCCGGTGCCAGTTGCCATGACAAGGAGATTTTTCCGGAATCCCTGCTCAATATGACCGCATACTGCCCGGATTGCTTCTTTTTGATAATATCTGTCTGTAATTTTATCATTAATCGGAATCTCGTTTAATGGCTTTCTTTCCGTTCTGCGGTTCATAAGGCGCTGAAGATCCTCTTTTCCAAACACCTCACTCACCCGTCTCTGCGGACTCGTCTGATCATCCCAAAAATAGGTCTCAAATCCATTTGTGGTAAACATCATGGGTCTCCGGCCAAATTTTCTCTGTAAGCAATCCGCATACAACATCGCCTGTTTTCGTCCAATATTCGGGTCTTTGCTGGTCCGTTTTGCTTCAATCACAGCCAATGGCAAACCGTCTTTTCCAAACAGCACATAATCAACGTATCCCTTTTGCCCAAGGACTCCTGCCATACCATCCACTTCATACTCTTCCCATACATCGGCATCACTTCCATCAAATTTCCATCCTAACTGTTTCAAATCAACATCTATGAATCTCTTTCTGGTTAAAAATTCGGAAATATCCTCCGGTTCAAAGCTTCGGCTCTGCTGATTCTGTTCCTTGGAAGCAGTGAACTGTTCTGACATAGATGCAATTTTCTTGCGAAGCTTCTCTATTTCTGCATCTTTTTCCCCAAGAAGACTCTCCTGCTCTTTTATCTTCCTGGCATCAACAATCACCCTTTCTCTTGGAATCTCTTCCTCTCTGAAATACCGTTCTTCATAGTTAAGCCCATAGCAGTAATCCACCCATTCAATAAACTCAAATAAGCTACGCAGCGACATAAGGGCATCACCGGCACTGACACTGCGTTCTGTATGTACTGCAAGATTACCTAATTTTACAATAAATGGAAGCTTACCCCAGGTATGATAATCGACCGAAAACCGAAAGCTGGGCTCATGGATCAGTGACTGCAGATTATCCTTATACGGCATCTGCATAGAATCGTCCGCAGAATACACCCATTTCACAGCTAATTCCAACGCTTTTCTGCTCCCAACAGCTGACATGGCCGGAGAAGTCGCATAAACCTTTTCTGCTTCTATCGCAGCGTTTGCAAATAATATATATTCTTTTTGGTTCTTTAAAAATTCAAAATTTGCCATTTTTTATGTTCCTCCTTGTAATTTCTGTCTATTTTGTTGAGATTGCTTCTCAAAAAATGCATTGTTTGAGCAATATATGGGTTGTTTTTAGGAATTGGATTTCCTTAAATTTTGATTTGTTGGTCTGTTCGACGAAGGCTGCAAACTGATTTTGCAATTCCATCGAAGGCATAATCAAACACATTGTCTTATAACCACCAACATTGAAATGCTGTTGTGCTGCACCACTAGTTTTTTCTCTAATCTGGTTCATACCATGAGGCATATTTGTAAATGCCGCAAGAAAAACCGGATTTACTTTACTACTGTCTGGATGGGCTATAATAATATCAATCGCATTGTATCCGTCATATTTTTCTGTAGCAACACAAGCAGTTCCCGGAGCACCTGACCTGACTACAAGTACATCATTCTTATGAATAATAGACTTTTGATTCTTTTGATGACCTTCTTCCGTAAAGTAAACCCAATCATTGTCTTTCACTTGCATTTTGCCTATGTTCAAAGATCTAAATGCCGGAATGCCTTTATCTGCATAATACTGAGTTGGTTTAATTACAACACCAACACATACATCTGCCACCTCACCAATAGTACAACAAGGCCATTTATCTAACTCATTTTCTGTACCAAACAATTCGATAAATCGGGATTCGATAAGATTCTCTAAATACTGTAACTCTTTTTCCCGCCAATCAATTACTCTCTCCAATTTAGAAAGTATCTTTGCGATTCTGTTTTGTTCTTCTATAGTTGGAAGATTCAACTCCAGTTTATTAAGTTCCTTTGCTGAAAGATGCTTTACAGTAACAAAGGCGGTTTTTCTTTCAATGTCCTTTAATGACTTTGTCATTGCAAAGCGAAGGTATTCTTCATTAGTTCCTTCCCTTGCAACAAGTTTACATACTCGTTGATTCAATAGAGCCTTCTGACTTTTCCAATGTGCTATATTAAATTCTCCATCCATCCCAACAAGTAAATCACCTACATGTACTATATATTTTTCTGGATATTCTCCAGCATAGAATGTCTCTGAAAATCCACGCTTAATATCCCTGATTCTAACTAACGGCATATATGAATTATCTTCTGTAAAACATTTTGAATCAAAAGCATAACCATATTGAATATCACAAACATCTGTTAATTTTACCATCTACCGCATCCCTCCACAAATCTGAAGAGCTCAAAATTTGTATCAGGCTATAAACCTTCTATGAGATGATTTTACATTACTTTGATTCACCATTGCATACTGCATTGTTGTATCAATTTGCTGATGACCTAATAATTTCTGAACCTGTTCTATCGGCATTCCTTTATCTATGGCTCTGGTAGCCATAGTTCTTCTGAATTTATGAGGGTGTATTCGTTCCAAATTCAAGCTTCTTCCCAACATTCTCAGGCGAATTTCTACTCCGCTAATCTGTAATCTTTTATTAGGACTATTCAATGTTACAAATAATGCCGGGTTATCATCATGTCTTTGTTCCAGATAATCCTGTAAGTGTAATTTCGCTCTTGCATCAAAATATACTCTCCGTTCCTTGTCACCTTTTCCATAGACTACGCATTCACGTTCATTAAAATCAATATCTGCAATATCCAGATTTACAAGTTCCCCTACTCGCATTCCCGTTGAAAACAATAAATCTATAATAGCTAAGTCCCTTTTTTCTTCACAGTGATCCCTCAATATTTCTATGCTCTCATCAGAAATAACCTCTTTAACAATCGTTTTTGTCTTTATCTTATGAATTCGCTTTATTGGACTTTTTAAAATATGATCTTCTTCCTCAAGCCACGAAAAGAAACTTGATAAATTCCGTCTCACATTATCCAATGTAACTTTACTACAGTTATTAATCTTCTGATATTCTATCAAATATTTGCGTATATCTTCTGTATTCATCTGGCGAAGCGGAATATCCAGTTGTTTCAGCAAATGTTCGGCTGTCATTCGATAATACTGTATCGTTCTCCTAGAACATCCCTCAATCTGCTTTGCTGTTAAAAACATTTCTAAATATTGTGTATTAGAAGGACTGTCTTCCTGCTTGTTCACCCCATACTAAGTGAAGAATCAACACCTGTTGAAGCTTCTTCATCTGTTTTACGCTAAGAAAATCTATCATTTCATCTAAAATTGCACTAATCTGCCCACTCATTTTTTTCAGGCTCCTCTTTTTTCAAAAAGTATACCAAATTTAATGAAAAAGTGCTTATTTTAGTGTGAATTACACCCGATTTTTAACCAAAATACTTTTGCATCAGACTATCAAACAATAACTGAGCCTCATCTAAGGATTTCTGTACAGCAGATTTTGATTTGTTGGTCTGGGTGACAAAGGCGGCGAACCGCTCCTGAATCTCCATAGGTGGAACTGGCACAACCAAATTAAGAATATCTTTATTTGAAATATTAGCCTGTCGAACACCTCTACTAATACCTGTGAGTCTTTTCTTAATTTGCGTAAACTTAAGTAATTGCGACAAATAATATTTATCTATTCCTTCCATTATTTCGAGTTTTGCATTCCGTTGATTAAGATAATACTTTCCATAATCATTGCCTAAGATGCATATGTTACCATAATCATCTTTTCCAACAGTGCCTGTTAAAGACATAACCAGCTCCCCTGGATATACAATGTATCTTTCGAGGCTTTCATCTTCGTGCCAATAAACTAGATTAACAGGTCTAAAAAATCCCGCATTTATATTTCCAATTCTAAGAACAGGAATACCTCTTTCCTCATCAAATTGATCGCTCTTAAAAGCATATCCTCCAACCACATTTACTTTTTCAGATAAAGCACACTCTTTCCAGCCTTTCGAGTTCACATCAGGATCCCCAAACAATTCGATAAATCGGGATTTGATAAGGTCATCGAATTTTAAAAGTTCTTGTCTCCTTAGATGTATAATTTTATTGATCTTTTCAAGATGGGTTGCGACCTCAATTTGTCTATCGTAATCCGGAACATTAATTTCTATATTTGACACAATTTGTTTTGAAATTTCCTTAAATGTAGCTCCTCGACCTAATGATTGCAAAAAGCTGTATTCCCCTTCAAAAACCATACAAATTTTATATTATTTATTTTGCAAATTAAACTTTTTGAATCCCTGATTACAGTACATTTCACAACCTGCAATTGCAACCTTCCCAATAGGTGCTCTTGAAGAAAGAATCACTGTGCCTTCCGGAAACAAAGACAGATTTGTTTCTTTTACAGCTAAAGATGTTATCTTACGTACAGTGTCTGTAATAATATAAGAATCCTCATTAATTTCAGCTGGTGTAATCCATTTCAAATCTCCATCCCAATAATCTTTATTTTCTGTTTTGGGTGTACTACCTGAAACTATCTCACAAATATCTCCAATTTTATATTTTTCCACTTCCTCATCCCTCTACAAATCTGAATTTACAAACCATCCTGTATTCATTTCCCTGCCTACAAAAGCAGTTTCTCCAACTCAGCCATTTCCTCAGCTATTTCTTTTTCCATTCTCCTCAATTCAGCCATAATTTCATGAGTTGGCGGATAATTTACTTGTACATATTCAATTTTCTTATATTTATTGATTGATAAGTCATAATCATTATCCACGATTTCCTGCTTTGGAACAAAAAAGCTCTGCTCTGTTCTTTCCTTGCTGACCTCTTTTTCCAGATTATGGAATCCCTCAATAATATCAGGAATGTCATTGTCCTGGATCTCACTTCTCTTATCATCCAAGCTGTATCCGTCTGCTTTCATGTCATAAAACCAGACATTCTCTGTTCCGCCAGCTCCTGTCTTTGTAAATACAAGCACTGCTGTTGAAACTCCCGCATACGGTTTGAAAACACCGGAAGGCATGGATATAACTGCCTGAAGCTGGTGGTTTTCAATGATTTCTTTTCTTATGGACTTATGAGCATTACTGCTGCCAAACAATACGCCATCTGGTACAATACAGGCACATCTTCCGCCCTTTTTCAGCAAACGGAGAAATAACGCCAAAAACAGCAGCTCTGTCTTCTTGGTATTTGTAACCGCTTTTAAATTATCATTGATGCTTTCTGCATCTATAGTTCCCTTAAAGGGAGGATTTGCCAGACATACCGTATACTTGGAGCTGATATCATTCTGTTTTGAAACACTGTCTTTATAATCCACATCCGGATTACTGATCGAATGCAGCATCAGGTTCATTGCAGATATTCTCAGCATCGTTCGGTCTGTATCAAATCCGGAAAACATGGTGCTGGCATAGGCATCCCACTGGTCACTGGTCATTGTATCCTCGTAATGTTCTCTGATATATTCCGCAGCAGATACCAGAAAACCAGCTGTTCCGCAAGCCGGATCACAAATGATATCATCCGGAGTCGGTGCAATTAATTCAACCATCATTTTTCTAATATGCTTTGGTGTCCGAAACTGCCCGTTACGCCCTGCAGTTGCCAATTTTCCCAGCATATATTCATATAAATCCCCCTGCATATCCCTGTCTGCAATATCATGTGTATACAGATCTTCCAAGCCTGTAACGATCTTCTGCAGCACCTGTGGAGTTGGAATAAGAAACATTGCATCCTCCATATATCTGGAAAATGCTGTATTTACGCTGTTAAAATCTGCGCTCATTTCATCTATTTCAATTAGCTCACCTACTGCATTAAAATCCGGTAATTTTCCATTTTTTATTTTCTTTACTGCCGGAAATACCCTTTGAGATACGATATCAAAAATATCTCTTGGATCTTTATCCTTAAATTTGCTCCAGCGCATAGACTGCCCTGACTCTGTCTGTGGAAAAATATAATCTCCAGACTCTCCCATCATATTGGCAAATTCCTCATTTTCCAACTCTTTTTCATCCAGAGATCGAATAAACATCAAATATGTAAGCTGTTCAATTACAGTAATCGGATTTGTAATTCCTCCTGCTGCTATATCATCCCAGATTTTATCTACTTTATTTTTTATTGCTCCTGTTACCATTCCTTTTCTCCATTCTGCTTTTTATCTCGCTTATAGCATACAATTATACCATGCCCTAACCGCAAAATCCATATATACCCACGCAAAAAGACAGCCCCCCAGGATTCCAAAAACCACTCCCAGGCGCCGTCTTTTCACTCAATTTCTATCTTCCTATATTCACTTCTCTATCAGATCTTAAAATACTTCACACCAGACTCAAAGATCTTCATATCCTGTTCGCCGTAGATATTGACCGCTACTGCCTCGCCCCGTCTCTCGGAGTGGGCCATCTTGCCGAGGATACGGCCGTCCGGGCTGGTGATGCCCTCGATTGCCATGTAGGAACCGTTTGGATTCCAGTATTCGTCCATGGTTACATTTCCCTTGTCGTCCACATACTGGGTGGCAACCTGCCCGTTTGCGATCAGGCGGTGAAGCCATGCGTCATTTGCTACAAAACGTCCCTC
>ENA-OQAB01001197-OQAB01001197.1-human-gut-metagenome-genome-assembly--contig:-NODE-1197-length-12566-cov-3.124528_pt1 | contig 12566 bp, 20 predicted proteins | sample MGYA00242490_ERZ504517 | MGnify/ENA primary metagenome ERZ504517 (study PRJEB26092, sample SAMD00036298) | human gut metagenome | host: Homo sapiens | study: EMG produced TPA metagenomics assembly of...
AGAAAGTCCCCCCCTGCGGTGAAAGATATACGACACGTGTACGCCCTTCTTTTCCAGTGCGTTCTTGGATAGAATCTTCCACCGCGCGTATGCGCCGTACACCGGCTCTGCCTGCATCAGCATACCCGCTCCGCCTCCATATGGATAATCATCCACCCGATTATGTTTATTATTCGCATAATCCCGGATATTAACAGCCTCTACCGAAAGCAGATTATTTGCCATTGCTCTTCCAGTAATACTTGTCCCAAGTCCATTTAAGACCATCTCCGGAAATAATGTCAGTATATGAAAATGCATCTTTTATACCAGCCCTTCTAACAGATGAATTGTCATCTTCTGCTCTTCGATATCCACATTAAGAATGCACTGTTTGATTGCCGGCACAAGGACTTCTTTTCCATCCGTCGTGTCGATGATATACACATCGTTTGCCCCGGTTTCCAGCACGTCACGGAGCGTTCCGAATTCAGCTCCATCTTCGGTAAATACATGCATTCCAATCATATCAGCAATAAAATATTCATCATTTTTTTAATTTTACCGCATCTTTTCTGTCTACGAGAAGACTTTTCCCCTTATACTTCTCGATGTCATTTATATTATCAATCCCTTTGAATTTCAAAATCGCAAACTGTTTAAAAAACTTCACCTGCTCCACTTCCAAAGGCAACTGCTCTTTTCCTGTATCTAATAACACATGCTTCAGCTTCTTGAAGCGCTTCACATCATCTGTGGTAGGAAATACTTTTACTTCTCCCCTGACACCGTGCGTGCTTGAGATCACTCCGACCTGAAATTGTTGTTCCATAAGATCTTTCTCTGCCTGTGCTTTCTTATTTCCACCCGGCAGATGCTCCTTTCCTGCTTCCAATGAATCCTTTTAAAAAAATAGATACCGCTCTACTGAGCGATATCTACAACTACTTTCTTATCTTCCTTCGCAGCTGCTGCCTTTACAACAGAACGGATCGCCTTTGCAATTCTTCCCTGCTTTCCAATTACTTTTCCCATATCTGCATCAGAAACATGTAACTCGATCACAGTTGTCTTTCCCTCTGTTTTCTCTGTAACTACAACACCGCTCGGATCATCTACTAATGCTTTCGCAATTACTTCGACTAATTCTTTCATCACGCGCACCTCCGCGGCTCAGATTATTTTTCGATTCCAGCTGCTTTGAAAATCTTTCCAACTACTTCTGTTGGCTGAGCTCCGTTGTTTAACCATTTCTTAGCTGCTTCCTCATCTACTTTGAAAGCGCTTGGCTCCTGATTCGGATCATATGTTCCGATTTCCTCGATAAATCTTCCGTCTCTTGGGGATCTGGAATCTGCTACTACGATTCTATAAAAAGGTGCTTTCTTCTGTCCCATTCTTTTTAATCTGATTTTTACTGCCATTTCATTCACCTCTTCATCTTTCTCTTAAAATTTGTTATCTATGTGCTAAAAAGGAAGCTTGAATCTGCCTTTTTTACCACCTTTGCCGCCCATTAAATTCGGAAGCTGCTTCATCATCTTCTTGGACTGTTCAAACTGCTTGATCATGCGGTTGACTTCACTGATATCTACTCCCGCACCCTTCGCAATTCTATGCTTCCTTGATGGGTTTAAAATCTCTGGATTCCGGCGTTCTTTCACAGTCATAGAATAAATGATCGCTTCCATCTGTGCCATCTTCTTCTCGCCTTCCTCAGAATCAAATCCCTTCATCTGTGCCATGTTCATTCCCGGCATCATACTGAGGATACTGGACAGACCGCCCATTTTTTTCATCTGATTCATACTTTCCAGATAATCTTCAAAATCAAACTGGGCCTTCTTAATCTTCTTGCCCATCTCTCTTGCTTTGTCTTCATCAATGTCTTCTCCGACCTTCTCGATCAGGCTGAGTACATCTCCCATACCAAGAATACGGGATGCCATACGATCTGGATAAAACTGCTCCAAATCAGAAAGTTTCTCACCCATTCCGACATAAAGAATCGGCTTTCCTGTGACTGCACGAATGGAAAGTGCAGCACCGCCTCTTGTATCTCCGTCAAGCTTTGTCACAATGACACCATCAATTCCAATCTTCTGATTGAAATCATTTGCCACATTAACCGCATCCTGTCCTGTCATCGCATCGACTACAAGGATTGTCTGATGAACTTCCACATGTTCTTTGATTTCCTGAAGTTCTTCCATCATCTCCTCATCGATATGAAGACGTCCTGCCGTATCGAGGATCACGACATTGTTTCCATTTTTTGCAGCATGTTCCATCGCTGCTTTGGCGATATTAACCGGCTTATGATTCTCACCCATCGAGAATACTTCCACGCCCTGCTTCTCACCGTTCACCTGTAACTGCTTAATCGCTGCCGGACGATATACATCACACGCAACAAGAAGTGGCTTCTTCCCTTTCAGCTTCAGCTTTCCTGCAATCTTCGCTGTTGTCGTCGTCTTACCGGCTCCCTGAAGACCCGCCATCATAATAACAGTGGTCGCCTGTCCCGGCTGCAGCTGAATCTCAGTCGTCTCAGATCCCATCAGACGGATCAACTCTTCATTTACAATCTTGATCACCATCTGTCCCGGATTCAAACCGTTCATCACGTCCTGACCGACTGCACGCTCCTGCACATCTTTCACAAACCCTTTGACAACTTTGAAGTTAACATCCGCCTCTAAAAGCGCCATCTTCACTTCCCGCAGTGCAAGCTTAACATCCTCCTCGGTCAGACGTCCCTTGCTTCTCAGGTTCTTAAATACATTTTGAAGTTTTTCAGTTAAACTGTCAAATGCCATACTACAACTCCTCTAAGATTTCCGAAGAAATCCCTTTAATCTCTCGGATCAGCTCTTCTGTACTGATCTTTTCTTGCTCTTCTAACAATGTATTCATGCGGTGAACTTTTTCCTTAACGGAAAGAAATCTCTCTACAAGATGGAGCTTCGACTCATATCCCTCCAGTGTCTTGTTGCACCGTTTGATCAAATCGTGTACGCCCTGCCTGCTGATTCCCGCATCTTCTGCGATTTCACTCAAAGATAAATCCTCCAGCACGAACTGCTCATATATATTTTTCTGATGTGCTGTCAAAAGCTCTCCATAAAAATCATACAGCAATGCCTGTTCTAAGATCTCATTCATTTTTATCACCTTTGGTATCATATAACAAAAAAAATGTGGTGTCAAGTATTTTTTCTTGACACTGATGATTTTCTGCAAAATCAGCAACTTTCATAGCAGAGAAGCTCTTGCACCGCCTTCTTTTTTTGTGCTACAATCCAGACGAAGGACATTTACAAACATTACTTGAAATTGATATCTTATGGAGGATTTATTTTTATGAAAATCATCATTTCCCCGGCAAAGAATATGAAACCGGCTCAATCCGAAACGATACCGCGTTCGCTGCCCACTTACCTTTCCCATACACAGGAGATCATCGAGGTGCTGCGTACCTATTCCCCGATGGATCTTGAGATTCTTATGCGGATCAATCCATCCTTGGCACTGGATGGCGCCGACCGGATCCAGACAATGAAATTTGATCAGAACGGTACTGCCGCCATCGAAACTTATGATGGAATCCAGTATAAATATATGAAACCACTCACCTTTTCTGACTCTGACAAAGAGTATGCTCAAAAGACGATCCGCATTTTAAGCGGCGCTTATGGAATATTAAAGCCTTACGACAGTATTTACGAATACCGATTGGAAATGCTCACAAAACTAAATGTTGCCGGCACGAAGAACCTTTATGAATACTGGTCTGACCTTCTCTATCAGGATCTCACTGCATCCGATGACCGGATCGTCAATCTTGCCTCTGAGGAATATGCAAAATGTATCCGAAAATACGTCAAAGCTCCGGTTCGTTTTCTCACCTGCTCTTTCAAAGTCCGGAAAAATGGAGTGTACAAGACACTCGCCACTGCCGCCAAGATGGCACGCGGTCAAATGGTTCACTATATCATCACAAACCGGATTTCTGATTTTGAAAAATTAAAAGAGTTCGACACTGACGGCTACTTCTATGAGCCTTCCCTCTCCTCTGACTCCGAATTCGTCTTTTTACAGCGCTGATTTTTTACAGCGCTGTCTTATTCCTTCAACAACTTCTCTACATTCAGCAGTCCCCATCCTTGTTCATTCTGAGGTCTTCCAATATCAATACTGCTCTCCCGAAGCCGTAGTTTCACTTCTACATTAGACATATCCGGATATTTTGATAACAAAAGCGCGATAGCACCACTCACGACTGGCGTGGACATGGAGGTTCCGCTCTTCATTGTATACGGTTTCTGTCCTTTTTCTCTGTATCTTGCATTGCAGGATGTGATGTAGCTTCCCGGAGCAAGAAGATCCGGCTTCACCACACACTCCGCAGTAGGACCTCTGCCCGAATAACTTTTTCTCTTTTTCTTTCCCTCTTCCATATAAAACTGATCATCGCAGGAACCGACCGTGATCACTTTCTTGCTGATTCCCGGCGAGGTAATACTGCCTGGACGCGGTCCATAATTGCCTGCTGCAGTCACTACTACTATTCCCACGTCCCAAAGTGCCTCCACTGCCTGCACCAGCTTTTCTGCCCCCTCTTCATTGACACTCGGCAATGTCCCCACAGAAATATTTACAATGCGGATTTGAAAACGAGCCCGATTTTCCAGCACCCACTGGATCCCATGCAGAACATTTCCGATATTTCCATTTCCTTTCTCATCCAATACTTTCACAACTACCAGCTGACACTTCGGCGCCATTCCCTCATATCTGCCCCCGGACATTCTTCCACTGCCGCCAATGATTGAACTAACATGCGTCCCATGCGAATTGTCATCGTAAAGTTCCGTTCTGCCATGCAGCATGTCTGCAAACGCAACAATTCTGTCATCAAAATCCGGATGGCGCACAATCCCCTCTTGTGTCAAATAATTGCACAAAGATCATCGATTATTTCCCCTGAATCTTTCATCTCCTCTTTTTTATTCTTTCATGTTCAACTTCTTAAAGTCTGCAATAATTGATAAACTCCATTTTATCCGGAATTTTATCAGCGAACTGCCTCTTCTTTTCCTTATAAAACCGTTTATATATAGCTTCTCTCAGAATCTGTACATCACATCGAAACTCCGGGAATTCTTTCTTTAACTTTATAGTCACCTGATCTGCCTCTTCTTTTTTAACCTGTGCCAAAAAACAGCTTCTCCATTTTCGGTGATAATTCCTATTACCGTAAAAGGAGAAAAGAGAGACTTATTGACTGCAATAATATCTAAAACAATTTTTCGCGGAACATATACTTCCTTTACGAAAAACCAGTTTTCAGAATAATAAAAATCAAACGGATCCGATACGTCCTCCATCACAAATCGGTTAAACTTCTCTTTTTCTGTCAACTACCCACGACCTAAAGGTCATGGGCTTGTAACTGCCCAGTCGTACTAACGACTTACTTTTCTTCAAGATCGTCAATATAAAGATATCTTTTCGCTGGATTGCAGTTCAGCCATCCCTTTGGGGAAAAACTTCTTTCCTGATAGGATGCCCATACGGTAATCCCACCCAATATGCACACAAAGAAAAACCGTACACACAAATCAGTATGTTTCTGTGAAAATTTTTCTGCATACACTTCATCGTTTCTCCCCCCCATATGTATTATCTGTTCTGCTGCATTTACTTATTTTCTCCCGGCAACTGTAATCCCGGTATTTCACTCCAAAATAAAGCTTTGCTATCCGCACCGTGTTCAAGCAAATATCGTACAAATTCTTTTTCACACAAATCTTTTTCCGTTTTCATTCTGTCATATGTATTCTTTAAAATTGTACTGATTCGTTCATAATCTCGGAAAAACACTTTAACAGGTATTATTTGATACTTTTCCCATAACAGCTGATTAAAAGATTGTATGGTAGAAACTTTCCATGAATATCCCGCTTTGACTTCAAGATATTGCCCCGTCATATAAAATATTTTTACGGGTGTGATATCTCTATTGTTGAGACTTGCCGCAACCCATGCCCTTCCAATAATCGTCATATTCTTTGAAATAAATTTTCCATGGATACAAAACCAATTTTTACTTTCCAATAAATCCAGACTATTTAAAGGATTTTCCATACTGCCTGTCATTTTCTGAAACACTTCTCCCTCAAACAGTTCTTCCAATTCTTTTTTTGTAAAAATTTGATTAAAAACCGGTACGCAATGATATCTTGTAAAAAGATAGTTCTTAACCGGCAGAAAAGATTTCATAAGTACCGCACCGTCTAAAATGATCACAACTATTGTTTTCAGATCATGATCTTCTATCAACCCCCGGAAGCCTGCATATAATATGACAACTGCAAATAACCATACCGATACTATGATTCCCTTTTTAATCGGATATAGCTTTTTCCATTCTGTCGTCCGGATTATATTTTTTTTCATAACAATCCCCTTTCCCCATAATCATACATTTTTACTACATCCTCTTTTTCAAATATTGATATAAGTTTTCCCGCAAAACAGGTCTTGCTATAGCAACCATACTGGATAATGCAATCATGCTGGCTAAAAACAGCACTAACAAAAGAATGAGGTTCGTTATGTAAAAAGCGAAACAGAGAATCGCAGAGATGAAACTCCATAGATACATGATCGTTTTTTGCGTCTTAAAATCCTTTTGCCCTTTCTGCAGCAATTCATCAGATAGTGGATATGGCACTTCTACCCCGTCTTTTTTCAAAATTCTCGTGATATTATTTTCAAAAAACAACAAGCAAATGCCGCCGATACTAAGGCAGAAAAAGACAAGAAAATATTTCAAATAGCCATTTTGAGCCAACAGTATATAAGCTTTGTCATTTAATAGGTATCCCAAATACAGCGCCGCTAAAATACACAATTGATATTTTAAGGAAAATGAAAATTTACTTTCTTTTTTATATCGCAATAGTTTCTCTTCCGCTGTGTCATAATAGAAAGCTGAATGTTCATTTTCTCTGCAGAGCTGAATGTACCTGTTTCGCTCCCTGAATCCCATTTTTGATTCTCTCCCTCCTGATAAAATCAATCTCACTCTTTCCGTTCCCGGAAATATTTTTTTACTTGTGAAGCTTCCGAAAATTCTCCGTAATGAAAAAAATCACTCCGATTATCCCACCCAGTAAGAGCAGAACGATTCCCGTAAGACGAGAGACTCGGATCATAAAAATCATACCGATCAAAAAAATGACCACACCTGCAAAAACAATTATTCCTAATACTCTTCTGTTCCATCTCCCCCGAAGATATAGATTGAACAGATCTGATTTTTCCATTTCAATCCCCATCGTATGTTCCTCGATATATCGATACTTTTCTGCAAATGATTTTTTACCTTTTGATCAATCAAAACCAGAATTCCAATTACCAAGATCATCGATAAAATTCGAACATTCTCAGATAAGATTATTTGCTTTGATACCTCTTCTAAAAATGTTGCTGCCACTCCGCCTGAAATCAAAAGGAACAGGATTCCTTTCGTATTTTGCTTTGCATAGTATGCAGACAGACAAATCTGATATACTTTTTGAGATTGTAAGTCAAAATAATATTCATCCGTCTTCTTATCATAAATTTTATAACATAATTTAATCATCCGCTTCCCCCACTCTTCCTTCCGACAGTATCATCGATAAACGATCGGTTTTCTATATGCTCTTCAAACTCTTTATACAAAAATACTCAGCACATACAGCAGAATGAAAAGTATTGCGAGACACACTCCCGCAAACACAACTATTGTAGTTTTGACTAGATGCATTTTCTTTGATTGTCAGGATCATCATGGAAAATACATCAAAAGAAAAAGAAACTGGCAGATGCCGGACAGAATTACCACTGCCTTTGAATGCCTTCCTTCTTTACATGATTTTATAAGGTAGGCGATTGCATATGGCGCCGCTCCCAACAAAATCCCATACCCAAAAATCAGGAAAACAACTGTGACCAGCCCAAACAACACCATCAACGGCAGCGGAAACAGTGCAGCAAGTGTCACGCTGATGGTAATACATCCTCCAATCAAATAGAATGGAATCAATCCATATTTAATGATCAATGTACAATTTAACAATGTTTTTCTTGACCATTTTCTTCCTACCGTCAATACAACGATCAAATTGACGACTCCCATGAGAAAAGGCAGAAGTGCTGAAATAATCTGTAATTCCACTACCTGATCAAATAAGCCGGGCAAAAGAAAAAATGTATAAGAGACGATCACATATAAAATTGGAATCAAATATGGCATTCTCCTACTCTCCTTTCAAGATTTTACCTGCAATTTTCCAGCCTTTTAGCGGATGATTTCCCACGAAACCAGTTATCAGTAAAATCGTTATCATACACATGACTGAGTTAAAAAAAGCATATACCAGAACGGATGGCACAATCCAAACCATCAAAAATCGGTATCCCACACATACTCCTATAAAAATAGCAATTAATACCATATGTTGAAAAAAGCTTTTCCGGTTCTGCTTTGCCAATTTCCGTTTTTCTTCCAGTCTGCAAGGATACACTCTTGCGTTTTCTTCCACTTTTCTTTTTGCACGTCTTAACAGATATCCAGAAACGATCGCCCCCACAATCACTCCCAGTCCCAACGAAATCCAGTACAACAAATTTTTGTCAAAAGGAATTGGTTTTTCTATGTTCCGTACAAGCGCATAGATTATCAAGGAAATTCCCGAAAGAACTCCAACCACAAGTCCGTTCCCCCCTTTTTTATTATCAAATACAAAAAATTCCTCCGTCTGCTCATCATAATAGTAACTGCTCCATGTGTTCGCTTCGCTGCACATCCATATGTATTTCATCAAACTCACATCCTTTTCTTATTACTTTTCTTCCATTCATTTTCCCTCTTCTGTCCATTTTTAATTGCTTTCCTGCGAAACAGTGATTTTCTCTAATATCCACCAAATGATTATAAAACACCCAACATATACGACTGCTCCAACCGTTGTGGAACGTCTTCCAAGCATTGTAGTCAAATTCCAAATCGCATTATCCAACCCTATTTCTTGAACCATCGAAGAAGTTCCATATCTTTCAACAGCATAATTTACTTGTTTCAAATAATAAAATAAAGTTCCACCATAAAAGATCAATAAAGAAACAAATATCGTCACTAAAGCATTTATCTCTTTTCCCTCTTGTTTTATCTTTCTTTTTCCAACCTTTACGAATAGAAAATAGTCTAACCCTGCTATGTAAAGAATCATAGACATCTCCATAGCAGCTACAAGCAGCAACATATTCGGTTGACGAGCGACCGTCAGATCAATACACGTATCAATTCCAGCCTTTATTAGCGTTGCAAGAAATCCAAACAAGACTATTTTTCCTATTCTTTTCTTGCCTCCATCGCCCATCTGCATCTGCTCTGCAACAGAAAACAAAACAGAATTGTAAATCCACCACGTCACAACAGATATCAAAAAGGAAAACGAAAAATCTCCTAATACCATATACGGAATCCTAATCAAAATACGATTCATGAAACCAAATACTACCGTTGCAGCTATTACAACTGCCAATTCATTCTTTCGTTGATCTTCCATACGATTTCCTCCTTCATAATTCCATCACTCTTTTTCTGGAAACATTTCCAAATTCTTTTGTACAAATTTTATAATAAGATTATATATTACCAATCAATTCTTGTATATATTTTTTTGCATGTAGAGAATAAAAATTTTAGGCTGGGGACATAGAAACGCAGTCTGATCCGCGACCAGACTGCCTCACTCATTGATTCCAATATAAATTTTCAGTATCTTCCGCTTCCCGGAAGTTTTTTCTTTTAATCCATCTATATAAAATCTTTCTTTTCCACTCCGATCACAGATAGAACAGCAAACAGAAGGGAAATGATCGTCAAAACAAGAGGGAATACGGCATTATTTGCCAGTGTAAGATCTCCAATGTTTGCCTGCGTCAAAATAATCAGCAGAAAAGAGGATATAATCGTCGCTTTTGTGGACTTTATTGCCAATCCGATAAATAATGCAATAAAACTCATGCTAACAATAGAAATCGATTTTACAATAAGCTGTACATAAAATTTCAGACTTGCCATATCATAATCAATTGGAAATGATGATACCATAAACTGGGACCCCCACAAAATACAGCCATAAATTACAAGTTTTGTTATTACCAATGCCAGGAAACAGAAAATCCAAACCGAGAGCATTTGAGAAATAAGTATTTTCTGCCGCTTAATCGGGTAAGAGAACATCAATGCCATTGTTTTATCTTTATAGGCACTTACAATAAAAGATGAAAGCATCACACCGGTAAATACTAGAAATGACATACTGCAAAATAATTCAATAGGTGCTGAAATTGTACCGTTTCCCGGCGCTGCGTCCGGAATCCCTGTATCCGGATCATTTGCAATACCAAGATAGGCCAGTGCAAACAGAAACAGACAAAGAACACCCGCCAATATCATTGCATTTCTAATATACTTTCCAATATTGTTTTTCCTCCATTCTAATTGAATCAGCTTTAACATAATCTATTCACCTCCGCAGTTAATTTAAGGAAGTAATCTTCTAAAGTTTCAGCTTGTCTGCCAAGCGCAACCACTTCAACATCATTCAATGCTAACACCTTAGACAATTCCTTTATTGAAACGTGCTGGTCATAAATACGGATTGTATTGTTTTCAATGATCTTAAAATTGTTATACCCCAGTTTTTCACTCAATACATAGGCAGCTTTTTTAGGATCTGCTACTACCAGTTCCACATATGCAAGGCTCATCCTCTCTATTTCTTTCATGCCGATTTCTTTCACCATCATTCCGTGATGAATGATACCTACCGTATCAGCAATACTTTCAACTTCTGAAAGGATATGGCTGGAAATCATAATCGTTGTTCCATATTCTTCGCAAAGATTTTTTAGCAAATCACGGATTTTCTTCATACCTGCAGGATCCAGTCCATTTGTCGGCTCATCAAGAATTAATAATTCTGGCTTGCAAAGAATTGCACGTGCGATACCCAAGTCGTTCTTTCATACCAAGAGAATAATTTTTTTACAGCTTTTTGTGAGGCAGCCGATAATTCCAGCAGATCAAGCGCATTTTCAATGCTTCCATGTTTATAATACCCCATGTACTCACAATGAAGCTGCAAATTTTCATACCCGGTCATGTGATTATAAAAGGTAGGAAATTCAATGATACTTCCTATTCTTTTTAAGATTTCACAGGACTGTGGAGTAAGTATTTCTCCGAAAATTTCAATACTTCCACTTGTCGGCTTCCAAAGATTTGTGAGCATTTTTATAACAGTAGTTTTACCTGCACCGTTCGGGCCAAGGAAACCATAGATTTCCCCTTCCTTCACATGCATGGAAGCGTTCTTTACCACTTCTTCATTTCCGTACCTTTTGGTGACATCCTCCAGTACAATCACATCCGACATTTTCTTCTCACTTTCCTTTATCCGGCGATCTGCCGTTTTTTCTATCTGACTGATAACGATTATACTGTCCCCGGCCATTCAAAAGATAACAAATTCCTTACATTTTCCTGTCAGGCCTCTTACATCTGCACATCCTGCGGAAAAAACAGCGTAAAAACAGTCTCCCTGTAGGGCCTGCTCTTCACACGGATGCTGCCGCCCATGGCTTCCGTCAGCCGCTTGGTAATCGTCAGCCCCAGGCCGCTGCCTTGGTATTTCTTGTTTCTGGAATCCTCCAGCGTGGTCAGCCTCTCAAAAATTTTATCCTGGTTTTCCTCCACGATGCCTTTTCCCCGATCCGTCACCCTGATCGCAAGCCCGCGGTCCTCTCTGGCGACAGAAATCCCCAGATACCGGCCATCCGCGCCGTAACGGAGGGCATTCTGAATCAGGTTCCCCAGAATTCTCTTCATGGCCTGGGCGTCCCCGCTCATATACAGCTCCTCCTCCGGAATGGATGCTTCCACCGTAAAACCCGCATCCTGAAGCATTTCATAATACCCCGCCAGTTCGCTTCGGCAGATTTCACACACATCGATTTTCGCCTTCTCCATCTGCAGCTCGCCTGACTCCATTTTTGCCAAATCAAAAAAAGAGCAGCAGCATATCCAACACATCCCTGGTTTTGGCATATATTTTTTCCACCTTTGTCCTGACGGCAGGCGCAAGGCTTTGCTCCGGGGCCAGCAGCATCTCCGCATATCCGTACACCACGGTGAGGGGCGTTTTCAGAGTCATGGGATATGATTAACAAGCAATCCGCCGTTCCCGCTCCTCCTGCAGCGCGCCCTGGCCGTCAGGCTGCCCTGCAGCTCCAGCAGCCGGTTCACCCGGGCCGCCAGCTGACGTACGGCAGGCTCGTCCGAGTATACAAGCACGCTGTCCTCCCCTCCCTTTTTCAGGGATTCGTCCAGCTGGTTATTCAGATCCTCCAGCTGTCCCGACAGCTTCCTGTATTTATAAAAAATACACAATAAAACAACGCGGCAAAACAGGCTCCCCGCCGCCAGACATATCACAAAGCTTCACTCCGCTTCCCCCGTTCCC
>ENA-OQAB01001198-OQAB01001198.1-human-gut-metagenome-genome-assembly--contig:-NODE-1198-length-12555-cov-5.675169_pt1 | contig 12555 bp, 10 predicted proteins | sample MGYA00242490_ERZ504517 | MGnify/ENA primary metagenome ERZ504517 (study PRJEB26092, sample SAMD00036298) | human gut metagenome | host: Homo sapiens | study: EMG produced TPA metagenomics assembly of...
TCGGAAAGTTTTTCAGAAACCGCCCCTGATTTGACAAATATTTCCCTCCGGCCGTATATAATGAAGCTTAGCAGGTCAGGAGGGATTTTTATGATTGGAAAGAAATTACATAGAGATATGGCAGAGGTCAACGTCTACACAGCCAGGCGGCTGCGGGAAATGGCCTGCTCTCTGAGCGGGCTGGCCAGGGCCTTTACGGAGGAAGCGGGATCCGACAAAAGGCTGAGCTTCGACGAGGGGCTGGCGGCCATGCAGACGGCGGCTTCCATGGTGTGCGGAGGCTGCAGCCGCTGCAACCTGTATGAAACGGGAAAAAAGGAAGGCAGCTATTACCTGTATTATCTGCTTCGCGCCTTTGAGCAGAAGGGAAAGGTGGACAAAGAGGACATGCCCCGCCTGTTTCATGAATCCTGCCGCAGGCAGGAGGAGTATCTGAGCCAGCTGAACCGGAATCTGGGACGGGCCACCATGAATCTCACCTGGAAAAACAGGTTTCTGGAGAGCCGGGACGCAGTGATTGTGCAGTTTCGGGAAATGGCGTCTATTTTAGAGGAATTTTCCGGCCAGATGGAACGGGCCCTGGATGTGACGGAAACGTATGAGGATTCCGTCAGATATCTCTTCCGCCGCCGCCATATGAAGGTGGAAAATATGCTGATGCTGGAGTACGAAAACGATCAGAAGGAGGCCTATCTCACCATGCGGACCGTAGGCGGGAAATGTGTTACCTCCAGGGATGCCTCGGATATCCTGTCCAGGGCGGCGGGAGGACGCCGGTGGAGCGTTTCCAGGGATACGAAGAGCATTGTCACCAGGCGGACAGACACCTTCCGGTTTGTTGAGGAGGGGAAATACCAGATGATCCACGGTGTGGCAAGAGCCGTGCGGGGCGGAGAGGTGACTTCCGGGGACAGCTTCACCTTCAGCGAGGGACTTCCCCGCCAGATGATTATGAGCCTGTCCGACGGCATGGGCAGCGGGGCGGCGGCTCTGGCTGACAGCGCCAGAGTGGTGGAGCTGACAGAACAGCTTCTGGAGACGGGATTTTCCGCCAGGGCGGCGCTAAAGCTGGTGAATACGGTTCTTCTGCTGGCTGGCATGGAACAGAATCCGGCTACCCTTGATCTGTGCTGTGTCGACCTATGTACAGGCGTACTGGAGAGCATGAAGCTGGGGGCGGTGGGAACCTTTCTCATGGGGCGGGAAGGGGTGGAGATGATTGAGCCGGGCAGCGTGCCGATGGGAGTGATGAATCCTGTGGAGCCGGCCCTTGTCTCCAGAAAGCTGTGGGACAATGATAGGGTCATCATGGTCAGCGACGGCGTTTTGGAGGCGCTTCCCGGGGAGGAGAAGGAGGAAACCTTCCGCCAGTATTTAGAGGAGCTGGAACCGGGAAATCCCCAGGATATGGCAGACGAGATTTTAAGCTTCGCCATGTCCTTTTCCGAACAGCCTGCAGACGATATGACGGTGCTGGTGGGCGGAATTTTTGAAAAATAGAACCTGCGGGGAAACAATACAAAGGAGGAACAGGGCGATGAGTCTCAAAGAGAAGGTACTGTCCTATATCAGGACTCACAACATGCTGGCGCCGGGGCAGCGGGTAGTAGCCGGACTGTCAGGCGGAGCCGATTCCGTGTGCCTTTTGAGCCTGCTTGCGGATCTTCGGGAGGAATACAGTCTGGAGCTGCGGGCCGTCCATGTCCATCACGGTCTCAGAGGCGAAGAGGCAGACAGGGACGCGGCGTTTCAAGGGAGCTGTGCCGCAGCCTTGGCGTCCCTTTTCACTGGCGTTTGTGAATGTGAAGGAGGAGGCGGGAAAAAGGCGGATATCCGAGGAGGAGGCCGGCCGGATTCTTCGGTACCAGGTATTTGAACGGGAGGCCGGGCGGTGGGAACAGGAGCTTAGGAGGGAGAAAACAGCGGAACCGGACGGCAGCCAGCCAGAATCGGTTAAGATTGCCGTGGCCCATCACGGGGACGACAGCGCGGAGACGATCCTCTATCAGCTCTTTCGCGGCAGCGGCCTGAAAGGCCTGTCTGGAATCCCTCCGGCGCGGGGAAATATTATCCGTCCCCTGCTCTGCGCAGAGCGCAGAGAAATCATAGCTTATCTGGAGGAGAAAGGACTTCCCTTTGTGACGGATTCCACCAATCTGGAAAACGATTATGCCAGAAATAAAATCAGAAATCAGATTCTTCCCATGGCAGTTCAGGAGATCAACCAGGGGGCGGCGGATCACATCAGAAGGGCAGGAGAACTGATCGGGGAGGCGGATCGTTTCTTTGAGGAGAGAGCGGAACGTATGCTGGAGACGCTCCTGGAAACAGAGGCTTTGGAAACAGGAGAAACGAAAGAGCAGGGCTCAGAGAGCGCGGCCCTTTCTGTCTCCGGCCTTCTGGAATTCTCCCACATTGAGGCGTCCTACGCGGTGCGGGCAGTATTTAAGAGGAAAAAATGGCCTCTCAGAGATGTCACATCCGGGCATATTGAATCGGTCCTGGCCCTTTTGAGGGGAAGAACCGGGGCGGGAAGCGATCTGCCTGGCGGTCTTCGGGCAGAGCGCAGCTATGACAGGCTGATTCTCACGAAGCTTCAACCGGGGCAGACAGAAAAAAAGAGACGAATCTGGTCTTCCCTCCCTTTCTATGGAAGTGGCGGACAGGGAAAACCAGGGGGAAATTCCCAAAAACCTGTATACGAAATGGTTTGACTATGATAAAATAAAAGATACGTTATCTGTCAGATACCGCCTTCCCGGCGATTACATTACCCTGAAAGGAGGAGGCAGAAAAAGCCTGAAATCCCTGTTTATTGACGAGAAAATCCCCAGAGAAGAGAGGAGCCATATTCCGCTTTTGGCCGAGGGAAGCCATGTGTTATGGGTAATAGGCGGGCGCATCAGCGAGTATTACAAGGTAACGGAGGAGACAGAGAGAATTTTAAAAGTACAAGTAGATGGAGGTATCAACTGTGGCTGACAATATCCGTGTTTTATTAACAGAAGAAGAAGTAAATAAAAGGATCAGCGAGGTAGCTGCTCAGATTAACAAAGATTACGAGGGACGTCCCGTTCATCTGATCTGCATTTTAAAGGGAGGCGTGTTCTTTACCTGCGAGCTGGCAAAGCGTCTTGACCTGTCCGTTTCCCTGGATTTCATGTCCGTGTCCAGCTACGGATCCGGCACAGAGTCCAGCGGTATTGTGAAGATTGTCAAGGATCTGGACGAGCCGTTAGAGGGAAAGGATGTTATCATTGTGGAGGATATCATTGACTCCGGCCGTACCCTGGCCTACCTGATCGAGGTATTAAAGCAGCGCAACCCGAAGAGCATCGAGCTGTGCACCCTGTTGGACAAGCCGGAGCGCAGGGTGAAGAAGCAGGTTCAGGTGAAATACACCTGCTTTACGATTCCGGACGAGTTCGTAGTGGGCTACGGACTGGACTATGATCAGAAGTATAGAAATCTGCCGTATATCGGTGTGGTGGAAGTATAAGGAGGAAAACCGTTGAAACAGCGACAGCCAATGGGAGGAGGTTTTTTCCTCCTGGTACTGGCCCTGACCATGCTTGTTGTGATGTGGATGAGATCGCCGAATAACCCGCTGACCGCGCCTGCCATGACGGAGCAGGACGTCTATGTGGCCCTGGAAAATGGAACCATTACCAAGGCACGGATCCGCCCTGACGCAGAGAACAGCACGGGAAAGCTTCAGCTCTGGCTGAAATCGGGAGATATGGAGGAGGTCCACGTCCTGAACGTTTCAGACTTTGCAGAGGAGTTCAGGGACGATGGCATTCCCTACGAGGTAGAGGAAATACCCAAGGAGAATTATGCTCTGACGATTATGCTTCCGATTCTTCTGTCGGCGGGACTTCTGGCAGCGTTTTTCATGTTTATGAATCTGAGGAACGCCGGAGGAGGCAATGCCAAGATGATGAATTTCGGCAGAAGCCGAGCCAGGATGAGCCGAGACAGCAAGGTGACGTTCGCTAACGTAGCAGGCCTGAGCGAGGAGAAGGAGGAGCTGGAGGAGATCGTAGATTTCCTGAAGGATCCTCAGAAATATACAGGAGTGGGAGCCAGAATTCCCAAGGGAGTGATTCTGGTGGGACCTCCGGGAACCGGAAAAACCCTGCTTGCCAAGGCGGTGGCCGGGGAGGCGAAGGTGCCTTTCTTCTCCATTTCCGGATCGGACTTCGTGGAGATGTATGTGGGTGTCGGCGCGTCCCGTGTCCGCGACATGTTTGAGGAGGCCAAGAAAAACGCCCCCTGCATCGTGTTTATTGACGAGATCGACGCGGTAGCCCGCCAGAGAGGAACTGGTATGGGCGGCGGCCACGACGAGAGGGAGCAGACCTTAAATCAGCTCCTGGTGGAGATGGACGGCTTTGGAGTCAACGAGGGAATTATCGTGATGGCGGCTACCAACCGGGTGGATATTCTGGATCCGGCTATTTTAAGGCCGGGACGATTTGACCGTAAGGTGGTAGTGGGAAGACCGGACGTGAAGGGCCGGGAGGAAATTCTGGCAGTTCATACCAGGATGAAACCCCTGGGAGAGGACGTGGATCTTCACCGGGTGGCGCAGACGACCTCCGGCTTCACCGGGGCGGATCTGGAAAACCTGATGAACGAGGCAGCCATCCACGCTGCCAGAGAAGGCAGGAAGTATCTGATGCAGAGCGACATTGACCGGGCCTTTATTAAAGTGGGAATCGGCACGGAGAAAAAGAGCCGCGTCATGTCTGAGAAGGACAGGAAAATTACGGCGTTCCACGAGACGGGGCATGCGATTTTATTCCATGTGCTTCCTGACGTGGGCCCGGTGCACACGGTTTCCATCATTCCGACGGGAACGGGGGCAGGCGGCTATACTATGCCGCTTCCGGAAAGCGACGAGCAGTATATTACCAAGGGACGAATGCTGCAGCAGATCATGGTTTCTCTGGGCGGACGAATTGCAGAGGAGCTGGCCTTTGACGATATCACGGCAGGCGCGTCCCAGGATATCAGGCAGGCCACGGCCATTGCCAGAGCTATGGTGACCGAGTACGGCATGTCCGAGCGGATCGGCATGATTGACTATGGAAGCAATGAGAACGAGGTCTTTATCGGAAGAGATCTGGCCCACGCCAGAACCTACGGCGAGGATGTGGCGGCGGCCATTGACCAGGAGATCAAGCGGATCATTGACGAGTGCTATCAGAAGGCGAAGGAGATTATCTTAAGCCATAAAGAGGTGCTCAGCCAGTGCAGCCAGCTGCTTTTAGAAAGAGAAAAGATAGGGCAGGCAGAATTTGAGGAGCTGTTTAACCGGATAGAGAATGGAACAGACGGCCAGACAGAGAATTAAAAGGACGCGCAGCCCACGAGGTATAAAATGCCTGAAAAGCCCGGACGGCGAAAGCCAGGTCCGGGCTTTTGTGCGAAATGGAGGGGGCGCGCAGCAGGGGAAAAGAGGGGTGTCCGCGTTATGCACAAAAAAATATTTGAAATTGATTCATGTTTGTGCACACTTATTTTTCGCCCTATGCTATTATAATAGACGTAACCCCCCCAATACATTATATAGTTTTTGCTACACCCCATAAAAACGAAATACCTTCTCCTAAAAAGGCCAGCTTACCCCGCTGGCCTTTTTACTTTTCCGTCTGCAGGGCTGAAAAGGAGGAAGATGTTCTGTTCTTCTTGTGCAATGTCTGAAAATCAGATAGAATAAAAGAAGAAGGCGAGGGAGTGATGAGTGTGATTGACAGAGAAGCGCTGTTTTGCGATGAAACAAAGGATTACAGGAATCCCTATGAGCCTGACGCCGGGGACACAGTCTGCCTGAGACTGCGGACGGCCAGGGACAATGCGGATTCTGTTTTTTATATAGAACCGGAGACGAAAATCCGAAGGAGAATGAAGCGGGTCTGCACAGAGGGCCGCTTCGACTACTACGAAATCTGCGTGGAGATCGACGAGGAGCCGGTTTCCTACCATTTTGAGATACGCCTGGGCAGTGAAATCTGCTTTTACAACCGTCTGGGAGCGGAGAATCAGGCGGAGGCCGCCTATGCGTTCCGGATTATTCCGGGGTTCCATGTGCCGGAGTGGGTGCAGGGAGCCGTCATGTACCAGATTTATGTGGATCGTTTCCGCAACGGAGATCCCACCAATGATGTGGAGACCAACGAATATATTTATATAGGAAGCCCGGTACAGCGGGTGGAAGACTGGGACGAGCTTCCCAGGACGCTGGATGTGGGGCGCTTTTACGGAGGCGATTTACAGGGAGTCTGGGATAAGCTTGACTACCTGAAAGGCCTGGGAGTGGAGTGTATTTATCTGAATCCCGTCTTTGTGTCGCCCTCCAACCACAAGTATGACTGCCAGGATTATGAACACATTGATCCCCACTATGGAGTGATCGAGGAGGATATGGATCTTCTGGTGGCTTCCGACGCCATGGACAATGATATGGCGGGAAAATACGCGGCCAGGACGGCTGACGAGGCCAACTTAAAGGCCAGCGATGAGTTTTTCGCAGCGTTTATCGCAGCGGCCCACCAGAAAGGAATCCGGGTTATAATCGATGGAGTGTTCAACCACTGCGGCTCTTTTAACAAGTGGATGGACGCGGAGCTGATTTATCAGCATGAGGGCAATTATGAGCCGGGGGCCTATGTGTCGGCTGACAGCCCCTACCGCAGCTATTTTAAGTTTAACAATCAGGACGGCTGGCCCTTTAACGACAGCTACGACGGCTGGTGGGGCTTTTCCACGCTTCCGAAGCTGAACTATGAGGAGTCGGAGGAGCTGTGCCAGGCGGTGATGCGGGTGGCTGAGAAATGGGTCTCTCCTCCTTTTGGAGCGGATGGGTGGCGCCTCGACGTGGCGGCTGACCTGGGGCGCAGCAGCGAGTTCAACCATCAGTTCTGGCAGCGGTTCCGGGATGCGGTAAAAAAGGCCAACCCTCAGGCGGTGATTTTAGCAGAGCATTACGGAGATCCGTCTCCCTGGCTGGACGGAAGCCAGTGGGATACGGTTATGAACTACGACGCGTTTATGGAGCCGGTTTCCTGGTTCTTGACAGGGATGGAAAAGCACAGCGACGAGTTTAACGAGAAGCTTCTGGGAAATGGAACGACTTTTTTTGACATCATGCGCTACCACATGTGCCGGATGCAGCCCCAGTCTGTTTACAGCGCTATGAACGAGCTTTCCAACCATGACCATTCCCGGTTTATGACCAGGACGAGCCGCAGGACAGGGCGGCTGGATTCGGCTGGATCTGCGGCGGCTTCAGAGGGGATCAGCTATGGCACGTTCAGACAGGGCGTTGTGATGCTGATGACCTGGCCGGGGGCGCCCACGCTGTACTATGGGGACGAGACAGGACTCTGCGGCTGGACGGATCCGGACTGCAGGAGAACCTACCCCTGGGGCCGGGAGGATCAGGAGCTGATAGAATTTCACCGGTATATGACCAGCATTCACAGACGCCACCCTGCCTTTCGCACAGGTTCTGTAAAACGCCTTCTGGCTGAACAGGATTTGATTGCCTATGCCCGTGTGTCGGAGGGCTGGACCGCCGGAAAAGCAGAGCTGGAAAACGGCGAGATGAAGCGGCAGAGAGAGAGCCGCGGAGTGGCGATTGTCAACATCTCGGAAGAAGAGCGGGCCGTGAGAATTCCCGTGTGGCTGGCAGGCATTACAGACAGCATGGAGCTTCGCCGCTGTATGCTCACCTACGAGGAGGGATACAATGCCGGACAGGTGCTTTACCCTGTGAAGGACGGAGTGCTGGAGATTACTCTTCCGCCCAGGGGGGCGGCTGTTCTGACAGCAGAGAGGAAAATACAGCCGGATCTTCGTTCGAAATAGAAATTTCATGAAATTCTGTAAAAATTATTTTTTGAAATATGCTTGATTTTTTCGTCAAAATATGATATTATCTAACACGGTTACAAACCGTATGGATGGGTTCCCGAGTGGCCAAAGGGGGCAGACTGTAAATCTGTTGCGACACGCTTCGGTGGTTCGAATCCACCTCCATCCATTGCAGTGTGAGAGCGCTGCTTCTCAGAGTGGAAATCACTCATAAGAGATGCCGCAGTGGCGGAACTGGCAGACGCACAGGACTTAAAATCCTGCGAGGGTTAAACTTCGTACCGGTTCGATTCCGGTCTGCGGCATTACAGAGAGTCTTGAGAAATCAAGACTCTTTTTTCGTTTCCGGAAGAGCTTCTGGGGAGCATTCATGTCGAAACCAGTCCCTTTTGGCGCGCTGCTGTCTTTTTCCTCAGGTTTTTCTGCGTTCTTGAATATCCCTTTTTAAAAACAGTCATAGATTCCAAACTTCATTGCATACAATAAATAGCAAAGGAGTGATAGCATGTCTAATTATCAGCGGTTAATATCATATATCTATACATATGAGAGCGGACTGAAAGGCAAAAATGTGGGGTTTGCCAAGCTGGAGACAAGAAACAGCCAGTGCCGTCTGACTGTAAATGTAAAAAAGGTTGTTCCGGTGGGAAGCCCCTTGGGGGTGTATCTGCTGTCGGGAGATGGGGAGCAGAGAATCGGAACGCTGTTTTCCAGAAACGGGGCGGGAGAATTCCGCGCGCTTTTAAACGCGGATCGGGTAGAGGGAAGCGGCAGGCCCCTGCAGGAGTTTTTTGGCCTTTCCATTCATGAGGCGGAGAATGCAGGCCATTCCTACACAACCATTTGGGAGGATGCGGCGATGAACGCTGCTGAGGCGGTGAAGAAAGAGGAGAAAAACGCTGACAGAAGCCAGGAAAAGCTTCAAAGCCGGCAGGAAGAGGAGCGGGCGGACCAGGCAGAAGAAATAGGACCGGAAAGCGAAGCGGAGGAAGCGCTGGAAAAAGCAAGAGAAAGAGGCCGGGCGTCCAGAGAAGGAAGAACAGAAGCCAGAAGCGGAGAAGCCGGAGGAAGAAGAGGAAGAAATAAAGCCGGTAGAGGAAAAAGTAGAGGGGGAAGAGGAGAAAAGAGAAGCGGAAGAGGAGAAAACAGCAGCAAAAGAGGAGAAAACAACAGCGGAAGAGGTCCAGTCCAGGGCAGAACAGGAGAAGGAAGAGGAAGAAACAAAACGGGAGACAGAGGAGAAAAACAAGCGGGCAAAGGGGGAGGAGCCAGAAGAAGAGATAAGAAGAGTCAATGTGGAAGCGGCACAGACAGCGCCGGAAAGAGCAGGAAAAACAGACGAAGCAGGGGAGCAGGAGAAAAACAGTATACGGGAGAGGCTGCTTTGCCAGAATACTCTGCCGCCCATCCGGACAGTTTCTTCCCATGCGCTGTCTGGAACAGGAGCCGGAACAGAGGCTATGACGGAAGGCAAAACAGACGCTATGACGGAAGCCAGAACGGAAGCCAGGACAGACCGGCGAAGCGCCCGCCCGCGTTCGCGCCGCAGACTGGACGGGGGAATGAGCGCCAGAGAGTGGGCGGAAAACCTGGCGGCTCCAAGAGGCCTTAACCGGGACTGCAAAACGGAAGCTACCATAAAAGCGGACGACAGAGCGTTTATTCCTCTTCACGAGCTGGACGACGGATGCAGCCACCAGAGAATGTGGGCCAGACTGAGACGGAAGTACCCTAAAATACTGGCTTTTGACTATGAACCTGGCTGTGAAATTCTGACGATCAAACCCCAAGATATCGGTCTTCTTCCCAGAGAGGCCTGGATTTTTGGAAATAACAGTTTTCTGCTCCACGGGTACTACAGCTATCGGTATTTGATTTTAGCGAGATTGGAAAATCCTGGCGGGGAGCCCAGATATCTCCTGGGAGTCCCGGGGCATTATTCTTCCAATGAAAAATATATGGCATCCATGTTTGGATTTTCTGATTTTATTATGTCAAAAAAACAGCCGTCAGGGGACGACTGTTTTGGATACTGGTATACAGACGTGCGGGTGGGAAATTAGAAAAGGCATGGCTTTCTAATCGACTCCGCGCAGTTTGGCGGTTTTGGCGCAGGGACGGACAATATCCAGATAGTGCAGAAGCTCTTCCTTGGAGCAGGCTGAAAAACCGGGAGTGAGAACGTTTTCAGAATCCTGGTAAGACTGAAGAAAATAGGAGCTGCAGCCGTTGATCCACTGAGCGATATCAATAAAATCCTCTTCGGAGTGGAGCTCTCTGACAACCGTCGTGCGGAATTCGAAGGGAACAGCCCCTGAAAGCAGAAAGGCAATGCTTTCTTCGATAGGAGCAAGGCTGATTCCCGGTACGCCGCAGGCCCGGCCATAGTTTGCCCGGCCCGCTTTGATATCCATAGCGGCATAATCGATCAGGCTCTGTTCGCATAGGCGTTTCAGAACCTCTGGCCGGAAGCCGTTGGTATCCAGCTTAACAGCCAGTCCCAGCGAACGTATCTTTCTGATAAAATCCTCCAATTCTGGATGCAGGGTCGGTTCCCCTCCTGTAATACAGACTCCTTCCAAAACATTGGAACGTTTTTTCAGAAAGGCCAGTACGTCCGGCACGGAGAAGGGATGCTCTGCGCAGCCGTCCAGCAGATCGCTGTTGTGGCAGAAGGGACACCGGAAGTTGCAGCCGCCCAGAAAAATAGTGGAGGCCACGCGGCCTGGATAGTCGAGAAGAGTTGTTTTTTGTAAACCGCATATATTCATGGTAAAACCTCCAATGGATCATGTTGTGGAACTGGTATATATTCTCACTAGACTCGTGAAAAACCTCGCCAAGTGTTCATATTATACCACATTCACTAAGCTCGAAAAGACCTCGCTAAGTGTCTGGGTATGACTCGTACTAACCTCATACTTCGCCTGCGGCTCGTATTCGTTAAGTACTCCTATTATACCATATCATCAGACGGCCGGCCAAGTGGATCCGGGATTCATCCTTTTCATCCCTTTCTTTTTGTTTTATTTCTCAGCTATTGCCAGGGAGAGGCCCTGTGGTCTATACTTAATGGAAAATAGGGAAAATGAAAACAGGAGAATGGAATGAAAAAACTGACAGAAGAGGAGCGCTGTATGCGGGAAGCTGTCCGGCAGGCCAAGAAAGCCTGGAAGCTGGGAGAGGTTCCGATTGGGTGCGTGATTGTATATGAAGGAAAAATCATAGGAAGAGGCTATAACCGGAGAACCACAGACGGAAATGTGCTGGCTCATGCGGAAATTATTGCGATACGAAAAGCGTGCCGCGCTATGGGCGACTGGCGTCTGGAGGGATGCACCATGTATGTGACCCTGGAACCCTGCCCTATGTGCGCGGGAGCGATTGTCCAGGCCAGGATACCGAAGGTTGTGATAGGGTGTATGAATCCCAAGGCCGGCTGCGCCGGATCAGTGCTAGATCTGCTTCATGAAGACGGCTTTAACCATCAGGTGGAGACAGAGGTGGGAATGCTGGGGGAGGAGTGTTCCCAGATGCTGAAGGACTTCTTCCGGGAGCTGCGGGAGAAGAAAAAAGACGAAAAAAAGAGCAGCAGAACGAGCAAGAGCAGGAGTAATAAAGCGAGAATCAAAAAAGCGAAAAGCAGAAAAGCGTATGTAAAAACAGAAAACGCCGTTTCCAGCTGGTTGTTTACCGTGTGGGAAAACGGCGCTTTTTTGTCTGTTAATCTGTTAAGATGAGGGGCCTCATTTATTTTTGAAAGCTGCCTGAGATCCTGCTGCGTTTACAGCTGATCCGGTTGGTTTAGCCAGTAATTTTTTCAAAATCAGAGGCCGGATGCTTGCAGATGGGACAGATAAAGTCATCTGGAAGAACGTCGCCTTTGTATTCGTAGCCGCAGATGCGGCAGCGCCAGATGGTAACGCCCTTCTCGCTTTCTGTCTTTGGCAGCGGTTTTGGCTTAATGTGGTTCTGGTAATAGGTGTAGGTTGTGGACGGAATGTCGCTTAAAACATCCATGTCAGTTACTCCTGCGATGAACAGGGTGTGGGTTCCCAGATCCAGAGTAGTTTCGACCTGTGCGGAAATAAAACCGTTGGTACCTTCTGTCACATAATAAATTCCGTTTTCACCTCGGACAGCGTGTTCATAGCCGTCGAATTTATTGACGTCACGGCCGGACTGGAAGCCGAACCGCTTAAAAATAGAAAAATCAGCCTCTTCGCTTAAAATAGAAACATTAAATTTTCCGGAAGCAAGAATCATATCATGGGTGAAATTGCTCTTATTTACCGCAATGCTGATTCGGTTTGGGACAGCTGTTACCTGTCCGGCAGTGTTGATGATACAGCCGTTATCTTTGCCGTCCAGGCTGGCAGTCAGAACAAACAGGCCATAGGTCAGATTGAACATGGTTTTGTCATTCATATGCGTGCTCCTTTCGAGTGGGAAACTGAATGTTTTTCTGAAAAGTATCTGTATTTTTTATTATATTATGAATTTGGATGGGAGTAAATGGACAGTTTGCAGATTATGTTCGGTTCCTTCAGGACAAACGCATGAGTAAATAAATTGTGAACAAATCCCCTTTTTCTGGTATGATAAAAAGAAAAAGGGGTTTTGCTATGGATGAATTGTTAGAATGGATGGATTATATTGAAGATAAGCGTCAGC
>ENA-OQAB01001199-OQAB01001199.1-human-gut-metagenome-genome-assembly--contig:-NODE-1199-length-12549-cov-2.418773_pt1 | contig 12549 bp, 15 predicted proteins | sample MGYA00242490_ERZ504517 | MGnify/ENA primary metagenome ERZ504517 (study PRJEB26092, sample SAMD00036298) | human gut metagenome | host: Homo sapiens | study: EMG produced TPA metagenomics assembly of...
GTAACAGCCAAAGGAGGATGCCTATGACAACAGAACAATGGGAACGCGAAAATCACGGACACCTGATGGAATATTTCATTGATGGCGACCCCAGTGTGCGCAGAATCCAGTGTGAATACTGCCGCAAGGTCCTCTACACCAGACCCGAAACCGCAAATATTGCAGTTTCCAAACCTGCGGTCACAAGATGCTGAATCTGCGGAAAAGCCTTAAAAAGCGTGCTGAACGTGGAACCTACACCTGCGCTTGCTGTGGGGAGCAGTTCTTGCCGATCCGGGCAGATGCCAGATATTGCAGCAATGCCTGTCGGCAGAAAGACTACCGCCAGCGTAAAGCGAATGCTGCTTCAATCCTGTAAAGTGGTGCTTCCCATTTCGGAAAGTACCACTTTACCGTAACGCCTAATCGCTCACTCCCAAATTCCCCATAGTGGGAATTTGGACTGTCATCTAAAATCAAGTTACGCTTTCCGTAACTTGATTTTAGCCGTAACGAAGCCACCGGAGTTATCATTTTGAGAACTTCGGTTTTACCTGTAATACGGTACGCCCACTCCGTAAAAATCAGTTGGCCAAAATGACCACCTGATTCTACCTGTAACGCCTCAAGGTCGTTGAAAATCAGGTTGCCAAGATGACAACCTGATTCTGACCGTAACAGAATCAGTGGGTCAAAATGGCCCACTGAAAAAGCCGGACGAGCTGTGGGCAGGGATTCGCAAATCTTTGCCCGCCAGCTTGCCAAAATCAACGGGCCAAAATGGCCCGTTGAAGGGAGTCAAGGGGGAACGCCTTGCCCAGTGATATGATGCTGTGCGTCATATCCTACTGGGTATTATCTGGCGCAAAACGGCGGCAGATCCAGCAGCTCCGCTGCTGCGTCCTCCCCGCCAAGATGTTGAAACGGAGGGATGTCTATCTGAAACTGACACGACACAACGGACGAGCCGGAGCACACGGCACTTACAACCCCAAGCACAATGACCGCAGTTTCAACCTTGCCAACAGTGAGCACATCGACCCGGAACGAGCCAAGGGCAACATCTACTGGGATTGCTTCCACGGTTTCCGTTCGGCTCTCGACCCACAAGACCCGGACGATCTGGCGGCGACCTTCTCGGATGTAGAACGGCAATTCTACGAGACCCACTACACGGCCTTCATCGAAAGCCAGAACGAGCGCAATGCCAAGATCCGGCACACAGAGCGTAACCGCTCCATTCCCGACCTGCTGTCCAGCCGCAAGACCTGCCCGGAAGAAACCATCTATCAGCTTGGAACGCTGGATGAACACGCTTCCGCAGAGGACTTGCTCAATCTCGTCACCGAGTTCATTGAGGAGTTCAAGGCCAAGTTTGGTGAACACGTTCATGTGCTGGACTGGGCACTGCATCTGGACGAAAGCACGCCCCACATCCATGAGCGCCATGTGTTCGACTGCGAGAACAAGTACGGCGAAATTGCGCCCCAGCAGGAAAAGGCGCTGGAAGCGTTAGGTTTCGACTTGCCGAACCCAGGCAAGCCCCTCAGTCGCCGGAACAACCGCAAGATCACCTTCGATGCCGCCTGCCGGAAGATGCTGTTTGAAATCGCCAAACGGCATGAGCTGGAATTGGAGGAAGAAGCGGAATACGGCAACCGCAAATATCTGGAAAAACAGGACTTCATCCTCGCCAAGCAGAAGGAGCAACTTGCCGCCCAGCAAAGCAAGCTGGACGAATTGACCTTGAAAGTTTCGGATATGGAGACCCTGCTGGAAAATGTTTCGGCTGCGGCCTATGACAAGGCGGTGGAGGTCGTGACGGACGTGGTGCGTACCGAGACCCGCAAGGAAGATATGCGGATGATCGAGGACACGAAAAAGTGGGTGCTGTCCCCGGAGAGAAAGGCTCCGCAGGCCACGAGAGAGTATGTCGCTCACCGTTTGGATGGCGTGCTGGACAAGTTCCTCAAGACCATGCAGGCCACTGCTGCACGTCTGCAAGAGAAGCTGCTGAAACCGGAAGTCCGGCAGAAAGGCAAGGAGCAGGTCAAGGAGAAAGCACGGGATTCAGTTCTGCACCTGTTGAGCCGTTTGCAGGCGGAACAGGCGCAGCGGAAATCCGAAGAGCCGCATACTGCGGAAAAACCAGAAAATTGTTTTCAATAATAGTACGAGGTGATGTTTATTGAGCAAAGAAGTCAATCAAGAAAAACGCGCTCCCCGAACCGTTGAAGATGTGAAAGAGATGCTGACCAAGCACTCCAACGGCGAAATCCAGCGGACGATCCAAAACTGCATCACGATTCTGCAGAATGACCATGTGCTTGCCGATGCCATCCGGCTGAACTTGTTGAGTGAGCGCATCGACATTGTAAAGCCTGTGGGCTGGCTCCGCTCCGGCAAGACGCTGAACGATACCGACATGAAGTATATTCTGCGCCGGATGGAGAAATACGGCATCTCCAGCGAAAAGAAGATCGAATCCGCCATCCGCATTGTTGCCAACGAGAACCGTTATCATCCCATCCGGGATTACCTGAACGGCCTGCAATGGGATGGCACAAAGAGGATTCCCCACATCCTGCACCATTTTCTCGGTGCTGCGGAGGACGAGTACACGTGCGAAGCCATGAAGATTTTCCTGCTGGGAGCCATCAAACGGGCGTTCCAGCCGGGATGTAAATTTGAAACCATGCTCTGTCTGGTGGGCGGGCAAGGGTGCGGGTCGCCAGTGGCGACCTCAAAATGCTGCAAGCATTTTGAAGCACCGACCGAGCCGACAGGCGAGACCGGGAAAGTCCACCTTTTTTCGGCTGCTGGCGGTCAAGGACGAGTGGTTCTCAGATGACCTGCGTCGGCTGGACGACGACAACGTGTACCGCAAGTTGCAAGGTCACTGGATCATCGAAATGTCAGAGATGATCGCCACTGCCAACGCCAAGAGCATCGAGGAGATCAAGAGCTTTCTCAGCAAGCAGAAGGAGACCTATAAAGTCCCCTATGAGACCCATCCTGCCGACCGTCTGCGCCAGTGCGTCTTTGCTGGTACGACAAATCGGCAGGATTTTTTGCCCCGTGACCGCACGGGCAACCGCCGCTTTATTCCCATCCCGGTGGATGCGGAACTGGCCGAAGTTCACATTCTGGACAAAGAGGAGGAATCCCGTGCCTATATCGACCAGCTTTGGGCAGAAGCCATGACCATCTACAACAGCGGCGACTACAAGTTGGCATTCAGCCCTGCCATGCAGGAAACCCTGCAAGCCCATCAGCAGGACTTTATGCAGGAGGATGCACAGGCTGGCATGATCTACGCCTTTCTGGAGGACTACGCAGGTGACCGGGTGTGTTCCAAGCAGCTTTATGCGGAGGCGCTGGGCAACACCAACATTCCGGCAGAGTGGGAGACCCGCGCTATCTGCGAGATCATGAACACCGGCATTTCGCGCGGCGACATCCAAGGCTGGCAGGCTCACAAAACCGCCAAGCGTTACCCGAAGTACGGCGTTCAGAAAGGCTGGGAGCGCGTAACCAGCCCCGAAACCGGGGCTGAAAATTTTTCCGAAATAACGGATGCGGAAGCCAAACAACTGGGCTTTCCCTTCTGACGGACACCGGTTACACGGTCAGTTACAGGTTTGGTTACGCTGCAGTTACAGCGCAAAAACCGCACGACTGCTGCGTTTTCCTCTTTCTGTAACCATGTAACCTTAAAAAGAGAAGAAAAAGTATAAAGTGCATCGGACTGCCTGTGTGCAGCAAAAGAGAGTTTTCCTGCCCGGTTACAGGCGTTCGGTTACAAGGAATTGGAGGTCTGCCTATGAAGGAAGTTCGCGTTTGCGAAGCAATGAAGTCCCCGGTGGGGACTTTAAGCGATGGAACGGTCTTGCATCAGCAAGATGGAGGGACCAAGTCCCGACAAGTTCCGATTTGGGAAAAGAGCAATTTAACGCTGGAGGAAGCTGCAGCTTACTCCGGCATTGGCATCAACAAGCTGCGTGAAATTACGAATGAAGATAAATGCAAATTCGTCCTTTGGGTGGGAAACAAGCGTCTGATTAAACGTCGCCTGTTCGATTGCTTTGTCGAGCAAGCATATTCTATTTGAGAGGCTGCCAAAAGCTGCAAATGTGAAACCGTCCTTTTCTCATTCGCTGCAGGTGGAAATCGCATGGTTGATGTGTTATACTGACACTGACCTTATAGATGCGCTTTTCACAGAAAGGAGTTTCTAAATGTCTGAAAAGCGCAAAGATAGCAAGGGCCGTGTTTTGAAGGATGGCGAAAGCCAAAGAGCAAACGGCACCTACGACTATCGTTATATCGATATCCACAAGAAACGGCGTTGTATTTACGCTAAATCCCTGACAGAGCTGCGGAAAAAAGAGGAAGAACTGTGGCGCGATCTGGCAGACGGCATCGACTACGCCGCCGGAGAGATGACGGTGGCTGATCTGGTTGACCGCTATATGAACCTGAAACGTGGGTTGAAACCCAATTCACTTCGGTCGTACAACACAGCGGTCAAGCGGATTCATGCTGACCCTTTCGGGCAAAAAGCCATCAAAACGGTAAAATTGTCCGATGCGAAAGGCTGGTTCGTGTTTCTGCATGACAGCGGTTTCAAGCAAAACACCATAGGAATCCTGCAAAGCGTTGTCAGACCGGCGTTTGAGATGGCGGTGGAGGATGACATCATCCGCAAGAATCCATTTAAGTTCAAGCTGTCGGACGTTGTGCCGAAGGACGCTTATGTGCGTGATGCACTGACCAGAGAGCAGCAGGAGAAATATCTGCAATTCGTTCAAGACTATGGCGGCAACTATTATGATGATATCGTCGTTCTTATGGGAACCGGCTTGCGTGTGAGTGAGTTGTATGGCCTGACACGAGCAGATATCGACTTTGAGCGGCACTGCATCCATGTCCGGCGGCAGCTTTGCCGGACGGCTGAAAAGCCCTACTTTGTCACACCGCCGAAAACAAAAAGCGGTATCCGCAATGTTCCCATGACAGATACCGTTTGTGCAGCGTTGCGGCGTGTAGTAAAAGCCAGAGCGTCCACGAAAGTGGAAGCGCTGGTGGATGGTTGCAGCGGATTCTTCTTTCTGGACAAGTCCGGGATGCCGAAGGTGGCAATGCATTTGGAAAACTATATGCGTGGCGTGCAGGGAAAGTTTGAGAAGGCGTACGGCAAACCTGTTCCGCGCATTACACCTCATGTGCTGCGACACACCTTCTGCACCAATGTTCAGCAGGCCGGGCTGGATGTAAAAAGCCTGCAATACCTGATGGGACACTCCAATGCCAGTGTGACGTTGGATGTCTACACGCACAGCAGCTTTGAATCGGTTGAAAGAGCCTTTGAACAGATCGCCGGCAACCTGTGATTTTCGACGCATGAAGCGGAATTGCTTACGCCAAAACTTACGCCAATCACCCGGTAAGTGGCGTAGATTTGCGTAGAAAAGCGTGAATCGTGCAAAAACTGAGAATCTGGAAAAATCGGCTTGTGGCCTTGATAATTCTACAAAAGTCTACGTTTCCCGATATTCGTGATTCGGCTCCAAAAGTGTGGTTTGGAAGGGCGGCATGTACTAAGCCGCACCGGCTCCCCATACCAATTCAATACGCCGCAGAAGGCAGAACTTCCCACCCGGGAGGCTCTGCCTTCTTTTTTGTTGACACCCTTTCCAAACAAGAGTACACTTAGAAAAATTGTTTTTGGGAAAGGAAACACCAATGAACACTGCCGCTTTTACCGCCTACCGCGAAAAAGTTGTGTCCAACTGTGCCCGCGTCATTGTGGGCAAGGAGGATGCTACCGAGAAAATTCTGGTCAGCTTCCTCTGCGGAGGTCATGTATTGCTGGAAGATAAGCCCGGCACCGGCAAAACCATGCTCCTGCGTGCATTTGCGCGCACGGTGGGCGGGGACTTCAAACGGGTGCAGTTCACGCCCGACCTGCTGCCCTCCGATCTGACCGGCATCAATTTCTACAACCAGAAGTCCGGTGAGTTCGAGTTCCGGCCCGGCCCGCTCTTCACCAACTTTGTGCTGGCGGACGAGATCAACCGCGCCACGCCCCGTACCCAGTCGGCCCTGCTGGAAGCCATGGAGGAAAGGCAGATTACCGTGGACGGCGTGACCAGCCGCCTGGCTGAGCCTTTTATGGTGCTGGCCACCCAGAATCCGCTGGAATCCTTTGGCACCTTCCCGTTGCCAGATGCCCAGATGGACCGTTTTTTTCATGCGGCGTCGCTGGGGCTTTATAGGACCCCGGGGAGCAGGAGCCTGGGAGGTCGCTCTCCCGCCCTTCGGCCCAGACCGTGCTGAACGAGCTGCCAGGCCGTCGTCACTCCCGAGGAGACCGCATACGTCCGCACGGCTTACCGGGAGGTCAAGGTTTCCGAGGAGGTCAAGCACTACCTTATGGACATCGTGGAAGCCACCCGCACACAGAGCGGCTTTGTCAGCGGCGTATCTACCCGCGGTGCGCTGGCGCTCTATCAGGCTGCGCAGGCGTATGCCTCCTTGCAGGGCAGGGAATACGTCATCCCCGAGGACATCAAAGGCTGGCCCCGGCGGTGCTTTCTCACCGCATTTCTCTGGGCAGCAGCATGAACGCCGAGGCCGCCGCTCTGCGGATGCGCAAGCTGTTGGCCGAGATCACTGTGCCGCTGGAGAATGCGGAATGAGCGCCGTCATCTTCGCGCTGCTATTGGTGGCCACAGCCCTTGGGCTGGAGCGTTACAGCACAGCCCACAGCCTTGACGATGTGCAGGGGCGGCTGGAAGTGGAGGATCATCTTGTGGAAGCCGGGGAGCCCGCCGTGATCCACCTCGTTGTCCGGAACAGCGGCCCCCGTTGGAAGATGTTCCTGGCGGCAAAGCTCCACCTGAACAAGGAGTTTCTTCCCTGCACGGAGCACCACATTACGCAGGATCAGACAGGTTGGGGCCACACGGTGCGGTTCACCACCTGGCTGCGCCCGGGGCAGGAGGCAGATTTCTCCACCGCCCTCAGGCTGGAACGCCGGGGCCGCTATGTGCTGGAACCGATGCAGGTCATCGGCGGCGACTTTCTGGGTCTTGTGGAACAGTCCCGCACCGAGCGGGGCTTCCACGAGCTCATCGTTCCACCCAGGGAGTGCGCTCTGCCGGAATTGGAAGAGATGCTGGGCGGTTTTCTGGGCGAGCTTTCGGTGAACCGCTATCTCTACGAGGATCCTATTCTCACGGCGGGTTACCGTCCCTACACCAGCGGTGACCCCATGCGTTCCATCGCCTGGAAGCAGAGCGTCCGGGGGCAGGGGCTTATGGTCAAAAAGTGGGATTACACCACTGAGCCCCGGGCAGTGGTGCTAGTCCATGCGGATACCAAGGATTACGACCACCCGGAACCGGCGGAGCTCTGCTACTCCATGGCCCGCACAATCTGCCGGAGGCTGGAAGAAAAGGCGGTGTCCTACCGCTTTGCGGCAAACGCTGCCTTTGACCTGCTGCTCAATGCGGCTCTCTCCGGTGAGGAGTGGAGAAAACCGCTGGAAACCCCGCAGGGCTACGGCCCCGAACACTACCGCAAGGTGTTGGAAATTCTGGGCCGCGCCACCGGGCAGACCGTCCTTTCCTGCGCGCGGTTCTGCGCCGAATACTACCACCCGCAGGAGCAGGTCAGCTGCATCGTGGTGACAACGGAGCCGGAAGAAGCTGTGCGTGCTGCCGTGCAGCCCCTGCCTGGCATTCCGCTGCTGGTGCTCACTCCGGAAATGGCCGCAGAGACGGCCCAGACAGGGGAGGCGGGCGCATGATGTTCTTACATACCCTGCGCCTGGCAGGTGATCTGAGCTTTTACTATGCCTTTGCGGGCTTTTTTGCCGCCAGCTTCGGCGGGACACCCATGCCGCTGGTGCTGGTCTGGCCTGCCCTCTGCTTTGGTCTGGCCTCCTGCTTTGAGGGCAGCCGCCCCCTCCGCACCACTCTTGCGGCCCTGAGCGCGGCGGCGCTGCTCCTCCTGCCTACAGGGGCGGACAAGTTCTGCTACTTCCCGGCGGCAGTCTACCCGGTGCTGCTGGCCTACACCGGCGATTTTGCCCTTTCGCCGATGCGGCAGGCCGAGCGCCTGCGCTGGCTCTGCCGGGTATGGCCCTTCTTTGCAGTGGCAATGCTGCTGTGGAACGCCAACGCGGTGCTTTCGGCGGCCCTGCCCTTTGCGACGGCGGCAGCGGTGCTTCTGGTGGGGTTCAACCGCACCACCCGGCAGGACCCGGAGATCTCCACCCGGCCGGGCTATCTGCTGCTTTCCGGCGGCGTGCTGGCGGCGGTGTGTGCAGGGCCGTTCCTGCTCAGCCGCAGTGTTGTGGTTGCCGGTGCAAAGGCGGCTGCGTCTGCCGTTTACTTTGGCGGGATCGTGCCGGTGCTGCAGCTGTTTTTGAACAACATTGTGGTGCAGGGTGTGACTTGGCTGTTCCACGGCATCCTGCAGTTCATCCACTGGCTCTTCACCCTCTTTCCGCCCAAACCGTTGGAGCGCACCGAGATCGTATCTACCGATGAGGTCATCGCCAACGCCCAAAAGGCCGCCGAGAACGCAGAACCGCTCATCAACGGGATGTCGATGCTGACTGTGCTCGGTATCCTGCTGGCGGTCCTCTGTGCGGTGCTGGTGGTGCGGCATTTCCTGCGCCAGAAGTTCCGGCACACGGACACTGCCTGCACGGACACCACTGTCCGGCATAGCACCTACAAGCGTGCCCGCCGCTGGCCCAGGCTCTTCCTCAGCCCGGTGGGCAAGGTGCGGCGGGAGTATGCCATCTATCTGGACCACTGCCAGCGCCACGGCGTGACCATCCTGCGGGGCGATACCAGCCTTGACCTGACCGGCCGCGCTTTCGGTATGGACTTTGCCGCCGAGGCCGAGCTGCGCCAGATCTACCTCAAAGCCCGCTACAACGGCACCGCCACGGCCGAGGATGCCGCCCGCGCCGCTGAGCTCGTCCGAAAAATCTGCTCCTGAACGCATCAACGCCCCCTTTCCTGCCCATCCTAAGCGGGAGAGGGGGCGTTTTTATGTCCGGCAAACGGGTGCTGGTCCTGTATGGGGCCCTGCTGTTCTGCTTTGCGGCGGTGGTCTGCCGCCTGTACTGGCTCTGCTCCGACACGGACTACGGGGCCCGGGCGGCGGCGCAGAGCGTGGTCACCCTCCACCTGCCCGCCCGGCGGGGCAATTTTTATGATCACAGGGGCCAGCTCCTCACGGGGCAGACCACCCGCTGGATGGCCCTCTGCGTGCCCGGGGAGGGCAGCTATGCCCGCCTGTTTGCCTACACCGATGCAGCCGGGCAGGCGGCGCTCTACCAGAAGCGGAACGCCGCGTCCCCGTTCTTGCTGGAGGTGGACCGGGATGTTTCCGCGCTGGGCGTTTCCTGCTGGCCAGCGGCACGGCGAAGCTCTGCCGCCCCGCTGGCAGTGCAGCTGCTGGGGTATCTCGATGGCGAGGGCCACGGTGCTGCCGGGCTGGAAGCCGCCTTTGATGATCTGCTCACCGGCAGCGGGGCGGGGGATACCCTGCTCTGCACCGTCAACGCCCAGGGAACGCTGCGGGCCGAGCCCGTCCTCACCCCCGCCGACAGCGGGGCCGTGGGGGTGCAGCTGACCCTTTCCCGGGAGATCCAGCAGACCGCCGAAGCCGTGGCCAACGAGACGATGCAGAGCGGCTGCATCCTGGTGCTGGACACCGCCAACGCCAAGGTGCGGGCCTGCGTCAGCCGCCCCGGCTATGATCCGGAAAACATTTCGGCCAGCCTGAACGCCCCGGACAGCCCCCTGCTGGAACGGGCGTTCCAGTGCTATGCCGTGGGCTCGGTGTTCAAGCCGGTGGTGGCGGCAGCGGCGCTGGAGGCAGGGGAGAGAGGCTTTGTCTACACCTGCCCCGGCTGGTGCGCGGTGGATGGCCGGATCTTCCGCTGTGCGGGCGGCATTCCCCATGGTGAGGTGGATCTGGCCGGCGCGCTGGAAAAGAGCTGCAACGGCTACTTCATCCGGCTGGGGCAGGCGCTGGGGGCCGATGCTGTCCGCGCCATGGCAGAGCAGCTGGGCTTCGGGCAGGCGATCCCGCTCACCGATGCCCTGCACACGGCGGCTGGGGTCCTGCCGGAGCGGGAGGTTCTTGCGTCCAGCGGGGCCTATGCCAATTTCTGTTTTGGGCAGGGGGAGCTGCTGGCATCCCCCCTGCAGGTCGCCGCCATGATGAACACCATTGCCTGCGGGGGGATCTGCCGCACCCCGCTGCTGCTGGAGACCACTCTGGACGAGACCACCGGCGCGCCCTCACGGCGCTTTCCCATGTCCGGAGCAGGCGGGTGCTTACAAAGCGCACCGCCGCCGCCCTGCAGGCCCTGTTGGCGGGTGTAGTGGCCGGGGGGCACCGGCCATGAGGCCGCCCTGCCCGGCCAGACCGCGGCAGGCAAGACCGGCACGGCCCAGACCGGCCAGTTTTCCGGCGGCACAGAGCTGAAAAATTACTGGTTTGCGGGCTTTGTCCCGGCAGAGCAGCCCCGCTATACCATCGTGGTGCTGCAGGACACGCAGGCCGAGCCTGCCTTTTCCAGCGCGGCCATCTTTGCCCGGGTGGCGGCAGGGCTGGAAATTCTGGCCCCGTAGCCCACGGTTTTTCTTGCATTTCCCGGCCTTTTGTGCTATCATACACTTGTATTTGTATGCAGTCTCTATGAAACTAAAGATAAAAGGAGCGTTCCATCCATGTCTGTCATTGAAATCGTCGGCGGTGCCATCCTGCTGGTCGTCTCGGCCGTCATCATCCTCCTCACCCTGATGCAGCACACCCACGGTCAGGGTCTGGCCGGTGCCATCAACGGTGGTGTGGGCGGTGCCAACAATGCACGCCTGACCCCTGCGGATCAGATGCTGGCCAAGGTGACCCGCATTGCAGGCATCGTGTTCTTTGTGGTGGCTATCCTGGCCTGTGTGTTCGCCAGCCGTCTGGCCTGAGCACCCGTGTACAGCCCCGTGTAAGGCGGGGCTGTTTTTCTGTCTGCAACCTCTCGTGGGAAAGAAGTTGTCCGGGTTCCCATTGGAGAATGCCGGAAAAGTGTTAAGGAGAAAAATTATGTCATTACGCGATAAAATCGAACATGCCATCCAGAACCAGCCCTGCATGGTCAAGGACCTCAAGGCAAAGTTCGGCGGCGACCGTGCCGCGGACCGCAAGGTGATGGAGGCTCTGGACGAGCTGGTGCACGATGCTGTGGTCTGCCAGAAGTCCGGCGTGTTCTTCACTGCCCGCTCCGGCCGTGCCGAAAAGGCCCTGCCCTGCAAGGTGGTCAAGCTGGGCAAGAACTTTGCCTTTGTGATGCTGGAGGATGAATCCGGCGATATCTTCATCCCGGGCCGCTTCACCCGCGGTGCCATGCCCGGCGATTCTGTTCTGGTGGAAAAGTTTGCCCACCCCCGGGTGGAGGGCAGCGATGAGGGCGAGATCCTTGCCGTGCTCGAGCAGAAGAACGACATGGTGGGCACTGATCCGCCGCATCGAGGGCCGCCTGAAGTTCCCAAAGGTGGACCGCATCATGGAGATCGAAAAGAGTATAAGACAAGAAATATCCTGAACTGAAAACAGAGGATATTAAAACGGAGGAAATTATGGGGAATTTACTTGCAGCCCAGTCCGGCGGCCCTACCGCGGCTATAAACGCCACCTTGAGAGGAATTTTGGAGGAAGCTATGGTATGCGGCCGTTATGACCGTGTCTACGGAGGGCTTTACGGAATCAAGGGAATCCTTGAGGAACAGCTGGTGGAGTTATCGGATGTATTTTAAGTCCCATGGATCTGGACCTCCTTTCCAGAACTCCGTCGTCGGCGCTGGGGTCCTGCCGGTATAAGCTGGGAGATATAAAGACGGATGAACGGTCTATGCGAAGCTGGTCTCCATCTTTCGTAAATATGATATTACCGGTTTTATTTACATTGGCGGCAACGATTCGATGGACACGGTGAATAAGCTGTCCCGGTATTTAGAGCAGCGCGGGATCACGGATATCTGCGCAGCGGGCGCGCCGAAGACGGTAGACAACGATCTGACGGAGACAGACCACTGCCCGGGATTCGGCTCGGCAGCAAAATATATCGCTACCACATTTTCTCAGCTGGAGCGGGACCTGGCGGTCTACGATACGTTTGGAGTGACCATTGTGGAGATCATGGGGCGTAATTCCGGCTGGCTGACTGCCGCCTCCGCGCTGGCGAGACAGAACGGAGACCGCGGGCCTGACTTCATCTATCTGTGTGAAAAGCCGTTTTCTGTGGAACGGTTTCTGGAGGATATCAGAAGCCGGCAGTCAGAGAGGCGCGGCATTCTCATCGCCGTCAGCGAGGGTGTCCGGGATGAAGACGGGAAGTACGTAACGGAGACCCGGGAGGACAGCCGGACCGATGTCTTCGGCCATAGGGATATCGCCGGGACGGGAAAGGTTCTGGAGGAGATCGTCAGGCAGGAGATTGGCTGCAAGGTGCGTTCCATCGAGCTGAATCTGATGCAGCGATGCGCC
>ENA-OQAB01001200-OQAB01001200.1-human-gut-metagenome-genome-assembly--contig:-NODE-1200-length-12546-cov-3.942024_pt1 | contig 12546 bp, 8 predicted proteins | sample MGYA00242490_ERZ504517 | MGnify/ENA primary metagenome ERZ504517 (study PRJEB26092, sample SAMD00036298) | human gut metagenome | host: Homo sapiens | study: EMG produced TPA metagenomics assembly of...
TATCGTCTTCTCCGGTAACTTCGGTGAGATACGTGCCAACCATTTTCATGGCGGATTGGACTTCAAGACCGGCGGGGCCATCGGCAAACCCGTGCGTGCTTTGGCCGACGGGCATATCTCACGCATCCGCGTAACGCACGGTTCGGGCTATGTGCTCGATGTGGATTACGACAACGGCTATTCCACTATCAACCGCCACCTCAGCGCGTTTGTAGGCGATATAGCCCGAAGGGTGAAAGATTTGCAGTATGAAAAGGAAAGCTGGGAAGTGGAGATTACTCCCGAGCCGGGGGAATATCCGGTAAAGGCAGGGCAGGTGATAGCCCTTAGCGGCAATACAGGCTACTCTTTCGGCCCTCACCTGCATCTGGATATGATTGAGTCGGCAACGGGAGACTATGTTGACCCGCTGCCTTTCTTTATGAAAAAAGTGAAAGACAATATCGCCCCTCATGCCGAAGGTATCATCCTGTTTCCGCAACCGGGCAAAGGTGTGGTAAACGGAAAGCAGATACATCAGACTTTCCCTGCCAGCCCCGCAAAACCTATCACGGCCTGGGGACTGATAGGCGCGGGAATTCGTGCCTATGACCACATGGACGGGGTGGGCAACCGCTACGGCGTGCATACCGTTATTCTCGAAGTGGACGGTGAAGAAGTATTCCGCAGTGTGGTAGACCGTTTTGCTTACGAAGAAAACCGCTATATCAATTCATGGACGCACGGACAGTACATGAAGTCATTCATCGAACCGGGCAACCGCCTGCGTATGCTGCATGCCTCCAACGGCAATCGCGGACTGATAGAAATCAACGAAGAACGTCCTTATCGCTTTGTGTACACTTTAAGCGACGCGTTAGGCAACACCTCGAAAGTCCGTTTTACCGTACAGGGAAAGAACACCGGCATCCGTCCTGTGGAACATCGCGAAAAGTATGCTTTCAAATGGGACAAAACCAATTATCTTCAGGAACCCGGTTTGGAGCTGGTCGTACCGCGCGGAATGCTGTACGATGATGTCTGGCTGAACTATTCCGTACGTGCCGATAGCGGAGATGTGGCTTTCACTTATCAGTTGCACGATACGCGTATTCCCCTGCACGGAGCTTGTGAAATGCGTATCGGTTTGCGCCGCGACCGCCTGGAAGATAAATCGAAATATTACGTAGCCGGCGTTACAGCCCGAGGTGGGAAATATAGCGTAGGCGGCACGTATGAGGACGGCTTTATGAAAGTCCGTATCCGCGACTTGGCTGCTTATACGGTGGCTGTCGATACCGTACCGCCGGAGATTACTCCGCTCAACCCTCAGCAGTGGGGGCGTACGGGGCGTATCGTCTTTAAAGCGAAAGACAAGGAGACAGGAATACACAGTTATCGCGGAACGATAGACGGAAAATACGCCTTGTTCGGCAAGCCCAACTCCATTAGCGGCAATCTGGTTTGCGAACTCGACCCGAAGCATGTAAAGAAAGGCGGCAGGCATACCGTAGAAATGACTGTAACCGACGGTTGTGGCAATCAGACCACGAAACAGTTCCGTTTTGCATGGTAACTCTTCATTTATATCATGGCATTATCAAATAAACTATATAATAACAGAAGTATGAAAAGATTAACTCTCTCCGTCGCGTTAGTGGTGGCAGCTGTGGCAAACGCATTTGCCTGTACCAACCTCATTGTGGGTAAGAACGCCTCTACGGACGGTTCTACAATTGTTTCCTATTCTGCCGACTCCTATGGATTGTTCGGCGAGTTATATCATTATCCCGCAGGTGTGCACAAAAAGGGCACATTGATTGACGTACACGAGTGGGATACCGGCAAATACCTCGGCCGGATAGAACAGGCACGCCAGACCTACAACGTTATCGGCAATATGAACGAATTCCAGCTTACTATCGGTGAGACGACTTTCGGCGGCCGTCCCGAGTTGGTGGACACTACCGGCATCATCGATTACGGAAGCCTGATTTATCTTGGTCTGCAACGTTCCCGTACCGCCCGCGAAGCTATCAAAGTAATGACGGAACTCGTACAGGAATACGGTTATTACAGCGGTGGCGAGTCATTCACCATCGCCGACCCCAATGAAATCTGGATTATGGAGATGATAGGCAAAGGTCCCGGTGTGCGTGGAGCCGTATGGGTGGCTGTCCGCGTGCCCGATGATTGCATTTCCGCACATGCCAACCAAAGCCGTATCCACCAGTTCGATATGAACGACAAGAACAACTGTATGTATTCTCCCGACGTCATATCCTTTGCCCGTGAGAAAGGCTATTTCGACGGAGTAAACAAAGATTTCAGCTTTGCGAATGCCTATGCGCCGCTCGACTTTGGCGCTCGTCGTTATTGCGAAGCCCGCGTGTGGAGCTATTTTAATATGTTTACCGCCCGTGGCAACGAATTCTTACCTTATATATTAGGCGATACCGACACTCCGATGCCGCTTTTCGTAAAGCCCGACCGTAAAATCTCCGTACAAGATGTAAAGAATGCCATGCGCGATCATTACGAAGGCACTCCTCTCGACATCAGCAAGGATTTCGGCGCAGGACCGTATCATACTCCCTACCGTCTTTCTCCTCTTTCTTTCAAAGTGGGCGATAAGGAGTATTTCAACGAGCGTCCCATCTCCACGCAGCAGAGCGGTTTCGTGTTTGTGGCGCAGATGCGTTCCACGCTGCCCGATGCTATCGGCGGCGTATTGTGGTTCGGTACGGACGACGCCAACATGACTGTATTCACTCCCGTATACTGTTGCACGGATAAAGTGCCCGTATGCTATTCGCGCGTAGACGGTGCGGACTACATCACTTTCTCATGGAATTCCTCTTTCTGGATTTTCAACTGGGTTTCCAATATGGTATATCCCCGTTACGACCTTATGATTGACGATGTACGTGCCACGCAGAACGAACTCGAAACCACTTTCAACGAGGCGCAGGAAGGCATTGAATCCGCCGCCGCCAAACTTCTGGAGAAAGACCCGGCCAAAGCGAAAGCATTCTTGACAAATTATACCAATATGACGGCACAGAGCGCTTTCGACACATGGAAGCGTCTGGGTGAATTCATCATTGTGAAATATAATGACGGTGTTGTCCGTAAAATGAAAGACGGAAAGTTCGAGCGCAATGCTATCGGTCAGCCCGCAGGGGTGGTTCGTCCGGGTTACCCGAAGGAATTCTTGGAAGAATATGTAAAACAAACGGGCGACCGTTATAAAATGCCCGATTGATTAGGATATTTGAACTTATTCTTTTACATTTGTGACTTAACAAAAAAATGAAGTATTAACCTTTAATATTAAAATAGTCTTATGGAAAATCAAGAACTGATTAAACAGGTAACTGAGAAAGCTGAAAAATGGCTTACCCCGGCTTATGATGCCGAAACTCAGGCTGAAGTGAAAAGAATGTTGGAAAATCCAGATAAGACCGAACTGATAGAATGTTTTTATAAAGACCTGGAATTCGGAACAGGTGGTTTGCGCGGTATCATGGGTGCGGGCAGCAACCGTATGAACATCTACACAGTAGGCGCGGCTACCCAGGGATTGGCGAACTATCTGAACAAATGCTTCAAGGACAAAGAGCAAATCTCCGTCGTAGTGGGTCACGACTGCCGTAATAACAGCCGCAAGTTCGCTGAAATCTCGGCTGATATTTTCTCGGCGAACGGTATCAAGGTTTATCTGTTCGATGACTTGCGTCCTACTCCGGAAGTTTCCTTCGCCATCCGCCACCTCGGTTGCCAAAGCGGTATCAACCTGACCGCAAGCCACAACCCGAAAGAATACAACGGCTATAAAGCCTATTGGGATGACGGTGCGCAGGTACTTGCTCCGCACGACACTGCCATTATCGATGAAGTGAATAAAGTAACTGTTGAGGACATCAAGTTCCAAGGCAACAAGGATTTGATTCAGATTATCGGCGAAGACATCGACAAGGTATATTTGGATAAAGTCCACACCCTTTCCATCGACCCGGAAGTGATTAAACGTCAGAAAGACCTCAGTATCGTTTATACGCCGCTTCATGGTGCGGGTAGAGTGCTTATTCCCGCTTCTCTGAAAGAATGGGGCTTTGAGAATGTACACTGCGTGCCCGAACAGATGGTCAAGAGCGGTGACTTCCCGACGGTAATCTCTCCGAATCCAGAAAATGCGGAAGCGCTTTCTATGGCCATCGAACTCGCCAAGAAGATTGATGCGGACATCGTAATGGCAAGCGACCCGGATGCCGACCGCGTGGGTATGGCTTGTAAGGACGATAAGGGCGAATGGGTGCTGATTAACGGTAACCAGACTTGCTTGCTCTTCTTGTACTATATCATCAAGAACCGTATCGCGACGGGCAAGATGCAGCCTACGGACTTCATCGTGAAGACCATTGTGACTACCGAACTTATCAAGGCTGTTGCCGATAAGAATAAGATTGAAATGCTCGATTGCTATACCGGCTTCAAGTGGATTGCCCGTGAAATCCGCCTGCGCGAAGGCAAGCAGCAATACATCGGCGGCGGCGAAGAAAGCTACGGTTTCCTTGCCGAAGATTTTGTTCGCGATAAAGACGCCGTTTCCGCCTGTTCACTGTTGGCTGAAATCTGCGCTTGGGCTAAAGACCAGGGTAAGACGTTGTATGACATCCTGATGGATATCTATGTAGAGTACGGTTTCTCTAAGGAAACTACCGTGAATGTAGTGAAGCCGGGTAAGAGCGGTGCAGATGAAATCAAGGCTATGATGGATAACTTCCGCGCCAATCCGCCGAAAGAAATCGGTGGTTCTGCCGTTTCCTTGATTAAGGACTACAAAACTCTGAAAGCTACCGATGCCAAGGGCAATGTAACCGACTTGGATATGCCCGAGACATCCAACGTTCTCCAGTACTTTACAGAAGACGGCACGAAGATTTCCGTTCGTCCTTCGGGTACGGAGCCTAAGATTAAGTTCTACATTGAAGTGAAAGGTGAAATGGGTTGCTCCAAGTGCTACGGCAATGCAAACGCCGAGGCTGAAAAGAAAGTGGAAGCGGTACGCAAATCACTCGGTATCTAAGACGATTTGACTCTTGATATGGAAAGGTGCAAGCGGCAGTAAGCCGCCTGCACCTTTTTTCATATCTAAAAAGATATTCCCACACTTGTTTCCCACACCCATTCCCAGCGTCTGTGGATTATATTGAATTGGTGTCTGACACCTGTTTTTACCTGTACCTGCCTGTTGATGTCATACGAGAATCCGCTTCCAAGATACAGCGGGCTTATTGTTCCCGGCAATATGGCGGATTTACCGCTGCTGCGGTTATAGCCTGCGTAAACATGATAGCCGAGCTTTTGAGTGACGTCAAACTTGAAATCTGTCTTTTGCTGTAAAAGTACCTTTGCTCTTTTGCCATATTCCGTAGTGGCTGAGATACTGAATCGCTGAGTGTTCAGTATATATTTATTCCGTCGTTGGGTGTTGTAATATATACGTGTATTGTCCAGTCGGAATCCGGGTATCGCGTATATCTGCCGGAGATTTTCCGGCTTGGGTAAAAGTTCCTCAACGGGTAAAATGGGAATACTGTGTATCTGTGCAGGTGTGGAAAATAACAGGTCGATTTCTTGTTTGACAGTAGGATTAATGGATATATCCGTTGTTCCGTCCAGTATCTCTTTCAGTTTAATGGAATCTTGTTTCGTCCATGTAGTCTGTCCTTGCACCGGAAGGGAAAAACCGGCAGATAATACTGCCAACAATATATATTCCTTTTTAATCATTTCTGTTCATTGTTGAGTCTTGGTTGTAGGTTAGACGCAACACGCCACAGAATGCTGTAAGAAACGGCTGTAAAAAAGGTTAAGAGGGAGCAGGGCAAAATCTTGCTTGCTGTTTGCTTTTTAGGTACGGATTACAAGGATTGCGCGGATAAATTTAAAGAGTACCGTGAAATCCGCGCAATCCGTGTCTAAAAGAAATCATCATACGTATTTTGAAGTACCTCAATTAAGTTTCTTTTATATTCTTTATGCCGATTATCTAATCATTCTCCGTTAAATGCTGTTCTTATATGCGACGGAGGTCAACAGTTAACAGATGTACTTACAGATTGCGGTTGCACGCCGATTGGTTGATGTGAATGAGAGTCGTTTCATTCGTAGTTGTTCGTTTGTGAGCGCGTGTTTTCCGCAATCTGTTTTTTTATGCCCTTTCCTTTAATTATTTTCCAGCCACCAGTCAATCAGCTTTCGTGCAATACTTAGCTTACGTGGAATTTCCGGCAGATTGTCTTTGGAATAGAATGCGCCGGAACTGAGCTCATTGGCTTGCAGCTTGATTTCTCCGCTTTCGTAGTCGGCAATGAAGCCTACCATTAACCCGCTGGGATAGGGCCATGGCTGACTGCCGAAATAAGTGATGTTCTTCACCTTCAGTCCCGTTTCTTCCATAACTTCCCGCTCTACGCATTGTTCCAGTGTTTCGCCCGTTTCCAGAAATCCGGCTACCAGCCCATGGAAAGTACCGCGGAAGTTGCGTGCATGCACCAGCAATATTTCTTTGTCTTTCCGTATCAGCACGATGATAGCCGTAGAAACGGGGGGATACATCTCATTTCCGCATTCCGGGCATTTCTTCATGATAGGAGTGTGTTGTTCCATAGGAGTGCCGCATACGGGACAGAAGCGACTGTGCTCGTCCCAATAGAGTATCTGGAATGATTTTCCCGCTGCCTGGTAATCCGCCAATGGCAGATAGTCGTAAGAAGCGCGTAAACCTGTCATTACCCATTCTTCGGTTTCGGGTACAGGTTGTTCGAGGGCGAAGGTTTTTACCTTATGTCCGTCCGTCAGAGTTACCTCGTGTATCGTACATCCCGCTGCGGGTGTTACAGGCGGATTTATTCCATGGGGTATACCGTATTTGCTTTCTCCGTTTGTTGTGTATTCTTTCTTTAACAGCAGTTGGTCTTTGAAAAAGACGAACCACTGCATGGAATTTTCCGGTTCTGTTGTTTTTGCGATTTCCATATTCTGATTTCTATCGAGATTTGTTATTCTTTTATTTCTTCATTGTATTTTTCGCCTGCAACATAGACGGCAGACCTTCCCGAACCTCTACGTCGCAGAATACCTTGTTGAATAAGGTTATTCAGTTCGTTCATGGCGGCGTATGGCGTAAGCTTGGTTATTTGGACGTACTCCCGGCGGGTGATGCAAATATTGGCTTTTAAGAATACAGCCAATGCGGCTTTGCGCTCTTCTATGCTGGACGTAATTGCAGCGGCTTTACGTGAGGGAGAGTGTACGCGCTCCAGTGTCATTTTGTGTATAATCCTCTTACGGAATGTACTGCTGATACGTAGATGCACATTTTGAAACACAACGGATTCCGCCCTTATTTTTTGCTGGTTATCGTCTGTTTTCCGAAGGCATTTTAGCGAAGTACTGAGAAATCCGAGTTCACCCAGTTCCACGATATTTCCGTCGGCAAGTAAATCGCAGAGGTCATCAATAGACTCCTAATGAGGCTCCCAATACATTTTTAGGCAGATGTTGGTATTTTTGAAGCATGTTCTATTAAATTCTTCTTTTGGTATAAGTCCTTTTATGGATAGATACGTGCTGTGAAGAATTTTTTTTGTTCTCTTTCATTTTGTTCCGGTGAGGGTGTTTCGTAAAAATCGTAGTAGGCACTCATAATATAAGTATTGCAGTTAGTTTTTTGCTATTCGATGAATAAATTCTGCTCTCTCTACAAACTATTTTTCAGCTTGCATAAATTTATTCATTTGACAATTATCAAATAATCATTCGACAATTGTCTAATAATTATTTGATATCTATCGGATGATTATTAGATAGTTGTCGAATGAATAGATTTCAGGTAACAAAGATATAAATTATTAAGATGCAAAGGCAGATTTATTGCAATAGAAATATAAGTTATTGTGTGCGGCGGCGCATAATTGAGCGCCTCTTTTTCTGAAAAATCTTCTTAATGATTGTGTAGTTACCTAAGTTTGACTACTTTTGCTCTTCTATAAATGGAGGCGGCTATGAAAGATACATTAATCATTGAACATTTACGCAGAGGGGATGAGGAGGCATTTAAATACATCTATGAGCGTCATTATGTCCTGCTTTGTCGCTTCGCCAATCAGATATTGAATGATGCGGCTCTTTCGGAAGAGGTGGTGGACGACGCTATATTTTATTTATGGGAGCATCGCCGGGAGATAGAAATCACGTATTCTGTACGTGCTTATCTGATGCGTGCTGTACGTAACCGTTGCCTGAATGAATTGCAATCCTTGAGCCATCGCGAGGAACTGCATTTTTCATCTTTTATGCTGCCGGAAAATATGGAATTCCTCGATTCTGTTTTTGTGGAAGAGAATCAGCCCTTAGGTGTATTGCTCGAACAAGAACTGGAAGATGAATTGACCCGCAGCATAGAAGAACTGCCTGTGGAATGTCGCACCGTATTTAAAAAAAGTCGTTTTGAACAAAAAAAGTACGAAGAGATTGCTTTAGAGTTAGGAATCTCCATTAATACGGTTAAGTATCATATAAAGAATGCTTTAGCTCTTCTTCAAAAGCGTTTGGATAACTATTTGCATTTATTGATTATTTATATTTTTATGGATATTTGAAAAAAATATATATTTTCGACTACCCTCATTCTTGAATTTTTTTGTCTTATATATAAAGCAACAGAATTATGCAACTGGAAGAACATACTGATATAGATTTATTGATAACTCGATATCTTTCGGGAAAACTGGATAAAGAATCCTTTGCCGAACTGAAACGTTGGAGTTTGGAGTCTGAGTCTAATCGGAAATATGTACGGAATAAGTTAGAGGTATGGTTTCTCGGGGGCTGCCGATACTGCTGTACGGTTTGATAAAGACAAGGCATTCTCTTTATTCAGACAACGGGTTGCCGGGGCGGAGAAGAAACAAAAACAGATGCTCCGTTTCTCATGGAAAACCTTTATGCGGGTAGCTGCCGTTGTGCTGATTTCTGATGATTCCATTTGTTACTTATTGGCAGGGAAAGCAGGCTGTGAAGCAAAATTTTGCGGATATGGTTGTAGAGGCGCCTATGGGAGCGCATACTAAACTCTATTTGCCGGATGGTACATTGGTATGGCTGAACGCAGGATCGAAAATAATATATTCGCAGGGTTTTGGAGTAGATGACCGCCGGTTGCGTTTGGAAGGAGAGGGGTATTTTGAGGTAATGAAGAACGAAGAAGTACCTTTTGAAATAAACACGAAAGAACTGAATCTGAGAGTGCTGGGAACGAAATTCAATTTCAGAAACTATCCGGATGATGAAGAAGTGACGGTGAATCTGATGGAAGGAAAGGTGGCTCTTAGGAACGGCATTAGGGAAATGCCTGAACTTTATCTGACGCCGGACGAAAAAATGGTTCTCAACAAGGTGACCGGTCAAATGGTAAAAAGCAGCACAAGGGCGGCCAAAGCTAATGTCTGGATTAACGACGAGCTTTTCTTTGATGAGGAGCTGCTGGAAGATATAGCTAAGAAACTGATGCGCAGCTATAATGTTAAGGTGGAAGTTGCCGATTCTTTACGCAATAAACGTTTCTATGGAAGTTTCGGTATCTCGGCCAATACGATTGATAAGATTCTGGATGTGATGGCTTCGACCCAGCAGATGAATTATAAATACGAAAACGGTGTATATATACTATATTAATGTTGAACTTAAAAAATAAAATATGAGAAACATGAATTGCATGAGATTTACTTTTTCCGGCTGATAGTGGTATTTTGTTTCCCGGATATAATGTTCCGGGAGTCAGCTTTATTTGGTAATTTTTACCAAACCTTATTTCTATTCATTAATTAAAAATTCAAAAAGTTTATGGGAAACTTCAGTAAGGCTGTTTTAATAGCCTCAGTAGCTCTTTGTCTTCACCTTTCTGCTTTTTCACAAGATATATCACTGAAAGCTAAGCAAATAACGGTGAAAGAAGCGATAGAACTATTGAAAGAAAAATCCGGTTACTCATTTGTGTTTTCATCTGCGGATGTAAATACGAATAAGCGAATTTCAATATCTACGGATAAAGCGACGATTGATGATGTCGTTAAGCAAATTCTTCAGGGACAAAACAATCTGACTTACGAAATTCAGAATAAACGAATAATAGTAAAGAAGATACAACCGGAAGGAAAAACAAAGAGTAAGCGAGTTAAAGCCATCGGTAAGGTTGTGGATGATGCAGGGGAGCCTATCATCGGTGCGACTGTCAGAGAGCAGGGAACAACCAACGGAGCGGTTACCGGTATTGACGGCAGCTTTTCGCTGGACGTTACGGATAATGCCAATCTGGAAATATCTTACATCGGCTATGAGACACGCAAAGTAAAAGCCCAGCAAGGTAAAAAACTGGATATAACTTTACGTGAGGATGCGAATGTGCTGGATGAAATTGTGGTATTGGGATATGGCAATATACGCCGTAGCGATGTGACGGGTTCCATTGCATCTGTTTCATCCGAGTCTATATCCAAGGTGGCTTCGGCTTCCGTAGCCGATGCTTTGGCCGGAAAAATGGCCGGTGTACAGATTACCACTACAGACGGTGCGTTGGACGCTGAAATCAGCGTTCGCGTGCGTGGCGGTGGTTCCATTACCCAGGATAATTCGCCGTTGTTTTTGGTGGATGGTTTTCCGGTAGATGATTTGAGCGGTATTCCGCCGACGGATATTGAATCCATTGATGTATTGAAAGAAGCGTCAATGACAGCTATTTACGGAGCGAGAGGCGCGAACGGTGTTGTTATCGTGACTACCAAGAATCCTAAAATGGGTAAAACAACGGTGCAGTTTAACAGCTATCTGCAGATGCGTACGCTGGCACGCAAAATACCGGTGATGAACAACTATGAGTTTGTAATGGCCGAATATGAATATCAGATGATCCGTAAAGGTTCGGATGAGGGCTTTATCAAAAACTTCGGCTATTATGACGATATCGATTTGTACAAATACACGAACACTACTGACTGGCAGGATGAAATTTTGGGCGGTAATCCTCTTTCACAGTATTATAATATAACCGTTAACGGCGGTAATGAAAAAACTAAATTCAATTTAAGTTATACCCGCAATAAAGATGAGGGACAGTTGATTGGTTCGGGACTGACACGTAATAACATCAACCTGAAATTGAATCATCAGTTGTTCAAGAATCTGAAACTGGAAACAAATGCAACGTATCGCACACGCACCATTGACGGTGCCGGAACTTCGGGAACAAATATCGTTACCGCACTTCGTTTCCGCCCTACCAACGGATTGTCGGCGGGAGTTGCCGTTGACCCCGATGATGACGAGGAAAACCTGGATGAAGACGGAAACTCTCTGAATCAGAAATATACTCCGGTAGAAGAGAATAAACAGAATTACAGAAAACGGGACGAACAGGCTATCAGCTTGAAAGCTGCCTTGGTGTGGGATGTGATAAAAGGACTGCAATTTCGTTCCGAGTATGGAATCAGTACGACTCATGCAAATGACAATCAGTTTTACGGTCCGTTGTCCAGTACGGCTTCTGCTGCGGGTATGAACAATATGCCTTCGGCTAAGCGTACCAAAACCCATAAGGAATCATATCGTCTGGCAAATACGCTGACCTATCGTAACTCGTTTAATAAGTCTCACAATGTCAATATAATGCTGGGACAGGAAATTAACCATGCGCAGAACGACAATACGTTTATGAGCGCGAAGCTCTTTCCTGTTTCAGTAACGGCAGAGGCGGCTTTGGAGAATTTTGCTTTGGGAACTCCCAATCAGAGCACCAGTTACAGAAGCGCTCCCGACAGAACATCCTCTTTCTTCGGACGTGCATTGTATGATTACAAAAATCGTTATTATGCCACTCTGACGGTTCGTGCCGATGGGTCTACCAAGTTTGCTCCCGGTAAGCAATGGGGATATTTTCCGGCAGGTTCTATCGCCTGGAGAATTTCCAATGAAAAGTGGATGAAGCCTATAAGATTCATTTCCGACTTGAAGTTGAGAGCCAGCTACGGTCTGGCAGGTAATAACCGTATCGGTAATGATTTGTGGCATAATATCTATCGCGTATACAGCGGAACGAGCGCTCCCGCTTTCGGCAATGAAGAGTATAATTATTATCAGTTTGCCGACCAGACCTATCTTTATGACCCTGACTTGAAATGGGAAACAACCATAACCCGTAATATCGGTTTGGATTTCGGATTCTTTAGAAATCGTTTGAGCGGTACGGTTGATGTATATTGGAATACTACCAAGGACTTGTTGGTTCCTTCCATCATTCCCAATTCATCGGGTTACTCCCGTCAGATGACAAATGTGGGACAGACCTCAAATAAAGGAGTTGAAATTTCTTTGGACGCAAAAATCGTTCAGACAAAGAATTTCCAGTTATCGGCAAATTTCAACGTCGCGTTCAATAAGAATAGGGTGGACAAACTGGCTACCGGTGAGACCGAATGGAAAACCAAAGCCTCATTGTCCAACTGG
>ENA-OQAB01001201-OQAB01001201.1-human-gut-metagenome-genome-assembly--contig:-NODE-1201-length-12543-cov-3.217059_pt1 | contig 12543 bp, 12 predicted proteins | sample MGYA00242490_ERZ504517 | MGnify/ENA primary metagenome ERZ504517 (study PRJEB26092, sample SAMD00036298) | human gut metagenome | host: Homo sapiens | study: EMG produced TPA metagenomics assembly of...
CAATCTACAGTGTTGTTGTGTATCGTGCAATCGAATGAAAGGCAATTTACCTCCAGAAGAATTTAATACTAAGACGATCAGTATATTTATGTGGCAGATGGATAAGAGGTATCATAGTAAGCTTTCCTGGAAGATGGCGAATAAGATTATTAACAGAATGGTGCTGTAAATATTTGTGGCGTAAGCGTTTATATCCTTGGATATAATATGTACAAAATTATTATATAAATATTACAAAAATGTTATAGAAATATGAAGTAAGAAAAAGCGGTATGTACTATCTTTTGTGATATTTTTCTGATTTTAGTTAACAAATTTATGATAGTTCTGTGCTTTATAATTTCCTTTTCCCTTGTTTTCTAGGGTTTTTGGAAATGGCAGCAGTTGTATATTTCTTGTAAATTATCAACAAATTGTTAAATTTTGTGATTTTAGGAATCACTCGGTTTTTTGAAAAAGCTGCGTGGAGAGTGTAAGATACCATATTTTCTCACATCCCTCCCCCTCATCACCCGTATTATCATCCATTATAGCACAGATTCCTTTTGTCACAACATATTTTTTTGTCCATGTATGAAACGCAAGCGTAACAATAGCATATCAACAAGGTAACAGTAGAAGAACGACAACATAGCAGTAATATATCAATAAAGCAACGATGGAATAAGCTCAAATGAAAATGCCCCTTCCGGATTAGGTATCCAGAGGGGCAGGGAATAAATTTTAATCGTCATAAGTGTTAAATGTAATTTCGTTTGTGGAAGAATATTTTTCAATGAGTTTTTTTAGTTCAGATATAAATTCTTTCTTTTTTTCAATGGATTGTCCTTTTAGCTGTGTTAAATCCTGTGACATCAAAATGAGAACAAAAAATTGGATCACAAATTAAGTTGTTTTTTATTTCTATCAATTTTTGGACTGTTAGCTCAGAATCTTTATTATAAGCAAAATCAAAGATTGATGCGATACAGTTTTTCGATGATAAGTATTCTTCGTAGAGGAGATCTGAACTGGAGCTGTTTATTTCACAGATATTCTCTGCTGTGTTTGCCAATTCTCCAACAAATCCATAGTGATCAGAAACGGTAATAAATCCGTTATCGTATAATAATTTATGAGTTTTGCTCCAAATTTCTTCCACAGGACAATCCTCAAGTAAAAATAAATAATATAAGGCTATTTCTATTTCTATATAAGAAAGAGATATAATGCCTAGATATAATGTTTCTAATAATATGATTAAGAGTATATTCCAGATCCTGATTATCAATCATTTTCGACTAAAAATTTTAAAGATGTATACTTATATTTAGAATGTTCTAATATTTATTATCATACATGAATATTTGTGTTCAAAAAGGCTAATTTTAAAGAAGAATAGTCTAATTTTTGAAAATGCTCCGTTATATAGGTGATAATCGAATCAGGAATTGGAAACTCACGTATTTTATAATCAAGAAAAAATAACCATTTCTCTTGCTCTAAATCTAAAGACGATGTACAACTATAATTTTTATCTATTAACTCAGCAATGAATGTATTAAAATTTTTACCACTTACAGTAGAAATTCTATAAAAAATATTTCGGATGTTTCTTAATTCAATGTGTTTTATTTTCCCGCTTTCCACCTGTGATATATAGGCAGCCCCTCTTCCAAGCTCTTTAGAAAGCTCATCGCCTCGTATATTATATTCTTTTCGTAATGATCTTATTGTATCACGTAAAGCTTTGGTTGATTTTGTATGAAGAATTAATGCCATAATAAACCCTCCTTATGATTTATAATATTATATCATAGCATAAAAATCATTGCAATAAATTGACAAATACAAAATTAATCATGAACAAAAGTTCTTATATCACAAAAAACAATATTTATAGAATAAATTATTATTATATGCATTGACAATTCCTGTATACCGTGATACTATAATTTCACAAAAACAAAAGCCTTCGATACTACTGTAATAGTACCAAAGGCTTCCGAATGATATTGTACAGTTCATCATAATTGAAATGACAAACCGTACTTATCCCTCAACAAGATAAGTATATCTTAAAATTCATTTTATGACAAGGGAGAACATTCTTTCGTCCTCCGGATCTGTCGATATCCCATTTTATATTTTATGAGTTATGAATAGAAAGATGTACCTTGATAATTTAATAAGTAAATCTCAGCCTATTTTTTTATACATGGATGATACAATACCATTGAACCGAACATACATTCTGAAAAGGTAGAATATTAAAGGCAAGAGGATATGAAACAATAAAGCAAAAATAAAGATAGGAGAGGATATTATATGCTGAACAGGAAAGATTACCTTTTTATGAAGGTACTTTACAAGGAGGAATGCTTTAGTTTTTTTATGTCAATGACTATGCGTGAGGTTGCGGAAAAAGTAGGAACATCCAAATCAACCGTATACCGCAGTTTCCTGAAGCTACTTAAACAGGACATGATAAAAAAAGGGTGTCTGTCGGAGAAAGCAGAAACGTATTACTTGACAGAAAAAGGAATAAAAACAGTGAAAAATGGAGGATATGAAGAATGTTGAAAAGAGAAATTGCAATTATAGGATTAGGGCTTGCAGGTCAGACGGTAGCGTACGGATTCCAGAAAAAGAATTATCCTACTTATTTAATTAATGGATCAGCTCAGGACAACAGCACTCTATCTGGGGCAAAAAATGTATTGGTACTTGACGGGTATGATGGACTTGCAGGACAAAGAGAATTTGCATACGAAGCACTGAAAAATAACAAAACAATCCTTCAGAAGATTTCCCAGATCGAGCAGAAAATTGTGGTATGTATTGCTTCAGGCGGTGGGTCTACAGGTTCAGGAAGTATTCCATTAATCTGTGATATTCTGGCAGCAGATCCAGAAAAGGTTATCGTACCTGTCTTATTAATGCCACGCAAGGACGAACCGATACAGAAAAGATTAAATGCTTACAATGTGGCAAAGGAAATATCAGAGACAGAGGGAATCGGTGCAACGATTTTCATAAATAACGAATCCTATGACAGCTTACAGCAGATTAATTCTCGCTTGATTTGTATGCTTGATGCGTTTTTTACAGATAATTCCCACTCCCTCGGTGCTAACTTTGATGATTCAGAAAAAGAGAAGATGCTGAAAGACAAAGGGGCTTTTGTGATCGCTATGCTGTCTAACAATAATACTGATAATCAAGCGGTAAGTACAGAGGATATGATCCAGTCACTCACGGCAAAAAATATATTCCTTCCTATTAATAACGATGGTGTAGTCAGCAACATTGGAATCATCAATCAAGGCAGGAACAAAATGGATGAGCATGAGATCGTAAATGCAGTTGGAACGCCAGAAAATATCTTTATAGGATATAACGGTTCGGTCAACATTGCCTGCCTGTCTGGTTTGTCTTATCCAATCGAATACATAAAGAATCTAGGACAATCTGCAATCACAGAACAGAAACAGAGGATGGACAGAAGAAAGTCTTTATCCCTACTGGATGATCTGGAAGAGGTAGCAGAACCAGTGGTAGCAGTACCAGAAAAGAAATCTACATCAAAACGTAAAAGGATTACTTTGGATATGTTAAGAGAGTAACGACAACCAAATGAGGTGGTTAGATCCCATAATTTCGTGGTCGTTAACTGCCCATAATTTCGTGGTGAGTAAATATTAACTGAGAGCCAAATGGATCTGAGTGAATATTAACTGAATCCCAAATGGGCGTGAGTGATTATAAACATCTGAAGAGCGGTAGCAGTTATTAAAATTTTAAAAGAAAAAAATGAATAAGGAGAACTAAATTATGAGCGAAAAAACCAATGAAAGAATTAATGAGAACATGGAATGTCAGTTTGTAGATGGTTCTGAAAGAAGATGGCTTTCATCCGGTATTACTTTAGACGAATTAGAGGAAATCGTTACGGCAAATACTGATAACGAATTCAATATGGAGTCGAAGGAATTTAATGGAATGGATATCAGTATGTACTGTGACAACATCAAAATGGAACGTGATCTATCAGGGAAAATTGCAATTATTCAGTTCTCAAATATGGGTACAACGCTTGAGCTTTATGCAGAAAAGGTTGATGATATTGAATATGATGAGGAAGCAAACGAAATCACGATTTCTACAGTCGGATGCAGCTTTCAGGAATTAACTATCACGATTAACTGATTCCAAAAGCACTTTTAATATCTATCTATAGGATGTCAATATGATGGCATCCTATAGAGCAAACAATTAATTTAGAGGACAAATGTATGAGCAAAATTGAAGAAAAAATTATCGAAGTAGTGAAGGAAAAATATAGGTTGATGAACATAGAAATAGATAAATTATGTAAATTTATCAATGACCATTTCAATCCCAGTTTTGAAGCAAATCAAAGATCAGATTATAAGACAGTAATGGGTGCAGCAGAGTATTTAACACCAGATACACTTATGGATTTTTGTCAACTGGATAACTTTGGTCTGGCAAAAGGTGACCTGGAAACGGTATTAGGTATCAGCAAAAGTACAGTTAATAAACTGATCAAAGAAAAGAAAATTCATCTTTTGGTAAAGATATCTCTAGACCGTAAAAAAGAAGTTCATATATACAGTATCCCTGATGTAATTAAGGTACACGAAGAAGAAACGCTACCTGCAAAAAAGAGCATCTATAGTGATATACCACTGGAACCTACAGATGAAAATATTGCACAAGCCCTATATGTAATCAATAAATCCGCAAAAGTATCAAGGGATACCAAACAAAAGGAATACAATAACAGAAATCATTCTTTATGTAAAGGTGCGAAAACCAGAATGCAGAATCATTACGATCTTAAAGAAGCTGTCATGAAAAAACTGATAGACGAAAATAGAATGAAATATATTGGTATCTGCAAGCAGAAAAACAAGCATAGTGAGCATTATCTGGCTATGTATAGGATGTGTGGGTTTGTATTTCATTTACCAGCTGATAAGTCTATGTACACAGAAGAAAATAATATCCTCAGCGATATAAATGGTTTAATTAGTTCCGAGAAAACAATAAAAGTAAATGTAAAATATCATGATGCAATCAGACTCTTGGAACAATATTCAGGTCATACTTACAAGCAATGCGATTCTGATAATGGATATGAATATGATCCATTAGATGATGATTTTTATTATTGTTGTTACTAAAATACCACAAATAAAAAGGAGAGAAACAAGCATGAACTACACAGAAAAAGAATTATTTGACATGATTAAAACAGGTACAGTTACATCCTATGATAAGGAAGTAGGAAGAGGGATTATTACAGACGAGACAGGGGAAGAATATGTGATCCTTGCCAACAACATAGTCAAGACTCATACAACACAGTTCTTAGAGAAAGACGATTCAGTTCTTTTCGTTCCGTACTATGGTGATATTTCAATGCAGCAGGCAGGAATGGCAAAACCATTGATCGGTATTGACAACAACAAGCTAAACGATCATAAGATATATTTCATTTTGGAATGCTATATCAACGATGAAAAACATGAGATTGAACGTATTAAATGTCTCACTGCCCCAACAACAGATAAGATTATGTTCCGTGATATATTTCAGGCGAAATCAGCATATGAATTTATGCAATGTCCGGAGCAGAACTTCTTTGTAGATACACTTTCTAATATTCTTCACTTAAATCTTGTTAATGCACTATCGCATATGTCAAAAATCCCCGAAGATATTATCGAAAATAACTTACACAATATCATAGAGAAATTTGTCGTATCAGCGGTTGATGTTAAAACAAATACTGTCTGTTGGACTATCACCGGATCAATGACAGAAAACGGAGATCTGCCTTATACGGTATCTGAATGCACAGACAAGCGGATTATCGCATAACAAATACAATAAATACAGGTACACTGCTGCCATGTGGTGTACCTGAGAATAACTGCAAACAAAATAACAACAGAAACAGGAGGAAGTTATTTTATGTATAAGGGTCAAAAAACAGATATGTATATTGTAAAGTCATTGGATCTGGCAAACTGGTTATGCCGCCGTGGGTACAGAATATTAAAAGTAGAGGACAATGTAGAAAATCCGAAATATAAGGTATTTTTATTTGAAGATACAAAAGAGATCCGTAACAAGGTCACAGAATATCTTTTAAATCGGTAAGTCGGGAGGTGTAGTTTGATTGACTAACGGAAACAAAGAAAAAAAGTGGGTATCAGATATTGTTGGTGATGATTACAAAAAATGGAACAAAGAATTTGTTGTTTTGGATTGTGGTACAGGATGCGGTAAAAGTTACTTCTGTATTAATGTTCTTGGAACCTATGCTAAAGAAAATAACAAGAAGATACTTTATCTATGTAACCGCAGGAAACTTAGACAGCAAATATATGACAGTGTAAAGAAAATACATCTGTTAGATACGATTTATGTTACATCATATCAGTCCTTGCAGAAGAAAATCCAAAAAGAAAAGCAACCGCCCAGATATGATTATATTGTTGCGGATGAATGTCATTATTTTACTACTGATGCATTGTTTAATGACTATACAGATGTATCGTATAATTATATTATGCAGCAAAAGGAATCTGTAGTAATCTTCGTAAGTGCAACTGCGAAAACATTCTTTTCTTCACTAAAAAGAGAGCAGCTTGTACCCAGTGAAAATGTCTATCAAATTGAAAAAAGTTATTCATATGTTGATGTCCTATATTTCTATAAAAAGGATGAATTGACTTCGATCATAGATGATATATTGTCACAAACATCATACGAAAAAATAGTTGTATTCTGTAATGCTAAAGAACGGATGAAAGAAATGCACACATATTATAAGGATATGGCTGAGTATTATTGCTCCAATAATGCTGATATGGAATTAAAGGAAATATGCGGATACGATGCGAATACAAAAAGGGTAAAGGAGTGTGTTGTAAATCACACATTTTCTAAAAGAATACTGTTTACCACAAAGGTTCTTGATAATGGAATTGATTTTAAAAGATCAAAATATCAAACACATTTTTAGTGAGATTTTTGATGTTGATTGTACGATACAGGCTCTCGGCAGAAAAAGAAGTTTACATGAAAAGGATACCTGTACATTTTACATCAGAGAATTTCCTGCTAAAGCAATACAGGGATTTTTGAACATAAATAATTCGCAGCTCAAGCCAGTAGATATGTTTAATAAGGACTATAAAAAATTCTATGAAGAATACGGAAATGGTCAGCAACGAAAAAAGTTAAATAATAACAGAATATTTTATTCTTACTTTTCTAAGGAAAAGGATATGAGTAAAATAAAGGTAAACAAATGTCGATATGATAAATACAAAAGAGACAATATTGTTCTTCGCCAGATGAAAGAATGGGGTTATCTGGTAGTGTTAAATCACTATCTGGGCCAGGAGCTAAGTTCAAAAAGTAAGTTTATTGAAGTTGATGTTAAATGTATAGATAAATTTATGGAATATTTAAGTAGTATTGAAGGTAAAATGTTGTTCCATGAAGATAAAGAGAAGATTAAAGCAGAATTTGAATCTGTCGGTGTGAAGCTGCGTTACACAGGTATCAATACATTTAATGGAGCATTAGAAGATCTTTATAAAGGTATATACTCATGTCGATTTTATAATAAAACTATAGAAGGTAAAGTTTTTGTTGATACACGTAGAAAATTGGAAACAGGTCATGATAATCCTAATCATTATAAAAAATATTGGATTTTAGAAAATAGGAAAACAGACTAAAAATATATGGTGGCGAATCCACACTTTTCTATATATATAGAAATATGTGAATCCGACACCAAAAAGATATTAAAATTTAGGGGCGATAATCAATTACATTAAATACGAAATAATAAAGTATGACTACCCTTTTTTAGCGTATACCTTTATTATAAGCTTTACGCCATTTTTGGGTAGTCAAAAATAGAAAAGGATATTATCTTGTATCTTTATCTTAATTTTATGTGATTCATATTTTATTTTTAGGTTCCTTTTTCTATAAATATTATATAGTAAATGAACCATAAAAATATTCGAAAATATATAATTCACAAATTCAAATTCATAAATTTAATATTTTACCCCCCTATTTTCTATATAATATTTATAGGAATTAGGGGATAAAAATCTTTAAAATTAAAGTAAATAATATTATTTGTTGTTTTGGGACTGGAATATTGCGATAGCAATATGAAGTCACAAGGCAACCCGGACTTAAACTTTGGATTGCGTAGCAAGACAATGTTTAATGTTCGGATAAGGGTGTGGGTATCCCACTAGAGTAAGACTTATTATTTCTTATATAAATATTTTTTAAGTAAAAGTAAAGAATTGCTCTAGCCTGCTGGCAGCTAATCAGGTAGATGTAATTGCTTCGCAAGCTCGCAATTCCACGACCTGTCACACAATCCATTCCGTTGTGTCTAAACGACACAAAACGGAAGTGGCTTGCGTGGATTAAATATGACAGCAAAAAATGAGATAGAAAATAGAAAAAGTTAATCACTTAAAAGTTTATAAGGGTAATTGAAATAATAATCAAGGGATGTCCCAATTTTGGTGTATACCTTTATTATAAGCTTTACACCATTTTTGGGACACGAATAAAAAAATAAAAGAGGATATTATCTTGTATCTTGATTTTTGTTTTATTTCTATTTTAATTTAATATTTTGTCCCCCTTTTTCTATATAATTTATATAGGAAATGGGAGCTAAAAATATTGGATTTTAGAAAATAGGAAAACAGACTAAAAATATATGGTGGCGAATCCACACTTTTCTATATATATAGAAATATGTGAATCCGACACCAAAATAGAGCAGCATAAAATGAAGTATAAAGGGAAGTCCTATATATATTTTAAATATCCTATTTTTAAATACTGGAAAGAAGGAACAAGAAGGGAACATAGAGAGACATGAAAAAAGAAAAGATAAACATTAAAATAAGAAGCTTACAGGCAAACAGAATCTATCAGGTGCAGAACGGGTACAAGTATAGATATGGGAATCAGATCAGAGATTGCAGACTGGAATGGAACGATGCAATGTTGAATGATAGTCTGTTCCTGAGATATATGAAAAAGCATGGAATGAAGATAAAAAAGGATGGCAGCAGTCTTGATTTTATTGTGCTGAAATTTGATTACTCTGTGCTGAGTTATTGTGAACGTGAATTGTATTATGGATATAATGACGGGGAACAGGAAGAAAATGCGGAAGTAAATACGGAAGATCTGTTATCTGGAATTAAAGATAGCGTGTCTGCAAAAGAGTTGAGACAGATGTATTACACGCAAGGATGTACGATTACATGGCATAAGTACAATAAAAAAACAGGTGATATAATTCATGGAGCAGATGAGACAATTACATATCGGATGCTTATGAGATCTCCGGGGAAAGCGAAAAAGGGAGATTGTGTTTTTGTTCGGGAAGAGCTGCTTACAATCGCAAGGGATTATTTGACTATGGGATTATGGGACAGGATGCCACAGGAGAATGCAGACATTGTATCATTAAGTGCTTACAGTACACTGATTACAGCATCAGCATTAGACTATATCCATATTCCGCTGAAGAATATACTGATTGTACGGGATCAGGAAGTATCAACAATTTTGCCAGGACTAACGGTAGATGTAGATGAAAGCAATCACTGTTATGTGAAAAAAGAAGAGCAGTGCGAGATCACAAATATCCTATGGGATGGTATGGGATTGATAGATGATTCTGTTTTTCCTGAAGATCAGGGAATGGAGGGTTTCATTTATTGCAGAAGTCATTTCTTTAAGTCGTGTCTGTTCCGTGGTGATGTGGTTCAGTATTTCATAGATTATTATAAGGAAGATTATCCAACTGCTGCCGTGATGGATATGTTTGGAAATAAGGTAAAAGTCTCTGATATCCGTGTGATCGTTACTGAAAATTCTATTAAATGGATGAAGTTTGAGAAATTGATGAAAGAGCATCCAGAAGATAATGACAGCAAAGCTTATAAGTATTATCGGCGTTTTATGAAAAAAGATGGCGAAATGTTCTCTATTGTTAAGACAGGACATGAGAGTAAATGGGGAGAACTACAAAGAAGTTCCTACCAGATCAATAACAGTCTGCCTACTACAGATAAAGAGAATGCTTGCAGAAATCGCTACAGACAAGCGTTGACTATTATAATAGGATGGTTCAGGATCACGATGCTTTTATGGAGCATTAAAAGGACTTCTGGAAATAAATATAGCGTTGGCAATATGCTTATCGCTCTAGATGAGTGGAATCATGATTTTAGGTATACCGATTACTTCAAAAAGAAAAAACTCTGAGATATTGTCTGAATTTAAGAATAAGCGTTTGAAGTTGGGAAAGCTATTACAGAATGGAGATAATCTGGTTATCTGCGGTAATCCGTTGGCTTTGTTAAAGCAGGTGACGGGAGAGGGATATAGTTCTGAAAAATGCTTTGATACGCATAGGAAAGGCATTGAATGTTATACAAGCAGATTTCCAGATGGTCAGTGCCTGGCAGGGTTTAGAAGTCCTCATAACAGCAGTAATAATATTGTGCATTTGATTAATAGATATCCGCAGGAATTGATGAGATATTTTCCAGAATTGGGACAGCATGTGATCGTTATTAATGGCATTGGTACAGATGTACAGGACAGATTAAATGGACAAGATTTAGATAGTGATAGTGTGTACGTGACAGATCAGGAAGAGATCGTAATGCTTGCGAAAAAAGCATATATGGAATATCCGACTATTCTTAATAGGATTCCGTTGAAAAACAGCAGCTTGTACAATATGGACATGGCATCTTTTGCAGAGATGGATTATAAGATTGCACGTTCACAAAATGATATCGGGATTACAAGTAACCTTGCACAGCTTGCATTATCGTATTATTTTGATGGCAGGGCAGCAGACAGAGAGGATGAATTACAGGATATATTTGTGATCTGTTCTGTTCTTGCACAGGTGGCGATTGATTCCGCAAAACGTGAGTTTAATGTTTCAGTAGGTTCTGAACTGGGGCGGTTGAGTAAAGTAGTTACTGAAATTGGGGAGAATATCAATGGTAGCAGGAAATATCCACGGTTCTATGCAGGGCACATGAAAATGAAAAATAAATGTGAAATAACAGAGAATCAGGTAGGGAAATTTAATTGTCCTATGGATATCGTATATGATCTGGTCGATGAAATGACGATTGATTCAAGGGTGAATAAAGAATACCAGACCCGTACAATACCTGTCGATAGTCTTTTACTTCCTTATAATAAAGGGGATGCAAATAGAAAACAGTATCAGAAAATTGTGTCCGAGATTGAAGCATATGATGCAAAGGTGAAAAATCTGGATAAGGCAGCAGAGGATTATTCAGAAAAGATTTCGTATTTATTCGAACAGACAGCAGACAGAATCCGGAAGCATACGATCAAACAGGATACGATGATGCGATTAGTTGATAAAGCATTCCATGATCCGTGTCTTTCCAGGATGAGAAGCAGGTTACTTACCTTATTATATGACAATAATCTGCAAAATTTTCTATCGTGTTTTGTGAAAAATGCTGAAAAATAGACGAAATATTCACGATTTTTTTAAAATGAATCTTACTTTTCGCCTAGAAAACAAGGCGAAAATGAGGAACGTTCAATATCGCCCTATGAGAGAGGCACGAAATGACCGTAAGCGGAGTAGTGCCTTTTTCTCATCCAGACCCATTAGCATGAGCAGAAGAGAGTGGATGCATATTAAGAACATTATATGCAGACCCATTTGCATGGGCAGGAGAAAGCATAGTACCTGTTGCACATGATTTCCAACGATCTTTTTATACCGACCTCATTCGTTGGGAATCAAGAAAATGAGGTTGTTGTAATAATTACAATAGCTTTTCATATATAAATGGCTGTGAGTTATCCAAATGCTCGCAGTCATTTCGCTGAAAAAGAAACATATATATTTAGCAATTTTTATTGAAAGGGGTAAAAATATGACACAGCAGGAATTACGTGACTTATATAATCAGCGGATTCTGAAGGAAAAACAAACATATATAAGTTCTGTGACAAAAATCCATACGAGCTATCTTTCCAGATTCAAGAAAGGTAAAATTGATCTTTGTCCGGTTTATTTTGAACGATTGAAAGCATATCTTACACAATCATAATTATAATAATCTGAAAATTCTAATTCAATGAGCATTTCGCTTAATATTCTTACAGATAAAAGGTAAAAAATATGACAAAAACATTTACAAGTTGGGGTGCATTAAAATCCCATTTACAGAAAGAAATGACTGCTGCCATGACAGAGACTATTCATAAATCTTTCGATGAGTTAAATGAGAACGTAGGACATTTTTATGATGCTCCGGAAGGTGCTTATCATCGTACAGAGCAGTTATCGGAATCGCCAGAATATGAAATTTCAGGCGGTGGAGATTCTATTACAGGACAGTTAAAGATAAATACTGAGCATCAATATGATCCTTCGGGAAGAGATACCCAAAC
>ENA-OQAB01001202-OQAB01001202.1-human-gut-metagenome-genome-assembly--contig:-NODE-1202-length-12528-cov-2.469559_pt1 | contig 12528 bp, 13 predicted proteins | sample MGYA00242490_ERZ504517 | MGnify/ENA primary metagenome ERZ504517 (study PRJEB26092, sample SAMD00036298) | human gut metagenome | host: Homo sapiens | study: EMG produced TPA metagenomics assembly of...
TCGGTAACACCGTTCCAATCTAACTTTATATCTACCCCGCTTACGGGATAATCATCCAATAGTTCGCGACGGCTACATCCGGTCAGCATCAGCAGCGAGGACAGAAGCACAAGAAGTATGTATCTTGTATCTTGCATAACGTCCTTATCTCCCTCTTTTTATCAGCCATACCAGAGAGACTTTCGCCTTGGTAGGACCTATAAAGTTATAACGTCCACTAGTTGTCCACACGATATCCCCCTCGTAAGGAGTATATTTCTTATATTCTGTTGTCAGATACCCGATGCCGAAGCTAAATTCGAGCGACAGATGGCGAGCCAGTTGCCGCGCATACCCGTAGGTCACTCCCGCAGCTCCGTAATAATCGCCCCGATAACCGTCGCCCTTCCACTGGAAATCGTAAATTCCACCTTCAGCATAAAGCCCAACAAAATGCCCTGTCAACCGATTGCGCTTCTGACGATTGCCCAACCAGCAACGTCCTTCCACTCCTCCCGAAAGAAGCTGATAACAGAAATCATGTTTACTGTTCAGCCACCACGGGCATTTGTATTCAGCATTTAAAGACCACCTTTTGCCTACCGGAATCTCTACTTCCAGATTCGGCGCCAACGCCAAGTCGTACAACAGATTATTCTTCACTGCAAGCACCGTTTTACTTTCAACCGGCCCTTCTGCCTCCGACACTACCACCTCATAAGCCATACTCTCTTTACTTTCTCCCTCCGGCTTATCAGGTTGATCGCTCGGAAGCGCCTCTTCCTGCTTTGAAACAAACAACCCGGAGACATGAAGATACCGGTTCAAAAGCCTCTTTACCTAATTTCGAAGTTTCTCCGACAATCGTAATAACCGATCTCCGCAGTTCTGGAAAGATATTGTGAACAATGTATCGGTAAGCAATTCCCCGATTCAATTTTCGCAACAGTTGCTTCCGTTTATTGACATCATTCTTATGATAATCAATCAATATCAGCACTTCTTCCCGATCTGGTAAGTTAGAGTCGGATGCCACCAACTTACGAAACTCCGACCAATCCTCTCCCCCTGAAAAAAAATGAATCTTATCAACACTAACATCCGAATTATACCGTTGTAAGAATTCCTTTATCGAATCATTTCTCCGAGCAGCCAAACTTCTATTATAAGATTCATCACCATCAGGAGAAACAAAAGTTTCCACATTCAGCGCTGTTATATATTTCGTATTTAAATTTCCGAGAAGCAAAGAATCTAAAATTATAATTACCTGATTATTATTCTTATAACTAAGATCCACTTTCGCTTCATTCGCATCAAAATATATCACTGCCCGCCGGATTGTATCATTCGCAACAGCGAAAAATGGAATCGAAGCATACCCACTTTCTGGAAGGCTTAATAAAGCCAATAAGAATAGTCAATATATAGATACCATGTTTCATTGTCGTTCGTTTCTGATAACAAATATAGAAGTTAGAAAACAAATCGAATCATACTTTTAGAACAAAAACAAAGGCATGAAAGGTTCTGTGAAACGATTGAAACTATTTTGCAAGTTTTGAGAGTTTAAGGTCAATAATAAACAGAAAAATGGAAGTTCTGACAGGCGGCTTTTCCACATACACATGGATGCCAAGCTTCATCTCCTCTATACAAATCGGGAAATAACTATGATCGGGAGTCGCCAGGAATTTTCTACGAGATATTTTATCCCCACCCAAAAATTTTCATTAAAGAAATCATGTATCAAAGTGGGTTTATGAATAGATCACATTTCTATAAGGAGTGTACAAAGCGGATGGGAGTGGCACCTAAAGACTACCGTTTGCATAATAAAAAAGTAGAAAATGCTACAAAGGTCTCATATACTAGCAGCAATATCATTCCTGATCTGCTGAATTGCAAGAAGCAATCCAGGTAGATGCACTTTTACTATTTTAAAAATTTCTTCGGGGTTCAATAGATAAATATTCATGAGAAATAATATTGCGCAGTCCAATGATGCTCCTCCATGGAGTACCGGCATAATTTATCAATAATTCATGATTAGTCAGGTTATCTATATTCTTAACAGTCTCACCTATGGTTTGCAAACGCATACAAGTCGCATCAAAAATATCCATCTTATCAGGAGAAGCTAAGAAATCATTTACAGAAATGACACTACCACATCTTTCTATAGTTGTATTAAATACGTCTTCTACAAAAAAGCAAATATCCCAAATATGTCAGCATTAGATATAGATTACATCTTTCTCTATATGATTGCGAAATAAACTACGCATAATTGCGGTTAAAGACACGACATCCACTTTTGCATTAAAACGCTCTTCTAATGACTCTTTTATTTCCATTCGAGTAAAATAATCCGGATCTTGAAGCTTTACACAAATATCAATATCACTATCCTCTTTCTGCTCACCACGAGCCACAGAACCAAAAAGTCCCAACTTTTCAATTCCATATCTCTCCCCAAATTCTTCCTTAAAATTCCGGAGAATAGCGATTATTTCATCTTTTGTTTTCAATTGACACTATTGTTATAATGTAAATATTAAATTTATATTGGAATTAGCAAGTTCTTAATCATATTTTGTAGTATCACTAATTAAAAAAAGATGCACAGGTCATCGAATTTTCATCGATCCCCTGTACACCTACTACTCTAAATTCTACTTCAAAACATAAATAGCCTAATTATGCTGCCGAATCCATTATTAACAACCATGTTAGTTTTATCCATCAAAAGTACAGAACATAATTACGTAAATAGTTCAGAAGTGCCCAGAACGCCATCATCATTGCCAATACAAACAAAATGACAAGTCCGATTGCCAAAGCAATCCAATGTTGTGAATGATCATCAGAATATTCTTTATGACCATCATTAAACTTGTATATTGTCCGCACTGTCTGCGCTCCTGCCAATAACCCGAACACTCCGGCAAAAATACCATTATGAATATTTCCACCGCCACGAAGTGCCCGCTTATCAATTAAGAATTGAGGCGTCCTGCTCGCTACCACATACAAACCGGTAGCTATTAAAGTAGAAAACATCATACCGACTCCCATCATCCAATACATCAAGATACCCACAATGACACCTAACCAGATTAATTTCTTGGAACCATCAAAATGACGTTCTTCACCACTATTAATCACATCAGTCAATGAGTTTAAGCGTTCTATGACATCAGCATCAGTAGGACACATACCGATAACCTGATCAATCAAAAGAACAGATTTCTTAATTTGCTTCATCTTTGTCGGCTTTCTGAATTCATCATCATCTGTTTTTTCAATCACCGTCCAAGTAGCAAATGCCTCATCCATCAGCTTCCACGCCTCCGTTATCTCTTCATCCGTCATTTTCTCCGGCATTCCGGCTGCAAGGCGTTTATTCAACATTCCTTCTACCGTAAAAACCTCTTTATAACGTGCGCCCTTATACCATACAAAAAACATATGCCCCACAATAAATAAAACAACGGCAATATACAAAATCAGTTGGAGAACAGCCAATATCTTTACTCCCAAAGGAACTCCGTCATCCGCCGCAGCATCAGCTATTGCATCAGCTCCACTACCGCTTTTTACAAGTGTCAATCCATTAAAGGCAGCATCTTTTCCGCCTTTATCAAGTCCGGAAAACGACAACTTATCATCTTTATAAACGACTTTGCATTGACCGGAAATCCCGGCATCAACCTCCGGACGTCCGCCTACAAAAGAAAGAGTCAGTTCATTCCCGTTCATACTCTCGACGTAAAACTCATAAGTTGCCATCAAAGATTCCCTTCCACCGGGTTCCAGCATATTCACTTCCATAAATCCATTGCATCTGGCATTCTCATTATAAGGATTCAATTGCCAATTACCATCACAATTCAATGTGAACGCAACCTTTAAATCGCCTTCTTTATTTGCTCCTAGCCAGTCACCGCTAAAAACATCTTCCTGCGCAAATGCAGTCATCGAAATAACCATCATTACAATGGCACACAAATACTTTTTAATATTCTTCATAATATAATAAAATTAATATTTCAACACCTTGGCTGCCACATTCTTAAATTGCGACATGGCAAGCCCGATAGAAGCTCCAATATAAGTAGGATCACAAATAATGTACTTCTTTCCGCTTACAGTTATATAATCTCCGTCAATGTTTTCATCAAAACAGACCGCTGTTGCCATGTGATTGGGATATTCCAACAATACAACATCAAGCCCCATAAGAGTACGTACCAAATAAGAGTATAACACAGCACGGTCTTCGCAATCGGAATAAGGATAGTAGAACAGCTCATCCACAAAGAAAGGCTTCTCATAACCAAACTGGTCACCATCTGTCTTATAATCAAAAGCTGTCTGCACGAAATTAATCAGTATATTAGCAGCTTCCGATTGTTTTTTCCCTTGTATGGCAGCTTGCAATGATGGAAGCACCGTCTGTTGTACTTCCTGACTGACAAGAGCTCCCACATAGACAGAAAAGTCACATTGCGGATAATCCTTATAGAAGGAAATAAGTCCCGAATTTACTTTCGAACAGACTTTGACGGATGGATAAGCTTTCGCTTGCAATGTTTTCTCCACGTAAGTTCCTGAAAAGGATTGAGGAGTAGTGATATTCATATTTACCGGGTTCTTCGCATTGGCGAAATCACGGTTGTAAGTGTAAATAGAATTAGTTTTATCCGGGGTAGTATCAAACCTGTAATAGTTTACTCCATTCAAAGTAATAAAACAGGTAGCATAAATCATGTTACTCGAAGCATAGAATAAAGTAAGGCGGTTATCCATACGCGCCACCTTAACCCTATATCCCGATTGAGAAAGGAGAAACATTTGCATAAGAGCTATTTCATCGGAATGAGTACTTCCACATAGTTCAGTAGCAACTTTCCTCGTTAACAGCAGATAGCCATAGTCATTCAGGGCATTATCCTTTTTAAAAGCCAGACAGTCGTCTATCAAAGGCTGATAGTTGCTACGCGATAACGTCTCCCATCCGGCAGAAATATCTTTCTCTGCAATCCCTTTTTAAAGTGAGCCGGTTCTTCAATGAAGCATTGACAACACAATCTTTACTGTAGAACGAAAACTCTACACCGGAAAGTGAGCGTTTGGCCGGAACGGTTTCTTCAGGCTTCACTTCCGGTTTTATTTCAGGGAGCACCGCAGAATCCTTTTTCCGGTTCTACAGCCACATCTTTACCTCCCGGTATAACCGGAACCGGTGTTTTCCCTTTTGAAGGAGAAAATGTCGCACTTGGAGTCACTGTCGGAATGGGGAGTCGGGTCACCTCCCCTACTTTAACCTCTTGCGGTTTTGTTGCCGGCTTCTTATGGTCAAAGCTGACCGGTTTTACAGGCTCCGGCCTTTGAGGACGTGCCACCGGCTTCTGCAAGTCATACTCTTTCCAGGTTTCTTTCAGAAATTCGGCAAATTCCTTATTCTGTTCGCTCACAAAATCATCAAACTCTTTTTGCTGCTGCTTCACAAAATCGTCAAACTCCTTCATGTCTTTATCTATTTGCGCAAAAAGACTAAACGGCAAACACAATGAAAAAAACTACCATAGATAGTATTCGTATCCTATTTTTCCTCATTTCCTTATTATATTTTGTTGTTCTGTTATCTGCCAATCCACACACAGCTTTATTATTCCGTATATCTTTGATAAAGGGGAAAATGGACAAGACAGCGACAACCTTCTCCCGATACAAACCACAACCGAAATCAGTGCCGCCATTGAAACGATCGTCCACCTGCTTGACATTTACATCAGAAAACGGATATAACAACAGCGCCTTCACCAAAGAAGACATATAGGCATTCCAAAAGGCATTCCTCATATCCATCTTCTCCAATCCGTCCTGACCTCCGAAACCGGCATCTTCATACCAACAGCCTTCCTGTGAAGAACAAATTGCAACTCCGTTCATATATGAAATTATTTGAGGAAATGACTGTGTTCCCTTAAGCTGAAACCATGACTGGTCTGATTGCTCCCTACAACTATCCGATTCCAACAATAAATTGAATTTCACCTCTTCTTCCTCAACCCTTTCTTTCGTAAACAAAAGCATCAACTCACTAATGGAATGATAAGAAAAATCGCAACTATCATTCGATGGAGTAAAAGATACCTCCAGAAATTTCTCTCCAAATATAGAAGTATATTCATGCTCAATCCGGTAGGAAACATGTTGAACGGGATGTTCGATCACTCCCAGTACAAGCATTTTGTTTCTTTGGTCTTCGTATGTATTACTGGCAGTCTCCATGGTGGAAAAAACGTCCGAGAGAAGTCTCAATTGTACCCCTTGCTGCAATGAATACAGATAAGCCGCTCTTTGCAAAGCAAGCATCCTTGCAGCTTCGGATTTCATACAAGGATCAGATATACCAACTACCCGGCCTTTCCGTTGAGAAGCAAACACCCATTCGGGCAAAGTCTCCCGCTGTCCCGGTCTCCAGTCATAAGATTGGTTATAAACTGTATCAACAGGCATTGCCTGTGAAAACACATCAATACCGGGAGACAAAAGCAACTGGATAATAAAAATAACTACCCAATTATATCTTATATCCGACAAATTAAGCTTCATCATTCAATCTTCAAATAGTTGGGTAGTTATTAAAGAGATCATTACTATCCGCAATGTTTTAAACAAGCTGCTTATTGGGCGTTTTTACTCATTTCTTCTTCAAATACCTTTTTGAACTTTTCATATTCAAAGTCAATGCGCAATTTGTCATCATTCTTAATACGATTTGCCATAGCATTCATGATTTCCTCTCCTGCCAGTTCAAGAGAAACATATACTTTGTATTTACCATCAGGAGTCTTCATGGTTTTTGCACAAATTACACGCGTACCGCTCAATTCCTGTTCCACTACCGTACGGGTCAATGATTGATAACGACTTTTGCTTTCATCATTTTCACCTTGCTGATAAGAGGAAACATAACTATCGGTTACCGATTTCACTTTTGCATTGATAGCAGTAGCAATTTCAGCCCGGGCCTCCGTCATCGCTTTTTTCTTTGCAATAGACATATCCGTAGAAAGTCCCATCGAACTAGCTCTAAAATACTCTTTGTTCGTTTGAAATTCCGGTCCCGAACAAGGAACATTAATTTCTACGTCCTGTTGCACTGCCGGTTGCTGCACTGTTTGTGTTACAGGTTTTGAACTACCGCAACTTGTCATAACAGCAATGATTAGCAATGCTGTTCCCAATAAATTAATTCTTTTACATTTCAAGTCTTTTTTGAATGTTAATATATGATTCATTTCAAGCCTCTTCAACTTCACTATATTATTTTTGAAATCCTTCAATTGCAGCAGTGCCACAGATTGCAACTTACTTACCTCAATAACCATCTCCGTAGGCTAGATCAGGCACAATGAGCGCAGTGACTCTGCGGTCATTGAACTTAGACCCCAGTTTGAGACTGACAATCGGAGATTCTTCACCTTTTTTCCGTTTTATAAACCGTCAGATTTCCACTATATAAGTCCACTTCGCAATCGTCAGCATTTGTATTCACATCTTAAGATGTATCCTCGATTTGTCTCCCAAAGTTGCAAGTTTGTCAAATTCAACAAAGACACCATCCAACCATTCAACCCGAATTGCCTTTGATTCTCTGGTTTGGCGGACTTAACCGGAGCCAAAGGAGCAGGAATAACTTCCGGCACCACAACAGGGACAGATATAACCGGATCAGCTCCTTTTTCCGGTACGGAAGGACCGACTACCAGAACAGGAACATCCGGCAACATCTTCTGTCTTTCCGAAATCTTTCCGGTTCTGTCGAATGTTATTTTCTTCAATTCACGTGCAAACTCCCGGTTCAGCCGTTTTATCAATTCACGCGCCGCCATATTCTTGCCTTGAGAAGCGGACTTATTTTCAGGTACTAATGTCCGTTCATCATTAATAGAATAATTCAACATGGTTTGCCCCGTCCGGTTATTTTCTATTTTAATCCCCAACGTAGAAAAGAATTCGATGAAGTTGTACAGTTCACCCGGAACGGTATTGCCTTTACGACACTTATTGTCCAATGTAACGATAATGTCGGCTTCAGAAGGAGATGCAACTACGTTAAAAAAATGATTGTTCAGCAAACTCTTCACAGTTCGTTCCACCGCCTCTATATCGCTCTGCGCACTTCTAACATAAGCAGAAGTCTGTGTCTGCGCGGTGTTGACAGTCAACGTTGCTCCGGGAAGAGAAGAAAGCATTTGTTTGAATAAAGCTGCATAACTTCCCTTCCGGAACAAACTGAACACATCATCAATTAATGAAATTCCAATTTCTTGCTGTGCCTGTTTAGAAGTAATATTGCGCACATAAAGAGCGGCAACTCCCAATTTGTCGGTGGGAGACATGGAAGACAAATCTCCCGACCCGGAAACAAACTCGGCTTTCAACCGGATATTCCTTAACGGATTTCCATTACGGTAAACACCTATAGCAATAGGCTCCCTTATACCTTGAAACGGCGTGACTGAAACGGTTGCCGGATTCAGAACAATCGTTATTCCATCAAATACTCCAGCCAAAGCCGCATATAGTTCAGTCGCCAAATTAATTGTCTTTCCTTCGTAAGAACAGAACAAACTCCTGATTAAGCACCGGGCGTATAGCCTCCATTCCATTTGAGAATAATTCAATGGCAGTCATTAAATCTCCCTGTTGTAAAGTAATGTGTCCCTTATACCAAAAATCGAAGCCGTTACGGATTGCCTTCTGACGACGTGCTTCCACCAAGGCCGCATAATCATCCTTATTCAGTTCATAATAAACCCAATACTCATTGTCACTTCGCCAGGAATCCACCAGACGAAAGTTCTCTATTTCCGCCCGGGCTTCTGTACGAATACTTTCTGCGAAGATTTGTTTCACATTACCATCGTCCTCCAACGTATTCAACAAAGAATTGGCGGCAATCACCACTTGAATTTCAGATACAAGGTCAGACAAAGCGTTTTGCTTTGCCTTTTGCTGATAATCTCCTTCCGATATTTCAGCCATTCCTATTCCGATGTAACTTAAACCACTAACAGGATGCTGTTTCACCCAGTCAGGACGGTTCGTTTGTTGACCGGAAAGCGGAAAGCAAAACCATGAATCACAAGAATAAATAAAAGCCAATGTTTCATACGTCCTTGATTTATTGAATAGTCAAATAGATGGTACTTCCATCCACTCTGTGTTCACTATCTATTCCGGAATCATTCAGATAATTAACCAGATTATCCGCAAACGTGATGCAATCCATCGGCAAGCCGTCGCTGTCCTTTGCAGGAATCTGTATCGAATCAAATATCAGACTATCGTCCACAGCACCTTGAATATGGTAGCGTCCTCCCTGGGCATTCTTCCTCACCCAGTTGCGTATATGCGCCGAAAGAGTAGTGCTCCCGTTTATCCGGCTGTTCATCGTATTGACAGCGTTATCAGCAAGACTGACCCGAAGAACTATCGTATTTCCCTGTTGGACTCTCCGGGCAAACTCCTTTGAAATATCTTTCAGAAAACCATCCAAAACATCCTGTGCCGCATACGCACATAGTTTGTCCACATCTGTTGTCCTAAAGCGGTTCGTCCAGCTTTTCCGGCTGGCTAAATCAATTCCTGTAGCGGTCTCACGAGCAGTCATAATCAACGATACCCTACTACCTGAGGTTGCCGATATATCTTTCTGCAAATCAACAATCACATATACATCTGCCCCCGAATTCATCAACAACTGTTTATCATTGGAATCAGCATTCTTACTCTCCCATTCAGAAGCACGCAGAGTACCTGCCTGTTTTCCTTCGGCAGCTACCGTCTTCACACCAAGTTTGACGAATCCTTCTTTTACCGTACTTACCGCTACGCGAAGATCAAAATCATTTTTCAGGATACCGGCATACGAACTCCGGTCATTACTTTTATAAGGAACCACCATAATGGTTGGAAGAGCAACCTGTTGCCGGGTTTCTTCCATCGACATCTCCTCCATGGGCTTTGTCATCAATTTGTTCCGTATCAAATCCTTTTTAAGTGCACCCAGTAAAATTTGGGCCGTAACCGTACCCTTATAAAGTCTGGAAGATTGTCGCACCGGTTCTTCGACCGTCTCATAATTTTTCACAAAAAGCATATAGCGTGAATTGAAAAACTGGTTCATATAGTAAGAGTCTTCTTTCCCAACCAGCGGCCGACCGTTTTCTACTCCGTCAATACCATTCAAGAAGAGAGCGTTGAAAATCGACTTCAATGCCATAGAATATACATCTTTCTTCTTTTCTGCTATTCCGGAGGCTGCGATAACAGCCAAATTATTATCTGCTTTCACGCAAGACAGATCATTGGAGTATAGCTCCTGTGCTGTGAGATGAATAGTATATGTCGCCAGCAGGCTCAAAAGTAGTATTCGTAGTTTCATTTTCTTTTTGCTAGGAGAAAAGTTGATAATTGAAATTGATTATAGTGACAAAAAGGTATCTTTCCTCGAAATGATAATCAACTTCCTTTCTTCCTTGGTAGCTCTCATGATTTCTTCCCCACCTTTGCTGACACTGCACAAAGAACGTGCCCCGCTCAACACTTCTTTCACGTTTAAGCGACCGATTTCTTTCAATGACAGTTCACCGGCAATGTCCATCTCTATGTAAACAGTAAACTTCTGTCCTTTCTGTATACCTCTTTTTGTTCCAAGATCAACGTATACAGTTTGTGCTTTATCTTTCTTTGTGCTTTCCACTTGCACAATCGTACCTTGTATCTTAAAATTCTCGTTAACAAAGTCATCCATACTTATTTTGGCATAATCCAACGTTTTAATGATTGCCTCTTCAGGAGTATCTCCTATACTTCCCGTCAACCCTTCATGAGAGAAAGCCTGGGTACCTTTGAGCGTACCATTAGAAGGATCCACAATCTTTAATGTGTAAGAAACACTTCCTTTATAATAGGGCTTTCCTTTACTGTCCGTTTTTTTTAATGCCCTGCATACTTGTAATGTTCCCCTGAATCAGATATTTAGCTCCCAACGTCGTCATAGCCTCGCTTCTGGCAACAACATCTCCCATAGCGGAAGCTTCCTGACGCCGCCTGGCTTCGGTTTTCAATGCTTCATTAGAATCAACGTCAATCAACACGACACGATTCATTTCTTGAATACCTTCAATAATTTTATTACGCAAAGCTTCTGCTAAAATGTTGTTTATACTGCCAGGACGGGAAAAATAATCAATGTAAACGCTTTCTTTTCCATCTTCATTAGTTTGTGCATAACCTAACATCGAAATTAAGCAGATTGAGAACAATAGTAAAATCTTCTTCATGTTTGTTTTTCTTTTATTATTAATGAAATGTTTGTTTTTTAAGTGTTAAGAGTCACTGCGTGTTTCTCCGGTTGCAAAGTTAAGCACACATCAAGATCAATTGTATACACAATATTTACTACAACTATCCATTAAACGCATAGTATTATCCAAATATCAACGAGAAAGGAAAATATAAAAGGAATATTGCAGTATGTACGATAATATGAAGTATTTTTCTCTCATTCAAAATCTTTCCATCATTGTATTTTCTTCAGTTCCTTTGAATAAGTATAAAATAGCATTTGTTATATCCGCTAAAATTGTTACATTTGTCGAATAAAAATTGCTTCCCAACAACAATATACATGGAAACGGATTTAAAAAAGATAGTAGGACATCGGCTGCAAATGCTTCGTATGGAAAAGAATCTTACTCAAGAACAAATGGGAGAAAAGTTGAACCTGTCAACAAGTGCCTATTGTAAGATTGAGTATGGTGAAACCGACCTCACATTAACAAGGCTGAACAAAATAGCAGAAGTGCTAAATATGTCTGCATTGGAGCTATTTAATAAAATAGATGGAAATGTGTATGTCAATAATACAGGTACAATCGGGACAAATATCGGAGTCGCGAAAGATTGTAGCACTGTCCGCATCGAAGCTGCAGAGGATCTCCGTGAACTAATCAAGGCAAACAGCCGGTTTATCGAGATATTGTGCAAACGCATAGAACTTTTAGAGAATAAAGTACTGGTATAGTAACATACTCATAGAATTATTACATTAAGGTAACAATAATGAGAATGCACAGATCACCGATTAGTTATCGATTTTCTGTGCATCACTACTATTTTAAAAACACTTTTAAGACACCCTACTAAAATTCTTTATTAGGTGTAGCTTATACCCCTAACTCTTATAAAAAGGCTTACGCAAAGATATCACTGCGTAGAATATAACCGATTACATCTCCTTTACGTACATTGGTACCTTGTTGCGCACATATTTCCACCACACGTCCGGTAAATCCGGTCAGAATCTTTTCATATTCTCCCCATGGGGTAGAAAGATAACAAAAGACTTCATCATGCTGATATTTACGTCCGATGAATGGAGCAATGGATGGTCCCTCTACGGAAACTTCCCAAAGTACCTGCCCGTTATCAGGAGCAATGACCGGGTCTGCTTTGGCACGTTTC
>ENA-OQAB01001203-OQAB01001203.1-human-gut-metagenome-genome-assembly--contig:-NODE-1203-length-12523-cov-3.228622_pt1 | contig 12523 bp, 22 predicted proteins | sample MGYA00242490_ERZ504517 | MGnify/ENA primary metagenome ERZ504517 (study PRJEB26092, sample SAMD00036298) | human gut metagenome | host: Homo sapiens | study: EMG produced TPA metagenomics assembly of...
CGGAGTAGATGGATTACTTCACATTTCTGAAATGTCATGGGGAAGAGTAGAGAACCCGAAAAAAGTATTCCAGGATTGGAGATACTGTAAAAGTTCTTGTGAAAGATATTAACGATACAAAAGTTGCATTGAGCTTAAAATTCCCAGAGACAAATCCATGGGCAAATGCTGCCACAGATTTTGCAGTAGGAAAAGAAGTGACAGGAAAAGTTGCAAGAATGAACAGATTTCGGTGCATTTGTAGAATTGGCTCCAGGTGTAGATGCATTATTACATGTATCTCAGATTTCGAGAGCACATGTTGAAAAACCTTCAGATGCATTGTCAGTAGGTCAGGAAATTACAGCAAAAGTAGTTGATTTGAACGAAGCAGAGAAAAAGATCAGCTTGAGCATGAAAGCACTTGAGCCTGAGACAGTTGAAGCAGAAGAAGAGACAGCAGAATAAGGATATCAGTAAATGAATAATGTATAAATAGAGACTACTTGTAGTCTCTATTTATTTGCATGTGTTTATGTGAAAAAAATGTCAAAAAATGAAAGGAAGGAATGTGCGAATGGGATTACTAACATTCAAAGGCGGTATCCATCCGAATGATGGGAAAAGTCTTGCAAAAGACAAGGCGATTGTTACAGTGATGCCGAAGGGAGATTTGATTTATCCGCTTTCCCAGCATATTGGTGCACCGGCAAGTCCGATTGTGTCAGTAGGAGACCATGTGCTGAAGGGACAAAAAAATTGCGGAAGCAGGGGGGCTTTGTTTCTGCTCCGATACATGCTTCGGTATCGGGAACAGTGAAAGCAATTGAGCCACATTTTAATCCAACAGGTTCAAAAGTGAACTGTATTGTTGTAGAAAATGACGGAGAGTATCAAGAAGTAGAATATACTCCGTCGAAACCACTTGATGAGCTTACAAAAGAAGAAATTTTAAATTTGATCGGCGAAGCCGGAATTGTTGGTATGGGTGGTGCAGGTTTCCCGACAAAAGTAAAAACTTTCTCCAAAAGAACCTGAAAAAATTGAATATGTGATAGCAAACTGTGCCGAGTGTGAGCCGTATATCACTGCAGATTATCGAAGAATGCTTGAGAATCCGGAAGAACTTGTCAGTGGAATGAAGGTAGTATTAAAGCTGTTTGACAATGCAAAAGGAATCTTTGGAGTGGAAGATAATAAACCAGATTGTATTGCAAAATTAAAGGAACTTACAAAAGATGAGCCTCGTATGGAAGTCCTTGCGCTGAAAACAAAGTATCCACAAGGTGCAGAACGTCAGCTTATTTTTGCAACAACAGGAAGAGCCATTAATTCCAGTATGCTTCCGGCAGACGCAGGATGTGTAGTAGACAATGTTGAGACATTGATTGGAATTCACTATGCAGTGATAGATGAAAGACCGGTTATGGAACGTATCGTAACGGTCAGCGGAGATGGCGTTAAAGCTCCTGGCAACTTTAAAGTGCTGTTTGGAACAAATCAAAGAGAACTTGTAGAGGCTGCGGGAGGATTTTTGGGTGAGCCGGAAAAAGTGATTTCGGGGGGACCAATGATGGGATTTGCCATGTTTACGCTGGATACTCCGATCACCAAGACTTCATCCTCTATTCTTTGTCTGACAAAAGATGAAGTTGCTGCAAATGAGCCGAGCGCATGTATTAATTGCGGACGTTGTGTAGAAGTCTGCCCGAGCCGTATTATACCGTCAAGACTGGCTGATTTTGCAGAACATCATAATGAAGAGGCATTTACGAAATGGGAAGGACTTGAATGTGTAGAATGTGGTTCATGTAGTTATGTCTGTCCGGCAAAGCGTCAGTTGAAGCAGGCAATTGGTTCCATGAGAAAAATTGCACTCGCAAACAGAAGAAAAAAATAAGAAAAATAAAGGAAGAGGTGAACTAAGGTGAGTGAACAGTTTAATATATCGTCTTCACCACATATACGTTCCAAGGTTACTACGAGCAATATTATGATGTTGGTAACAATTGCCTTGTTGCCGACAACTATATTCGGTGTATATAACTTTGGATTATCAGCGCTAGGTGTAGTGTTAATAACAACAGGAACAGCGGTGCTGACAGAATATCTTTATCAAAAATTAATGCATAAAAAGGTGACTATCCAGGATTTTAGTGCGGTAGTGACAGGACTTCTGCTGGCACTGAACTTGCCGCCGACAGCACCTTGGTGGATGTGCGTACTCGGAAGCGTGTTTGCTATTTTAGTTGTAAAGCAACTGTTTGGCGGATTGGGACAGAATTTTATGAACCCGGCGCTTGGCGCGAGATGCTTCCTGCTGATTTCGTTTACAGGAAGAATGACAACATTTGTATATGACGGTGTATCCGGTGCGACTCCGCTTGCACAGTTAAAAGCAGGCGAAAGTGTAAACACATTTGATATGCTGATTGGAAATACTGCAGGTACGATTGGTGAGACATCTGTAATTGCGATTATGATCGGGGCTATTTTCCTTCTTTTAATGGGGGTGATTGACCTTAGAATTCCAGGTACATATATTGTGACATTTGTTATTTTTATTATCTTGTTTGGCGGACATGGACTAGACCCACAGTATATCACGGCACATCTTTGCGGTGGAGGTCTGATGCTTGGAGCCTGGTTCATGGCAACGGATTATGTGACGTCGCCGATTACAAAAAAGGGACAGATTGTATATGGTGTCTGTCTTGGATTGCTAACTGGTTTGTTCCGTTTATTTGGCGGTTCGGCAGAAGGTGTGTCTTATGCGATCATCTTTAGTAACCTTTTAGTACCATTGATCGAGAAGGTTACTCTTCCAAAACCGTTTGGTAAAGGAGGAGAAAATAATGAATAAAATTATTAAAACACATTGATTCTTACTGCGATAACGTTGATTTCCGGTTTGTTGCTGGGAATGGTCTATGAGATTACAAAAGATCCAATCGCGGCATCTCAGGAGAAAGCAAGACAAGAAGCGTACAAAGCAGTTTTAAAAGAAGCGGATAGCTTTGCAGACTACGCTGATTTTGATGAGAAAGAAGCGGCAAAAGCAGTGAAAGATATTTCAGGATGTACGGTAAATGGAGTTGCAGAAGCAAAAGATAAGTCGGGTGAGACAATCGGCTATGTCGTGACGACGACATCCAGTGAAGGATATGGTGGAGATATTCAGATTTCGGTCGGAATCGGAAATGACGGAGTTGTGGAAGGCGTGGAAATTTTAAGTATCAGCGAGACAGCGGGACTTGGAATGAAAGCGACTGAGGCGAAATTCCGTGATCAGTATGTCGGAAAAACTGTGGAAGCTTTCACAGTTACAAAAACAGGTGCAAGCTCAGACGAAGAAATCGATGCGCTCAGCGGAGCTACAATCACTTCAAATGCGGTGACAAACGCAGTAAATGCAGGACTTGCATATTTTAATCATGTAATAGGAGGTAGTGCAAATGAATAAATGTGTGGAAAGACTTTACAATGGTCTGGTAAAAGAAAATCCTACCTTCGTTTTGATGTTGGGAATGTGTCCTACATTGGCTGTTACAACATCTGCAATCAATGGTGTGGGAATGGGTCTGACGACAACGGTCGTTTTGGTGATGTCAAATATGCTCATTTCTATGCTTCGTAAAATTATTCCGGATTCGGTTAGAATGCCGGCATTTATCGTTGTCGTTGCATCTTTTGTTACAATTGTACAGTTTCTTTTGGAAGGGTTCATTCCGAGTCTTTATGACTCACTTGGACTTTATATTCCATTGATTGTCGTAAACTGTATCATCTTAGGACGTGCAGAAAGCTATGCCTCTAAGAATCCGGTTCTTCCATCTATCTTTGATGGAATCGGTATGGGACTTGGATTTACGATTGGACTGACGAGTATCGGAATTGTCCGTGAAGTAATCGGGGCAGGACAGATTTTTGGGAAACAGATTATGCCGTCTTCCTATGAACCTGTGACTATTTTTATTTTGGCTTCCTGGGGCATTTTTTGTTCTGGCAGGGCTTGTTGCAATTCAAAAATAAAGTGAAGAGAAATGCAGCAAACAAAGGAAAAGAAACAGTGAAAACCGGATGTGGTGAAGGCTGTGCTTCATGTGGAAACAGTTCATGTGGAGGCAGAATATTTCCAACAGGAAATGAAGAATAGGAGGAGTACAGGAAATGAAAGAATTACTTATTATAGCAATTGGTTCCGCATTTGTGAATAATGTTGTACTTAGCCAATTCTTAGGAATCTGCCCATTCCTTGGTGTATCGAAGAAAGTAGAGACAGCAAGTGGTATGGGGGGCGCGGTTATTTTCGTTATTACGATCGCATCATTTTTTACAAGCTTGATTTATAAATTTATTTTAGTGCCAACACATTTTGAATATTTACAGACCATTGTATTTATTCTTGTAATTGCAGCTTTGGTACAGTTTGTGGAGATGTTCTTGAAAAAATCAATGCCTTCTCTTTACAAAGCGCTTGGTGTATATCTTCCGCTGATCACGACAAACTGTGCAGTGCTTGGTGTTGCCCTGACCAACGTTCAAAAATCTTACAGTATTTTGGAAGGTGTTGTGAATGGATTTGCAATTGCTGTTGGGTTTACGGTATCTATTGTAATTATGGCAGGTATTCGTGAAAAAACGGAAAACAATGATGTTTCCCCATCATTTCAGGGGACGCCGATTGTTCTTGTTATAGCAGGACTGATGGCGATTGCGTTTTTCGGATTTTCAGGACTGATTTAAGGAGGACGAAAAGATGAGTGTAACAGGGATTATAATAGCTGCAGTCATTGTGGGCGGTACTGGCTTGTTCATCGGCGCCTTCTTAGGAATTGCAGGCAAAAAAATTTGCAGTTGAGGTAGATGAAAGAGAAGAGGCAATCACAGGCGTACTTCCTGGAAACAACTGTGGTGGATGTGGATATGCAGGCTGTTCAGGACTTGCCGCTGCAATCGTTGCAGGGGAAGCAGAAATTGGAGGATGTCCGGTCGGCGGTGCTCCGGTTGCGGCAAAGATTGGTGAAATTATGGGACAGGAAGCAGGAGAACAGGTACGTATGACTGCATTTGTAAAATGTGCAGGTACTTGTGATAAGGCAAATCAGGATTATGAATATTATGGAATTGAAGATTGTAAAATGATGGATTTCATACAAAATGGAGGTCCGAAGTCTTGTAATTATGGCTGCCTTGGGTTTGGAAGCTGTGTAAAGGCATGTCCATTTGATGCGATTCACATTGTTGACGGCGTTGCGGTCGTAGATAAAGACGCTTGTAAGGCATGTGGAAAATGTGTTGCAGCCTGTCCGAAACATTTGGTTGAGTTAGTACCATATGAACAGAAGCATTTAGTGCAGTGCAGCTCGAAGGACAAAGGAAAAGATGTACTGTCTGTCTGTAAAGTTGGTTGTATCGGATGTAAAATGTGTCAGAAAGTTTGTCCGTCTGATGCTATTGTTGTGGAAGATAATATCGCACATATTGACCCTGAAAAATGTACGAACTGCGGTCTGTGTGCAGAAAAATGTCCAAAGAAAATCATTATGTAAATATCAAGGTTCAGCTTACGGCTGAACCTTTTTGAGAGGAAGAGAAATGAAACGTTCTGTGAAAACAATTTTGAAAGAGGCAGCTGCTTTGCTTTGGCAGGATATTAAAAATATGAGAATTGCGATTTTGCTCATTGCAGTTTATTTGGGATTGAATCGCATAGTATTTCCGGTCAGTTGTATCTGGGTAGCAATTTACTGGTATTTCCCTTGCCCGGGTTGTGGACTTACGAGGGCAGGAATAGCAGCTTTTAAGAGGTGAGTTTAAGGAAGCGTTTCAGATTCACCCTTTTATCTATGTAATTGCAGCATTACTGGTTCTTTTTTGTGTTTGATCGTATATATCCTGAAGCGGAGTCAAAGGTGTTTGTAAAGTATGCGCTTGTAGTTGTCATTGCAATGCTTTGCTTTTATGTGTACCGTATGATATTTTTGTTTCCGGGAGAGCCGCCGATTGTCATATTACCGAAATAATTTGTTGAGTACTTTTTTTCGATAAAGTATTAAAATTAAATTGTTGAGCGCAGCGAAAATATGGTATGTATCAATGTATAAATCTGATAAGGAGGCACACTATGGAAAATAACTATGAAAATGCACCACAGGAAGAAACACAGTCAACACAGCCGGCTCCTCAGAACGAGGAAAGTACAAATTCAGAGTATTCAAACTCGAACGAAAACATGAATCAAAATTATCAGTATTCATATGGAAATAACGAATACCAGCCAAATGGATACGATAATCAGAATGGATCGAATCAGTATAATCAACCGGACAAAAGCGTAATGTCAATGGGAGATTGGCTGATTACATTGTTAGCTCTTTTAATTCCTTGTGCTGGAATTATTTTATATTTTGTATGGGCGTTTGGAAAAAACGAGAATGAAAACCGTAAAAACTATTGTAGAGCATACTTGATTTATTGGGCAATTACTACTGTGCTTGGTATCATTGTATTCATTTTCTTTGGAGCAATGATATTCAATATGATCAGTGGAAGCGGATATTACGGATATTATTAAAATGTGGACAGGACTATTTTCGGTAGTCCTGTTTTTTCGCAAAAGAAAGTATGAAATCGAACGTGTGGTTGCATAAAAGAATGTGATATGCTAAAATAGACGGAAAGAAAGGAACAAAAACAATGAAGATAAAGAAAAGTGATATTGTATTGATTCTGGTTGTTGTAGTGTGTGGCGGCTTCCTGCTTGCTTTTATATATGAGATTCGGCAGAGAGAGCGTTGGAAAAGTGGTAGTGACTGTTGATGGAAAAGTGAAAGGGACTTACAGTCTGTCGGATAACACGGAAGTGCAAATTAACGATACGAATACATTTGTCATTGAGAACCGAGAAGTAAAGATGAAGGAAGCTAATTGTCCGGATCAGATTTGCGTACATCATAAAGCAATTTCGAAAAAACAAAGAGACGATTGTTTGTCTGCCAAATAAGGTGGTGATTGAGATTACTACAGGAACAGGAGAAGAGGCAGAGATGGATTCGGTTGCAAAATTAGGAGGCACGTTTTTGAAATCAAAGGCAGCATATTTTCGGAGTATTTATCGCACTTGCATTGATTTTCAGCTATGTGGAGACACTGATACCGATTCAAGTCGGAATACCTGGGGTGAAGCTTGGTCTGGCGAATCTTGTGGTTGTAGTCGTTTTATATAAGATGGGAATCAAAGAGGCTTATACTTTGGCAGTTGTGCGGGTGATTTTATCAGGTTTTTTATTTGGTAATTTATTTAGCATTGTGTATAGTTTGGCCGGCGGACTTCTCAGTCTGACGGTGATGGTCGCTTTAAAAAGGACAAAAGCGTTCAGTTTGCTTGGAATCAGTGCGATGGGAGGCGTTTTTCACAATGTTGGCCAGTTAATCATGGCTGCTCTTGTATTGGAGAGTTTGAGCATTGGATATTATCTTCCGGTTTTACTTATATCGGGGCTTGTGACAGGAATTTTGATTGGTATCATCTCTGGTGAGATGTTAAAAAGATTGAACAGAATAGAAATGTAATGGAGGAAATATGATTTCGTATATAAGAGGAGAACTTTCTGCAATTGAAGAAGATAAGATTATTGTAGATGTGAATGGAATAGGATATGGAATTTTTATGCCGGGGCAATCTATGGGAATGCTCCCGCCGATTGGCGAGGAAGTGAAGATTCACACCTATTTGAATGTACGTGAAGATGCGATGCAATTATTTGGATTTTTGACGAGAGACGATTTAAAGATTTTTAAACTGGTGATCGGTGTAAGTGGTATCGGTCCGAAAGGCGGATTGAGCATTCTGTCTCAGCTGAGTCCGGATGATTTGAGATTTGCCGTGCTGGCGAATGACGCGAAAGCGATCTCGGCGGCGCCGGGAATCGGAAAGAAAACGGCGGAAAAACTTATTATTGAATTGAAAGATAAACTGAGTGTGGAAGACATCTTGGAAAAAAATTCGGAGACAGTTGAATATGCAGGTGTGGCAGATACTGCGAATGAAGTACAGGCAGAGGCAGTTCAAGCACTGACTGCCCTTGGATATGGAAGTACAGAATCTATGAAAGCTGTGAAAAAAGTGACAGTCACAGAGGAGACTACTGTGGAAGATGTACTGAAACAAGCGCTGAAGTACATGATGTTTTAACAAAGGCGGAGAATGAAAATGGGAAAGAGAATTATTACAACAGAAAATCTGGAAGAAGATGTAAAGATAGAAAATCATCTTCGCCCACAGCTGTTATCTGATTATATTGGTCAGGAGAAGGCCAAGCAAACATTAAAAATTTATATTGAGGCGGCAAAATCCAGAAAAGAATCTTTGGATCAGTTCTTTTTTATGGACCTCCGGGGCTTGGAAAGACTACATTGGCGGGAATTATTGCAAATGAGATGAATGTGAATTTAAAAGTCACCTCGGGACCGGCGATTGAAAAGCCGGGGGAGATTGCAGCTATTTTAAACAATCTTCAGGAAGGAGACGTCCTTTTTGTAGATGAGATACATCGTTTAAACAGACAGGTGGAGGAAGTACTCTATCCTGCGATGGAAGACTATGCGATTGATATTATGATCGGTAAGGGAGCAAGTGCACGTTCCATCCGTTTGGATCTTCCGAAGTTTACCTTGGTGGGAGCGACAACAAGAGCCGGTATGCTCACAGCGCCGCTGCGAGATCGGTTTGGTGTGGTCAATCGTCTGGAATTTTATACAGAAAAGGAACTGCAGACGATTATTATGCGTTCAGCAGATGTTTTAGGCGTTGAGATCGAACCGAATGGTGCGCTGGAGATGGCGAAAAGATCTAGAGGAACACCACGTCTTGCCAATCGACTTTTAAAGCGAGTGCGGGATTTCGCACAGGTGAAGTATGATGGCGTCATTACGGAAGAGGTGGCGATGTATGCACTGGATTTACTGGAGGTGGACAGATATGGGCTTGACCACATTGACCGGAATATTCTTCTTACAATTATAGAAAAATTTCAGGGAGGCCCGGTGGGGCTTGACACACTGGCGGCATCTATTGGAGAAGATTCAGGGACAATAGAGGATGTTTATGAGCCCTATTTACTGAAGAATGGATTTATCCAGCGGACACCGAAAGGAAGAGTTGTCACAGAATTCGCATACCATCATCTTGGAATTCATTATGAAAAAGAATAAAGAGTTGTTTTTTTTTCATAGATGGTTTATAATAGAAAGATAATTAGGAAAGTTTCAAGGAGGTTTCCATGACATCTTCAAAAAATTACACAGAAGTTATCATAGACGGAAAAGTTTTTACATTGAGTGGATTTGAGAGCGAAGAATATCTGCAGCAAGTATCTACATACTTAAATCATAAGATTTCAGAGTGTGCGAGCAGTGAAGGATATGGAAGACAGAGTGCAGAGACAAGGAATATTTTGTTGGCGCTGAATATCGCAGATGATTATTTTAAAGAAAAGAAGCAGAGCATTGCGCTTGAAAGTGATGTGGAAGAAAAAGATAAGGAAATGTATGATTTAAAGCATGAGCTGATTTCTACACAGATCAAGTTCGAGAATCTGGAGCGTGATCTTGAAAAAGAAAAGAATGAAAATCAACAGCTGCAGATGAAAATTGTGAAGTTGGAAGCAGAGATGAAGAATCATAAAAAATAGGCTGTCATGGGACAGCCTTTTTTAAGGGATAAGGAAATATATGAAAAGAAAAATTGAAATTTTATCGCCGGCAGGATCTTATGAAAGCATGAAAGCGGCAATTGCGGCAGGAGCAGATGCAGTCTATATTGGCGGCAGTCGATTTGGTGCAAGAGCATATGCTGACAACCTGACCGAAGAACAACTATTAGAAGCAATTGATTATGTGCATCTGCACGGAAGAAAGATTTATCTGACAGTAAATACTCTTTTGAAAGAGAAAGAATTAAGGGAGTCATTTTATGAATATTTGCGCCCATACTATGAGAGAGGGCTGGATGCGGTCATTGTACAGGATATCGGTGTTCTGCAATTTGTAAAGGAACATTTTCCGGATTTGCCGATTCATGCAAGTACACAGATGACGATCACGAATGCGCTCGGCGCCCGTTTTTTGGAAGAGCAGGGAGTAGAGCGAGTTGTGACAGCCAGAGAACTTCAGCTGGAAGAAATTAAAAATATCAGAGAAAAGACTGACGTCGAGATTGAAAGTTTTGTACACGGAGCGCTTTGCTATTGCTATTCGGGTCAATGCTTATATAGCAGTATGCTTGGAGGGCGAAGTGGAAATCGCGGTCAGTGTGCACAGCCTTGCAGACTGCCGTATAAAGTAAATGGCAGCAAGGAAAGCTCATATGTGCTGAGTCTGAAGGATATTTGTACTTTGGAGTATATACCGGAGCTTGTGGAAGCTGGGAATTGATTCGTTTAAAATCGAGGACGCATGCAAAAAGCCCGAATACGTTGCGCTTGTCACTGCAATGTATCGAAAGTATACAGATCAATATTTGGAACATGGGGAGAAAACGTTTTGTATAGATCCCAAAGACAGACAGATGCTCATGGATTTATACAACCGTGGAGGCTTTCATGGTGGCTATTATCATACAAGAAATGGACGCAAGATGCTGTCCTTGGACAGACCAAACCATGCGGGAGTGCCGGCACTGCAGGTAGTTTCACAGAGTGGGAAGACTGTGACGGCAAAAGCAATTACGGACATTCATGCAGGAGATGTTGTGGAGCTTCCGACACAGAATGAGAATTATACATTTTCTGATAGTACAAAGAAGGGGCAGACAATTACGTTTTATTCTCATAAACGCCAGAATATGAAAAAAGGGCAGATTTTGAATCGAACACGAAACGAAAGTCTGATAAACAAAATCCATGATACTATCATATCAAGAAAAGTAAAAGAAAAAATCAATGGAAAATTAATACTTTCTGTTGGAGAACCTGCTAAACTAGAAGTGGTCTATCAGGATTGTACAGTGGATTTGACTGGGGAGCCCGTACAGGAGGCTTTGAATCAGCCGATGCAAATAGAAAGAATTGAAAAGCAGATGCGAAAAACCGGGAACACGGAGTTTGAATTTGAACATTTGCAGATAAATCTTTTGGGGAATGTGTTCCTGCCGATGCAGAGTCTGAATGAACTTAGAAGGAAAGCATTAGATACATTGGAAGATCAGATTCTGCAAAAGACAAGAAGAAAAAGTTCTGATGCTCCAAAATATATGGAAAAATCAGTCGCTGCAGACACAAAATGCAATTGCTTTTATGTTTCTGTAGAAACGAGCGAACAGCTTTTGGAAGTTTTAAAAGAGTCTTCTGTGCAGAGGATTTATCTGGATTGTAATCTTGCGGAGCGCATATGGGAAAATCCGAATCTGAATGACATGATTCAAAGTGTGCATGAACGGGGAAAAACAATTTATCTTGGAATGCCACATATTTTCAGGACAGATGCAAACGTAAAGTATGAAGCTTGTTATGCCCATATTTTTGAAGCGGCTTGGGATGGTGTGCTGATACGAAATTATGAGAGTTATCAGTTTCTGAAGGCACATGGCTACCAAGGCAACATTGTCACAGACTATAATCTGTATCAATTCAATCGATATGCAAAGAAATTCTGGATGGAAGAAGAGGTGGAGGCAACAACAGCGCCACTGGAATTAAATTATAATGAATTAAGAGAAGTAGGGCTGGAAAGCAGTGAACTGGTCGTCTATGGACATGTGCCGATGATGGTGTCAGCACAATGTGTGACAAAGACGGTAGCAGGATGTCGAAAAGAAAAAGGAATACTTGTGATGAAGGACCGATACCAAAAAGAGTTTTTTGTGAAAAACAATTGTGATTATTGTTATAATATCATATATAATTCCTTGCCGGTCGTTCTGACAGATCAAAAACAAGAAATTGAGGACTTGATGCCAAAGGCTATGCGTCTCCAGTTTACAGTTGAAAAGAAAGAGAACGTAAGGAAAGTATTGGACTTATATCGAGCCGTCTTTTTGGAAAATCAGGCAGCAAGAGAACCAGATATGGAATTTACAAGAGGACATTTTAAGAGGGGAATAAAGTAGGTGAGAAATTGGCAAATATTATAGTAGAATGTGCGAAATACCTCATGATCATTTTGATTACGATGTATACATACGAATGCTTCACTGTCTTCGGATATGCGGACGGAGACAAAAAGCGGCGTATTTTGCGGAACCAGAATAAATTGATGTTTATGATACATTTTCTTGCGTTTGCAGGAATGTATTTGAAAATCGGAGAAATAAAGATTTTGATATTTTATGCGGTACAGGTAGTACTGCTTTTGGCAATCATACTGCTGTATACATGGATTTATCCAAAGGCTTCACGCCTTGTAGTCAATAATATGTGTATGCTTATGACAATCGGTTTTTATCATGATCACAAGATTGTCTTATAATAAGGCGGTGAAGCAATGTGTTATTGCAGCGGGCGGTGTGGCAATCAGTCTGGCAGTTCCGGTGATCATCCGGAAA
>ENA-OQAB01001205-OQAB01001205.1-human-gut-metagenome-genome-assembly--contig:-NODE-1205-length-12505-cov-2.591614_pt1 | contig 12505 bp, 12 predicted proteins | sample MGYA00242490_ERZ504517 | MGnify/ENA primary metagenome ERZ504517 (study PRJEB26092, sample SAMD00036298) | human gut metagenome | host: Homo sapiens | study: EMG produced TPA metagenomics assembly of...
GTTAGTTGTCGATTTGGATATTAATCCGGATAAGGATGGAAGCGAGGTTTTGGCTAACGAAGATTTTGATATTTATTTTACCGCTAAAACTGGTACGGAGGATGTGTCCGGCGTATTCAAAGATTTTCATAACATCGTTACTTTTCCGAAAGGTGAGAAGAGTATTCGTGTTGAGTTCCCTCTGAAAGAAACTGGATTGGAAGGAAGTAAAAACTTTAATTTTGTAGCTTTTTCCCGCGGATACGAGATTGGTAACCCTAGTTTTCCTATGAAAGTGTCCGATTACTATCGGGTAAATATGGCAATACAAGGCAATGCGGACAATATAGTAACGGAAGGTGATAAATTTGTGTTGGTAGCCAGTCTGGATAAACCGAGGGCAATACCTATTGTGGTAAGTATCAGCGCAAAAGCGGAGGATGAGAGCTCTTTTGAAAATTTGTCCAGTGAACTGACTATTCCTGCAGGAGCGCTGAACGCAAAAACTGACCCTATATCTTTAGTTATGGATGGAGCGAAGACAGGAGACAAGGAGTTGACATTGAATTTCACTTCAAACTCTGAAGCTAATCCGATGAAGTCTGATAAATTAGTAATTATGATGACTGACCTCGAATCTCTTGCCAATCCGGATATGTATGATCCGACCTTGGTGTATGAACATCCGGAATATCCATTTGTATCTAAAGGCAATAAAAGCAAATTCGATGCTTGGTGGGGGAGTGACAGAAGCTCGTCTGTAGAAATAACCGGAAAAACGGGTGCTAAACCTGGAACTGATTATGCTTCGTTAACTTCGCATCCCAACCAGAAATTAGCAGAGGAAGGATGGAAATTCTGGAGTGGCGTAGAGTTCCATTTTATACAAAGCTCTTTCGGGTGGAGTATGCCGACGAAGCCGAATACGTCGTTTGGTAACTATAGGCATTGGTCTTTTAATTATATTCCAACTAAATCAATACAAGATGTGTTTGCTGCTAATCGCGATAAATGTTCTAATGTAACAGAAGACGGTACTTATCAATTGTGGGTACAAGCTGGTTCCACACCGGGAGACGGACTTGGTGCGAGTAGAGATTACGGTTCGGCTGCTGTATATATTGGAAGAGGCGGTTCAGGTGCTTCTACCCGTTTTATACACATCAATCCGGGAATGCGTATAGAAATGAGAGTGCGTGTGACGGGAGATCGTACGGGTATTGTTCCGGTCATTGAGCTTAGAGATGCACCTGGGGGCGTATTTGATAAACAAATACAGAGAATCGATATTCTTAGAAATACGAAAGGAAACTTGGTGACACAAGGTGTTTTCTCGACAATGGAAGATGGTACTAAAACAAGCCCACTCCCCAAAATTGGTGATTATAATATTTATTGGGTAGAATTGACTACAGATGGAATAAAAGTAGGAATCAATGGAAGTACGAATGTAGATGTCCCTTCGACAAGTTCTTGGGGTTTTGCTCCTGCAGATGGCTTGGCTTTGGATTTCCTTTTTGCTCCGGCAGACAATCGTCCGGACGGATGGGATAGTGTATTGAAGGCTATTTCCGAACCTAAGACCGATCCGAATACACCTATGATGGAAATTGATTGGATTCGTTTTTATACGAATAGCACGTATTCGGACGAAGGTGTGACATACTGGGCAAATGCAGGTCAATTATTCTACTAATATAGTGTTCTGCTTTCAATAGATTAATTGATAAAATGTCGGAAGTCAGGTGTTTATGCATCTCTTTCGACATTTTCACTCTTAAAAGTTTTATTACCATGAAGAAAGAAATCTTAATTATTCTCGTGCTATTGACGTCTTTGATTAGTATGCATGCCGCCAACTTGACATCTCCCCCTATTTCAATAGTTCCCCGTCCGGCGCAGGTCGTGCCGGGAGAGGGCAACTTTACCTTCTCTTCTCAAACGCTGTTTTCGGTAGAGAACCATGAGCAGGCTGTCATCGTCCGCAACTTTATAAACTTATTGAAGAGAAGCTCGGGGATCACCTCACAGTTGGCAATAGGTGGCAGTGAGAAGAGCCATGTCTGCTTTACAACCGACTCTTCTTTAAAAAGCGAAGCCTATCAGTTGGCAGTTACTCCGGAACAGATTCAGGTAAAGGCATCGGATATAAAAGGCTTTTTTCTATGCATTACAGACCATCCGCCTATTGTTGCCGTCGGCTGTTGAAGGCAATCAACAGGCTAAGAATATCCGATGGAGTATCCCCGCAGTAACCATTCAGGATGAGCCACGCTTCGGCTATCGGGCATTGATGCTGGATGCCGCCCGTTTCTTCATCCCCAAGGAAAACGTGTTGCGTATCATCGACTGTATGGGCATGCTCAAAATCAATACGCTTCATTTCCATCTCACGGACGATAACGGCTGGCGATTGGAAATCAAGAAATATCCCCGCCTGACGGAAGTGGGAGCATGGAGAGTGAACCGCATGGACGTTCCCTTCTATTTCCGCCGTAACGCCGAACCGGGTGAACCCACTCCTATCGGTGGATTTTATACACAGGAAGATATTAAAGAAATGGTCTCCTATGCTGCCGACCGCCAGATAGAAATTATCCCCGAAATAGATATGCCGGCTCACAGCAACGCTGCACTGGCTGCCTATCCGCAACTGGCCTGCCCCGTAGTAGACAGTTACATCGGAGTAATTCCAGGTTTGGGCGGAAGTAATTCAGGAGTGATTTATTGTGCCGGAAACGATAGTGCTTTTACATTCTTGCAAGATGTTTTAGATGAAGTGATGGCAATCTTCCCTTCGCGATATATTCATCTGGGAGGAGATGAGGCGCAGAAAGGTACTGGAAAAAATGCCCGCTTTGCCAGCAGCGGATAAAGAAAGAGCACCTTGCCAACGAAGAAGACCTGCAAGGTTACTTTATGAAACGGATGAGCGACTATGTACGCAGCAAAGGACGCGAAGTGATAGGTTGGGATGAACTGACAAATAGCAGTTTCCTGCCGGAAGGTGTTATCATCCAAGGCTGGCGCGGACTCGGTACGGCTGCTTTGAAAGCCGCGGAAAAAAGGACATCAGTTCATTATGACCCCTGCCCGCATCTTGTATCTGATTCGTTATCAAGGCCCGCAATGGTTCGAACCCCAGACCTATTTCGGAAATAACACGCTGAAAGACATCTACGATTACGAACCTGTGCAAGCGGACTGGAAACCGGAATATGCTTCTTTGTTAAAGGGCGTACAGGCATCTATGTGGACGGAGTTCTGCAATAAGCCGGAAGATGTCGATTATTTAGTGTTCCCCCGTCTTGCCGCCCTGGCGGAAGTGGCATGGACACAGCCTGAACACAAGGACTGGACTGCGTTTTTGAAAGGACTGGATGCCTATAATGAACATCTGACAGCTAAAGGCATCGTTTACGCCCATTCAATGTACAATATCCAGCATACAGTAACTCCAAACAACGGAATGCTTGAGGTGAAACTGGAATGTATCCGCCCCGATATGGAGATACATTATACGACGGACGGCAGCGAACCTACGGCAACTTCACCGCTCTACGAAAAAAATAGTGCCTGTAAAAGAGGCGCTTACCCTAAAAGGTGCAAACTTTTGCGCACGGCAGACAGATGGGAAAGACATTGATACTTCCTGTCCGATGGAACCTGGCTACCGCCAAACCTGTACTGGGAACCAATCCGGCCGAAAAGCTCCTGACGAATGGAATACGCGGAAGCCTGAAATATTCGGATTTCGAGTGGTGCTCATGGGCGGACAATGACTCTGTCTCTTTTACGATTGACTTGCTGAAGCCGGAAGTGCTGAACACGTTGATATTGGGATGCATCACGAACAATGGAATGGCTATCCATAAGCCGGCATCCGTGAGGGTGGAAGTTTCGGATGATAACTCCAAGTTCCGCGAAGCCGTTGTGCAGAGCTTCACGTCTGAAGAGATTTTCCGTGAAGGGAATTTTATAGAAAACCTGTCATTGAAACTGGGAGGCACACAGGCCCGTTATGTACGTGTGACCGCCAAAGGTCCCGGGAGTTTGTCCTGCATCTCATGTGAGACCGGGACAGACATCGAGAATCTTTTTTTGATGAAGTGATGCTGGAGTAAGACAAGCCAGGCAGGTGTGGAGGGCGGCGCATAAGCGCGGATTAATTTTTTTAAGTCTAGTAAGGTGGCGATTGATTAAATAGGCTATATATAGCTTGCGTGTTGGAGCTATAGATCCAACACGCAGGTCATATATGCCGTACACATTGGATCTATATGTCCAACACGCACGGTATATAGCTCCTGTAAGTGGCTGATAATTAGTGCTATTCTACCAGATTTTTTGCTCTATCCAATGCTACGTTGATATTCGGGCAGATATTCTCTTTTCCCAGCAACTCGTAGAATCCGGCTTTCTCCAGTACATTATGCACGTTATCGTTGACTCCCGAAAGAATAATGGTAGTCTTTTCCTTCTGCGACATTTCGCAGAGAGCAGTCAGGTTATGAATACCTGTGGAGTCGATGAACGGAACCTTGCGCATACGGATGATACGTACTTTCGGGCGGTCTCCCAGTTGTGTCATTGTTTCTTCAAACTTGGTAGCGATGCCGAAGAAATAAGGGCCGTTAATTTCGTATACCTCTATACCTTTGGGAATCATCAGGTTTTCTTCGTGTACGGTAATATCCGATTCTTTGTTCGGGTCAATCTCATCGGTAATCACTGAGATTTCGGTAGTCTCCATGACACGTTTCATAAAGAGGACGCAAGCAATCACCAGTCCCACCTCGATAGCGACAGTCAGGTCGAAGATAACGGTCAGGAAGAACGTGATAAGCAGTACGGTAACGTCCGATTTCGGATTCTTCAGTAAAGCTCTGAATACACGCCATCCGCTCATGTTGTAAGATACGATGACCAGTACTCCGGCAAGGCATGCCATCGGGATATATTGTGCGAGTGGCATCAGGAAGAGCAGAATCAACAGTAATACTACTGCATGAATGATTCCGGCTATCGGTGTCTTACCTCCGTTGTTGATATTCGTCATGGTACGGGCGATAGCTCCGGTGGCAGGAATACCTCCGAACAGAGGAGCTATGATATTGGCAGCTCCCTGTGCAATCAGTTCTGTATTGGAATCGTGGCGGTCGCCTATCACACCGTCGGCTACAGTGGCAGACAGCAGCGATTCGATAGCTCCCAATACGGCAATGGTGATAGCTACCGGAAACAATTCCCTGATAGCTTCCCAATCCAACGCAGGCACAACGGCATCGGGCAACTCCGATTTAATGGTGAAACGGTCGCCGATTGTCTGGATGCAGTCGATCCCTCCAAAAGTTTTCATCAGGTAAACAGCTGCCGTCACTACGATGATGGCAATCAGCGAGCCGGGAATTTTCTTTGAGAACTTCGGAGTGATGGCGATAATAATAATGCTGACAATACTAACGATGGTATTCCACCAGTTGATCGTGTCGAAGTGACGGAAATAAATCAGCCACTTCCCGACGAAGTCTCCCGGCACTTTCTCGTCTCCGAAAGATAAACCGAAAATATCGGCAATCTGGGTCGTGAAAATAGTGACGGCGATACCGCTGGTAAATCCGACGATGATAGGATAAGGAATGAATTTGATAACAGCTCCCAGCTTGAACACTCCTAATAATACAAGGAGTACGCCCGCCATCAGCGTGGCTACAATCAGTCCGGCCTCGCCGTATTGTTGTATGATGCCATAGATAATGACGATAAATGCTCCCGTAGGACCGCCGATCTGGACTTTGCTGCCTCCCAACAGGGAAATGATGAATCCCGCAATGATAGCGGTGATAATACCTTTTTCGGGCGAAACTCCCGAAGCGATACCGAAAGCGATAGCCAGTGGAAGCGCCACGATACCTACGATGATGCCGGCCATCAGGTCCGCCATAAACGTTTCTTTCGAATAATTCTTTAGACAAGAAACCAGTTTGGGTTTAAATTCAATAGCTTCATTTTTATATGTTGTTATACGTGTACTCTGTTCTTTTTTGCAAAGTAGAGGTTGCAAAATTAGATAAAATAATCGAAATAAGTATGTTTTTGAACATACTATTTGTCTGTTGATAGATTTCATCAATGAGGTGATAGTTTTTATTCATTAAGAAAAGGTGGTTTATTGTGAACAAATCGTTTATATTTGCGTTATAAATAGTACGACAAGTTACGTTTGGTAATCAACCAATTTAAAATATATATAGAATTATGGCTAAGAGTATTAAAGGAACTCAAACAGAGAAAAATCTGTTGACTTCATTCGCAGGAGAATCACAGGCTAGAATGCGTTACACTTATTTCGCAAGTGCAGCTAAAAAAGAAGGCTACGAACAAATTGCGGCTATTTTCACTGAAACTGCCGATCAGGAAAAAGAACATGCAAAACGTATGTTTAAGTTCCTCGAAGGCGGTATGGTAGAAATCACTGCCAGCTATCCGGCCGGTGTAATTGGTAATACACTTGAAAATCTTCGCGCTGCCGCAGCGGGTGAACATGAAGAATGGTCACTGGATTATCCTCACTTTGCCGACGTGGCAGAACAGGAAGGTTTCCCAATGATTGCTGCTATGTACCGCAATATCTCCATCGCAGAAAAAGGTCACGAAGAAAGATACCTGGCTTTCATGAATAACATCGAAAATATGACTGTATTCGCTAAAGAAGGCGAAGTGGTATGGCAATGCCGTAACTGCGGTTACATTGAAATCGGTAAGGAAGCTCCTGAAGTTTGCCCGGCATGTCTGCATCCACAGGCTTATTTCGAGGTGAAGAAGGAAAACTATTAATCTACGGATGAATAGATAAATCTCGAATGATTTAAATAAAGGAAGAGGCTGTCTAACATGCCCCGAAAAAAAGAAATCACCCCTGTCAGAGTCATTATTTGAACTGCTGATAGGGGTGAAATCGTTAAAAAGAGACTAATTAGACAGCCTCTTTTCGTTATCGGTTTGGTATACTGTCTTTATAAATAGTAATTGTCCTTTTTCTTGTTGAATCATTCTTGATACTGGTTACATCTCCCCGGGTCGTGAAATACACATAGTTTCCCAAATCGAGAAAACGGTACACTTTCACTCCGTCGTGCTCGAACAGATAACTGACTTCATAAGTCTGGTTATTTTCCGATTTTCCGCTTTTCAGTGGAATACCTGCATAGCAGGAAACTAGTCCCGTTATGCAGAAGAAAAGAATAAAGGTCCGAATCAATGTTTTCATAATCATTTCTTCACGTGAGGATAATCTATCGTATAATGTAATCCGCGGCTTTCCTTACGCTCCATTGCTTGGCGCATAATCAGATAACCCACATTCACCATATTACGCAATTCGCAGATTTCTCTGGACGCTACGCTACGTTTGAACAGGCTTTCAGTCTCTTCGTAGATAATATCGAGTCTGTCCCAGGCACGTTTCAGACGGAGGTCGCTGCGGACAATACCTACATACGTACTCATAATCTGGTTCACTTCCTTCATACTTTGCGTAATGAGCACCATTTCTTCCGGCGAACGGGTTCCTTCATCGTTCCATTCGGGAATATCTTCATTATAAGAATATTGATCGACCACTTGTAGACTGTGCTTGGCGGCAGCGTCGGCATATACGACTGCTTCTATCAGTGAGTTGGAAGCCAGACGATTGCCTCCATGCAATCCTGTGCAGGAACATTCTCCCACGGCATAAAGACGTTCGATGGAAGATTGTCCGTCCAGGTCGACAAGGATACCTCCGCAGAGATAATGGGCGGCCGGGGCTACCGGGATATAATCTTTCGTGATGTCGATGCCTAGGCTAAGACATTTTTCGTAGATATTGGGGAAGTGTTTCTTTGTTTCTTCGGGATCTTTGTGGGTGACGTCCAGATATACATGGTCGTCTCCACGGTTCTTCATCTCGTTGTCGATGGCGCGTGCCACGATGTCACGGGGAGCGAGTGAAAGACGGGAATCATATTTCTGCATGAACTCTTTGCCGTCCATTGTACGCAGTACACCTCCGTAACCACGCATTGCTTCCGTTATCAGGAAAGAAGGGCGGTCTCCCGGATGATACAGGGCGGTAGGGTGGAATTGTACAAACTCCATATCCTTCACCGTACCTTTGGCACGATACACCATGGCGATACCGTCTCCGGTAGCGACTAGCGGGTTAGTGGTTGTTTTATAAACAGCCCCTACTCCACCGGTAGCCATTAGCGTCACTTTAGCAAGATAGGTATCTACTTTTCCCGTTTTCGGATCGAGGATATAAGCACCATAACATTTGATGTCCGGTGTCTGGCGGGTTACAGTCACTCCCAGGTGATGCTGTGTCAGGATTTCAATGGCAAACTGGTTTTCGATGACCGTGATATTCGGATGACGTTGTACGGCTTTAATCAGGCTGTCCTGAATTTCCGCTCCCGTATTATCTTTATGGTGAAGAATACGGAACTCCGAGTGTCCGCCTTCGCGGTGCAAGTCAAATTCGCCTTTCTCGTTCTTGTCAAAATCCACTCCCCACTTAATCAGTTCTTCAATTTGTGCGGGAGCTTCGCGTACTACTTTTTCTACTGCGGCACGGTTACTGATCCAGTCGCCGGCAATCATTGTGTCTTCAATGTGCTTGTCGAAATTATCCACCAGAAGGTTGGTGACGGAGGCTACACCTCCCTGGGCGAAGTACGTATTGGCTTCTTCCAGCCCACTTTTACAGATAAGAGCAACTTTACCTTTGTGCGCCACTTTCAGCGCAAAACTCATACCGGCAATTCCGGAGCCGATAACGAGGAAATCGAATTTTCTTACCATAATCTTGTTATTTCTCACCGCAAAGCTACAAAATAAGTTACTTCGTTGTACTTTTCGTTGTCACTAATTCATAAAATTGCTACCTTGCAGGCAAAAATCTGACAAAATGAATCGAATTTTTCATGCCCGCATCGCCTGGTACCAATATTTCCTGTTGGTGGTGCTTACTGTGAATGCCGTCGGCGCATTGTGGTGTAAGTATATCTTAGTGGCGGTACTGTTTATGTTGATGCTGATTGTAGTGATCGAACAAATTATACACACTACTTATACATTGACAACAAACGGTGATCTGGAAGTCTCACGTGGTCGTTTTATTCGCAAGAAGATCATCCCGCTTTCCGAAATTACCACAGTCAGGAAATACCATTCCATGAAATTCGGCCGCTTCTCGGTGACGGATTATATCCTGATAGAATACGGAAAAGGGAAGTTTGTTTCGGTGATGCCTGTCAAGGAACAGGAATTTGCAGAACTACTCGAAAAGAGAATGTTCGCAAAGAAAATAAAGGCCACGGAGGCAATAGACCCTGTAGACTCTCAAGCAGATGAATCGTAGCATGTTTTGATAATAATGAAAAGATTAACTGATTATATACTATGAAATATCAAGTAATTATCATTGGTGGCGGTCCTGCGGGATATACGGCTGCCGAAACTGCCGGTAAAGGCGGTTTGAGCGTATTGCTTATCGAAAAGAATAGTCTGGGTGGCGTCTGTCTGAATGAAGGTTGTATTCCTACGAAAACATTGTTGTATTCGGCAAAGACTTATGACAGTGCAAAACATGCATCAAAGTATGCAGTCAATATCCCGGAAGTCTCTTTCGATTTGCCTAAGATAATAGCGCGTAAAAGTAAGGTAGTGCGTAAACTGGTGCTGGGAGTGAAAGCGAAGCTGACTGCCAACAATGTTACAATTGTATCAGGAGAAGCGCAGATCATTGATAAAAATACGGTTCGCTGCGGGGAAGAGACTTACGAAGGAGAGAATCTGATATTATGTACGGGTTCGGAAACTTTCATTCCCCCTATTCCGGGAGTGGACGCGGTGAACTACTGGACGCACAGGGATGCTTTGGACAGTAAAGAATTGCCGGCTTCTCTGGCTATTGTTGGTGGCGGGGTAATCGGTATGGAGTTTGCGTCGTTCTTCAATAGTTTGGGAGTACAAGTGACGGTGGTTGAGATGATGGACGAAATCCTGGGTGGAATGGATAAGGAGCTTTCCGCTTTGCTCCGTGCAGAATATACAAAACGAGGTATTAAATTCCTGCTTAGTACGAAAGTGGTCGGCTTGTCGCAAACGGAAGAAGGGGCTGTTGTTTCTTATGAGAACGCGGAGGGAAACGGCAGTGTCATTGCAGAGAAGCTGTTGATGAGTGTCGGCCGTCGCCCGGTGGCGAAAGGTTTCGGGCTCGAAAACTTGAATTTGGAGAAGACAGAGCGTGGCGCTATCAGAGTTAATGAAAAGATGCAGACTTCTGTGCCGGGCGTGTATGTTTGTGGTGACCTGACAGGATTCTCTTTGCTCGCCCATACGGCTGTTCGTGAAGCGGAAGTTGCCGTACATTCCACTTGGGAAAGGAAGATGCCATGAGTTATCGGGCTATTCCGGGCGTAGTCTATACCAATCCGGAGATTGCCGGAGTGGGTGAAACGGAGGAATCGGCGTTGGCAAAAAGATATCACTTATCAGGTTATCAAACTTCCGATGGCTTACTCCGGCCGTTTTGTGGCGGAGAATGGAGGGCGTGAACGGAGTCTGCAAAGTATTGTTGGACGAACAGCAACGGGTGATTGGAGCCCATGTATTGAGCAATCCGGCTTCGGAGATTATCACTCTTGCGGGCACTGCCATTGAGCTCGGATTGACGGCGGCGCAATGGAAAAAGATTGTTTTCCCACATCCTACGGTAGGAGAGATTTTCCGGGAAGTGTTATAAACGGATTCCGATATCTGCGATCGTTCATTGATGCGGGTATCTTACTGATAAAATCAAATATATGATGAGAAAATATATAATCACTCCGGCCTTATTGGCAATAGTTTGTATGGTGATGTGTCATTGTACATTTGTTGATATCATAAACTGTATTGTATGAAAAAAAGTCTTTTGTTGGTCACCCTTTCAGTTTGTTTGTTGCCACTTTGGGGACAACAAAATTTCTCCCGGATAGATTCGCTTATCAAGAAGATGCTCCCCGAAGCATCCGAGGTCGGCATATCCGTCTACGATCTGACGGCTAAGAAATCACTTTATAACTATCGTGCGGAGAAACTTTCCCGTCCTGCCTCTACAATGAAGCTGCTGACGGCTATTACCGCCCTCTCCCGCCCCGAAGCTGCCGAACCTTTCCGCACGGAAGTATGGCACGATGGCGTGATAGAACATGATACTTTGCAAGGCAACCTGTATGTGGTAGGCGGATTCGATCCTGAATTTAACAGCCAGTCGATGGATTCATTGATAGAAGAGGTAATCACTTTCCCTTTTTCGGTGATTAACGGACAGGTGTACGGCGATGTTTCGATGAAAGACTCTCTTTATTGGGGTAGTGGATGGGCATGGGACGATACCCCTGCGGGCTATCAGCCCTATCTCTCTCCATTGATGTTTTGCAAGGGGACTGTGCAGGTTTCTGTCGTTCCCTCTACAGTGCAGGGAGATACTGCAAGTGTTTCCTGTCAACCTGTATCCTCCTATTATACAGTGACGAATCAGACGAAAACACGTACCTCTTCTGCCGGAAGATTCTCTTTCACGAGAGACTGGCTGATCGAATGGCAATAATCTCCTCGTTTCGGGCAATGTCACTTCGATCAGAAAGGACGATGTAAACATCTACGATTCTCCCCGTTTTTTTATGCATACTTTCCTGGAGCGTCTTCGTGGGAAAGGAATCACGACTCCCCAGTCGTATGGTTTTGCCGAATTGCCTCGTGATAGTGTGACTGTAGAACGGATGGCTTGCTGGAATACTTCCGTGCAGAAAGTGCTGAACCAGTTGATGAAAGAGAGTGATAATCTTAATGCGGAAGCATTGCTCTGTCGCTTAGGAGCCCAGGCTACGGGAAAGAAGCAGGTGGCTGCCGAAGATGGTATTGTCGAGATTATGAAATTGATCCGTCGCCTGGGGCATGACCCGAAAGACTATAAGATTGCCGACGGTTGCGGACTGTCCAATTATAATTACCTCTCTCCTGCCCTGCTGGTGGACTTTCTGAAATATGCGTACTCGCAAACAGAGGTGTTTCAGATGTTATATAAATCTCTTCCCGTTGGCGGAGTGGACGGAACATTGAAATTCCGGATGAAAGGTACTCCTGCCTCCGGAATGTTCATGCCAAAACAGGTTCGTTTACGGCAATAAATGCGCTTGCGGGCTATCTGAAGATGAAAAAACGGACATGAAGTAGCCTTTGCCATTATGAACCAGAATGTGCTTTCGGCGGCTAAAGCGAGAGCATTTCAGGATAAGGTGTGTGAGGTGATTATTGGGAAATAGGCTGATATGAATACATTAGCCCGTACAACCAAGTGGAATTCCGTTGTTGAATCCGATTTCTATGTTGTCAAGGGGCAGGTACTATTTTCCATGGAGGGCTCTTTATTGATTCTTCTATAAAAAGACAATTGTGATTCTCTAATAAGCAAAAATCGTAGGATTTTGTTTACCAG
>ENA-OQAB01001206-OQAB01001206.1-human-gut-metagenome-genome-assembly--contig:-NODE-1206-length-12500-cov-7.699507_pt1 | contig 12500 bp, 13 predicted proteins | sample MGYA00242490_ERZ504517 | MGnify/ENA primary metagenome ERZ504517 (study PRJEB26092, sample SAMD00036298) | human gut metagenome | host: Homo sapiens | study: EMG produced TPA metagenomics assembly of...
TTTTGTGCTACTATAAATGCTTCGATATTGGGGATTGAAACTAGAAGGAACACTATTAATACAATACTTGGATGATTTATGTATTTAGTTTAATAGTGGAAGTCTGTGTAAAGTTTCTTTAATTTTGGAAAATGTAATCTACAAGTAGTAAATTCAATTCAACTTATAATGTGGTTTATCGTATTGAAATTTCTAATGCTATAATGATATTGGCAATAATAGGTGCATCGGGGGCTATATTTTTATATCTCCGACAAGTGTTGCGTGTTGCACGTAGACACGGAGGTGTAGGATCAATAGGCCTATTGTTAAATCTCTATCGTCAGTTATCATCTTTTAATGTTTTAGATTTGAAAGATACTTTCCCCTTTTGGTTGAATCTATTGTATGTTGCAGTTATTGGAATGGGATTGTTTTGGAGTTACATTTTTATAAATAATTATCTTATAGATAAAAAGCTTAATTTTAATCTAGTATTAAATTTGACTTTAATTGTGCTGAGTGTTGTTATGAACATAGTAAATGCAAATAGAACTAGAATGATTATGTTAGCAATAGCCATCATGATATATATATGGTTTATTTGGCACAGAATGTACGGATGGCAAAGTGGAGTAAAAATTAAAACGTTGCTGAAGATAGCTGTAGCAGTGTTGGCTTTTATCTTTATTTTTTTCGGAATAAGAAATATTGTTGGAAGAAATGATTCACGTAGTTTATTGTATGTTATTACACATTATTTTGGCGCTCCAATAGCTGGATTAAATGAGTTTTTAAAGAATCCAGTTAATTCTACAATATGGGGAAAGGAGACTTTTGCAGGAATTAATAACTATATTGGTAATCATTTTGATCGTTATGATTTGATTTATTCAACGCAAAAAGAATTTAGAAACATTCGAGGTATTAATATCGGAAATGTATATACAGCTTTTAGAAGTTACATACATGATTTTGGACTTGGTGGTATGGTAATACTGACAGCATTAGAGAGCCTTATTATGTCAATGTTATATTATTCAAATAAAAAAGAATAATCTATAAAATTATTGATATAAGATTATTGTTGTTGCCTTTATTCTATTATGCTGATGTACTACTATTTTATGCGGACTGGTTTTATGAACAAATTAATATTTCAATATTTAGAATGGTAGTAATGCTGTTAATTATAGCTACATTTATTAACCGTATATCTTTAAGATTGGGAAAAGTTCGGCTTGTAAGGTATCATGTCATTAATAATGAATAGGTGCTGGGGTATAGATAGAGATTTAATATATAGCATATTGGGATCGCACCCTATAAAGGCGGAGCAAAGAAGACAAAATAATTAAAAAATGCAATGAAAAAATTCTAAAGTTCCTACTAGAGAAGGACATATAGTATATCGGAATCCATGCGAGGAGAACAGACTTGAAACAAACTTCAATAAAAAAAATTTCATAATGAATGCATTGCTTACAATGTCATCATTCATTTTTCCCTTGATTACATTTCCATATGTTTCCCTAATTTTATCACCAGAAGGCACCGGCAAGGTGTCTTTTGCTAATTCGGTGATTGCATATTTTGCATTGTTTGCGCAGTTGGGAATTCCGACTTATGGGATTCGTGCATGTGCGAAGGTAAGGGATAATAAAGAGAAACTGTCCAGAACAGTGCAGGAAATATTTATTATCAATACGGTTATGACAGTGATAACCTATATTGTATTTGGAATAACCTTAGTATGTGTGCCACGGTTACAGACAGAACGACCGCTGTTTCTGATTATGAGCACTACTTTGTTGTTTAATGCAGTGGGGCTGGACTGGCTGTATCGTGGTTTGGAAAAGTATGCATATATTACAGTTAGATCAATCTTATTTAAATTTATCGCTCTTCTTGCAATGTTTGCGCTGATTCACCAGAAGAGTGACTATGTTATTTACGGTGGTATTTCCATTTTTGCGGCATCAGCTTCTAATATTTGCAATCTGGTGAATGTCCATCGGTATATCCAGATCAGGCCAGTAGGAAAGTATCAGTTCCGGAGGCATTTAAAACCAGTTATGATTTTTTTCGCAATGTCATGTGCTACAACGATTTATACCAATCTGGATACGGTTATGCTAGGCTTTATCAAGACAGACATTGATGTAGGATATTATAATGCCGCGGTAAAGATCAAAAGCGTATTGTTGGGAATTGTTACTTCCTTAGGAACAGTACTGTTACCCAGAGCGTCTTATTATATTGAGCATCATGAAATGGAAGAATTCCGGCGGATTACGAAAAAGGCAATCAATTTTGTTTTCCTGATTGCAGTGCCGCTTACATGTTATTTTATCTTATATGCGAAGGAAGGAATATTATTTCTTTCAGGGAATGAGTATATGCCGGCAGTTCTTCCTATGCAGATTATTATGCCGACGATCATATTTATAGGTCTGACTAATATCATGGGAATTCAGATGTTGGTTCCGATGGGACTTGAGAAGGTAGTTCTGTATTCAGAGATTGCAGGAGCTATTGTTGACCTGATTTTAAATACATTATTAATTCCGCGTCTGGCATCAGCCGGTGCGGCTATTGGTACGCTTGTTGCGGAAGGTGTTGTGTGGATTGTACAGTTTGCGGCATTGAGAAAAGAGGTTACGCCTGCTTACAGGAATGTGTATTATGGAAAAGTTGTATTGGCAACAGTAATTGGCGTGGCAAGTTCTGGATGGGTTAAGACGCTGGGAATGGGGAATTTTGCTACGTTGCTGATGGCTGCGATTCTTTTCTTTGGCGGATATGCAATAGTTTTGACTGTATTGAAAGAACCACTTGTGTGGGAAATCGAAAAGCAGGTATTTACAAAAGTTAAAGGCATGATAAAGTAGCATTATTTAAGATATGCGTATGATGAAAGGGGAATAATGAAATGTATGATTATCTGGTAGTAGGTGCAGGATTATATGGAGCAGTTTTTGCTCATGAGGCGAAGGCAGCAGGTAAGTCAGTTCTGGTAATCGATAAGCGACCGAATATTGCAGGAAATGTTTTTACGGAGAAGATAGAGGGAATTAATGTCCATAAATACGGTGCGCATATTTTCCATACAAATAATGCAAAAGTGTGGAATTATATCAATCGCTTTGCGACATTTAACCGTTTTACCAATTCACCGGTGGCAAATTATAAGGGTGAGCTTTATTCCATGCCTTTTAATATGTATACGTTTAATAAAATCTGGGGTGTGGTGACACCAGAGGAAGCAGCTGCGAAAATTGAAGAACAGAAGAAGGAAATCACAGGGGAACCAAAGAATCTGGAAGAGCAGGCAATCTCACTGGTTGGCCGTGATATTTATGAGAAGCTGGTAAAAGGATATACAGAGAAGCAGTGGGGACGTGACTGTAAGGAGTTGCCGGCTTTTATCATAAAGAGGCTTCCGGTACGTCTGACTTTTGACAATAATTATTTTAATGCGCTTTATCAGGGAATTCCGGTGGGTGGTTATACAAAGATGGTGGAGAATCTGCTGGAAGGAATTGAGGTCAGATTAAATGAAGATTATCTGACGAAGAAGCAGGAATATGACCAGCTTGATGAAAAAGTGGTCTATACAGGAGCGATAGATGCTTATTTTGATTATTGCCTTGGAAATCTGGAATATCGTTCTGTTCGTTTTGAGAATGAGGTTTTGGATATTCCAAACTTTCAGGGAAATGCTGCAGTGAATTATACAGACCGTGAAACACCATGGACGAGGATTATTGAGCATAAATGGTTTGAGTTTGGTAAGAATGAAGATGGAAATGATCTTCCTAAGACAGTCATCAGTCGGGAGTATTCCTCTGAATGGAAACCGGGAGATGAACCTTATTATCCGGTTAATGATGAGAAGAACAGTAATCTGTACAGAGAGTATAGAAAACTGACAGATGCGGAGAAAAAGGTAATCTTTGGGGGACGGTTGGGAGAATATAAGTATTATGATATGGATCAGGTAATTGCTGCGGCGTTGGAGAGGTGTGAGGATGAACTGGGATAGAAAGAACCATGGAAATGCTGATGGTGGAAATAATGACAGCTGGTATTGTATGATTTATAGGGAAGACATAGCAATATGTAAAAGATAATTAAAAAATTAGAAAAAGCGTGTAACAAGGCTGATTTATTTGTGATATACTGGAGTTACAGGGAATATGTTTTAAATCTCTTTAATAATTACACACTTTTTTGTGTTGAATAGTAGATAGCGTCTATCCTTGATAGGCGAGTAAGCTATTTTAGAAAAATAACGTTTTTATATAACAAATGAGAAGAGGATAAATGATGAAAATGAAATCTGTTATAAAAACTAATAAGGATTTGAAAAAGAACGGCTATAGAATCATAAGAAAGCTTCATAAAATGGAGAAAACAAAAGGAGCGAAAAAGGCATACAAGGTTGTATTTGAAGATACATATATGTTTATTCTTTATTGTAAGGGTTTAACGGATATTATTGAACTTGAATATGGTGAAACAGATGAATTTGTTTCTTCCTTCAATAGAAAATGTGAAAAATTTGTAAAGTATCTTGAACAAATTTCTGTTTCGAAAAATAAGATTAATAAAACTTATTTGGCTGGTTTTCTAAAGTCATATACAAAGTTTTTTTAATAAAATTATCAAAAAAGGATATCCATTTTTTATTAACCAAGAAATACTTGAAAAATGGAACATTAATTGTTTGATGGCATATATTGCAACATGGGGAGCCTAATATGTCGGAGGTGATTTTTGATGCAGTATACGATGACAGATGCACTTCCAATTATTACGAAGATATTATCTGAAGGACGATTATCTATATTTGCTGGTTCTGGAATTTCTGTAGAGTCAGGTTTGCCAGCTTGGGATGGATTTATTGATAAGTATATAGACATATGTGAAGAATTGAACAAAAGCCTTGAACCGTGTTATCAATTTACAGATATAATTTCAGATGCAAAGGCTAGTAAAGATAAGAATCTAATATCTACGATAACTGCTCTTAAGGGAAAAGTTAAGGAAATCAAAACTCACGGAATCAATACTGATTTTTGTGACGATGAACTTAATGCTTTGTTTTATGGAGCAATTCCATGTGATTATCATAAAACAATTGTAGCAACAAATTATAGGCATATTATTACAACAAATTATGATGCATTACTTGAAAAAGCGGCAAAGCAAGAGGGATATACAAGCTTATTGACAAGAGCATATAGTTACACTGAACAACAAAATCTTTCTATGGCTATATATTCTGGAAAGACTGCGATTATTCATGCACATGGAAAGATTGCTGATATCAAGTTAGATCAATTTGTTCTGACAGAAGAAGACTATCTTGCAATTATGAAACATAATCCGGGATTTAGACTGATAATTAATTCAATCTTTTTAACAAATTCAGTACTTTTCGCGGGATATGGTGGAAGCGATCCTCATTTTGAGGATATTATAAGTGACTTGAATATGACATTAAATTGGAATGCAGGAGGTGCAGAGCTACCGAGATGCTATATCATGTTAAAAAAGGATAAAGTTACACCAATTAGAGAATTTCTAAGTGATAAACATAGAGTTGATATTATTACATTTGATGAATATACACAGATGAAAGATTTTTTGAAAGCGCTAGAAATTAGTTGCCCGAGATCTAAACCATAAAGGCATCTGAAGGCATAGTGAAGCACTGGAGTCTGACATTGCGAAATGCGTTAGAATAAATAGGATAATTCAAACTAACGCTTAAGAACAAAAAGAAAGTAGGAAATACACATGAAGTTCCGAGTTAGCCAATATACGCCATATTTATTGATTTCTTTGGCAATAACAATGATTATTCGTTACTTTTTTGATCCGCTTCAATTGCCATCTGAAACTTATACTTTATGGGATATAAAAAATAATACAGTTGTAAATATGGATATGGATGCCTTTCAGACCATGGTGATGGGGAACGTAATGAATAAAATAATTCATTTGTTATGTCCAATTCTTAGCGAAATCTCTGATTGGTTGAAATATTTTTATGGTATCATGGATGACAGGGGGGCTATTATAATCGCATCAGAGATTATGATGGTTGGCTATGTTATATTTACTTATTTTTTAGAAAAATTTCATGCATATTGGCATAATGAAGAAAGTTGCTTCGCAGTTTGTATAGATATACTATGCGTAGAGAATATTGCTTCTTATATATTGAGCTTGGTATTTTATAAGGCAAGCATTCATTCACTGTAATATATCAGAAGACATATTGTTGTTTATTGCAGCAGTGATAGGAATTTCCTGTATGTGGATAGTAATTTGTTATTTCTGTTATTTATTTGCAAATCTGATAATTACACTTGGACTTCCAGTTATGTTAGGTTATCTTTTGGAGGCTGTTCTTCCGAAAAATATGGTATTAGTAATAACAGGACTTTTGATCTTATTTACAACACAAATTGTATGGAGACTATGTTCGGACAAAATATTTAATAAATTGATAGAAGTATTCTCGTTTCATCGCTTAAATTTGGATTGATGGTAAGTGCCTCAAAACATAGCGTAGTGTAAACTAGCAGAGTTCCTGCTATAATACCTACATCAATGTTCGAGGCACTTTTTTCTGTTCCTTTTTAAATGGCACTGCTCTGGCAGTTCTTTGTTGATTTATACTTAAAACGTAAACGGTAGAACCGTAAGCGCTTAAATCTTGGGTAGCTTTACCAATTCTGTTTTTGAACTCATAATGATGATAGTAAATAGATTTTTACTACACTCCTCTTGATAGGAGATAGAAATTTAGTAAGCGATGAATAATCCACCGGTTTTTCAGTATCCAAAATTTATGAGATAATCCCTCTAAGGAGTGGTATCTCTATAACTTTTCCAGTTTTTTGCACTTAGGACCATTTCACTTCAGTTCTTCTGGTACCTGTGCTAATCTCACTCCAAATAAAAAACAGGAGTTGAATTTTTATGCCTAAAAAAAATCCAAGACGTACAGATAAAGAATGGTTGGATCTGATCCAGGAATGCCGGTCCAGTGGTCTTTCTGATAAATGCTGGTGTCAGGAACATCATATCCATACAAGCAACTTTTATTACCAGATACGAAGACTTCGACAAAAAGCCTGTGAGATACCGGAACCAGTCCATTCTTCTTTCTCAGGAAAACAGGAAGTTGTACCGCTTTCTTTTGAGGAACCGGCAGTCTGCCCATCCTCAGTGCAGCTCAAAACGGATACCATTCCAGACTCTGTTATAAAGATCACTTATCACAGTTTCCAGATTGAGATCTCCAACGCAGCAGACCGTGAGACCATATTTCATACGTTATCAGCGCTGCAGGATTTATGTTAGGTGATCTATCCGGTGTGTCTAAGATCTTCGTTATCACCGGACGTACAGATATGCGAAAAAGTTTCGACGGGCTTATGGCTATCATACGCGATACTTATGAACTCGATCCGTATGCAAATGCAGTTTATCTTTTCTGCGGAAGGGATAGCCGGAAACTTAAGGCACTCCATTTTGATAAGGATGGTTTTGTGCTGCTCCAGAAAAGGCTTGACGGAAACGGCAGGTTCCAGTGGCCGCGGAATGCTTCGGAAGCCCGTCTTTTGACGCGTCAGGAATTCCGGTGGCTTATGGAAGGTCTTTCCATCGATCAGCCCAAAGCAATCAAAGGCACAGGCAGAAAAAAAGATTTCTGATCCTTTGTGCAAAACAGAGAATTTTAAATTTTCTATATCCGTGACAGCAGGCAGCCGCCAGACACTTATCCACTGCTTTCTTTTTTCCTTTCGAATGCGATGTGGATGGGACTCAAAAAAACATCTGTTTTAAAACAGCAGGTGGATATCTTTCCTAAAAGAATGAGCATACAGGCATATCTTTCATTTTTTTAGGAAAGATATCCACAACTGAGGTACCGTCAGATTGACAGTACCATCTGTCCCGTCTGTTTGCCATATCCCCGTACTTCTTTTATAATAGGGATAAGAAAACAAAGGACGGAAATGCCATGCCTCATGATACAGAAGATATGATCCAGCTTTTATTAAGCACGAATAAAGAACAGGAATAGACCATTGTGGATCTCAGAGCTACCATAAAAGAGCCCGCAGCACTATTGCGAACCTGAACGAGACGATAGATGAACTGAAAAGGAAGATCTTTGGAACATCCAGCGAAAAGACCAGGCGTCCTGATCAGGAGGAAGGAATCCAGGAGGAAGAAACGGTGACCGTTGTAAAAGAACATACACGGACCAGAAGAAAAAAGTCTGTTCGTGCAGATCTGTATGAGGCCCTTCCCATAAAAGAGATCTCCTGCGATGTTCCCCCGGAAGAAAGGATCTGTCCGGACTGTGGTTCCCCGATGGAACACCTGGGGTATAAGTTTGTCCGGGAAGAACTGCGTATCACTCCGGCAAAAGTGGTAAGGGTCCATTACATGCAGGAAACCCTTATGTGTCATGTATGTCGGCAGGAGGATGAAACAACGATCGTAGAGGCAAAAACACCGACACCGCTTCTTGCACATAGTCCCGCATCGCCGGATATGGTGGCAATGGTCATGTACCAGAAAAGCTTTCTGCACCTTCCCTTTTACCGTCAGTCAAAAGACTGGATGGAAAAAGGGGTGCCTGTCCCAAGAGAAACTGCAGCGCGCTGGTACAATTACTGTTCACTGGAATATCTCTCTCCAGTCTATGAAGTAATGCATCAGGAACTGCTGGCAAGAGAGATCCTCCATGCAGACGAGGTACCCTGTCAGGTGCTTCATGAAGAGGGAAAAACTGCCACTTCAAAATCCTATATGTGGATCTACCTGAGCGGGACTGATGGAAAACCACCGATCATCCTGTATGATTACAGACCCGGACGGAGCGGGGATTATCCGATAGAATTTCTCCATGGTTTCACTGGGATGCTCCAGTGTGATGGGTATAGTGCATACGGCAGGATCGAAGATGTTGTCCTGGTCTGCTGTCTTGCCCACTGCAGGCGTAAGTTCTTTGAAGCAGTCCCAAAAGCACGTCAGAAAAAGCTGAAACTTCTGGACATTAATTCTGAACAGGAACTTGCAGAACCTCCGCAGGGAACTGCAGAAGACAGTTTCCTGCTCCCTTCCGAAAAAGGAGTTGCATTCTGTAACCGTCTTTTCTATATGGAACGTCTCTACAAAGAACTTCCACAGGAGGAACGAAAACAGAAACGCCAGGAAACAGAACCTGCCATCTGGAATGAATTCTGGACATGGTTGGAAACCCTGGAGCCTGCTGGCGGGAGTAAGCTTGAAAAAGCGGTAAACTATACCTTTAATCATAAAGAGACCCTTATGAATTATCTACTGGATGGAAGATCAGGTAGTAAAGAATAATGACTGTGTTTTGGATGGTCTGACAATCCGGACGGAAGAAAGCAATATTTCTCCAACCGTATATCTGAATCCGTATTTTGAACAGATACAGGATGGAGCTGAGATGGATGATGTGCTTGGGCAGATTGCAGCCACATATCAGGCACATTATATTGACCAGGATATGGATGTATCTGCGGTTACTGATTTTGATAACGTCAAAGACAAGATTGTGTGCAAGCTCATCAATGAGGAAGCCAACAGGCAGTTTCTTGAGGACAAACCATACACCAAGGTGGAAGATCTGGCGGTTGTGTATCAGATTTTAATGGACAAAAATGCGGAAGGCACTGCAACCATAACGATTACAGATAATCTGATGGACAGGTATGGGATTACCCTTGAGGATTTGCACGAACAGGCTCTTTTGAACATGGATGTTTTACAGTCATACAGCTTCAAGGGAATGAGCGAGACCATTATAGAAATGATGGCAGGGGACATTGCAAGGGATAATGATATGGATATATCAGAGGCAAGAGAAATGGCATCCCAGATGATACCGGATGTTCCTGACACGATGTTTGTCCTGACAAATGATACAAAGGTAAATGGAGCAGCCGCTATATTAAATGATGATACCAGACAGGAAATAGCAGACAAGGTTGGAGACTTCTATGTACTGCCTTCATCTGTGCATGAAACGCTGATTATCCCGAAAGATGCCGGAATGGAGTTAAGAGACCTTGAACAGATGGTGCAGGAAGTGAACCAGACACAGGTAGCACCGCAGGAACGTCTTTCGGATCATGTGTATGAGTATGATGCAAAAGAACATGAGCTGTTTCGCAGTGACCGTGCCGGGGAACGTGCAAAGCAGAAAGAGGAAAAGCGTGATGAGAAGAAAGAACGTCCTTCACTAAAAGAGAGACTTGCAGAAAAGAAAAATGATGTGATGAAGATGCATGCTGACAGGAAACAGCCAACAGCAGATAAAAAGAAAGAAGCGGTGATTTAGCCGCTTCATATGTAACAAGCAGGAAAGCGGCCAATTTAGGCTGTTTCAGAATGTAGACAAAGAACGTATTAACAATCAAAAATGGTATATTTAAAGAAGGATGCCAATGCTCTACCTAGGTAAAAATATAATGATTTTATATATAATTCCGATATTATATATGTGTTGTTGAGTTGTAGGAGGAGAGGTATTATGAAATCAGTTGTATTTAATGAAAAAGAGATAGAAAGTTTTAAGAAAAGTGGCGTAATAAAATATGCCATGTTGGCTTTAGCGACACCTATTGGTTTGATACTATCTTGTGTGTTAGCTTATATAAATATTGATTTTATGGAGCTACTAAAAATATTTAGTGAGAATATTTCTAATCCAGAAATATTGGACGAATTAACACAGATTATGAGTAAGTGGTATATTATTTCTGGAGCTATTTTTTTTGCATCATTGTTATTGTTTGTTATATATTTCGTTCGAAATAGAAAAAATGATGAGGATGTTTTGACATGGGGGCAGACTATATTTCTTGCTATTGAGTTAATATTAATATCTCAAGTAGTATTACCATTATTCACTGTTATAATGGCAATAGTGATTGCGCTTTTATATTTAGTATTTTTTTCATCTATGTTGTTGAAAAATATAATTGGATATGGAACATATTTATTTGTATTACTTGTTGAAAAGATTTGTACGTCTTCGGGGATAGAATTGACTTATGGTGAGTTTATAGGACAAGAGAAGTATTCTATTTTTTTGACAATGATAACATTTCTAATATCGATACCGTATATCTTATCTTTTTTGTTAAGAATGGTTAAAAAATTTATTCAAGGAGTTACTGGAAATAAATCTGTGGCACTGATTTTTAAGCCGGTCGAAGCATTAATAAGTATTAATGTGTTGCGTTATGCTATATACATACTACTATTTTTTACAAGTGTTTTTACATATAGTGTAAATGTATCACAATCGGATTATGTTTTTTTCTCTTGTCAAAGAAGCGTTGTTAGAATTTGTGTTATTAGATACGGTTATATATTCGATTATTTCTAATATAAGGGATACAAAGAAAAATCATAAACAACAAAATATGAGAAGGTATTACGTTTCGTTTAAATATGATTTGGAGTTTGTCCTATCTGCAATTACTATGCACAATTTGAAGGATAAAGAAATGTATGCCCGTATTAAATTTTCTGTAGATATAAATAAAATTCTGAAAGAAAAAAGGAAAAAAGATGTAAGTGAGATAGATAATTTGTTAACAGATATTTCTACAAATTACTATAAAATTGAGATTTTGGAACAAAAAATAAAAGTAGTATTAAGTAGGATAATTGATTTGATTGAATAAGCGTGTGTATACAGGAGTAAATATATTTTTTATTTAGGAATAGTCATTAAAAGAAAATGCAAGTATATTTTTGCTAATATACTTGCATTTAGTATTTATAGAATTTTGTCTATATTCTGAGGCAGCCACTTTGGGCTGCTTTTCTGCTATTAGGACAAAATGAATCGAAAGGAGTATCTATGGCAGGAAAATATCATTATATATCTGCACTGGCAGAAATGACAGCGGCAGATATTGTTAAAAACGAAAATGAATGGACCAGATTTCTGACTACGGCTGCAAGGCTGTATAAATATCCCTTTAACGAGCAGATGTTAATATATGCCCAAAGACCGGATGCAACAGCCTGTGCTTCGCTTGAAACGTGGAATGAAAAGATGAATTGCTGGGTCAACCGTGGAGCGAAAGGAATTGCCCTGATTGATACGGACAGCGAACGTTCGAGATTAAAATATGTCTTTGATGTATCAGATGTGCATAAGGCAAGGAGAATCGGGCGTGACCCATATCTGTGGGAGCTTAGGGAGGAACATAAGGCTCCCGTGCTTGCACAGCTTGAAAAAACTTATGGTGCAACCGATGTAAATATGCCTTTTGAAGAGAGGGTTATGGAGATAGCTGACAGGATTGTACAGGATTGCAAATTATGCTTAAACGGAATGCCAGTTCCGCTACTGCGGAACTGCTATTCCATTTTTAACGGTACGAAGTACCGCTAGATGATATCATTCTGTTTCACGCATATTTATACCGTTCATCTCCAGA
>ENA-OQAB01001207-OQAB01001207.1-human-gut-metagenome-genome-assembly--contig:-NODE-1207-length-12496-cov-3.815102_pt1 | contig 12496 bp, 15 predicted proteins | sample MGYA00242490_ERZ504517 | MGnify/ENA primary metagenome ERZ504517 (study PRJEB26092, sample SAMD00036298) | human gut metagenome | host: Homo sapiens | study: EMG produced TPA metagenomics assembly of...
AACGGAGAGGAGATGGTTGTCGTTAGCCATCTTTTTCTCTTTTTACGGAAAAGTTTCAGGGGCAGATTTGACTTATACGAGTCAAATCTGCCCCTGTTTGGAACTATCTATTTCCCGACAGCCCCTTCAAGATTGCTTCCCGTGTAGTCTGATAGTAATCTTTTTCAAGATACATTGCGTGACCAGCGCCGTGCAGATGAAGTAATTTTACTGCTTTTGTATCGATCAGCCAGCCATCGCCGATTTCCATAATCTCTTTCGCACCGCCGTTTGGACGTCCATGTCCGCCATCCTGAGCATATGTATGGTCTACCCACATTCCGTGAAGTTCTGTTACTGGAGTCGCTTCAAATGCACCACCGAAGCAAGGTCCAAGCCATACGACTTTCTTTAATAAATCCGGGCGCTGTGAAGCAACTTCGGAAGTTGTCATTGTTCCCCATGACCAGCCAAGCAAATCAAGTTTTTCTACACCCTGTAACTCACAGATTTTTTTCGAGAGCATAAATTTTATCTTCTGCAGCATGTTGTGTTGTGACTTTCCATCCGTCTTCGTATTTTCCAGATTTTCCATATCCGCTAAGATCTAGACGCCATACAGTGTATCCGTTCTTTGCAAAATATTCGCAAACACTGTAATCTTTGATTGATTGCTGCCATGGCACCAGACTGCTTGAGTACGTTCATAAGGAGAAGAGCTCCAAAAATGATAAACAAAGTTTCCAGAGCACTTAGGAAACCAGAAATTGTTCTGGCTGAGATTTCCAGAAAATCCATTTTCCATACAAATCCGGTAACCAGGCAGGCAATCAGCCAAGAGAAAGGCAATGCACGTTTTGCAGGCCAATTGAAGACAGCCATAAAGATAATAGTGAATAAAATTGGAAGTGCAGCGATTGCAGCATATAGATACATAAATAAACCCCCTTTTTTTCGACCAATTTTTCTAATCAAATGCTAACAAGAGAAAAAGAGAAATTCATTTTACTATCGTTTCAGGACAAATATGAGCTGATCAACTGGATGTTTTATACAGATATGTTGGAAAATGTAAATTCTTTTAACAATCCATCGAAGCTGACAGAGAGTTTTGTGAAAGTATGTAAGGCTCTTTATGCAGAAAGGAAATTTTACTTTGCGTGTTTTCAATATGTTGGACAAAATTCTCTGTTTGAATCTTTGTATGAAATTTATTATGAACTTTGGAAGATCAATATTGATATGGGATATTCTGAATGCGGATTCAAGCTGTCGGAAAGTGAGTTAAGTCTGATGGCAAAGCTAAAAGCACATGCACTGGTAGGAATTATCAAAGATTGGGTAGATGAAGGAATGCATGATAATTATATGAAATATTTTGAACAGATTCGTGAGATACTGGATTCCGAATCTTTAGGATACTCAATTTTATCGAATCAGAGAATGATGGAAAAACGAGCAGAGGAATTTGATAAAAATCCAATCAGAAAGAAGAATTTTATATAGCGGAGCATACAGAAGAAGTGTACAGGGAGTTTGTAGAACTTGTAAAGAAATATCAGGAAGATTTATTTGTGGCAGGACCAGGATTCAATGCAGGAAGATATGGATTGGGATGTGGAGCTGCTACGGCAGCAGTGACTGAACAGGTTAAAATTCCGGCGGTGACTGCTCTGTATGCGGAAAATTCAGGGACAGATCTTTATAAAGACCGCGCACATATTTTACAGACGGAGAACAATGCTGCCAAGATGCGAGAGGCAATGAAGTCCGTTGCAGAATTTGTGGACAGACTGATTAAAAATGATTTTATTGGAGATGGAAGAAAAGAAGGGTATCATGGATCGGGAACTGATTTTTCAGACAGCTGAGGAAATTTCCAGAGGCTCAGAGATTGCAATTTCAAATGGATGTCTGAAAGATGTAGCTGCTATTTTTGGACTTCATATCGGAAATATTTTAGGCAAAGAAATTCCGACAGGGACTCTTATTTTTCCAAGGGCATGTTGTATGGCATCTTTTGATAAATTTATTATTTGTGTAAAAGGGCAATCCTGTCATGGATCTACACTAGAGAAGGGCGTTGACCCTGTCAACATAGCAGCTCATCTTCTGATTGCTTTGCAGACAATACAGACAAAAGAAATATCGGGAACAGCGTCTAGTGTTATCACCGTTGGAAAAATTACAGGAGGAACCCAATATAATGTGATACCGGACCAGGTAGTTTTGGAAGGGACGATTCGAGCGCTGGATGAGACAGTGCGGCAGTATATTGCGAGAAGGATCAAAGAACTGGCAGTGGCTATTTCAGCGATGTTTGGAGGAAGCTGTGAGTGTGAGATTATATGGGGAGCTCCCCCGGTAGTCAATGATGAGACGATGGCAGAGCTGGCTGCAAAAGCCGTCAGCGATCTGTTTGAACCGAAAGATATTATTGAGGATTTGTCAATTCCTAATATGGGAGGAGAAGATTTTGCGAAATATCTTTTGGAAGTTCCGGGAGCTTTTTCTTCCTGAGTTCTTCCAATGAAAAAAAGGAACAGATATTCCGCATCACAATCCAACATTTAATATTGATGAAGATGTGATGTGGAAAGGAACTGTGACATTTGTGCGAATTATACATAATATGTTGCAGATCGAAAAAAAATAAAGCATATCTACAAAAGGCAGAGGATATATACAAAATGGAGGAGATATCCTCTGCTTTTTTTGTGGAAAAATCATTGTGCGCAGCAAAATGGAGTGTGATATGATGAAAAGCAAAGAATTTTGTAATCGTTTAAGGAAGGAATGAGAAAAGATATGAAATTATTGTATCAGTTTGGCGTGATCATGACGGTCACATTTCTAGGGGAAGTTCTTCATGCAGTGCTCCCTCTTCCGGTTCCGGCAAGCATTTATGGACTTTTGATCATGCTATTTTGTCTTTGCGCGAAAGTGATAAAATTGAATCAGGTGAAACTTGCAGCGGATTTTTTGATTGATATTATGCCGCCGATGTTTATACCTTCGGCAGTTGGACTTATTACAGTGTGGGCGGATTTAAAGGAAATCGTTGTGCCGGTCATGATGATTATTGTTATCACAACGATTTTTGTGATGATTTGCACCGGAAAAGTATCACAGGGAATTATTGACTACAGGAGAGAAAAGGAGGTAGAACGGAAAGATGAAAGAGTTTTTTAGTGAATCGTTGTATTTTGGTCTGACGATCAGTATCGGAGCCTATGGTCTGGGCTTACTTGCACGGAAAAAATTGAAATGGGGGTTTTTGAATCCATTGCTGTTAGCGATCGTTGCAGTTATTGTTGTACTCAATGTATTGGATGTTGATTATGCGACTTACAACGAATCAGCAAAATACTTAAGCTATCTTTTGACTCCGGCTACTGTCTGCCTTGCGGTTCCATTGTATCAGCAGATGGAATTGTTGAAACAAAATTTCTGGGCAGTTTTCTGGGGAATTACGGCAGGCGTACTGTCAAGCCTCGGAAGTGTTTTCGGGTTGGCATATTTGTTTGGGCTGAGCCATGAACAGTATGTGACACTGCTGCCGAAGTCGATCACAACTGCGATTGGAATTGGAGTTTCCGAGGAGTTGGGAGGAATCTCAACGATCACCGTCGCTGTCATCATTGTGACAGGGGTGTTAGGAAATATCATCGGAGAATATATATGTAAAATGTTTGGAATCAGAGAACCGATTGCGGTAGGACTTTCTCTTGGAACGGCTTCGCATGCAATCGGCACAGCAAAAGCATTGGAACTTGGAGAGGTGCAGGGAGCCATGAGCAGCCTTTCTATCGCTGTGTCAGGGCTGATGACGGTCATTGGTGCATCTGTTTTTGCCACATTTTTATAAATTTTTATTTTTGCCTATCCAAAGAAAATGAAAGATGGTACAATGACAGCAAATTCACAGTGAAACAGAGGAGGAGCAACAATGAGATGGATGATTGCATCAGATATCCACGGTTCTGCATATTACTGCAGAAAGATGATAGAAGCATACAGAAGAGAGAAGGCAGATAAGCTTCTGCTTCTCGGAGATATTTTATATCACGGGCCAAGAAACGACCTTCCGAAAGACTATGCGCCAAAGGAAGTGATCGCGATGTTAAATGAGATCAAAGAAGAGATTCTTTGTGTGAAGGGAAATTGTGAGAGTGAAGTGGACCAGATGGTTTTGGAATTCCCGATTATGGCAGATTACTGTATTTTATATTTGAATGACCGTATGATCTTTGCCACACATGGACATGTACATAATCTGGAACATGTGCCAATGTTAAAAAAGGGAGACATTCTTCTTCATGGACATACACATGTGCCGGTTTGCAGAGAAACGGACAGATGTATTTATATGAACCCGGGTTCTATTTCCATTCCAAAAGAAGATTCTCTTCACAGCTATATGATTTTAGATGAGAAATTTGAGTGGAAAGACCTTAATGGCGAAGTATATATGGAGAAAGAAATCAGATGAAAAAGAAAAGAATCCTGTTTGGGCTGATCGCAATAGGAATCAGTTTGTATATGAGTGGGTGCATGGAACTGATGCCGAAGGAGAAGCAGACGTTTCGGACAAGAGGAAAAGGGGTCTATCAAGGATTTGATCATGTTCCGGAAGATTATACTGCCGAGCAGGCAAAGAGAGATGGATGTGTAGTTTACAGAGATACAAAGCTGGTTGACGGCGGAGAATACTGGGAACAGTTTTTAAGAAGTGCAGAGAGCAAAGAGCCTGCAAAAGTGCGGATCATGTATCAGTTTGGAAGGGAGAAAGAATGGTTTCTCGAAGATCTATTCTATGATGGGAAGAACTTCCGGGTGATTTTGTCAAAAGATCATGAGGTGCATGATTATGAATATAAATATTTGCTGGATTTGGAGGGACGTATGGATCAGGCAGTGAAGCCAGTCCGTTATGTTGTACTGACAAACGATAAAGATCTTTCCTTTCAGAATGTCTGGGACAGCGAGCATGCAAAGACCGAAGAAGAAAAGCTAAACTACAAGCGGATCATCTATGAAATCCCATAAAAACTAAAAAAGAGAAAGAACGATAAGAAGTTGCCGTAAAGAAAAAATACGGCAACTTCTTTTCAAGTAAAATCTTAAATCTGTTCCTGATCCTGCGGTCTGCTGACTTTTCCTTTGAACCGCTGATAAATGTAAGTGTTTGCTTCACGTTCCTCGGTATCATCAAGAGGAGCGAGCTCAATTGGATTCTTATATTTTCTCTCTAGTGCTTTTGTGAGAAGATAATCACAAATCTGAGGATTTTTTGGGAGAAGCGGTCCGTGCAGATAAGTTCCGATCACATTTTTATAAATGATCCCTTCGTAGCCGCTCTGTCCGTCATTTCCACTTCCATAAATGACTTTTCCAAATGGTTTCTGATCTTTGATATAAGTTCTGCCGCCGTGATTTTCAAAGCCGACCACAGGCATATCAGAAAGTTCGCTCTCCAGAACAATGTTATCGATGAGTCGATAATCCTTGCCCTGTTCTGTGTAAATATCTACGATGGAAAGCCCTTCGATCACACCTTGATCAGTGGAATAGTGGGTCCCGAGTAACTGGTATCCGCCGCAGACTGCAAGGACAACACCGCCGTCCTCCACATAAGCTTTGAAATCATCGCGGATTTCCTTCAGACGTTCGCAGACAAGCATCTGTTCCCGGTCAGACCCTCCGCCGAGCAGAACAATGTCAAGTTCAGAGAAGTCGACCTCGTCCTGAATCTCAAATTCAATTGTCTCTGCTTCGATGCCTCTCCATTGGAGTCGCTTCATCATACATTGAATATTTCCCCGGTCTCCGTAGAGATTCAGAAGATCTGGATAAAGATGTCCGATAGTCAGTTTCATGATTGTTCACCCTCCATTCGCTTTAAGATATTATGAGTACCATACAAGGCAGTATAATTGACAAGGACGTATAAATTTCCGGTGCCATCGGCGATGCGTTTCCGGACTGCAGTCTCAATATCCGGCTCCAAAATAGAAGGGATATCTACATATTTCAATCGTAAGCGCATATCCTGACAGCGGATCCCGCTGACGGTGATGGAACGTATGGATGGGTCGCCTAGGCGGTCAAAGTCCACATCCCAGAGCCAGGACACATCAATTCCGTCCTGATCATTGTCGTTGATCAGAATAATCAGATCTTTCGGGCTGTCATCCTCCATGACGGCGGAAATGTTTTGGTTAAATCCTGCTGGGTTCTTTGCAAGGTTTAAGATAATTTCCGTTCCTTTGATAGAGAAATGTTCCATTCGTCCGTTTTCTGGGTTGTACTTGCCGAGGATCTCATTGAAATTTTGAAGTGGAATGCCGGCTTCTTTGACAGCAGCATATACAGCAAGAATATTGTAGACATTGTAGAAACCACGATAATTTACATGAATATGCTCCCCATTTGCATCGAAGTCCAGAACCTTTCCAGTCTTGACATTGCTTGCGTTATAGTTTAGCTCTGGTCGGTGGAAATCACAGTTTGGACAGTGGTAGTCCCCGAGCTGGCTGTAATGGTAGAAATTGTAAAACAATTTTGCTCCACATTTTTTGCAGAAACGTCCTTCTTTGATTTCGTTGATGCTTTGTTCTTCAAATACTTGCTCCTGAATTCCGTAAGTGACATATGGATTGCCGCTTTCCTGGGCAAGATATGTGGAGAGTGCATCATCTCCATTGACGATGATCGTCATCTCCGGAGCAATTCGCATTGCATCTTTTAACAGATTCATTGTGATATCAATCTCGCCATAGCGATCTAGCTGATCCCGAAACAGATTGTTTAGTATCATGTAATCCGGTTTGAAATGCGGGAAAATGCGCAGTGTGGAGGCTTCGTCCACTTCGATACAGGCATAGTCGGCATCGATTTTTCCATTCCATTTTGCAGATAGTACAAAAGCGGCAATAGCTCCGTTTAACATATTGGAACCGGAGTGGTTACAGATTACCTTTTTTCCCTGTCCCTCCAAAGTAGAGCAGAGAAGATTATTGATTGTGGTTTTTCCATTTGTACCACAAACGACAAAGATTTTCTCACGGACATCAGCGGCCATCTCTGTCAGAATATCAGGATCGATCGTAAGTGCAATCTTACCAGACCAGGTGAGCCCCTGCTTTCCTAACAATTTACATACAAGCCTGTGAGCTTTGAAGCCATATGGCAAATAATCTACGTATTTTCACAGTGTTCCTCCACTTGTTTTATTTTCTTATTTACGTTGCTATTATATCTGAAATTAAAAGGAGTGTAAAGGGCAAGAGAATGCATTGACAAGAAATGTCATATGTTATAACATGTATATAACAACGGAGGTGAGGTTATGTTTATCGAGATTGATTTTAACAGTTCAGAAGCGCTGTATATTCAGCTTCGGAATCAGATCATTATGGGAATTGCGACATCTACGATCCGGGAAGGGGATACACTTCCGTCTGTCAGGCAGCTTGCGGAAAATATCGGTATCAATATGCATACAGTAAATAAGGCGTATTCGGTCTTAAAGCAGGAAGGGTTTCTTCAGCTGGACCGCAGAAAAGGTGCTGTGATCGCCATCGATGTCAATAAACTTCAGGCGGTGGAAGAGATGAGAGAGCAGCTCAGAGTACTGCTTGCAAAGGCAAGCTGTCAGAACATTTCCAGGGAGGAAGTTCATCAGCTTGTGGATGAGATTTATGAAGAATATGTGTAGGAGAGATAGAAGGAGGAATTCATGCAGATTGAATATACAAAACAGGCTGAGAATGTGTTAAAGACCGCGAGGAGTGCAGCAAAGGAGTTAAGACACCCATATATTGGGACAGAACATCTTTTGCTTGGACTGCGGAGAGTGTTTACGGGAGTGGCAGGTCAGATCCTTGCGACAAACGGAGTAAATGAGAATGAGATTTTGAAAGTGATCGGAGAACTGATTTCTCCGACAGAGGAAGTTGTATTTGAAGGAAAGGCAGAGAGAAGTCCACGCTTAGAGTATCTGCTTGAGAACAGCAGAAGAGAGGCAGAGCGATTTCAGGCATCGGAGGTTGGTACGGAGCATATGTTGATGGCGATCGTGCGTGATTCAGAGTGTGTTGCGGCCAGAATCCTTACAACGTTAAATATCAGTCTGACAAAGATTTATCAAGATATTTTTGAGGCGGCAGGGATTGATCCGGCGGAATTTTCAGAGGAAGCCGGAAGTGGAAGAAGAGGACAGCCAGGGATGCTGGAGCAATACTGCACAGATCTGACAGAGAAAGCAGCAGACGGGAAGCTGGATCCGGTTGTTGGAAGAACGGAAGAGATTGAGCGGCTGATGCAGGTATTAAGCCGCAGAACGAAGAACAATCCATGTCTTGTCGGGGAACCGGGAGTTGGAAAGACTGCGATCATTGAAGGGCTTGCACAGAGAATCGTGTCGGGGATGGTTCCAGAGAGTATGAAGCATAAGCATATTCTGACGTTGGATCTTGCTGCTCTCATTGCGGGATCTAAGTATCGGGGAGAATTTGAAGACAGGATGAAGCGCCTGATTCAGGAAGTTAAAAGTTCATCGGACATTCTTCTGTTCTTAGACGAGGTACATACAATGATCGGTGCAGGAGGTGCAGAGGGGGCTATGGATGCTTCTAACATTTTGAAGCCATCGCTGGCTCGTGGAGAACTGCAGTTGATCGGCGCAACAACGATCTCTGAATATAGAAAATATATTGAGAAAGATGCAGCGTTGGAGCGGAGATTTCAGCCGATTACAGTTGAAGAGCCGGATAGTGCCCAGAGTATTCAGATTTTGGAAGGTCTGAAGGGAAAATATGAATCACACCATCATGTTACGATTGAGCCGGGAGCACTTGAGGCTGCGGTCAAACTGTCAGAGCGCTATATCAGTGACAGGAATCTGCCCGATAAGGCGATTGATGTTTTGGATGAAGCGTGTTCCAAGGCAAATCTTAATGGGTTTAAAGTTCCGGACAATCTGACAAAGACAGAGGAAATTCTGCAGTCTCTCATGAAGGAGAAGGAACAGGCGGTGGCAGAAGGCCGTTTTGCAGAGGCATCGATGTTGAATCAGGAGCAGCAGGCTGTTGAAAAGAAATTAGAGAGCATTAAGAAACGGTTTGACAAGAATCAGGCATCGCATCAGATTTGCGTGACAGAGCAGCAGATTGCAGAAGTAGTGTCTGTCTGGACAAAGATTCCGGTACAAAAACTGGGAGAATCTGAAAGTGCAAGGTTAAGAAAATTAGAGCAGACTTTACAGAAGAGAGTGATCGGTCAGGAAGAAGCGGTCACTGCTGTTGCAAAAGCGGTGAAGCGGGGACGTGTAGGACTGAAATCCCCGAACAGACCGATTGGGTCATTTTTGTTTCTTGGACCGACAGGTGTGGGGAAGACAGAGCTATCCAAAGCACTTGCGGAGGCGTTGTTTGGACAGGAAGATGCAATGATTCGCGTCGATATGTCAGAATACATGGAGAAGCATAGTGTGTCAAAGATGATTGGTTCCCCTCCGGGATATGTCGGACATGAGGAAGGCGGGCAGCTCAGCGAGAAAGTCAGAAGGAATCCATATGCAGTAATTTTGTTCGATGAAATTGAAAAAGCACATCCGGATGTATTTAATATTTTGCTTCAGGTGCTTGATGATGGGTATATTACAGATTCCCAGGGAAGAAAGATCGATTTCCGTAATACGGTCATTATTATGACGTCGAATGCAGGGGCGAAGGCAATCGTGGAACCGAAGAAGCTGGGATTTGCCGCAAAGGAAGATCCGCAGGATGACTATAAGAAGATGAAAAGCAATGTAATGGATGAAGTGAAGCAGTTGTTCCGACCGGAATTCTTGAACCGGATCGATGAAATTATTGTGTTCCATGCGCTTAGTGCAGAGAATTTGAAGAAAATTGCAGGATTATTGTGCAAGGAATTTGCAGTTCGTGTCCAGTCACAGTTAAATATCCAGTTACACATCCGTGATTCGGTCAAAAAACATATTGTGGAAGTGGGAACAGATACTAAATATGGAGCAAGACCGCTGAGACGTGCAGTGCAGAATGAATTGGAAGATAAGATGGCAGAGGCGATTCTTGCCGGAGAAATCCACTCTGATATGGAGGTAGATGTATCCTTTTCTAAAAAACAAATTAAATTTCTGCCGAAAGTGACAAAGAACTAGAAAAATATCACAAATTATTATATAATATCAGAAAACACCTTATCCATACTATGATGAGAGGGGATAAGATGCAGAAATGAAAATATGAAGTACCGTAGGAGGAGAACAAGATGGCTGCAGTAAAAGAATTATTGCGTGTAGAGGAAGACGGAACACTTAGTTTTGGGGATTTTACATTAGCACAGAAGACAAAATTGGATAACTTTGAATTCGAAGGAGATGTATATAAAGTAAAGACCTTCTCAGAGATCACAAAACTAGAGAGAAATGGAATGTTCGTCTATGAATCTGTACCGGGGACTGCTGTTGAACATTTTGCAGAAACAGAAGATGAAGTGGCATTTACAGTATCTGCGAAGGAAGATGCACAGTTTACATTAGAACTGGAACCAGACTGTGAATACATTGTGTATGTGGACGACGTCAATATCGGAAAAATGATGACAAATCTGAGCGGGAAACTGAGTGTCAGCGCAGAACTTCAGGAAGGCGTCAACGCAAAGATCAGAGTGGCAAGAGTTTAAAGAAGAGCATACTTGTAATGAGGGTGTAAGTTACATAAAGAGATTACAAATCAGGAAACAAGGAACCGATGCAAAAATGAGACAGTGTCTTGAGGCAGGGCTCCTTGTTTCATTTCATATAAAGAAAACAAAAAAGGAAAACGAATATGGCAAAATCAAAAAAGAGTATATTTTTCTGCCAAAATTGTGGGCACGAAGAAAATAAATGGCTCGGACAATGCCCGGTGTGCAGAGAATGGAATACGTTTGTAGAGGAAAAGATCACTGCTTCCGGAAATCCAAAATCTGTCCTTGCATCGGTAAAAGAAGTGGAAATTTTATCTTTGAATGATGTGGAGACAGAGCATGAAGAAAGAATCTATACAAAAATCGGAGAATTGGATCGTGTACTTGGAGGAGGGATCGTACCGGGATCGCTGATTCTGGTAGGAGGAGATCCAGGAATCGGAAAATCAACACTTTTGCTGCAAGTTTGTCGGGAACTCGGTGGGGATCAGAGGAAGATTCTTTATATTTCAGGGGAAGAGTCACTCAGGCAGATAAAACTGCGTGCAAAGCGGATGGGAGAATTTAGTGAGACGGTCTTTTTGCTGAGTGAGACGAATCTAGAGAAGATTCAAGGTGTGTTAGAGTCGCGCAGACCAGAGATCGTGATCATTGACTCTATTCAGACAATGTACAGCGAAGCTGTGGGATCTGCACCGGGAAGTGTATCTCAAGTACGGGAATCTACGAATGTTTTCATGCAACTTGCGAAGGGGCTTGGAATTTCGATTTTTATTGTAGGTCATGTGACAAAAGAAGGGACAGTTGCAGGTCCGAGAGTTCTGGAACATATGGTGGATACCGTTTTATATTTTGAGGGGGATCGACACGCGTCATACCGGATTCTGCGAGCGGTAAAGAATCGGTTCGGATCTACGAATGAGATTGGCGTCTTTGAAATGAGGCAGGATGGACTCAAAGAGGTAGAAAATCCATCAGAATATATGCTGGAAGGAAGACCGGAGAATGCTTCGGGATCTGTTGTGGCATGCTCCATGGAAGGAACGAGACCGATTTTGATTGAAATACAGGCACTTGTCTGTCCGACAAATTTTGGGATGCCAAGGCGCACAGGCTGCGGGGACGGACTATAACCGCGTCAATCTTTTGATGGCAGTTCTTGAAAAAAGAATAGGATTTCCACTTTCAAACCATGATGCTTATGTAAATATTGCCGGAGGAATTAAGATGAATGAACCGGCGGTAGATCTGGGAATTGTCCTGGCAATCGTATCCAGTTATAAAAACCGACCGCTTGACGAAAAGACGATCGTATTTGGAGAAGTTGGATTAAGTGGTGAAGTGCGTGCAGTAAATATGCCGGAACAGAGAGTGGCAGAAGCGAAGAAACTTGGATTCACCACTTGCATTTTGCCGGAGGCTTCTGTGAAAATGGTAAAAAGTATAAAGGGAATCCGAGTGATCGGTGTAAAGAGTGTTAATGAAGCAATACAGCTCTTATAGAAAAAAGAAAAGAGATATATGCAATTCAAAAGGTCATTTCTTTCACCTAGGACACAGGCAGTCTGACGGAAGAACAATCTCAAAGGCTGCCTGTAACATGAAGTGAAAAAACGTCGGAAAGTATAAAATTACAAAAAAATAGAAAAAAATGAAAAAACCTATTGACAGTTTCTGTCGAAAGATGAATATTCATAATGGAGCGCTCGAGAGAGCAGACAAGTTCAAAAAGTTTAAAAAAGAAAAATGAAAAAAGTACTGACAAACAAAAGAACTTGTGAATAAATAATATAAATCGTTG
>ENA-OQAB01001210-OQAB01001210.1-human-gut-metagenome-genome-assembly--contig:-NODE-1210-length-12456-cov-2.813529_pt1 | contig 12456 bp, 12 predicted proteins | sample MGYA00242490_ERZ504517 | MGnify/ENA primary metagenome ERZ504517 (study PRJEB26092, sample SAMD00036298) | human gut metagenome | host: Homo sapiens | study: EMG produced TPA metagenomics assembly of...
CTTGAGGAATCCTATAAGCCATTTCTTTCATCGGTTGCTTTTCTTAAACTGAATATATTCGGCAAAAATAAAGTTTTTTATTCTATTTCTCGCCAATATTGGTTAAGAAATACGTGAAAGATAGGCTTATAAGATTTTAAGAGTTATCCGTTTACACGTTTATAGTCTTCCAGAAACTTCTTTAATCCGGCATCCGTCAGCGGATGGTTCAGCAACCCTTTTATGGCGGAAAGCGGGCACGTAGCTACATCCGCCCCCACCTCTATGCACTGAATAATATGCGCCGTATGACGGATGGATGCCGCCAGTACCTGAGTGGTATAGCCATAATAGCGGTACATCTCCGCAATCTTACCCACCAGAGCGACACCGTCCTCACAGATGTCATCGAGACGGCCCACAAACGGCGACACGTAAGTAGCCCCGGCTTTTGCCGCCAGCAATGCCTGTCCTACGGAAAACACCAGCGTGCAGTTGGTGCGAATGCCTTTTCCCGAGAAGTACTTAATGGCTTTTATGCCGTCCGCGATACAGGGCACTTTCACCACAATATGCGGATTGAGCGCGGCGAGCTCTTCACCTTCCTTAATCATACCTTCATAATCGGTGGCAATAACCTCCGCGCTGACGTCGCCCTGCACGATATTGCAGATATCCACGTAATGTTTGCGCTGGTTTTCCACTCCTTTGATACCTTCTTTCGCCATGAGCGAAGGGTTGGTAGTCACTCCGTCGAGTACGCCCATATCGTAGGCTTCCCGAATCTGGTCTAAATTTGCAGTGTCGATAAAGAATTTCATGATATAAATTGTTTAAGGATTGATTTCACAAATATAACGATTTACGGCATGGTTTGTTCTTTATCGGCGGGATATTTCAGCGGTTGCGTTTCAGGTACAGACGGTCGGTTATGGTGGCCGGCAGCTCGCTCTCGTAGTGGGTCACCATTATCATTGTCTTATCCCGGCGACGGCAAAAGGCTTCTATGATTTTCTTGACGCGACGGCGGTTATACGTATCCAGCCCATGCAGAGGTTCGTCGAGAATCAGCAGTTCGGGGTCTTTCACAAAGGCTCGCGCCAGCAGGGCAAGGCGTTGCTCGCCGCTGGAGAGTTGCAGGAAAGGTTTGTCCTTCAAATCGGCCACGCCGAAAATGTCCATCCACCACTCGCACACAGCCATTTGGTCGGCATGCGGACGTTTGTACAGGCCGATACTGTCGTGCAGCCCGGAAGCTACGATTTCAATGGCCGGCAAGTTTTTCAGGTAAGCGCGATGCATCTCCGGACTGACGTAGCCTATATGCTTCTTTATTTCCCAAATACTCTCGCCCGTACCTCGCTTACGGCCGAACAGACTGATGTCGCAGGCATAAGATTGAGGATTGTCCGCGCATACCAGACTGAGCAAAGTAGATTTGCCCGCTCCGTTCTCTCCGCTCAACGCCCACTTCTGCCCGCGCAGCACCGTCCAGTCCAGCTCTTTCAGAATCGTACGGTCGTCGTAGCGGATACTGACTTTATTCAGCCGGACAACTTCGTCCGAAGTAAAGTTCGTGTTTTCGTAAGGAAGGTCGATAACGCGTTGCTGCAATTCGCTGAAATGAAACGGCAATCGGGCCTCGGCACGGGATGGCGTCTTGCTTCACGAAAAAGCCTGCATATAAGGCGGCACGCTCCATTTTCTTCCCCACCGCTTTATTGTCCACGGGGACTACGTGGGTGATGAAAGACGGTATATCATCCAGCATGGAGAGCACCAGCACGATTTGCAGGGAGGCGAGTTGCGCCAGCTTCTCCAGAACCGTAAACAACAGGTCGCGTGTGGCGGCGTCCAGCCCGATGAAAGGATTGTCCATGATGAGGATGCGGGGAGCCGTAAGCAATGTTTTGGTCAACTGAAACTTACGGAGTTCGCCACTGGAGAGGAGAATGATTCTCTTATCGAGCATCGGTTCGATACGGAAAAGGTCGAATAGCTGTTGTTTGAGAGCCTCGTCCTTTACCTCGCCCAACAGTTCGCGCACCATTGGGGCATCTTCCTGGTCGTGGGCATTCCAGCGCTGCTGATAGTAGTAATTGGCATCGGCGGAACCGTAGGTATCGCGGAAAGCGATGTACTTGATATTGTCGTAAGCGGTTTGCGTGACGGAGGGACGGAAATCATATGTCAGAGTACCGTCGCGCAAAGGGTATTTACCCGTAAGCAAATCCACCAACAGGCTTTTTCCTGCCCCGTTAGGGCCTACGACAGCGATATGTTCTCCGTCGAGAAAATCGAGAGTGACGGGTTGGGATAAACGGATAAGCGGATTGCGCGCTACGCCTCCCTCTATATATAAGGTATGTTGCTGCGTCATTTTAAATGGTTTTGTTTAGTTGACGCCGCAAAGGTACCAAGATTTTGGTTCTGTGGGAAGAATTCGGGTTCCAAAGTAGCGCAAAGCTTCCATATTTTCAATTCATCAATATCGGCCTTCACCTTCCACGCCCCTGTTTATGGGAAATAGCGGGTGAAACCTGTTTTTTTTCGCATCGCAACGCCTGAAGAAACCGCAACTACGTATCCGGACATTACCATACCGGCAAATCCGTTCCGCAGGACAAAAATATCCATCCCGCGAGACAAAAAAATCATCCCGTAAGCCGGATAAATCCGTCTCACAGGATGAATAATTTCATCTCACGTGGGATTCGATTCCGTACGCGCGCCCGCCAATATGATTCGCTACGGTTGATAATCTTTTTATCCTATGGAGATAATTTCGTTTGATACGATTGGAAACCGGATATCATCATTGATAGAAAATCATCGCCGACTGCGCCGGAACCGAAATCTCCGGTCCGTACATCGTGCCCAAACCTTGCTCACTGATAAATCCGTCTTTGCAAACCACCGTATATTTGCCTTCGGGCACTGATACCTTAGCCGTTTCCTTGCGTGCATTCAACACTACATAGATGTTTCCCCACGTATCGCCGCCGGCATGTCCCTTCAGCCTATAAGCTACCACATTGCTGCCTTCAACCGGTAAGAACTCCAGGTGCTCGCGCACCAAACCGGCATCTCCCAGACGGAAAGCCGGATGGTTCTTACGCAACTGAATCAATCCCTTATAAAAGGCGAATACATCGGCATGCTCCGTCTTACGTTTCCAGTCAATGGCGTTGACAGAGTCCGGACTTTGATAACTGTTATGCACCCCTTTCTTATCGCGCATCACTTCCTCGCCTGCATAGATAAAGGGTACGCCCTGTGAGGTAAATACCGCCGTTTGCGCCAGTTTGTCCAATCGGGTCAGTTCTTCGGGCGTAATACCGGGGACGCTGGCCTTCAGTCTGTCCACCAAACACATATCATCGTGGCAAGATACATAACTTATCATCTGCGTAGGTTGTTCCGCCCACGGGGCCTTACTGTAATTCACCCCTTCATTGTTGACTTGCGGATGCTTGACAGCGCCTGCAATACCAAACTTGATACTCTCCTCTCCCCCCGGCAGTCCGGCAAGGAAAGCGCCCTGATGATTATCGTTGAACGGGCCGCGCAGCGCATCACGCATCTCATCGGAGAAAGCGGCGATGCCCGGCATCTTATATGTATTGGCTTTCATCGCCAATGAGTCCTGAGGCAATTGGGGAGCCGACGCAGCCCAGCCCTCACCATAGATAAAGATGGTAGGGTCTGCCGCTGTCGCCGCCTTGCGTATTTCGTTCATGGTTTCAATATCATGGATTCCCATCAGGTCGAAGCGGAAGCCGTCGATATGATACTCGTTTATCCAGTGCAATACGGACTCTACCATATATTTGCGCATCATGGCGCGGTTACTCGCCGTTTCGTTGCCACATGCGGAAGCGTCCGCAAAACCGCCGTCCGGTGTCTGGCGATAGAAATATCCGGGAACGGTACGCTCGAAATTACTCTCGGCCGTGTTGAAAGTGTGGTTGTACACCACATCCAGCACTACACGGATACCTGCCTTATGCAAGGCCTGCACCATCTGCTTGAACTCGCGGATACGTACATCCGGTTTGTAAGGGTCGGTAGAGTACGAACCGTCGGGCACGTTGTAATTCTGCGGATCGTAACCCCAGTTGTATTTATTCTCATCCAGTTTGGACTCGTCCACGGAAGCATAATCATAGGAAGGCAGGATATGTACGTGCGTCACTCCCAGCTCTTTCAAGTGGTCGATGCCGGTTGCCAGTTTATCGGGGTTGACCGTTCCCGTTTCCGTCATCGCAAGGAACTTACCTTTGTGGCGGATACCCGAAGACGGGTCTATGGAGAAGTCGCGATGGTGCACTTCGTAAATTATCACATCGGCAGGAGATGCCAACGGCGGGCGTTTATCCTCCGCCCAGCCTTCCGGGTCGGTTTCCCGCATATCGATAACGGCCGCGCGCTTACCGTTTACACCCACTGCCTGCGCATTGATACCCGGGGTATCACCCAACCATTTACCGTCGATTTTTACATTGAAAGTGTAGAACTTGCCTTTCAAATCCTGCTCTACCTTAGCCGTCCACGTACCGTTTTCGGCAGGTGACATGGCAACCGTCTCGTAAGCGTGCCCGCCGTCTCCCGCATCATACAGCATCAAGCGCACTTCGTCCGCCGTAGGCGACCAGAGCGTAAACCGCGTAGCATCCGGAGCGTATTCCATTTCTGTCAGACTGCCCGTACGGACAGGATAAAGCTCGTATGAAGCATATTCATTTTTTTGAAGGGGGCGCAACTGACAACTGTTGTCGCCGCTACTCCGATAATGACAAGATCGTTTAATTTCATGGTTGGTATTTTTAAATTAGGTATGAAGTATAAAGTAGTAAGTCTTAAAGCATGGGATCGGATTATCGTTTTACTTTGTCGGGATTCTTGGCTATAAAGTCTTTCCAGCCGTGATAGCCTTTCTCGACAACAGGGCGTCCCATTTGCAGGAAGTGGCAGTAAGCGGCGGCAAGGCCGTCGGTGGCGTCCATGAATACGGGCATGTCTTCTTTCGGAAAATGAAGCATGCGTTGCAGCATATCCGCCACTTGCTCTTTGGATGCCTGGCCGTTGCCCGTTATCGCCATTTTTATCTTCAAAGGAGCGTATTCGGTAATAGGAATGTCACGGCTCAGAGCGGCGGCCATGGCTACTCCCTGCGCACGTCCCAGCTTCAGCATGGATTGTACGTTTTTTCCAAAGAAAGGCGCTTCAATAGCAAGTTCGTCCGGCAGATAACTCTCAATGATGCCCAGCACCCGCTCATGGATGTGGCGAAGTTTCAGATAATGGTCGCCAAACTTACGAAGGTCTATGATACCCATGGCAATCATTTCGGGCTTTACTCCCGCTACCCTCAGCACCCCGTACCCCATAATGGTAGTACCGGGGTCGATGCCCAAAATAATTTTTTCCTTTACCGGTTGTATCACACTATCACCTCCATTAATGTAGGAAAACCGATTACTTTGTCTTTAAAGATTTTCTGCAATTCTTCATTCAGCTTCACACCTTGTTCCTGATGCCAGCGATGCAGTATGGCAGAGTCTTCCACCTCGAATTGCACAGAGTAACAGACACTTCCCTCTTCAATATGGCTCAGTATCCGTGCTATGCGCGGGGCATGCAATGTACCGTGCTTCTCTACTTCGGGAAGGTAGAATTCATTCATCCAGGCAAGGAAGAATTTCTCCTGCCCTTCTTCCACGTGATAGGTCGTATTATATATCAGCATAATTTCTTTTTTCATTTTATTTCGCAAACATAGCAATTATTTCAGAATAATGCATTATATTTGCGCCATCAAAAAAGCAGATAGCTCTGCAAACGTTAGCAACGGGGCGTTAGCTCATCTGGCTAGAGCGCGACACTGGCAGTGTCGAGGTGATGAGTTCGAGTCTCATACGCTCCACAAAGGTTGACTTTTTACAGTCAACCTTTTTTCAAATCAGGCAGGAAGCAAGCCACCAATCCCAGCAAAGGCATAAATCCGCATACATTATAAACCGCCTCGATACCGTATGCGTCCGCCATACCGCCAAGTACAGCCGAAGCGATACCCGCAATGCCGAACGCAAACCCGAAGAACAAACCGGAAATCAGTCCCAGCTTATTGGGCAACAATTCCTGCGCATACAATAAGATGGCGGGGAAAGCGGAAGACAGCATAAACCCCACACAGAAGCTAAGAATGACCGTCCCCGCAAGTCCCACATGCGGCATCAGCAAACTAAACGGCGCCGTCCCGAGAATGGAAGCCCAGATAACATACTTGCGTCCCACCCTGTCGCCTACCGGTCCGCCTACCAAAGTACCTGCGGCAGTGGCTACCAAAAAGACAAACAAGAATAACTGCGAATCCCGGATACTTACACCGAACTTATGAATGAGATAGAATGTATAGTAACTCGTCAGGCTCGCCATATAAATATATTTGGAAAAGATAAGAACCAATAGAACCCCAATGGCGAAAACCGTCATTCGGGAAGACAACGGACGTTCCACCGCCTTCTGCGTAAGCAACGGACGCCGCTTGATATGATTGAGATAAGAACGGTACCAGCGGGAAATGGGCAGCATCACCAAAATAGCCGCCACCGCAAAAATCATGAACAGCGCAATGTGGTGTCTGCCATACGGAGCAACCAGCAGCGCCACCAGCAACGGCCCTAACGAGCCTCCCAGATTACCGCCCACCTGAAAGAGCGACTGCGCCAACCCGCGCTTGCCTCCGGAAGCCAAAAAAGTAATGCGCGACGCTTCGGGATGCAATACGGAGGAACCGATGCCCACCACAAAGACAGAAGCCAAGAGCCAATACAGATTAGTGGCGAACGACAAATTCAGAATACCCGCCAGCGTAAAACACATTCCCAACGGCAACGACCAGGCAATGGGACGCTTATCGAAAATCAGCCCCATTATCGGCTGAAACACGGAAGCCGACATCTGATACACCAACGTTATCAGACCAATCTGTGCAAAACTCAATGACAAATCCTGCTTGAACAGAGGGTACACCGCCGTAATAACGGATTGAAGCAAATCATTCAGGCAATGCGAAGCGCTCAGCGCAATCAATATGGGGAAAGCGATTCTACGAACCGGCGGTCTTTGAGTTGATGTCATCCTAACTGTCATTTATTGAAATCGGGCGCAAAGGTACGTAAAGTATTCAAAGGACAGCCCGGGTTAATAAAAAATAATATGCAACGATTGAGGGCAAAACAATGATAAAATTGTATCTTTGCACCGTTTTATATAGTAAGGAATAAATAATAACAACGATATGATAGCTAAAATCAACGAGCTTCTGCAAGAAGTAGAAGCACTGAAAGCCGCTAACGCCGAGGAACTGGAAGCACTGCGCATCAAGTACCTCAGCAAGAAGGGAGCCATTAACGAACTGATGGCGGACTTCCGCAACGTACCCGCCGAACTCAAAAAAGAAGTCGGCATGCGTCTGAACGAACTTAAGAACAAAGCGCAGGAAAAGATAAGCGCTCTCAAAGAACAATTCGAAAGTCAGGACAACGGTTGCGACGACCTCGACCTTACCCGTTCGGCCTATCCCGTAAAATTGGGAACACGTCACCCGCTCAGCATCGTCAAGAATGAAATCATCGACATATTCGCCCGTATGGGATTCAACATCGCCGACGGTCCGGAAGTGGAAGACGACTGGCACGTATTCTCTTCCATGAACTTTGCCGAAGATCATCCGGCACGTGATATGCAGGATACTTTCTTCATCGAAAACAATACTGAAAATGTATCGCACAACATCATCCTGCGTACACATACATCCAGCGTACAAAGCCGTGTAATGGAAACGACCCAACCGCCTATCCGGGTGCTTTGTCCGGGACGCGTATACCGCAACGAGGCTATCAGCTATCGCGCGCACGCATTCTTCCACCAAGTAGAAGCCTTGTTTATAGACCGTAACGTATCGTTCACCGACTTGAAACAAGCCCTGTTGCTCTTCGCCCAGGAAATGTTCGGCAAAGACACTAAGATTCGTCTCCGTCCTTCGTACTTCCCGTTTACGGAGCCAAGCGCCGAAATGGACATTAGCTGTAACATCTGCGGCGGCAAGGGATGTCCTTTCTGTAAAGGAACAGGCTGGGTTGAAATCTTGGGTTGCGGTATGGTCGACCCCAATGTGTTGGAGTTAAACGGCATTGACAGCAAAGTGTACAGCGGTTACGCTTTAGGTATGGGTATAGAACGCATCGCCAACCTGAAATACCGCGTAAACGACTTGCGCCTGTTCTCTGAAAACGATACCCGCTTCCTGAAAGAATTCGAAGCGGCTTATTAATATAGAACACTCTTATATTTCTATATTAAGCATAAGGTTGGGATGTGTCCGAACTGAAACTCGCTTACTTATTGATTTCTTTAATATCAGGCACGGATTACATGGAAAACACGGATTAATCAAAGGAAACCGTGAAAGCCGTGTAATCCGTGCCTAAAAGGATAGCCCTATTATCAATCTTATTAAATCTCCACCCAATGAAAGATAGGCTCGTAACTCCCGGCTATTGCTTTATTCTCGCAGCCAACTTTCTGCTGTACTTCGGCTTTTGGCTATTGATACCCGTATTGCCATTCTATCTATCCGAGATATTCAATGCGGGAAACTCTACCATCGGTATCATCCTCTCCTGCTATACGGTAGCCGCTTTGTGCATCCGTCCGTTCTCCGGCTATTTTTTGGACAGCTTTGCCCGTAAACCGTTGTATCTGTTGGCTTACTTCATCTTTATGACAATGTTTGCCGGATATATCATAGCCGGTTCACTGGTACTGTTCATTCTGTTCCGTATCATACACGGCGTATCATTCGGCATGGTGACTGTAGGCGGAAATACGGTAGTCATCGACATCATGCCCTCATCAAGGCGCGGAGAAGGGCTCGGATATTACGGGCTTTCCAACAATATAGCCATGGCAGTGGGGCCGATGTCCGGCTTGTTTCTGCACGATGCGGGCATGAGCTATACTACCATTTTCTGTTGCTCGCTGGGTTCCTGCATTGCCGGATTTATCTGCGCCTCATTGGTGAAGACACCATACAAACCGCCTGTCAAGCGCGAGCCGATTTCGCTCGACCGTTTTATCCTGCTGAAAGGCATTCCGGCGGGTATCAGCCTGCTTCTATTATCCATTCCTTACGGGATGACCACCAACTACGTGGCCATGTATGCCAAAGAAATCGGCATTAATGCAACCACCGGCTTTTTCTTTACTTTCATGGCGGTGGGCATGGCCATCTCCCGCATCTTTTCCGGTAAGATTGTGGACAAGGGAAAGATAACGCAAGTAATCTCGGTAGGACTATACATTGTAGTGTTCAGTTTCTTCCTGCTCTCGGCTTGCGTCTACATTATCAATTGGAACAGCATGGCATGCAGCATCATCTTCTTTGCCGTAGCATTACTGCTCGGAGTTGGTTTCGGCATCATGTTTCCGGCTTACAATACGCTGTTCGTGAATCTGGCCCCCAACAACCAGCGAGGTACGGCAACTTCCACCTACCTGACCTCATGGGATGTAGGAATAGGTATCGGTATGCTGACAGGCGGATATATCGCCGAGGTCAGCACTTTCGACAAGGCTTATCTTTTCGGAGCCTGCCTGACGATAATCTCCATGCTTTACTTCAATGGCAAGGTTACCCCTCATTATCATAAAAACAAATTACGATGAGAAAAAAAGAACGTTACGAAAAAATAAGTTCCAACCCTGAGTATGGCAACTTGCCTTATACAGAAGACATGGCAGTAAGGCTGGATATCAGCTATCGGTATCAAATGTTCTGGTATGCCATACATTATCGGGAAGCCGAGTTTATTCACCGGTTAAGCAAGTGCGATGAAGGCAAGCAGCGCACACAAGAAGCCTATACCCAAAGATTAAAAACGTTTGGCTTGCGTAATGCCTGTTTTTCCATCTCTACTTTCCATTCTCTACCCAAGTATATGACCTATGCGGGAACGGAAAATGGGATATTCCTTTATACAATGGAATAGATCTGTTGATTGTAGATGAATCCGGACAAGTTTTCACCCGAACTTGCCGTTCCCTCCTTCAGTTTGGCCAAGCAAGCGATTTTTAGTAGGTTGATATTCAACAAATAGAGCCTGTATGGTCCATTTCTGATGAATATTCATTCATTAATTTAAAGAATCTGGGCATTGTTTCCAACCAGTCCTCGGAAAATACCGTTTTTTAGAAACAATGGTTTCCTTTCTTCTTCCGGAAGTATAATGAAACTGGCACGTAAAAGCTGTAATTTTTACAGTAAAAGGTGAAAAAGGAGCTTTTTCTGACCGAACACAGACGATGCGTAGATTCCATTATTGCCTATTGCAATGATTATGTTTACCACGGCAGGTTACTTCCTAAAAAAGGTAACGAAGTAAAATACAAGTCCCTCCCTTCCAAAGGATATGTACACATCAACAGTTACAGCAGCCCTGGAAAAACAGGAAGTCGCCTCAACCGGGCTGAAGCGGAAGCCATTGTCTGTTGGCTGGAACTGGAAAAAGATAATCTGGAAAAGACCTATAAAAAGCCTATTCATGAAATTGTAGCCGTAGTAACTCCTTTTAAAGCCCAAGAAGCCGAAATACGGCATCAAATACAAAAAATATCAGGAAATGAGAAATATAAAGATATGATCATCGGCACAGTACATTCCCTGCAAGGTGCCCAATGTCCGATTGTTCTTTTTTCAACAGTCAACTCTCCCGAAGACCATTCTCTTTTTATGGAACGTGATGGAAAATACAATATGCTCAATGTAGCGATATCGCGCGCTCAGCATCATTTCATTGTTTTTGGCAACATGAATATTTTCCATCCGGAAGAAAACACCCCGGTAGGAAATATGGCTAAATGGCTTTTCGATGATCCATCCAACGAGATTTCCAACAACTTTATTTACCAACAGGAAGTTCCGCTGTGCACCTACCACCCCACCCTTCGTCTGTCCACCACAGAAGAGCATATCCAGGTTCTGCACCAAGCTTTTGAAAAAGCAAGACACCGTCTGCTGATTGTATCTCCATTCATATCTATCCACGCCATAGAAAACGACCAGTTGGTTCCGCTGATACGCCACACGGTACAACGAGGAGTGAATGTCACAGTCTACACCGATTCGTCTCTAGATTATGATACGAAAACTAATCAGTTGCTCAGCCGTGCCGAAGAGGGACGGAACATATTAATAGAAAATGGCGCAACCCTCATTGAAGTAAAAGGTATCCACAATAAATCATTGGCCATTGATAACCATACACTTATAGAGGGTTCTTTCAACTGGTTATCTGCCAACCGCCATAAAGAATACTCCCGCCACGAATGTTCCATAGTTGTATCATCTGTTCAAGCCGATGAGTACTCAACAATCTGATAAAGGAACTAGAAAGCAGAGTAAAAAACCTTTCAATCCCTATCTAAGCCTACAATCAATCTTGACATTGACCAAAAATATCCGGGGTTCTTTACAAAAGAATCTTTTAATGATTGTACAGAAGAAGATATTTGCCGTATAAAACAAAAAGTCCAAGAGTTAGGCATTCAGAAAACAGTCCTTCCACCTTATATCCATAAACAACGTGAAACTTTCCCACGTGCTTATGAACCCTGGTGCACAGAAGAAAAGGGAAATTATATGTGAGTTGATGCAAAAGACCAATCATCTTTCTATTTTTATAGAATGTCTGCAACGTACAGGACAAGCAATTCAAATTCAGATAGAAGGCAAAAACAATTGATTATAATCCTGAACTGATATCCTTTTTATGATATTCGGGAAACTTGGGAAACAAGAATCAGTCCCTATACGGAAGAGAGGAGAAGGCAAAAGGTAATTTGCCTTTTCCTCTCTTCCGTATAGCATATGCAACTCCTGCCCAAAGTTCCTTATTTTTTGGAATACATCCAGGTCCATTTATGCCAAAGACTCTCTAACGGTCCCTGCTTATGTCCTTTCAACCACCATTTGCAGAACTGTACTTGCAACAAAAAGAGTACAAAACCAACCAGCAAACTCAACGTATATCCACAGTACGGAGCCAGATAAAGTCCGAAAGGGAAATAAATAATAGCTCCGGCAATAGATTGGGTGATATAATTGGTCAGACTCATCCTACCATAATAACGAAGATTTGATACAAAATTCTTAAACCTATCCCGTTGATAAAGCAATACAAAAGAAGCAACCAGTACAAATGTAAAAGCGAACTTTTGCCACATATCAAAAGCAGTTCCGGCAGTCTGGCGAATGAGTTCACTGTCACTAGCCATAATCAACTCTTTCAGTTGGTAAAAGCGGAGCAAAAGAGATAGCGGTAAATGATAAGAGCCTTCACCCAAAACGAGTATGTTTTTCTGGAAGTTACAAACAATTGATTTGCGTCCGATATACAACCCCATCAAGAACAA
>ENA-OQAB01001216-OQAB01001216.1-human-gut-metagenome-genome-assembly--contig:-NODE-1216-length-12374-cov-1.963338_pt1 | contig 12374 bp, 20 predicted proteins | sample MGYA00242490_ERZ504517 | MGnify/ENA primary metagenome ERZ504517 (study PRJEB26092, sample SAMD00036298) | human gut metagenome | host: Homo sapiens | study: EMG produced TPA metagenomics assembly of...
GTCCTGGTAAACCATGTCTCCCTCCTTACGTTGGCTGCGGTTCCGGATCCGCGTCGGTGTGGTTGCTGTCCACAAATGCTTTTAATTCGTCTATGAGGTCAAATAGTGACTTCAGGTCTTTCATCTTATTCAGATCCGGGTTGATTTCCAGATGTTCGATAATTGTTTGCTTTGTTATTGTTTTCCCTGTTCCTTCCTGTTCCCTGTTGGTACCCGGTTCCAGGGGATCCATTTTTTCTTTCTGTTGTTCTGGTCTGGCTGTTGTAAAGTGCATCCGCTGGAAGGATTGCTCCACCGTATCCGCTGGGATGTTTTCTGCCTGTTTAATACCTGTACCAAAGGTTTCCAGGACTCGCCGTCCAGATAGAGTCAGAGTAGACAATGGGCCTTCCTTTGCATCCGAAAAAAGGTAACATTTGACGTATTTTCTGCAGCCCACCTTTCACCGCGTTCACAGGCGCGGAAATCGCACTCTGAATCCCATCTGCAAAAGTCTGTAAGATTTTTTTACCGGATTCCTTGAACCAGTTCATGGCACCGCTTATCTTGTCCTTTATCTTCTGGATCCCTTCTCCAAATTTTCCGGCAATAGCGGATAATTTTCCGCCTGTCAGGTTATCCAGGAAGGTAAAACCCGCCGTATAATATCCTTTCACGGCCTCCACGGCTCCCGCTGCGATCCCTTTGATACCGCCGCCGTTTGCTTCGTAAGCTGCTTTGATATTGTTCAGCTTTTCCGAAACGGTTGAACGGGCTGCCTCCAGGACATTGGATGCCACATTTTTGATACCGTTAAACATGTTAGAAAAGAAGGAAGCTACCGCACTTGCTCCGGCCTTGATGCCGTCCCAGATGGCATTTACCCCATTCCGGAACCACTCGCACTTATTGTATAAGAGGACAAAAACGGCTATCAGGGCCACGATCGCAATCACGATCCAGGTAATCGGGTTGGCCAATAGCGCAGACGTAAATCCCCACACCGATGCAATTAAGGGCTTCAGGGCCGTGGTGGCTGCCGTCAGGGCACTTTTGCCCATGGATACCACCCCGCTGGCAAAAGGTTTTTACCCCACCGGCTGCTATGCTCCCCGCCGCCTGTATCTTGGTAAAGGCCCCCGGACCGCATCCCCGGCATACAGGGCTTTTAGGTACATCGTTTGCAGCCCTCCAGGTATCGCCTTCAGCACACCCCCAAATTTCAATATCATACCTGCAGTACCGGTAAAAATCCGGCCCACGGTACCCACCACCGTTATTGTGGTGCCCCCTACCGCCAGGAATGCCCCTACTATCAGGGCCACCTGCATAATCACCCGGACCAAATCCTGGTTATTGGCGATCCAGGCATCCGCCTTGGTTAATACGCCATCAATCCGGCCCATCAGGTCATTTATGGTAGGCAACAGGGTATTGCCGATGCTCTCGGCGGTATTATGTACCTTTTGTTTTAACTGCTCAAACTTGGCTGGTTCCGTATTATTGATAGCATCTGCCATTTGCTGGGTGGCTGCCGTTCCCTGGCCCATGGAATCATACAGCATTAGGATGTTATCCTGCATATCCCCTGTCTTGTTATACATCAGGTCAATTAAGGCAACTGCTTCCGCATCCCCAAACGCTTTCTGCAAGTCCATCTTTTCTGCGGCATCTATGGTATCGCCAAAATTTGCCCTTTAAAATTCCCAGGATTTCCGGCATGGACAGCAGCTGGTTGTTGGCATCGGTAAATTTCAGCCCCAGCTCCTCCCCACCTTTGGCGGCGGATTTCAAAAAGGCCCGGTACTTGGTCCCGGCTTCGGAACCGGACATCGTGGCCTGCAGCATACCCAACACGGCCAGCTGCTCTTCCAGCGGCACCTGGGCCGTCGTGGCCGATGCCCCCAACGTCTTAATGGACTCCGCCATCCCGGAACCGGTTGTTTTAAAAGCCTGCACGGAATTGGATATCCCTGCGGAAAAGATTTCCGCGAACTCCATATCCGACAAATCGGAATAGTAATCCTTGTAAATCCCGTAACCTGTCGCAAACAGATCAGTCATTTCTCCAATGGTGGACTTGGTGGCCGTGGCCGTCAGGCCCGCTACCCGGGTATAACCCGCCACCCCCTCATCCGATAGGGACGCAATTCCGGATTTAATATCATAAGCAGCGGAAATAAATTCCGGCTTGGTGGTCCCGGCCCAGGTACTGGAAAACTCTTTTGCGGCATCCTCCACGGCCTGCAGGTCTTTTACCCCTAAGCTGGACAGCTCCCCTAACGCCTTCCGCGTTTCAAAGGTGGCCTCCACCGGCTGCAGCACGCCTGCCGCGATCTGGGTGCCTGCAGCGGCCATGGCGGCCCCTCCGGTAATCATGTTGCCAAAGCTCTGGGACATGCCGTTTATTTTGCCCATGGCCCCCTGTACTTCGCCGCCTACGCTCCGGATGGGGGAGGTCAGACGGTCAACCATGGACAGCACAACGCTTAACTTATAAATGGCTTCAAAGCCCATGCCCTCCTCCTCTCTAATTCGGGAATAGCCTGGACAGGGCATCCGCTATCACGTTAGCCTGTACCTCCTCCAGGTACCGGGCCATAGCCAGATAGCGGGCAAAGGTATCCAGGCCAACCTGGGACAGATCCACCCCTTCCAGCATCGCCTGCGGGACATATTGGTAAATTTCCAGCAGCCCCGCGTCCATGGATTCTTTAATCTCTTCCAGGCACTGGCTTATACTTTCCGAAAATTTACGTTGTCACCCATTCCCAGGGCGGAAAGCAGCTTGTTCCCGCAGTTCAGGGGCAATCCCGGGTACTGTATGGCTTTCTGGCCAAAATCGTCCCGCTGCTCATCAATGATATTGTCATTGGTAAAGGCAGCGGTAGAAGTAGCCATATTTTTCCCTACCGTTTTTAAATACCGGTTAAAGGAAGCGGTGGAAGGCTTCCGGAAATAGTACCGGAAAGTATTTCCTTCGTTTTCGTCATCTTCCCCTACCGTGATATCGATCTGGTAAAGCTCCCCATACTTCTTTTTCAATGCCTGGATGTCCCGGATATCGGACAGGCTGGTCTTTTCTTTCGCTTCCTGCCCGGATGCCGTTTCCAGCTCTCCGTAGCTTTCTGTTACCGGTTCAGCCGGTCTGGAATAAAACTGTGCGGTATCGCTCATGGTTAAAATCCTCCTGTTTTTGATAATTATTTTGATTGGTATCAGATCGGTGCCAGGCCATCCCGTTCGATGGTCCCGGCTATCATCAGGTCAATGTCCACCTTCAGGGACTTGTCCCCTTGGGCATCTTTATGGCTTAACTTGCTGAAGGAAACCTTATTTAGCACATCCTGACGCGTCCTGTCCCCGGCATTGGCATAGGATACAATCACTTTCGGGAATTCCACTTCATACAGCGGCTTCCCGATCCGCTTACAATAATCCACTAATGCGTCGTAATCATCCCGCAGAACGGATACCTTGCCGGTGGGCTTGTAATTCCCCCGCCCATATCCCCGGGGCTTGCTTCCCATGCCATAAACCAGTTCCTTTTCCAATTCATCGTCATAACTAATTTCCTGGACTTCCATAGCCAGGCCGGGAATCTGAAGGCTGACATCTCCCCAGTCATATGCTTTTCCATTTACTCTAATCGACATCTTTACTCCTTTCAGGCCGCTTGTGCAGCCGGATTTTTCATTCCCAGGTCGATCACGATTTCCCGCAGTTTTCCACGGGGCACGTATCGGATGATAATCCGGAAAATTTCATCTGTCAGGATGTCCTGATCCTCCGGAATCGTAACCGTAACGGCAGAAATTTCTTTATTTTCTATCATGGTTTCCAGCGCAGCCTGTATAAACTGTGCCTTTGCTGCCAGATCCGCCTCCAGGTTATCCAGATCCACATCGGACTGCAGCTGCTTTAACGCTTCCACGCGCGTCACCCGGACAATCTTATCCAGCACCCGCACATCCTCTGCATACCGGTAATCGGTCCCCTCCGGCCCCATCATGCGGGCATTGGTGACGTAAAATCCCTCCAGACCGTCATATTCCCGGAAGGTCAGGTATCCAGCAGCATCCAATATTTCGATGTGGCTGGTTTCCAGGCCTTCCGGAAGGAGCTTACGTACCTTATCCTCCGACAGGCTGATCACCGCCGTTTCCCCGATGGATTTATTCACATCCACCTGGGCATACAGGCCAGCTACAATTCCGGCCATGTTGGTATCCCGGACTAAACCGTCCATGCCAACATAGGAGGCCCTGGCTGGCACTACCTGGATATGATAGTTCCCTATCTTTTTCCGATCCTTCTCCAGTTGCAGGATATAAGCATCCAGGGTCTGGCCTGCCGTCTTTTCGTAGGCTTCCAGAATAAAGAAAGCCGGTTTATGCCAGGTTTTTCCAATTCCTTCTGTGAGGTAGAAACGGCTGCCCACAGCTCCGGCTCTGTTTCTCCTACAATGTGGACGTATTCAAAGATAGTGCTAATATTCTTCAGCTTTTCTAATGCTCCCAGAATATCCTGGTTGGTCATTCTGGGAGCTGTGGTCGTTGCCAGGAACTTGTCCCCCACCTCAAACTCCGCGTCCTCCGCCGCCGTAAAGGTCAGCTTTATTTTCGCGGATTCTATCGTGTATTCTCCGCTGGCAGGTACCGTCAATTCCTCCGAAAAGGAATAGCCACCATCCAGGGAAAACTGGAAAGCTGCCGCGTTCAGGCCTCCTTTACCGGTAATCACCACCTGCAGGGGAAAATGCATTGGTGGGAGTTCCGGTAATGGCTACTGTCCCCGTTCCGGTTGCATCGGTTTCTACTTCTGCAATTCCTCCCGCCGTACTGGCGGCCACAGGAATGCATAACACCCGGCCGGAACCATTTTCCACGCTGTCCATGGTTTTATCTGCAAGGGGGCTTAATCCCAGGTATTCCTTTATCCGGTCTGCGGACATGCTGCCGGTTATTACCACCGGTTCCGCACTTACGATGGGTGATGCCCCGATTTTTACATGCACACCGGTTCCCTGGTATTTAGATAGCCCCAGGAGGCCGTCTGTGATTTCATGCCTTACGTCCCGTAACATGCTTTGCCCCTCCTTCTAAAAACTTCTTTCTCGGCCTGGATATATTCTTCTTCCGGAACCGCTTTCCCGGGCTTCCATCCCTTCCGGGCACACAGCCCGCAATGGATTGCCATAGGCACCTTATGGGCCATCCGCCACTCCTCTATGGTTATGTTCCGGTTCTGCGCCGGTTCCGCTTTTTTGTTTGTTGCCGCCATCCTTACTCCTTCCTGACTTGGATATCCACCTTATCTGTCTGCAGGTAATCCGTATCTTTGTAAACGCCGCCATTGCAAAGGACCAGAAGCTGCACCGCCACTTTGCTTTTCAGGATGTGATCCTTTTCATCCATCCACTCCGCTTCGTCCGGTTCGATGCTTACATAATTTCTATCAATATAAAACCCTGCAGGCAGATGTTCCAAAAAGCTTTCATAAATCGCCTCTGCCGCTTCCACGGTGTATTCACCTATCACAACATTAAAAGATGCCATCCGGGAAAACACCCGTTTCCGTTTCCGTTTTCTTCCATCCTCCCCGGTATAAACCCGGTTCTGTAAATCCTTCTGCATCGATTCTTTTTCAAATAAGACCGCCCCTACATGGCTTTCCTGTGCCAGACTTAGGTACTTCTGGGAGGTATACGGTTTATTCCGGATGCCTGCCTCTTTCAAGGTTTCTATTAATATCTTTCTGCATTCTGTGATCATGGATCATACCTCCTCCAGGGCCTTACCCAACAGCTTTTTTATTTCCTCTTCGTCCTCTTCCGAAACTCCCAGGAAAGGCCGGGCCGGTATCGTAACTTTCACTTCCTTTTTACTTACCCAGCGGCCATTTATACGAAAACGCAGCGCCTTTTTCCGTTTGGCTTTTATTATGCGGGTATCGCCAAACTGGTGGGTTGCCGCCCGGATGTCATTGGTCCCTATGGCAAGCCCATCCGCCGATGCCTCGCTGCGGATGGAGGAGCGTAACGCAGTGCTTTTTGTCAGTGTCTTACCGCCTTCCTCCCTGGCCCGAATGGATTGCTTCCATTTCTTTTCTTCCGGGGATTTTTCCGCCTGGAACCGTTCGATTGTGGAGGTCCCGCAAGCCCTCCGCAATCGTATTGTTAATTCCGGCCTTGTCCACACGGCAATCCTTCCCAGGCGCTTCATCAGGCGCTGCACATCCCCTTCTACCTTTAAGTTTATCGATGACATATCAATATCCTTTCATAGTTTCCCGGGAAAACAGCCTTTCAGAATGTTCCATCCGGAAGCCCTTCTGCGCTGCCTGATTTTGACTGCTTCCGGTATCACTTGTACCGATATCAATCAGTCCTTTCGCGACACCTTCCAGGAATTTTACTGCAGCATTATACCGGTTGAGATAGGTTTTATCCCGGTTGGATTCATCAATCCCGATCCGGCTCATCAGATTATATACTGCTATATCTTTACTAAATTTGTTTAACACCTTGGGGGCCGGGGACATAGGCACATAGTCATCTTTTCGCAAGATAGCCGTCTATTTCTGCGTCCGCATCTTTCGATCGCTTCTTCTACAAGGGGCTGGAGGCGTTTTTTCCGTTCCTCCACATCTTCTATGTACTGCTCTCCCAGAAGGCTGTTATAGGCATCCTCCTTAACTGCTGCAAACACTTCACTTTCCGTACAATATGCCATCCCCGTTTCCTCCTATCAGCCTGCCGTGGTACCCGTGCTGCCATAGGCCATCTGCCAAAATCCATAGCCTACGCCATCCCTGGCGTTTACCCCATACAGATATTCGTCTCTCATAAACACGTTTTCGTCTGTTTCTTTGGTCATAGCGACAAACTTGGCTTTTTCTCGCTCCTGGAAAATGAAAGGTTTTAAGCTACGTTTGGTACACAACAGGTGCCACTGGGTCGGCTGGTCTGCCAGTTCCGTCCAAACCTCCACTTTAGCCAGGCCTTTATTAATGTTAGTTGTCCCATTAATTAAATCAGCCTCTAGGATCATGCGGGCTTCCTGTTCCAGGGCCGGGGGGCACCAGAGGGTGTCCGGCACCAGGTTTAAGGGCTGTCCCTGGTCATTTTTCAAGCTCATCATTGTCGTTCTGGCGGCGGCAAAGGAATCGGCGCTTAACTGGGCATCCGTCAGATTGCTGTAGGTTGTATCTCCGACTTTATGGGTCTTACTGTAGAAAGGCTGCCCATCATAGCACAGGTCTGTAAATCCCCTTTTCGCTGTTTCAGCCACACGCTGTTCCTTATGGAGAGCTGTACTTTCCCCCATCCCTTCCATAAATGGCGTATAAACTCCATAATTGTCATCCTCAATTGCTGTCCGTTTAATTCCCACGGTCAACTCAAAAGGTTCATTTTTAATGGTATATTCGTTTTCTGCAATCTTCTGAATCTCCCTTTCGCCGATCCATTTTTTCAATCCAGGGATTGAGCCAAGCCAACCGTACAGGTTGGAAGCTGTAGAAGAGGGTACCGTGGTAGCGATTTTGTCTGCGACAGTTACCACATTACCCATACCGCGATTAAAAGCGCAGAAAAACCAATTCTCAGCTGCGTAAGGGCAGCACTTGTTATTAACATCTCTTTGTCCTCCTCTTATTCTCATGTTGTCGGTGTTACCGGTTTGTTTATAACATCCATTCCTAAGGTGCCGATCAGGACGGTTACGCCATCGGCTGCCACCTCCAGGATCGTCCCCACCGGGCTGGAACCTTCCGCCGTCAGTGTCAGGGTTGTTGCATCGGCCATATAGGCTGTTTTTAAAAGGTCGTTCTCTTTGATTGTTGCATCGGCATTCATAACAAAAGCTCCCCTGCGAACCGACACCACCTCGGCTCCGTCCTCTCCCAGGCCGTTGTTGGCATAGCTTTGCGCTACTCCGGCTATCACCAGATCCGCCGCTTTGGCGGCAGGAACTGCATATCCATCCGTATTCAGGGCTACCATAGTCCCCTGCTCCAATACCTGGCCCGCTGCTACCTGTAACACCAGGTTGCTGCAGCCTGTCCGTTCATTTCCGACTCTTCCCATTTCTCACGCCTCCTTGTCTGCGTATTTTTCCAGATCCTCTTTCGTCAGCCCCAGGTTCTTAAGCACCATCATGTCTATTTCGGCTTTACTTCCGGAAGCCTTCGGATCTGTCATTTCTGTTTTTCCCATAGGAACAACGAGCGTTGCTTTTTCACAAAAACTCTGGAAGCCATTAGGATCCTTCAGTGCATATTCAGCTGCCCATTCCTTCTGTGCGGCGGAAATTTTTCCGTCCTTTAAAGCTACGGTCACTGCATCCTCCGCTTCACGTTTCGCAAACTTTTTTTTCAAATCTGCCAGTTCCGCAGCCTATCCCCGTCCCGCCGTTCTGCAGCTGCTGGATCTTTGCCGTTACATCCTCCGTCTTTGCGTCGGCTTTCAGACTCAGCATGGATAAGATCGTGCTGTTCGCAACAGGCTCCGTTTCCGTCCCCTTCTTCTGCAGCGCTTCCACTGCGTTTTTTACATCCTCTTCGGTTGCTGTTTCCGGCAGGCCCAGCATGGCCGCCAGCATCTGTAAAAATTCCATCTCTTTTCCTCCTTCAGGATTTATATACCCAGCCGGAATCCCGGCAGAGTTAACGACCGCAAACATCCCCGTAATTGCCGGGGTGTTTGTCAGGGCCACCGAACTAATGGATACCGCCCTGCCATCACTTTTCCGGACATTTACCACAGGGGACAGGTAACGGTACTCTTTATTTTTCAAGTACTCCTGCGCTTTAGGTGTCCATTCCACCTTTGCGATCAGCGCATCCTCTCCCTTGCGTATCTCTTTTATCCAGCCCCCTGCCGGGGCCTGTACATTGAAAAGTGTCTGGTGTTCATAATCAATTACCAGATCGATTTTTCTGTTTGCAAATTGGTTTATGATAGCCCGGCAGCTTTCGTCATCTACCAAAAAATCCTTGGTGGACGTTATGGACCATTCCCGGGGAAGGATTTTTATTTCCTCCGGCACCCCCGTCCATAGCCACCTGTTCGGCAGCGCATATAATTGTTGTTGGTTCATCTTTCATCTTTATTACCCTCTCTAACGCCGTTATAACGCGTCAATCGGCGTTACAACTCTTTTACCCTCCGTTCCTTCCACCGCGGCTCTTTTCGTCCGCATTTCGCCATTTACGGCGTTTCTCCTTTTGGGTATCCTGGTACGCACCCTGCAGGTCCGGGCGGATGCTTTGCATATCCGGTTTCCAAACGGTTTTTGCCGGGTTCCCGGAAAACCCTTTATCCGGCCAATAAAAGACTGCCTCCCCGGTTTCCCGGTCGATTTCATGGGGCATGACACTTTCCACTGGCAGCCCCCGGCGCTTTACCTGCTCCTCCGTCAGGGATATCCACCCCGCAGCGGCAGCGGAAACCATTCGGGGGATACCAGATATCCCATATGGGATCGTCACACCGGTATACCTTCCCTTCCATGGCCGCGTGGGTGGGACGGACATTCCCGTCACCGGCAGTAATATACTGCCAGTATGGCCGCAGCTTCCGGGTCGTCGAATCCGTCATGGCTTTATAGTGCCCTGCGTTATATGCCGTCTGCAGGTTGGTCCGGTACACCACATCCGCTTTCCAGGGATTTATCCCCTCATAACCTTTTTCCTCCAGGAAGGTGTTCATTTTTTCCGGAACTCCTCTTTTGTCGTTCCCTGCTCAATAGCGGCCTCCAATTCCTGCAGGAACTGTTCCAGGATTTCCATCGTGGTATAGCCGGATACGGTAAAGGCCTTTGCCCTGGCTTCCTCCTCCAGCTCCCGGTACAACTTGGATGGAAGAGGCTTTTTCTGTTTTAGGAAATCCAGGGCACTTTGGAATAACCCCTCTTTCACGGTGCCATAGGTCACATCAGCCATCTTCCTCCATCCTCCCAATCAGGTTTGCCACATACATGCCCTGGGCAAGCAGTTCCTCCAGCTCTGCACCATCCATCTGCTGGTACAGCTGTTTCAGTTGCTCCTTATCCTTCAGCTGCAGCTGTAACGCTTCCAGGCTGTCGGTTTTGTCAATTATATTGAGTACCGGCTGCAGAAGCTGTGTAAAAATCTCGCTGCCCTTTTTGGGCAGACTCCTCTACCAGACCGTCTATGTAAGGCTGCGGGTCCGATTCCCCAGATGCCTTTAATTTGAGTTGTACTTCCGCCCTCGGCACTCCGGCTGGCTGCTGGCGCTGCGTCACCGGCTCCCCATGTTCCGGCTTAGGAATCCCAAATTTTTTTGTAAAGGTGTCTTTTGGGGATTTCCAGGCCCATGTCACAGGCCAGGGTGCGGTATATTTTCAGACGTTTTCCTTCAGGTCCTCGGCATCCTCTGTCTGAAACTGCAGGGTAGGGATAGGCGTTCCCGGCCCGAAATTAAACTCCACCAGGGGCCGGGATTTAAAATCCCGGCGCAGGGGTATTTTCCAGGGCGTTGGCATCCGCCGCCGTCAAGTCCTTACGCACCTCATTATGGGTCTTTGACTGCGCATAGCTGCCGCTGCCGGAATCGCTCGTCAGGGTCTGTCCCAGGACAGCCTTTACTCATCTGCTCATCACAATAACGCGCCAGCTTTTTCATAGATTTCCGCGCTGGATTGCTTATTGCTTTTCAATGAAATCTATCGTTGTAGTGTTTGGCACAATTCCAGCCGCATCCGTCCCTAACTGGATAATGGCTTCCATGAGGGCAGCCTTATCCGCGTCTGAGGCGGAGGCATCGTATTTCCCCAGCCTTAACGGCATCCCAAACACTTCACAAAAGGATACCCAGTCTTTGAGGTCGTAATTTTTGAATAAGTACATCCAGCTGACAATCCGGAGGACTCCGGCCCGGCTGGGATGCCCGCTTTTGGCCTTGTACTTATGGACAATAAACTTATTATCCGGAAGGGGGATGCCCTGGGGATACTCCCTGGTAGTAATTTTGATAGCATCGTCGATACTGTCCCAGAAAATCTTTTTAGGATGCACCCAGGTGATATCCTCCACCACGTTCCGGCCCTGGCTGTCCACTCCCCAGGTGATTTCCGACAGGCTGATACCCTTTCCCACCGCATCCAGGATATCCAGCAGCACATCGTTTATGCTTTCCAGGCTATGGAGCTGGTCGTCGACAAACTCAGCCACCGCCACATCCCTTTCTTCTTCCGAAAAAGGCTGTACTTCCCAATCCAGGCCGGTTACAGCCAGTTTCCGGGTCTGCAGCTGGGAAAACAGGTGGGTGTCTTTTTCTTCCATCTCTTCAAAAAGTTCCATTTGCCGGAGCACATTTCCTTCGTCCGCCTCCCGGAAAATTTCCGCAAGACGGCGGGGGGAAAGGCCGCTGGAAGGATATTCACTATACTTGTCCTGCGGATCTCCAATAGCAACAGCGGCCCGGATGGGGCGGCTTGTGCCATCATCCATGGCGGGATTATAAGCTTTCTGTTTCTTCTTTTTCTTAGCCATCTACCAGGCCCCCTTTCTGAAGTTGCTGCGCCGTCGCTGCACGGTTTTATATTCCGGTTTGGAAGCTGTGGCCCGAACCGACTGTGCCAGGCTGACCGCCATCTGCAGGCCGTCCGGCGCGTCATCGTTCGCGCCCATGGGGAACTCGGTCAGCTGCTTAATCAATTCTTTATGATTTCTATTAAACTTGATCCACTTGTTTTTTACAAAAGGCTGCAGGGACCGGATCCGCAGCTCCTTGTTGGCTATAGACTGGATCTCTTCGATGGGAATGTACTCCCCGGCCTCCAGGGCCTTGGCAGCCATCACATCCTTAAAAAAGTACTGGAATTGTACCGTTTCAACACCAAACTTATAAAAGCCTTTCTTCAGGTCACGCTTATAGCGTCTATGGGTTTCGATTACATCCTCTATGATGGCATCCGGCTTCCGCTTTTGTACGTCCGCATCTACGATGTACATATAGCCTGTATTCAAGTCCAACGCCAGGCCCATGATAGATGAGGTATCTGCCTTTTTATTTTTTTCCCAGGGAAGGGTCATTGGCCCCCACCAGTAAAAAATTGGGTTTGGAAAAGTCCATCAGTTCCGGTTCATAATAATCCAGCCATTCCTCCTGGAAGTCCGCATTCTCTGGATCGATAGGATCATTCTGCATCTCGGAGTTGAAAGAAGCCGTTCCTTCGGATACTCGCATTTCCATTAAATCGTAATAGGAAAACTTCTCCTCCCAGAGAACTTCTGTCCCCTCCAGCATTTCTTCCTGATTGGCCTCGTAAAAAGTCCTGGCGTTTTCCTGGTGCCTCTCATCAAAAAGGTTTGTATAAATCCGTTCCCATTCTTCCCATAATGCCAGGTTGCTGGCAAAAGATATCACC
>ENA-OQAB01001217-OQAB01001217.1-human-gut-metagenome-genome-assembly--contig:-NODE-1217-length-12374-cov-1.940312_pt1 | contig 12374 bp, 15 predicted proteins | sample MGYA00242490_ERZ504517 | MGnify/ENA primary metagenome ERZ504517 (study PRJEB26092, sample SAMD00036298) | human gut metagenome | host: Homo sapiens | study: EMG produced TPA metagenomics assembly of...
CGCATGTGCGCGCCCGCGCTCGACGGGCGGACGCCGCAACATGCGAAGTGTCAGTATGCTTGGCCATGGCCGTTCAACCGGTTACACCTTGAGGTAGCGGCGCATGGCGAACGCCGAACCCAGCAGGCCGATGAGCAGGCCCGCGCCCACCAGCACGGCGTAGATGAACAGGAAGGTGTTCAGGCTCAGGTCGAAGTTGAGGAACATGAGCGCGCTCTGCAGCTTCGGCAGCGCGAGCGTGCGCAGAAGCTCAAGGCAGCCCACCGCCAAAAGCGAGCCGATGATGGCGTGCAGCGCGCCTTCCATGAGGAAGGGCCCGCGGATGAAGCCGTTCGACGCGCCCACGAGGCGCATGATGGCGATTTCCTTGCGGCGCGCCAGAATGGCCAGGCGGATGGTGTTGTTGATGAACACCATGGCGATGAAGATGAGCAGAGCCACCAGCGCGATGCCGATGTAGCGCACGTAGTTCGTGAGCGTGAACAGGCGGTCGACCGTCTGCTGGCCGTACTTGAGCGACTGCTCGGGCGTGTCGTACCCGATGATCTGCTGGTAGGTGGAGTTGCCGCGGATCGCATCGGCCACCTGCTCGACCAGCTGCGGGTCGGACAGCTCGACGTCGATCGAGCGCGGCAGCGGGTTCTGCCCGTCCAGCGTGTCGATGATGTCGGACGTCGTGGAGGAGCGGAACTTCTCGAGCGCCTGCTCCTTGTTCGTGAAGCCCACCGATGCCACGCCGTCGAGCCCCTCGATGAAGTTCTCGACCGACTGGATATCGGCATCGGAGGCATCGTCGGACACGTAGGCCGTGATGGACACCTCGCTCTCCACCGACGAGACGAGCTTCTCGACGACGAAGCCGCCGACGAGGAACACGCCGATGATCAGCAGCGACAGGAAGATGGTCACGATGGATCCCAGCGCCGTCGACAGGTTGCGCGTGAAGCCCTTGAGGGACTCCTTGATAAAGTAGAAGAAACTAGACATCGAAACCGTACACCCCCCGATCCTGGTCGCGGGTGAGGTGTCCGCGGTCGAGCGCGATGACGCGTCGGCGCATGTTGTCCACCATCTCGCGGTCGTGCGTCGCCACGAGCACCGTGGTGCCCGTGCGGTTGATGCGCTCGAGCAGATCCATGATGGCCGCGCGACGTCTGCGGGTCGAGGTTGCCGGTAGGCTCGTCACACACCAGAAGCGGCGGGCGGTTCACGATGGCGCGCGCGATGGACACGCGCTGCTGTTCGCCGCCGGACAGCTGGTCGGGGCGCTTGTTGAGCTTGTCCTGCAGACCGACGAGGCGCAGCACCTCGGGTACCTGCGTCTTGATGACGTGGCGGCTCTTGCCGATTACCTCGAGCGCGAACGCGACGTTCTCGAACACGGTCTTGTTCGGCAGCAGCTTGAAGTCCTGGAACACGCAGCCGATGTTGCGGCGCAGGTAGGGCACGCGCCAGTTGCGCATGGTGGTCAGGTCCTCGTCCGCGACGTAGATGTGGCCCTGCGAGGGCTTCACCTCTCGGATGAGCATGCGGATGAACGTGGACTTGCCGGAGCCGGAATGGCCCACGAGGAAGATGAACTCGCCCGCGTAGATCTGCAGGGATATATCGTTAAGCGCCGGCTTGTTCGGCTGAGCCGGGTACACCTTCGTCACATGGTCGAACGTGATGACCGGCGTGCCTGTTTGCTGGGGAATGTCATCGACTTCCAGCACCGGCAGCGACGCAGAAAGCTGCGACGTGGTCTGCCGCGCGGGCGCCGCGTGGGCGCCGCCGCGTCGTGCGGGACGCGCGGGAACCCCTTGGCTTATGTCGTTCGTCACAGAGTGCTCCGTTCGAATAGTAGGGTACTGAGACGGGTTGATTCTAGCAGAAGCACTATCGGGCCATGACCTTCTTCACAGCTTCGACAATCGCCCTGGAACCCAGGTCGAAGTAGTCGAGCAGCTCCTCGAATTCGCCCGATTTGCCGAACTGGTCGCGCATGCCCACGAACTCGACCGGAGCCGGATTCGAGCGCGCGAGCGTCTCGGCCACGGCCGACCCGAGGCCGCCGTACACGCTGTGCTCCTCGGCGACCACGGCGCGCCCCGTCTTCCCCACCGACGCGAGAACGGTGTCCTCGTCGAGGGGCTTCACGCTGAACGCGTCGATGACCTCGACCTCGACGCCCTCGGCGGCCAGCATCTGGGCAGCCTTCAGCGCCTGCTCCACCTCGACGCCGCAGGCGACGATGGTGGCGTCCGAGCCTTCGCGCAGCACGTAGGCGCGCCCGAGCTCCAGCTCCACCCCGTCGGCATAGACGGCCGGCACCGATGCGCGGCCCATGCGCACGTACACAGGGCCTGGCGTTTCAGCAGCCAGTCGGATGGCCGCGCGAGCCGCGGCGTAGTCCGCCGGCACGAGCACGCGCATGTTCGGAAGCCCGCGCATGAGCGAAACGTCCTCGAGCATCTGATGGCTGCCGCCGTCGGGGCCGACGGAGATGCCGGCGTGCGTGGGGGCGATCTTCACGTCGAGGTTGCTGTAGCACACGGTGTTGCGGGATCTGGTCGTAGGCGCGACCCGTTCCGAACACGGCGAACGAGCCGGTGTAGGCGATATGGCCGGTGGCCGCGAGGCCGGCGGCCACATCCACCATGTTCTGCTCGGCGATGCCGCAGTTGAACAGACGGTCGGCGAAGCCCGCGTCGGCCAGCTTCTTCGTGGTGGTGGAGCCCGTCAGATCGGCGTCCACGGCCACCACAGGCAAACCCTCGTTCGCCAGCTCGGCCAACGTGGCGCCGTATGCGGCGCGCGTGGCACGTTTGACCTGGGACTGCTCTTCGTCGCCAGCTTAACCACGGCTGGACTCCTCTCCGCTCGGCGCCGCCAGCTCGGCCAGCGCGGTCTCCATCTGCTCGGCGTTCGGCGCCTTGCCGTGCCAACCCGCCTGGTTCTCCATGAACGACACGCCCTTGCCCTTCACCGTGCGCGCGATCAGCGCATGGGGCTTGCCCGCGCGATCGGCCTTCGCCGCAGCGAGCGCCTCCACGAGCGCGGCCATGTCGTGGCCGTCCACTTCGCGCGCATCCCAGCCGAAGGCCTGGAACTTCGCTGCGAGATCGCCCGGATCGCACACATCGGCCGTGTCGCCGTCGATCTGCAGGCAGTTGCGGTCCACGACGGCCACCAGGTTGTCGAGGTTGCGATGCGCCGCGAACATGGCAGCCTCCCATACCTGCCCTTCCTGGCATTCGCCGTCGCCGAGCAAGGCGAACACGCTCTGCGGCTTGCCGTCCAGCTTGAGACCGGCCGCGGCGCCCGCCGCGACGGACAGGCCCTGGCCGAGCGAGCCCGTGGACACCTCGACGCCCGGCACGAGGTTCGAGTCGGGATGGCCCTGCAGTCGCGTGCCCAGCTTGCGCAGCGTGAGCAGCTCCTCGCGGGGGAAGTAGCCCGCCTGGCGAGCACGGCGTACAAAGCCGGAGCCGCATGGCCCTTCGCCAGGATGAAGCGGTCGCGCTCTTCCCAATCGGGTCGCTCGGGATCATGATCGAGCACTCCGCCGAAGTACAGCGCCGCAAGGATGTCGGCGCACGACAGCGACCCGCCGGGATGCCCGCTGCCCGCCTCCGCGATCATGCGCACGATGTCGGAGCGCATCTCGTTCGCCCGTCGTTCAAGTTCGGTCATGCCTGTTCCTTTCTAGAACTCAACAATGTAAACAACAGGTTGGCTGTGGTGGTGCAGGTTGCCTTGAAGGTTCCGCGCGGCTGAGCTAAGCGGCCTGATGGGCCGTGTGCGAAGCCGCGCGGGTTCTGAAAGGCAAGATGCGCCGCCACAGCCGGCCGTCATCCAGCAACCGTCATTGAGATACTCGCCAACGGTGGTAGCCTATTACGAACTCATCCAACTCCCCATCCAGCACGGCGTCGACGTTGCCGGTCTCGATGCCGCTGCGCACGTCCTTCACCATCTGGTAGGGGTACAGCACGTAGTTGCGGATCTGGCTGCCGAAGGTGTTGTCCATGCGGTCGCCGCGCAGCTCGGCCAGCTCCTCTTGGCGCTTCTGCTCCTCGCGCTCGTAGAGCTTCGCCTTGAGCACGCGGAACGCCGCTTCCTTGTTCTGCAGCTGGGACCGTTCGTTCTGGCACTGGACAACAATGCCCGTCGGCAAATGGGTCATACGGACAGCCGAAGACGTCTTGTTGACGTGCTGTCCGCCAGCACCGCTGGCGCGGTAGTAGTCAACGCGGACATCGTCCATGTTGATGTTGACTTCCACCGTATTATCGATTTCCGGCATAACGTCCACCGCCGCAAAGGAGGTGTGGCGGCGGGCATTGGAGTCAAAAGGAGAAATACGGACAAGACGGTGCACGCCCTTCTCGCTTTTGAGGAACCCATAGGCATTATGTCCCTTGATGGCAAGGGTAGCACTCTTGGTTCCTGCTTCTTCACCGGGCAGGACATCGAGCAGTTCCACTTCAAAACCCTTTCCTTCGGCATAGCGCGTGAACATCCGCAGAAGCATGCCCGTCCAATCCTGGGCTTCCGTTCCGCCCGCACCAGCATGAAGGTTCATGATGGCATTGTTGGCATCGTATTCATCACTGAGCAGCATGCCCAGTTCCAGTTCCGAAAGGGTATGCTTGGCCCCTTCCAGTTCCGATTCCATTTCGGAAACCAGGGTGTCGTCCTTTTCTTCCATGGCCATTTCCCAAAGGGTATCGAGGTCGTCGACCTTCGTTTCAAGGCTCGTAAAGGTATCCACTTCTGATTTCAGGTTATTGGCTTCCTGGGCGACTTTCTGGGCCTTATCGGGATCATCCCAAAAGCCCGGTGCCGCCATCTGGTAATCAAGGTCCTGGATGCGTTCCTTCTTGGGTTCGATTTTAAGGCCCGTCTTGAGTTCGCCAAGACGGTTTCTGAGTTCGCCGATCTGCGGTCTTAATTCTTCAAGTAACACGATTCGTTCAATCCCTTTCCTATTGAATGAGGAGCCACAGGGCCCCATGTTGGATTCTTCCCTTCAATGTCCGAAAGGGGCTGCCGCCAAGGCGGCATCCCCTTTTCTGTCATGCGCCGCACGAAAAAAGGCGCAGGCCTTTTTTCCGGACCTATGGCAAGGTCCCGTTCTTCATGACTGTGCGGTGTCAGCTGTTTTGATTTTTACCACAGCAATTCTTGTATTTCTTGCCGCTGCCGCAGGGGCAGGGATCGTTCCGCCCCACCGTGCTGTCATTTCTGACCGGTTCCTTCGGCGTTTCTGTACTGCCGTCGACGTTCGGGTTGTTCGTCGAGGCTTCGCTCAAATGGTCTTCCACAACAGGCTGGGTAACGACGTTGACGCGGTACATATAACGGACCACATCATCGACGATGGCTTCCTTCATGGCTTCGAACATTTCATAGGCTTCGAACTTGTATTCAACCAACGGATCACGCTGTCCATAGGCGCGCAGCCCAATGCCTTCGCGCAGGGCATCCATGGCATCGAGATGTTCCATCCAGTGGGAATCAACAACCTTCAGCATGACCAGGTTTTCCAATTCGCGCATGATGGGAGCCGTGTTATTTTCCTCGCGGGCATTGTAGTAATCAACCGCGACCTTGTGGAGGAAGGTTTCCAGTTCATCACGGCTCATTTCCTGCAGTTTTTCTTCCTTCAGGAAACCGGCCGGCGCATAAAACTCCTCTGCATAGCTGACTGAGGACGTCTTGACATCCCAAATCTTCGCTGTAAGCCTCTTTTGGTGCATACATATCCATGGAGCGGTCAACATATGGCTTGCCATGTCAAGGACGGTCTCCTTGAGGTCTGCTTTTTCAAGGATCTGGCGGCGCTGGTCATAAATGACTTCGCGCTGCTGGTTCATGACATCGTCATATTCAAGGACCTGCTTACGAATTTCAAAGTTGCGCGCTTCGACCTTCTTCTGGGCCGACTCAATGGAACGGGTCACAATCTTATGCTCAATGGGCTCGTCTTCTTCCATGCCGAGCTTATCCATGATGCCCGAAATGTTATCCGAACCAAATAGACGCATCAGGTCGTCTTCAAGGGAAAGATAAAAACGCGTAGACCCTGGGTCTCCCTGACGGGCACAGCGTCCGCGGAGCTGGTTATCGATGCGGCGTGATTCATGGCGTTCCGTACCGATGATATGCAGGCCGCCAAGTTCAGCGACCCCATCCCCCAGGACAATATCCGTCCCACGGCCGGCCATGTTGGTGGCAATCGTAACAGCCCCCATTTGCCCGGCATCAGCGACGATTTCAGCTTCTTTTTCATGGAACTTGGCATTGAGGACATTATGTTCAATGCCGCGTTTTTTAAGGAGTTCGGACAACTCTTCCGACTGCTGGATGCTCGTCGTTCCTACAAGGACCGGACGGCCCTTCTTGTGAAGTTCCTCAATAGCATTTGCCACGGCGCGGTACTTAGCACGGCGCGTTTTATAGATGACATCTGGATAGTCGATACGGATATTGGGTTTATTTGTCGGCACAACCACAACATCAAGGCCGTAGATCTTCTGGAATTCCTGCTCTTCGGTCTTGGCCGTACCGGTCATGCCAGAGAGCTTATCATACATACGGAAGTAGTTCTGGAAAGTGATGGTGGCAAGTGTCTGGCTTTCCCGTTCGACCTTGACATGTTCCTTTGCCTCAATGGCCTGATGCAGCCCTTCGCTGTACCGGCGGCCAAACATGAGGCGACCCGTAAATTCATCGACAATGATGACTTCCCCATCCTTTACGACATAATCGCGGTCACGGTGCATGAGGGCCTTGGCCTTCAGGGCTGCCATGAGCTGATGGGAATAGTCGACGCCATTTTCCCCGTCATACATATTGGAAACGCCGAGGAGTTTTTCCGTCTTGGCAATGCCGGTTTCTGTCGGGGCAACGGTCTTTTGCTTTCATCGACCGTATAGTCCTCCCCTTCCTTCAGTTTGGCCGCCACATCCGCCATGACCTGATAAAGGCTCGTTGACTGGGCGCCAGGGCCGGAAATGATAAGGGGAGTACGGGCTTCATCAATAAGGATGGAGTCCACTTCGTCGACGATGGCATAATGCAGGGGACGCTGCACCATTTGGTCAAGGGAAATGACCATGTTGTCACGGAGGTAGTCAAACCCGAATTCATTGTTTGTTCCATAGGTAATATCGGCAGCATAAGCGGCCTTACGGGCAGGGTAATCCATTTCGTGAGTAATAAGGCCGACAGAAAGTCCCAGGAAACGGTAAACACGGCCCATATCCTCACTGTCACGGCGAGCCAGGTAGTCATTGACCGTCACAACATGGACGCCCTTGCCTTCAAGGGCATTTAAATAAGCCGGCAGCGTTGCCACAAGGGTCTTCCCTTCACCAGTACGCATTTCCGCAATCTTTCCACGGTGAAGGATGCAGCCGCCCATGAGCTGAACGTCAAAATGACGCAGACCCATGACACGTTTGGCGGCCTCCCGAACAACGGCAAAAGCTTCCGGCAGGAGATCATCGAGCGTTTCTCCCTTGGTCAGGCGCAGACGAAACTCATCCGTCTTGGCGCGCAAACGGGCATCACTAAGACCAGAAATTTCCGGTTCCAGCGCATTGATTTTATCTACATAGCCTTGGCACACCTTCAGTTCTTTTTTTATTGGGGTCACCAAAGACCATTTTCATTAGCTGTTCCAGCAACTAAAATCACTCCTCATGGACGCATAGATAGCCTATTTATTCATCGTTTCATTTTATCAAATGCATATAGGAAAGTCAAAGAAAGGCACGCAAAAAGCGTGTCAAAAGAGAGAACTTTTTATTTTTTTGCTGGGTCTGCAAATTACGCCGAGTGGGTACATAGAAAGCCGCGTTCAAGCTGTCTATTGGCCGAATGGCTGTCCTGCATGCAAGGCTGCGGCTGTCGAGTAAAAAAAACTAACGCTCTAGCTTTGATGCTGTGGTTCTTAAAAGACCGTGAGGGAAACTAAAGGTCGAGCCGACACCAAAGCCCCCCTCCCCTTTTTAACTCGGTGTGCAAATCGTGCCAATTTGATGCAGTGACGCGCTCCCATTGCTTGAGAAAGATTCGTTCGATTGCAACGGGAGCATGCCGATTCGTAAGAAATCGCGTACTGCATTTTCATTCCTAAATCGTCCGAAAAAGTGGAGTCCTTGGGCGAGCCCGTCTTGGTATTATTTCGTTTTCTTTAGAGGAAGCATGATTTGCCTGAGTCCCCTATTCAAAAAATGGAATTGAAAGAAAACGCGAAGGCTTTAACCAACCGCATTAGACAAGTAACTTACGTCGTCGATGAAAACATGAGCTCTTCGCAACGGGAACCATCTGATCGGAATTTGTAAAAAGCAAATGGAATAAAAGACCGGAAGGCAAAAACATGACAAAATGATTGCAAATCGTCTTGGTAAGTCGGATTGATGCCGCACATCGAGTACAAAAGGAAAACACGAAAGCGGGACGATCATTGCCGCTATTGTGATTTCTATATTTCAAAAAGATTGTCTTCTTATAAAAGTCAAATACAATTCCAGAGCCCTAAACCGGGCATCAGCGTGGATCCAGTTTATGATTTCTCAGATTTGGCAGCGGATGTGAGGCGCCCCTTCTTCATCAATACCAGCCCGATTTTTGGGCTAGTTAAAACAGCTCCTAAAAAAAAACATGCCGCCCGAAGGCGGCATGTTTTTTGATTAGACAAGTTCCGGATTGATGAGACCATAGTCACCGGCTTTACGGCGGTACACAACGGCCATGGATTCCGTTTCGTCATTGAAGAAGACGAAGAAGTCGTGGTTCAGCATGTTCATCTGCATGATGGCTTCCTGCACATTCATGGGGCGCATCGCATAGGTCTTGGTGCGAGCGACCTTGAATTCGCCGTCAGCCGAGGCCTCTTCAACATCACCAGAAACCGGCGGAACCGCGGCATCACGGAAATTGTTGTATTTCCGCTTCATGAGACGGGTTTTATATTTATGGATCTGGCGCTCAATCTTTTCCACACAGTTATCAATGGAAGCATACATGTTTTCGCTGCCTTCCTGGGCGCGGAGAACGATGCCGCTTGCAGGAACCGTAATTTCCACAATGTGCTTATTGCGTTCAATTCTCATGACGGCCGTGATTTCACCAACGGTCTTGAACTGCTTCGTAATGGTTTCAACCTTTTTTTCCACATAATCTTTCAATGCAGGCGTTACTTCAAGATTCTTACCACGAACTCTAACTGTCATAATGATTACCTCCTAACTCACAGGATATTTCCTGTTCGTTCTTATTATCCTATTTCTACAAATGAAGCGAAATTCCTCTAAAAATCTTGAAAAATTTTCTAAAAATGTAACAAAGAGGAAGCTCCGATTCCATCGGGCTTCCCCAGTAATAACTGAAACCTTTTTTAATTGTTGGCCGGCTGGATTTGTTTCCTTACAGGATTTTTGACAAAAAGAGCTGCGCCCTTTCGCTTTTTGGATGGGAGAAAAATTCCTGTGGATCCGCTTCTTCCTGGATGACGCCTTGGTCAAGGAAAATCACGCGGTCCCCCACTTCCCGGGCAAAGCCCATTTCATGGGTCACAACAACCATGGTCATCCCTCCTTCAGCAAGGTCTTTCATGACGTCCAAGACTTCCTTGATCATTTCCGGGTCAAGGGCGCTTGTCGGTTCATCAAAGAGCATGGCTTTGGGGTTCATGCAAAGTGCACGGGCAATGGCAACGCGCTGCTGCTGACCGCCGGATAGAGAATCAGGATAAGCAGCGGCCTTGTCAAGGAGCCCAACCTTTTTTAAGATACATCTCGGCCCTTTTTCCATCGCTTTCTTCCCGCGAGGCGTGGCGCACCTTCATCGGCGCAAGGATCAAGTTTTCCATGACCGTCATATGCGGGAAAAGATTGAAGCGCTGGAAAACCATGCCGATTTCCTTGCGGACTTCGTTGATGTTAGCCTCGCCATTAAGAGGAATGCCATCAAAGACAATTTCGCCGCCTGTAGGCACTTCCAGATAGTTGATGCAGCGCAGGAATGTACTCTTGCCGCCGCCTGAAGGGCCGATGACAACGACCACTTCCTCTTCCTTGATATTGATGTCGATGCCCTTTAGGACCTCGTTCTTGCCATAGCTTTTCCGAAGGCCGGTAATCTTGATGAGATCATTTTTCATTTTTCTTATACCGCCTTTCCAGAAGCCCTACGAGACGAGCCACAGCAAATGTCATAATGAGGTAGATAAACGCGACGGACAGCCAGATTTCAAAAGAGGCATAGGTCCTGGCAATAATGAGCTGGCCGCGGCGGGTCAGTTCCTCAAAACCAATGACGGAGACCAAGGACGAATCCTTCAGCATGGCGATGAATTCATTGCCAAGGGGCGGAATGATCCGCTTAAAGGCCTGGGGCAGGATGACAAACCGCATGGTCTGCCACCAGTTCATGCCCAAACTGCGGCCCGCTTCCATCTGCCCTCTGTCAATGGATTCAATGCCTCCGCGGAAAATTTCCGCAACATACGCCCCACTGTTGATGGAGCACGCAAAGACCGCAGCAAAAAAAGGCATCCACCTGATGATGGATGAGTGCCGGCAAGGCAAAGTAAACAAGGAAGATCTGCACAAGAAGCGGCGTCCCGCGTAGGAAATCGACATATACATTGCCCAAGATCCGCAGGAGGCGGATACCCGTCATGCGGATGAGGGAAATGACAATTCCGATGGCCATGCCAAAACCAACGCTCAGTGCTGTAATTTCAATGGTTACGCCCGCCCCTGCCAAAAGCAGGGGAAAGGACGACGTAATAATTTCTAGATCCATACCCACCAATCCTTACTCGCCATTATTTTTCCTTTTGGCGCTTCGCCGAACCATTTCTTGTAATCTTATCGTATTCGCCGTTTTCTTTAGTTCGCCCAGGGCTTTATTGATTTCGCCAGCCAGTTTGCTGTCCTTCTTGACGGCAAATCCATACGGTTCAGCATCCATCGTTTCACCGACAATCTTATCCTGGCCCTTGCCTTCCTTCGTCAGGAAGTAAGCCCCAACAGGACGGTCAATGATGACCGCATCGGCATTCTTATTGTTGAGTTCAAGGAAGACTTCCGCATTCGTGTTGAAGGTCTTGACCTTGGCGCCCGGTACGGAAGCGGCCTTATCGGCCCCCGTCGTCCCAATCTGGACGGAAATCGTTTTGCCTTCAAGGTCCTTCAGGCTCTTGATGTTGTTTTCATCATTTCTGACAATGATAGCAAGACCGGACGTATAATACGGATCGGAGAAAGTCACGGCTTTTTTACGTTCTTCCGTAATGCTCATGCCAGAAGCTATCAACATCGATATTGCCCGAATTGATGGCTGGAATCAGGGCATCAAAGCCCATATTCTTAATTTCCACGTCACGGCCCATTTGCTTGCCAATGGCGCGGATCAGATCCATATCAAAGCCCGTGAAATCCTTGGAATCCTTTTCCTGGAATTCAAAAGGGGCAAAGGTCGGTTCCGTGCCTGCACGAAGGACCTTGGATTCCTTAGCTGCATCCTTACCGCCGCAGCCAGCAGCAAACATCGTCAAAGCGGCTAACATTCCAACAAGTACGGTACGTTTTTTCATGGCTGTTCCTCCAGATAGACTTGATATTTTTAAGAAGCATATGACATTATACATCTGAATGAATTTTTATACAATGGGAGATTTTAAAAAAAGCAGCCTAAGCTAACAGCAAGGCGTAGGCTGCGGCGTCTATGACCGGGGGATAAGAGTCAAGGAAAAAAACGAAAGGGAAAAGATGACGAAGCGTTTCGAAATCACCTTGGTGAGGCGAATCGGTTTTCGCCGCCCTAAAGCAAAAAAACTGCGGCAACGGTTTGCTCATTCTGCATCAAGCCTTAATAAGAAGAGCGCACCGCTCTGAACGATTGACAGGTGTTCAGATCGGTGTCTTTACGTTTTTCATTGATTGCCTTCCATAAGTTTTCAGCCTGACAGCCTCCTATACACATAGAACGCCCTGCCGATTATTCGGCAGGGGCGTTCTCACTTATTTCATTTCACCAAACCATTTGGTATAGATTTTCTTGTATTCACCGGAGTCTTTCAGTTCCTTCAGGGCTTTATTCATGCCGTCCACAAGGTCTTTCTTGTCCTTCGGAGCTGCAATGCCGTAAAAGTCGCCTTTTTTCGGCGTGCCAACGGCTTTGGCATAGCTGGACCCTTTCTGTTTCAGGAAGTACTGAAGCACGGGCAGATCACTGATGACAGCATCAACGTTGCCATTTTTGAGTTCGATGCAGGCAAGATCCGACGTATCAAAATTCGTAACTTTGGCGCCTTCAATCTTTTCAGCTTCCTGGGCGCCCGTTGTGCCTAGCTGGACACCGATGCGTTT
>ENA-OQAB01001218-OQAB01001218.1-human-gut-metagenome-genome-assembly--contig:-NODE-1218-length-12373-cov-4.281480_pt1 | contig 12373 bp, 15 predicted proteins | sample MGYA00242490_ERZ504517 | MGnify/ENA primary metagenome ERZ504517 (study PRJEB26092, sample SAMD00036298) | human gut metagenome | host: Homo sapiens | study: EMG produced TPA metagenomics assembly of...
AGAATAAAATGCTCGCATCTATCATTTCTAGCAAGAGAAGATGAAGTGAAATGCTTGCATTCTCTAATGATTATTATGGAATAATTTTTAGGGCAACACAATCCGTCGAATTATTTTGCGCTTACGAATAAGGAGAGAAATGGAACGGTACTGGCATCTGGATCGATGACGTATAATTAATTTCGCAAAATCAATTTCATAAAAATAGACATGGTCTATAGCCGTTTGGTAAAATTAAGTCACCACAACCAAATCTATCAAAGGAGGCTATAAAACCATGTCTGATAAGATTATACAGCTAAATGAGGATTTAATAAAGCACGATTTAAAGGATCTTGTCCGCAGCAGTGTTGAAGAGACTTTAAATGCCCTGCTTGATAAGGAAGCCGACGAATTAGTTAACGCTGAAAAGTATGAGCGTTCTTCTGATCGCCAGGGATATCGTTCCGGCCATTATAAACTATTGACACAATCTAATTTTGTGAAAAACTATTGACACAATCAAACTATTGACACAATCTGGAACGGTACTGGCATCTGGTTCCGCGCTGCCAGCCAGGAGAGACTACAAGGACACGATTTTTCGCAGGCTGTTTCAGGACAGGGAAAATCTGCTGAGCCTGTACAATGCGGTGAACCGCACGTCTTATACAGACGCAGAGGCTTTGACTGTGGTGACGCTGGAGAACGCCGTGTATATGAACATGAAAAATGACGTAGCCTTTTTGCTGGATAACAGGCTGAGCCTCTATGAACACCAGTCCACCTGGAACCCCAATATGCCGCTGCGCGATTTGTTTTATGTATCCAGGACGTATCAGGGGCTGGTGAAGGATGAAACCTTATATTCTTCTAAGAGACTGAGACTTCCGGCTCCCCACTTTCTGGTATTTTACAATGGAACGGAAGAGCGGGAGGAGAGCAGCGTTCTGAAACTATCGGATTCCTTTGAATACGTGGGCATTCAGAAAGAAGAACCCAACCTGGAACTGAAGGTACTGGTGTTAAATATTAATCAGGGGAAAAACAAGGAACTGCTGGAAGTGTGCAAGACGCTTAAGGAATATATGATTTTTGTAGACAGGATCCGCCTTTACACGAAAACCATGGAGTTAGGCGCAGCGGCAGAGAGGGCAGTAGACGAATGTATCCATGAGGGAGTATTGTCGGACTTTCTTAGAAAAAACCGAGGGGAGGCAATCGAAATGAGTATTTTTGAGTATGATGAGGAGCGGGAACTGAAGCTGATCCGAAGAGCAGAATATGAGGAAGGTCTGAAGGAAGGACGCGAAGAGGGGCGTGAAGATGGGCTAAAAAGTCATCTGCGTTCTCAGGTAGTGAAAAAGCTGAAAAAGGGCAAGACAGAAGAACAGATTGCGGAGGAACTGGAAGAGAAAGTTCAGGAAATAGAGCAGGTAATAAGAGAACTGCAGAAGGGGTGTTGATAGTTAGCATTTTCCCTCCCATTGCCATTTCTGCTCTCTTCTATTATAATAGGACTTCGGACAGTGATCTTCGCAGACGCTGTATTGAGTTAATATTATAAAATGAGATGCAACGGAGGAAAATCCATTGAACCAATATGAGATTATTGTGCTTGACCTGGACGGAACCCTGACGAACCGGGACAAGGTGATTACACCGAAAACGAAGGAAGCCCTTTTGGAAATCCAGAGGAGGGGGAAGAAAATCGTGCTGGCTTCCGGCCGTCCGACTCAGGGGGTCATGCCGCTGGCGAAGGAGCTGGAACTGGACCGGTACGGCAGCTATATTCTTTCCTACAATGGAGGCATGATTACAGACTGCAGGACAGGAGAGGTGATTTTTTCACGGTTGCTTCCTGTGGAGTCCAATGAGAAAATTATCGGTCTGGCGGAGGACGAGCGGGTTGATTTCCTGACTTATGAGGGGGACACGATTATTACCAATAATAAGGACTGTCCATACGGACTGATTGAGCAGAAGATTAACGGGATGGAAATACGGCAGATTGAAGATATGAAGTCATATCTGGACTTTGCTGTACCGAAATTCCTGTTTTTAGATGACGGAGATTATCTCGCCATGGTGGAGCCGCGAGTGAAGGCTGCCCTGGGAAGCCGGTTCAGTGTTTACCGTTCTGAGCCGTTTTTCCTGGAAATTCTTCCCAAGGGAATTGACAAGGCTGCTTCCCTGGAACGGCTGTTAGCCCATATCGACATGGCCCGGGAACAGATGATTGCCTGCGGCGACGGGTACAATGATCTGACGATGATTCAGTACGCCGGACTGGGCGTTGCCATGGAGAATGCAGTGCTTCCTGTTCGGAAGGCGGCAGATTTTATTACTTATTCCAATAATGATGACGGTGTGGCCCATGTGGTAGAAACGTTTATGATGGAGTAGAGTAATAGGAAATAAAGAAACAGGGATAAAAAACAGGGTCAGATGATCTGCAGCTGTTATTTGATAAGGGGATGACAAAAGTGTGGCTGATCTATGCAGTCGGTTCGGCAGTATTTGCTGCTTTGACGTCAGTTCTGGCTAAAATAGGAATTGAAGGAGTAAATTCCAACCTGGCCACAGCGATACGTACCTTTGTGGTTTTGATTATGGCATGGGGAATTGTCTTTTTGACAGGCGGGCAGAATGGAATCGGAGGAATCAGTAAAAAAAGCTGGCTGTTTCTGATTCTGTCAGGTCTGGCCACAGGCGCTTCGTGGCTCTGTTATTACAGGGCTATCCAGATAGGGCAGGTTTCCAGGGTGGTTCCTGTTGATAAAATGAGTGTTGTGATTACCCTGATTCTTTCCTTTGTGCTGCTCCATGAGCAGTTTACATGGAAATCAGGAGTGGGCGCTCTTTTGATTACCGTGGGAACACTGATAATGGCCTGGCCATAGACACTTCTGAAACTGTATGATGTATGTTTAATGACAGGTAAGAGTTTATTTTCCTTAGAAAGTGGAGGGAAAAATGTATCAAGTATTTTCATTTAAGAATACCAATGAAGCAGCTCCCTATATGGATGAAAAAAATTCTCCAGTATATTGACGAGCAGATTACAGACAGCTATGAGTGCTTTAAAGATTGCGACATTCTTGCGTTTGACTGGTACGATGTTCAAAGTGAGCGAACTGAAGATTTTAAAATGCTTTTGTATTTGAATGAAGCGGATTTGCTGATATTTTGTGAAACTGATGAGGCGGAAGAAAAGGCCAATATGATTCTGCATGCGATGACAGAAGAAGAGAAGTCAACAAACGAGAAGGGTTTTATCACATTTTTCGCGCTGCTGTTAAAGGAAGATATGGACTTTCTAAATAGCCTGGAGGAAGAAATCAGCATAAATGAAGATCTGGTTCTGTCTGGTGGAAAGGCGGCTTATCTGAAACATATTACCGCATGGAGGCAGGAATTATTACGTTTGAAACGGTACTATGAACAATTGAACTTTATTTTTGACGAAATGGCTATGAACGATAATCATCTGTTCAGTAAGGACGGTGTTCGTAGATTGATGACTTTAAGAAATCGTACAGATCGTTATTTAAGTTCCGTTAAAAACCTGCAGGAAATGGTGTCCCAGCTTCGGGAAGCTTATCAGTCCCAGCTGTCTATTGAACAGAATGATCTAATGAAAGTTTTTACGGTGGTGACAGTTATATTCCTTCCGCTTTCGCTTCTGGTTGGGTGGTATGGGATGAATTTCTCCAATATGCCGGAATTGGAATGGAACTATGGATATCCGGCAGTGATACTGGTAAGTATTTGTGTTTCAGCTGTGTTGATATGGAAATTTAAAAAGAAAAAAATGGTTATAATTCGCTTTCAAAGGAAAGGCCATAAGTGATCACAAAAAATTCACAAAAAAAACAGCGATCAGTCTTGACAACTGTTAATATGCGTGTTATAACACGGATAGAACAGAGGGAAGGAGAAATAAGGAGAAATGAATAGACAAAGATTTCGCTTTTCTCCTAGACTTCTGGTTAACAATTTAGCTTTAACACAAAAAGGAGCGATGACTTATGATGTTGCCTAGAGTTTTTGGTGAAAGTTTATTTGATGATTTGTTTGATGACTTTTGGGATTTTCCGTCGCTGGATGATAAAGCGATGCGTAAAGCAGAGCGCAAGCTGTATGGACATCATGCAGCAAAAATGATGAAGACGGATGTGAAGGAACATGATGACCATTATGAGGTAAACATTGACCTGCCTGGTTTCAAGAAAAATGAGATTTCCCTGGAGCTGAAAGAGGGCTATCTGGTGATTAACGCTGCAAAGGGGCTTGACAAAGACGGAGAGAATAAAAAAACAGGTAAATTTGTCCGCCGGGAGCGTTATGCAGGCAGCATGAGCAGAGCTTTCTATGTGGGAGAGAATTTAAAGCAGGAAGATGTTCATGCGAAATATGAAAATGGTGTATTGAAGTTAAACATTCCAAAGGCTGAGGAGGCAAAGAAGGAGGCAGAGGCAAACAAGTATATTGCCATCGAGGGATAAATAGAAAGAGGATAATAAAGGCTCTGGAGCTGTTTTTCTGTAATGGGAAACAGAATATCCAGGGCCTTTTTTATTTTATGTAAAATTTTTTTATTCTTCCAGCTTCGAATACAGGAAAACTGGCTAATTTTGACAAAACCTGTATAGGATATAATGAAAATATATAGAAAACTGCTAAAAAATAACTTGCGCCGGAAATAAAAAAGTGTTAGTATTTAGTTAGTCCACTGGACTAACTAATTAAACATATGTGTTCACTGGAGATAGAACTAACAGAGAAAACAAGGGGGGGATGGATTTGCTCAGTCAGCAGACAATCAAGGCGGAGAATAAGAAAAAGCTGTATCAGCTGATCTCAGGGAATTCCGGGATATCCAGAGCCTGTCTTGCCTCCGTGACGTCTCTCAGCAAGACGACCGTATCTTTTTTAATAGAGGAACTGATCCAGGAAGGCAGAATTGTCGATCAGGGCAGCATTGAAAGCGGAAGAAAAGGGAGACGCCCTAACAGCCTGTCTGTGAACAGCCGCGACTGTGTGATTGTATTGAACTGGAGACGCCATGAAATATGGCTTTCTCTTGTGTCAGCTGCCTTTGAAATAGAAGCTCAGGAGCGTGAGAGCGCAGAGCCGGAGACACTGGGAGCGAAAGCCCTGGCGGAGAAGATTTTATCTTTTATTAGACGCTATACAGAAGACAGAAGTGTTCTTGGCATCTGCATTACAGTACCGGGAATGATTGACAGCGCCAGACACCAGATTATTTCTATGGTATTAGCGCTTTCAGAGGAAGGACTGATTGACGAAATCAGGAGGCTGATTCCGGAGTATCCGATTTCTGTTCTCAATGATACGGCCTGTATGGCCTATGCAGAGCAGGCCTTTGGAGAGATGGAAGAAGACAGCTATTTATATGTAAATATTAATGAAGGAATTGGTGCAAGCCTGGTGCAGAATGCCAGGATTCTCCATGGCGGTACTGGAATGGGAACCCAGCTGGGGCATTTTTCCATTGACAGAAATGGAAAGAGATGCCGCTGTGGAAACAGAGGATGCCTGGAAAACAGGATTGGTGAGCTGGCTCTGCCAGAGAGGATTCTGGAAAACGGTCTTAATATTCCTCTTCCGGGAAAAGAGGAGGGAAGCAGGATTTTATTCCGGGATATCGGGCAGATGGCTGGTGAAGGAAATGGGGAGGCTGAAAAGCTGATAAAAATTCTGGCATCAGATTTGAGTTTTGCCCTTGGAAATTTTATTACTGTGCTTCATCCTGATTCTGTGGTGATCGGAGGAATGGCCAGAAAGCTGGGAGAAACATTTTTAGAGGAGATTATTTCTGATTTAAAAGAAACGGGATTTCAGTTTTTCCTGGATAGTCTGGATATCCGGTTTGCAGGACTGGGTGAGGAAGCGATTTTGACAGGAGCAGCCAGGTATTACATTGATACGCATTACAACTTTCAGGAGGATCTGACAGGCAAACTGTTTTTAGGGTAGAAGGAGGAGAAGATATGGAACGTGTGATTGCCGTTAATTCAAACTGTTACCATGGGTATGGGATTTTTGAATGTCTGGAGGGAATACACAAGGCTGGTTTTCACTATGTGGAACTGACAGCCACCAAGGGCTGGACTGAGCATGTATTTCCGGATCAGAGTTTTGAGTTTCTTACATCAGTAAAGGACAGGATGGAGGAGCTGTTTTTAACGCCTGTTGCACTCAGCGGCCACTGTAATCTGATGGACCGGGAGCGTCTTCAGGATTTTATCATGAATATCCGCCTGGCAGGATTTTTCGGCTGCCAGTACATTGTGTCTTCTGTAGGGGAGGCTCACCTGGCAGATCGGACGAAGACCGGGGCACAGGAAGCAGCTGAGAATATCAGGGAGCTTCTGCCATGGCTGGAGCAGTATGATCTGATGCTGGTTCTGGAAACTCATGGAGAGCATGGAACAGGAAAAGCAGTAAAGGAGATTGCGGATCTGGTAGGCTCAGAGAGAGTCAGAGTGGCTTATGATACGGCCAATGTGATCTTCTACGGCGGCGTGAATCCGGCAGAGGAGATCGAGGACGGTATGGATGCTGTGTCCTATATCCACCTGAAAGATAAGGATGGGGAGGATAAGGAGTGGAATTTCCCGGCTCCCGGAAAAGGAAAAGTAGATTTCCCTCGGTTGTTTCAAACACTTGAAAAGGCGGGAAACAACAGTCCGTTCAGTATCGAAATTGAATTTACACCGGATGGAGCAGGAAGCCTGGAAGCAGTAAACCAGGCGGTGCAGGATGCGGCTGATTATCTGAAGGGACAGGGATTTAAACTTTAAGCAGGAAAAGAAACGGTCTGCGTCAGCAGATTATATAAATTTTAAGAGGAGGTATTTCAACATGAGAAAGAAAATGAGGATGACAGCACTGATGATGGCGGCCTTTATGGCAGCATCCCTTACAGCCTGCGGCAGCAAGGAGACTGCAGAGACTGAGGCGAAGGAGAGCAGCGCTGCAGAAAAGACAGAGGCAGCTTCCAAGGCTGAGGGAGAGGCAGAGAAACTAGCAGAGGATCTGACATTTGGCTATATTGCTTATGATATGACAGATATCTGGAATGAGTATTCTGCTAACTCATTTGAGTATGCAGCAAAGGAAGCAGGCGTGGAGGCAGTTGTGCTGGATTCCAAGAACAGCTTAGAGGAGTCTATTACAGCAATGGAGTCTCTGATTCAGCAGGAGGTAGATGGAATTTCTATTTTCCCGATTTCTACCGAGCAGGGCGCTCAGCTTGTTAAGATGGCCAATGAGGCTGGAATTCCTGTCACTGTAGAGAACTTTGCCATGGATATCGAGGATCCGGGTGACTACATTGCTTCTGTTGCCTGCGAGTACGATAAGATTGGTTACGAGGCCATTAAGTATATTGCAGAGCAGAAGCCAGGTGCTAAGGTATTCTTCTGTGCAGGCCAGGAAGGCGCCGGCGTATACGAGAAATATCAGGAGGGCGTAGACAAGGCTGTTGAGGAGCTGGGAGATAAGATTGAAATCGTGGCAACTCTCCATGGTGACTGGCTGACAGACAAGGCTTACAATGTAACAACTGACTTCATTTCTACAGGAGAAGAGTTCGATTACATTTTTGCAAACAATGGAATGATGGCCCAGGGCTGCTACCAGGCATTAAAGGATGCAGGCATGGAGAATATTCCGATTGTATCCACAGGAGGATCACCGGATGACTACCAGATGCTGCAGGATGGAATTGAATCTGCCAACATGACAGCTCCTGTATCCGTTCAGGGTGTTCAGACCTTTAAGAACCTGTACGATTCCGTAGCAGAAGGCAAGACACCGGAGAAATTTGTTTCTCTTCCGATTTTACCGATTGGTCAGGACAACTTAGACGACTATATTGCCTGGGATGATTATGAGAAGGCATATGAGTTTGTTTACTCAGGAGAAGAGAGCGCAGAATAAGCAGGAAGAACAGAAAGAAAGGGGCCGGGAACTTTGAAGACAGATTATGCAGAGAAGCCTGTCCTTAAAATGACAGGAATTGAGAAGGAATTTTCAGGAGTTTACGCTCTGTCAGGAATCACCTTTGATCTTTACAAAGGAGAGATTCACTGTCTTGTAGGAGAGAATGGAGCCGGAAAATCGACTCTGATGAAGGTGTTAAGCGGAGCTTACAGTCCGAGCAAAGGTACAATCAGTATCGACGGCCAGGAGTACAGCTCCCTGACCCCGGCCCTGTCAAGGGAGCTGGGAATCAACATTGTGTATCAGGAGAATGATCTGGTTCCCAGTATGAGCGTCGCAGAAAATATTTATGTAGGCAACGAGGTTTCGGATCGGTTTGGATTCATAAAGTATAAGGAACTGTATCAGAAGACGAAAGAACAGATGGAAGAATTTTCGATCCATCTGGATCCATCGGCCAAGATCGAGGATCTGTCAGTTTCTGATCAGCAGTTTGTGAAAATATTAAAGGCTCTTTCCGCCCAGACCAGGGTGCTGATCATGGATGAGCCCACATCCATGTTCAATGTGGAAGACGCAGCAAAGGTACTCCGTCTGGTAGAGGCCATTGCCGCCAGGGGCATCAGCATTGTGTATATTTCTCATTCACTGGAGGAGATACGGCGGATCGCTGACCGAATCACTGTGATTCGCGATGGAGCGGTTGTGAGAACCTATGAAAATGAAAACAGAGATATTTTACTGGCTCTGATTACCCAGGATATGGTAGGACGGCCGGTAGATACATTTTTTAAGAAGGATAAAAATCCCATTGGGGATGTCTGCCTGGAGGTAAAGGGGCTGAAGCTTTCAAAGGAAAGCCCTGAAATCAGTTTTTCAGTCCGTCACGGAGAAATTCTTGGAATTGCCGGGATGGTGGGAGCTGGACGGACAGAGATCGTCCGGGCCATTACAGGGGCAGATCCCAAATATGCGGGAGAGATCCTGATAGATGGAACGTCTGTGGAGATCAGGAATCCGGAAGACGGAATCAAGGCAGGCTTTGCACATATTACGGAAGATCGTCAGGGGCTGGGACTGATGCTTCACAACAGCGTTCTGGAAAATGGCACGATTATCGGCCTGCGGGAGAAGATTAAAGGCTTTTTTGTCAATATAAAAAAGCACCCGCCGTTAATCGAGCCGATTTTCAAGGAACTCCGGTTAAAGACACCCTCTGTCTGGACTGAGGCAGTGTATCTGTCAGGAGGAAACCAGCAGAAGGTTGTTCTGGCAAAATGGCTGTATGTGCAGCAGGAAATCTACATTTTGACGAGCCCACCAGAGGAATTGACGTAAACGCGAAAGCAGAGTTTTACAAGCAGATGTCGGCCCTGACCAAGCAGGGAAAGTGCATCATCATGATCAGCTCGGATATGCCGGAGCTGATTTCCATGAGTGACCGGATTCTGGTAGTGAAAAAAAGGCCAGATTGAAGGAGAACTTGTGGGAGAACAGATTACAGAACAGGAAATCATCAGAAGGGCATTAGGGGTGAACAGAAATGACGCTGAAGAAACGACTTATTAAAGAGCAGAGAGTTCTGCTGGCGATTGTAATTGTAGTAATTGTAGCAGCTGTATCTGCAATTAATCCAAGGTTTATACAGGTGAAGAACCTGATTACCATTTTTCAGCAGATCTCTGTGACTGGTATTCTGACGATGGCCATGAGTATGCTTCTGATTGGCGGAGGAATCGATCTTTCTATCGGAAATATCATGGTACTGTCAGGTGTGGTAATGGCCTCTGTGATCCATTCTACAGGAAATACAGCCCTCGCAGTGGCAGCAGGAATGGCAGCGGGAACACTGTGCGGAGCTTTAAACGGTGTGATTATTGCCAAGAGTAAATGTATTCCGCTGATTATTACGCTGGGAACCAGCGAGATGTTTTATGGAATGGCACTGACTATTTCAGGCGGAAGAATTATGAGCTTTGGCGGAGCTTTTAACGCCATCGGAAAGACAAAACTGTTCCAGATATTCCCGGTTATGCTGCTGGTGCTGGCAGCTATGGTAGTACTTTCCTACATCCTGATGAACCGGACGAAGTTCGGACGCAGAATTGTAGCTATCGGAGGAAATGAAAAGAATGCCTTTCTGTCAGGTATCAACATTGTGAGATATAAGGTAATTCTCTATGGAATTGCAGGTTTATTCTGCTCTGTGGCAGCTATTATTTTCTCTGCCCGCATCGATTCCATCACAGCAAATGCAGGAGCTGGCTATGAGACAAGTGCCCTGACTGCGGCAATTATCGGAGGAGTCACCTTTGACGGGGGAAAGGGAACCATTTCAGGAGCCTTTTTAGGATGTGTGCTGATGGGAGTTATCAGCAATGCCATGAATATTCTTCAGGTGGAAACATACATTCAGACTATTATAACAGGTGCAATTATTGTATGCGCTGTAGTTTTAAGCAACATAAATAACATCCGCCGCAGATAGGAAGAGGAAGGTCTGCTTCCGGCAGCGGTTTGCAAAGGAGTGAATAGACGTGGTTAAAATAGCAGTGATAGGGGCTGGATTCATGGGAAGAACTCATGCAGAGGCCTACAGCCGGATTGAGCTGGCCCAGGTGGCGGCAGTCTGCGACAGAGATAAAGCCCTGGGAGAAAAGTTTGCCGAGGATTTTGGATGCAGCTTTTACGAAGATTTTGACACCATGGCTGCAGAATGTGAGTTTGAGGTGGCAGATATCTGTCTGCCTACGTTTCTTCATGAAACGTTTACAGTCAGGGCAGCAGAACATGGAAAACATATTTTCTGTGAGAAACCGGCAACCTTAAGCGTAGAGTCCCTGGACCGCATGATTGGAGCGGCAGAAAAAAGCCGGAGTAAATCTGATGATTGGCCAGGTAGTCCGTTTCTGGCCTGAATACAGGACGGCGAAACAGATGCGTGACAATGGAGAGCTGGGAGAACTGAACTATGCCTATGGAGCCAGACTTTCTGAGCATCCGGCCTGGAGTGAATGGTACAGAAGGCCGGAAAACAGCGGAGGCGGCTTATTCGATCTTCATCTTCACGACATCGACTTTTTCTGCTGGATGTTTGGGGAAGTGGAGAGCGTATTTGCCTCCGGAAAGAAAAATGAGCTGGGCTGCTGGAATTTTGTCAACAGCACACTGAACTTTCAGTCTGGACAGAGCGCCAGCGTTCAGGGTGTGATTGAAATGACGAAGGGTTATCCATTTACCATGGAGCTGCGTCTGACAGGAAGCAAGGCAACTTATGAGTATATCATGAAAGCAGGGGCCAACCTGGAAGATGTAGCTTCAGCCAGACGTGACACACGGGTTTACGGCCAGGATGGGGCAAGGATTCTGCCTCTGGATGAGACAGATGCCTATGAGACAGAGCTGCGTCATTTTGTAGCGTGCATCAGTGAGCACAGAGAATCAGAGATTATTCCGGCTGCCAGTGCTCGGAAGGTGATGTGTGTTATGGAGGCATTAAAGACTTCCCTGGAAACAGGAAAACAGGTGGCTGTTGACTATGGAAAGAGGCAGCTTCTGGTTTAAGTAAGGAGGGGATAAGATGAAAACAGGGGTGAGCATGTTTCCTTTACGGAGGATGCCGATTTAAAACATCTGTTTCCACTGATTAAGAAAGCCGGATATGACGGGGTGGAGCCGGTATTCAGCGAATACGGATATTTGAATGAGAAAACCTCAAAAGAGGACATAAGGGAAATCGGAAAGATTGCCAGAGAGGAAGGCTTAGAGATTCCGAGTGTGGGAGTCTGGTCTCTCTGGAAGTACAATCTGGTGTCCAACCGGGAGGAAACCAGAAGAAGAGCGGTGGATATTGTGAAAAAGCAGGTGGAAGCCGCAGCTCTCCTGGGGGCTGACACCGTCCTTGTGGTTCCCGGATATGTGGGATGTGATTTTGTGGAGGAACCGGAGCGGATCCGCTATGATAAAGCCTATGAGAGATGCCTGGAAGCTTTAAAAGAGCTGGCGGCTTTTGGAGCGGATCACAATGTCTGCATTGGAATTGAAAATGTATGGAATCGTTTTCTCCTGTCTCCTCTGGAGATGAAGCGTCTGCTAGATGAGGTGAATTCCCCCTTTGCAGGAGCGTACTTTGATGTGGGAAATGTGATTTATACAGGATATCCAGAGGACTGGATTGAAATTTTAGATTCCCACATTAAAAAGATCCATCTGTCAGATTTCCGCTAATGGAGCAGCTGGAATGAGCGGCTTTGTGGATCTGTTCGCCGGAGACGTGGATTTCGTGAAGGTGGGAGAGAGCCTGAAACGAATTGGCTACGATGGATGGTTGACTCTGGAGATGCTTCCCAACTATAAGCAGTTTCCGGAAGTCTCACTGCTTTCAAACCGTCCGGCAGTAGAAACGGATTGCAGCGCTTGC
>ENA-OQAB01001219-OQAB01001219.1-human-gut-metagenome-genome-assembly--contig:-NODE-1219-length-12373-cov-3.165033_pt1 | contig 12373 bp, 17 predicted proteins | sample MGYA00242490_ERZ504517 | MGnify/ENA primary metagenome ERZ504517 (study PRJEB26092, sample SAMD00036298) | human gut metagenome | host: Homo sapiens | study: EMG produced TPA metagenomics assembly of...
TAAAGATAACTTTGTTGATAAAACATCAAAAGTAGGCATCGAAATGCCTAACGATTGATAAGGTATTAAATAAATAATAACAAATAATGGGACACTAACTAAACGGATTGTTGTTAACTTGTTTGGTAAATTCATATTATTCCTTCTCTAATGTTAAATTGAAATTAGCGACACCAGTCACATTATCTTCTTCTGTTAATGGAATTTCCTGATTATTAATATAATAACGATGTCCCATGTTACTTCCATTACGTAATCTTAAATTATCAAATTCTGAAACCTTAAATGTTAATTCCACTGTTTCTGGTTTATCTTTATCACTGTAATCATGATAAACCTTAGAAACAAATTTATCATATGATTTTCCATTCACATACATTTGTGCCCAGCAGGCATGATTGTATTCAATCTTTAACGTAAATTCTTCCACACCTTCTGGCAATTTAAATTGAAAATCTAAACGACTCTTTCTTGTAAATTCTACTTTTGCTTCTGTTTGATCAGTTGGAGTATTCTGATTATCATCATTTTGATTTGTTTGATCATTTGTATCAACATCACCTTCAACTGTTGTTTGATTCTGTGGAACAAAAGTTGGATCTTTAGTTTTTGAACGGGTTGAATAAAAACCATACCAAATCACTACAATCACTAAACATACAAGCACAAGTATAATGGCTCCTCTAATAATTGTCACATGTGATTTATCCTCATAAACTGAAGGTTTTCTAGCCAGTTGAGGCGCTTCAAAAGAAAACTTCTTCCCTTTTTTAACAACCTCATCTTGATGTTGATTTTGAACTTCTTTATCTTTAATATCTTCTAACTCAATTTCACGTGTTAATTCTAAATATTGTTGAGTAACCATATCAGTATCCATACTCAAAACATTAGAAATCTTTTTTAAATACATTTTTACATAGGCTTCATCACCTTTATAGCGGTCAAACTTCCCATTTTCTATATCTTTTAACACTGCAACAGAGATTTTCGTCTTAGCCGAAAGTTCTTCTATTGTTAAATGTTTAGCCTCTCTTTGACGACGAATATTTTCACCTAAATTATCCACAAAAGTACCTCCTTTTGATCATGCGCAAAACACCCAATAATAATCATATTAAAACACAAATTTTTCGTTTTGACAACACCAACACTATTATTTTATGAATTTATGTCCTCGTTATGAATTTTTTATAATTTTTCTAGAAAAAAAGTCGATTTTCATCGACAAAATATAATGCTCACTCTGATAAGCCGAGTTCTGTTTTTCAACCGATTATTTATCTATGCTATGCATCTCCATTATCGTTCATTTCCTTTAATGAAGTTCCCCTACCAAAATTTGGGTTTCATCCTTGCAGAGTTTACCGCTTTTCATTTGTCTTTTTCAAGACAACATAGTTTCTGTGGCACTTTATGACTTATCAACCATGCCTTTACGGTTTAGGTCTTAGGTCTGTCGTTAGCAAAATGCTACCTGCATTTATTAGACGCAGTACAAACACTACAATCATCGCAGATTGTGGATGCCCGGACTTTCCTCTACTTTCGTAGCAATCGGTTCTCGTGAGCATACTTATTGTACTATATTTTAAAAAAAATGCAATAATATAAAAAAACAAGTTTTTTATTCCTTGTTTTTATAAATTTCTTTTTCTAAATTTGGAAATACTGTTTTAAACAAATCAACGTTTGAATGAAAGATTTTCTTTCCATTGAAACGAATATTGTCTTGTTGAATGAGGCGTTCTTTTTCTAAATTAGAAAGTTTCATTTTTAATGCTTCATTTTCTTTTTTGAAGATTTTCAATTTGTTCATATGATTCATTTAACATATTTGCAAATGTTTCATAATCTTCAACAATCGTATCTAAAAAATAATCAACTTCAGTTGCGCTATATCCTTTAAAATCAATTTGAAATTGTTTATTTAATATTTTTTTAGGACTTAATTGTATTTTATTAGCCATGACACATCCACCTTTCTTCCTACATATTTTCACAAATTTAGCTTCTAATTGCAAGATATTTTTAAAAAAAGATGAATTTCCCACACAATTTAGACAAGTCGGCAAAAATATATGTTATAATAGTGGAGACAATAAATGAAAGGATGAGGTTATGGTCAATTATCCCAATATGAAAAAAAAGATGAACTTACAAAATCCAATGATGTCTAGTAAACATTATACAGCTCATCGTGGGATGTCATTAGAAGAAGATATTTCTTTATCTAATCAATATTATCTTGACAATAATCTGGCTGTAATTTATAAAAAGCCAACCCCTATACAAATTGTCAAAGTAGATTATCCACGTCGTGAATCTGCCAAGATTGTTGAGGCTTATTATAAAACGCCTTCAACCACTGACTATAATGGTCTATATAAAGGTAGATATGTGGATTTTGAAGCAAAAGAAACAAAAGTCAAAACATTTCCGTTTGGAAATATTTCTAAACATCAAATTGATCATTTACAAAGAATTATTGATCATGGAGGAATTGCTTTTGTTATTATTGCATTCACGACTCTAAATGAGGTATACTTAATTGATGCAAGTTTTGTAATTTGCGATTATTATCATTCTCAAAGAAAATCAATGACTTATGATAAGATAAAATCTTTAGGTCACTTGATTCCCCAAGGGTATCAACCTAGACTTGATTATCTCAAAATCATTGATGAAGTGTATTTTAAGGAGGACGAATGATGAAAAAGTCAAAAAACAAATAAACAGCTACGCCTCAACAAGCTTTAGCGAAGAAAAAGCAAAACAAAAATCATTAAGATTTGTTTAACAGTCTTTGTTTTGTTAGTTGCCAGTGCTGGTGTTTATTTGGGATTTGGTATTTTAAACAAGTTGAAGGTTTTTCTAAAGAGAAATTGTTGAATAACGAATCTTCAATTCAAGTTTCAGCCAACGGTGAAGAATATTATTCTTATGGTCAAGATGGAATTAGAAAGAATGTCTCTTATGATGATATTCCTCAAGTCATGATTGATGCTGTAGTGGCTGCTGAAGATTCACGTTTCTTTGAACACAATGGTTTTGACTTGCCACGTATTGTCAAAGCTTTTATGGGTAATTTAGTGGCTGGTAGAATCACTGGTGGTGGTTCAACAATTACTCAACAGGTGATTAAGAAATCTTATTATCCAAAAGAAGAACAAACAATTGAAAGAAAAGCTGGCGAAATTATTTTAGCAATTGAAGCCACTTCTCAAACAACAAAACAAGAAATTTTAGAGCTTTATTTAAATAAGATTTATTTTGGTTATGGAAATAAAGCGATTGGTATTTATGCAGCTAGTAAATATTATTTTGATAAAGAAGTTCAAAACTTAACTTTACCTGAAGCCGCTTTATTAGCTGGAACATTAAATTCACCAAATAAATATGATCCATTTAAAAATTTAAAATTAGCCCAAGAACGTCGTGATACAATTTTAGATTTAATGGAAATGCATGGTTATATTTCTAAAGAGGAATGTGCTGCTACAAAAGCTGTGCCAGTAGAAAACACACTTAAATCTAATCCAGTTTCTGGTTCTGGTAAATATCAAGCTTATGCTGATAAAGTAACACGTGAAGTCTTTGAAAAAACAGGTTATGATCCAAATACAACACCTATGAAGATTACAACTTATATCAATACCGATTTACAATCAAAATTAAATGATATATCAAATGGTGATGGATTTAAATTCCCTGATAAGTATTTGCAGACTGGGGCTTGCGTACAAGAATCAACAACTGGTCGTGTCATTGGTGTTTTAGCTGCTAGGGATTATGTTCCTATGGGAACAACTTATGCATATGCGGCAAGTAAAGAAAATATGGCTAAGAGTGGAAATTATCGTTATGGACAAAGAAATCAACCTGGTTCTTCATTAAAACCAATTATTTCTTATGCTTCAGCTTTTGAATTTTTAAATTATTCAACTGCGCATTATGTGCATGATGTTCCTTATAGTCAAGGTGAATGGACGCCGAGTAACTGGGATAAGAAATATCATGGTGATGTTTCAATTAGTGAAGCTTTATCACAATCTTGGAACTTAGCAGCTATTCAGACTTTAAAAGAAGTTGTTAATAAAATCGGTACAGAAAAAATGACTGAATATTTAAAAGGTTTTGGTTTTGATATGTATAATGAAAAATTATCATTAGGATACGCAATTGGTAGTTGGGATACAGGTATTTCTCCTGAAGAACAAGCTGCAGCCTATGCAGTCATTGCTAATGGTGGTACATATATTGAACCACATACAGTTGAAAAAATTGAATTAATTGAAACTGGCGAAGTTATTAATTTTGATGAAACATGTCAAAAAGAAAAAGTTCAAGCTTTATCTCCAGAATCAGCTTTCATGATTCGTGATATCATGACAAAATATGTAAAAGCTGGAACAGGTGCATACTCAGCTTTAAATTTAGGATATCAAATTGGTGCCAAAACAGGAACATCAAACCATGATAAACATGCACCTAATAAAAGCTTAGTTGGTAAAAGTAAAGATTTATGGATGGCTGCTTACTCTCCAGATTATTCATGGAGTGTTTGGGTCGGTTATACTGCTGCTGATCAAAAGAAAGGACGTTATCCACAAACAACAGCGGCTAATCAAATTTCAGCCTTAATTGCTAAATATGTGCACAAAGGTGGTTTAAAAAATAGTTATCCATCAAAACCATCAGATGTCGTAAGTGCTCAATGTATTTCTGGTATTTATCCATATGTTGCTCCTGGTAGTGGAGTTCCTAGTGATCGTATTGTTTCAGGATATTTCAAAAAAGGACATACGCCTGGAAGTAGTGCTAATGGCGCTGGATTAAATAATTTAACAGCCTTTAGTGCCGCATTTACAAATGGTAAGATTAATGTTAACTTCACAGAATATGATCCTAAGAGTATGACAGAAAGTTCAACACCAACAAAGGTATATACTATCAATGGTCGTTCTTGGACATTACCTTATTTAGGTGATTTAAGTCAAGTTTATGGAAAAGTTGTTTATGCAATAGATATTACTGATCAAAATGGAAAAATTGTTCATAGTGAAAAATTAAGTACAAATACAGCAACGCTTAACTATACGCCTCCTGCTGGTACTTATAAAGTGACAGGATATTATGCTTTTGAAAGTGGTGAAGGTACATCTAACAAGATTGATCAAACAATCACTGTTGAAGGAAGTACTCAGCCAGCAAGCTATACACCTGCTAATCCAACGGCAACACAAATGAGTTACAGCGTTGTTGTTCCAAGTGGCAGCAAGATTACGGTTAGCTTAAATGGACAATCACAGACACTTGAAACAAGTGGAACAATCACTTTCTCAAATCTATCACCAGCAACAAAATATACTGTAACATTCGTTGAAACAAAAGCTAATGGTGATACACAAACTTTACCTTCGCATGAATTTACAACTTCTAATCAATCTACACAATAACAAAAATACTCTATCCACTTTGATTGGATAGAGTATTTTTTTAAGAAAAAAATCTACTAAAACCTTGATATTATCCCCTAAAACACAGTATCTATCAGCATTTGCAAGGATTTCAAAATCACATTTTACTACTTATTTACTACGAATGAATGAGCCTTGATACGTTGGAAATCCGAGTTATGCAAAGATACGGTACAGCACATCAGTATAGAAACATAAAAAAATTGAATAGTTTATAGACTACAGAACGTACAGAAAGCGTTCCTTTTCTATTCCCAGACGTTCAGAAATGAGCGTCCATTTATTTTCCCCTTTCATAAAAAGCATAAGGACACTAAAGGAATTATTTCTTGTTTAATGTATCTTCGATAATTTCAATAGCCTTATTAGCAAAGCTAATTTTTCGTTTACTAAATACTTTTCCATCTTCTGAAATAGATACATAAGCTATACCTAATTGGTCGTCCTTTGTCGGATTGGGATTTCCCATTGCCGTTGTCCATTCTATATCAATATCTGATTTTGTTATTTCTTTATCGTATTCCAATTCATATTGCAAAGGTTTAAAAAATTCAGAATTAGATTTTGAATTTACTAAAATTTTATTGTTTTTATTTTGATATATTTCCACAGTAAAATTTACTATATCTTCATCTACTGTAACATACTCCTTATTTGGAGATACCGTTTCTTCGCATATCAAGTTCATATTCTGGGTTGATATTGTATCGTTATCTTTTTCAGTATCTTTTGAACCACACCCAGCTAGTGAAAATATCAATAAAAACATAAAGCAAATGGAAAATAATATATTTCTTTTTTTCAATTTCAACACCTCAATTTAAGTTTATCTGTTTTTCATATTTTACCACACCAACATCTAAAAGTCATACAATATGTTCAAAATCTCACTTTTCCTGTCTGCTTCGACAGCACATAGATAAATTCTTCTGGTGTTGGTGTCTTTCTTCCAAACAGTTTGCAATACATTGCCTGTTGTTCAGGGTCGTCAGAAGTGCGTACTTCCTCAATCACTCCCCGAAAATGTTCTTGGACTTCCGCAACTGTCATTCCCTCACGCTTCGCTATTTCCTTAATGGAATTTATCACGCATTGTTTTCTGATATTAAACATTTCTCTACCTCTTTTCCGAACCGCCGTCCTGCTTCTGATAACACACAGTAAAGGAGGTGCTACACTATGAACTATACTGATGTGCCAATCTGGGAAAAATACACGCTGACGATTGAGGAAGCGTCTAAATATTTTCGTATCGGAGAAAAGAAACTGCGTAAGCTAGCAGAGAAAAAACCGACTGCAAACTGGCTGATTATGAATGGAAACCGTGTCCAGATAAAAAGGAAACAATTTGAAAAAATCATTGATACGTTGGACGTTATATAGTGAAATTGAGGATGACTGTATCAGAAAAAATCCTTTTAATTATGACCTAAGTACGGTGCTGGAAGATGATACAAAACCAAAGAAAATTTTAACTCCCGAACAGGAAAAAAACCTGCTTGCCTTTATGGATCAGGATAAAGTCTATCAGAAATACCGTGATGAAGTCATTATCCTGTTAGAAACAGGACTTCGTGTTTCAGAATTTTGTGGATTGAACAGGACTGTTCTTGATTTCAAGGATAAATCCGTCAATGTAATGCACCGGCTATTGAAAGATAGTGAAATCGGGTATTATATTGAAACACCCAAAACGAAAAGCGGTGTCAGACAAATTCCAATGACCGAAGAAGTCTGTCAAGCTGTTAATGGTAAAATAAAGATAACCAAAAAGGTTGGTTTAGCAATTACCACTTATGGTAATGCCAAACTACCAGCTGGTTATCTTTTTTGATAAAATCCGACTATTCAGTCAGATTTAAATATTTTTTACGTTTAGGTTCTTTACAGATATCAATAAGTGGACAATGTCCACAATCAGGATTCATTGCTTTACAATGATATCTACCAAAAAATATCATTTGATGATGAGTTTTAATCCAACGTTCCTTAGGAATTGCTTTTTGCAGTTTTGTTTCAACTGTTAAAACAGAATCTTTTTTAAAAGCAAATCCTAGCCTCTTAGAGATACGTTCTACATGTGTATCAACCGCAATAGCCGGAACTTTAAATCCTTCTGAAATGACCACGTTAGCCGTTTTACGCCCTACCCCAGGTAAAGTTTGTAAAGCATCATGATCACAAGGTACTTGACCATCAAAATCATCAATTAATTTCTGTGCCATCGCCTTAACATTTTTTGCTTTATTTCGATATAAACCAATCGTTCTTAAATCAGCTTCCAGTTGAGACAAAGGAGCATTGGCATAATCTTCAACACAACGATATTTTTGAAATAAACTCTGAGTTAATTTATTAACACTGGCATCTGTTGTTTGTGCCGATAACATAACTGCAATCAATAACTCTAACTCATTATGATGAACCAATTCACACTGTGCATCTGGATACATATCATCAAACGCATCTAATATTCTTTTTACCTTTTCTTTATTCATCGTTTTCCCACCATTTATAATCCTTTATTCTTTGTTCAACATCTATATTTTCTTGTTTAATAGGTTGTGGAGCATATCTTCTTTTCACTCCATATTTAGCCCAATTATCCAATATCTTTTCAATATATCGAAACGTAATTACCCCAGATTTAACTGATTCATCCAAAGCATCAATAATCATATCATCACTATGTCCTTGACACTTCAATGAATTAATAAGTTGAACCTCTCTTTGACTCAAGCTTCTACCAAAAGCATCTTCAAAAACCGAAACCAAATCAACTTCCTGTACTTCTTCACTCTTTTGATTCAACAATAAATTCTCAATTGGTCTTAAATCAAGACTTCCATTCATTCGGGCAATATAATGATGATCAACCAAAGCAATTAAAGTCTCATCAATTTGCTGTAAAGATAAAGAACAGATTTTATGAATCTGTGAAGGTGTAATTGGTTTTATTCCAATCTCATCCAAAGTCATAATCAACAACAAGACATAACATTCCTGATCACTTAACTTCATTGATTTTGCTTTTAAAATCAATAGCTTCTTAAAATCAATACAACCATATTCCAATAATTCATCCATACCTATTCACCAAGCCTTACTGCTTTTATAAACTCACCATTTGATAAATCATAATAAACATACAACAAGCTTTCCTTATCCTGTACTCTACCATAATATACAAAACGCTGATTTTCATATGCAATCTCTAAATCAACATTCACTTTATATTTATCTAAAATGGCTTTCTTAACACTCTTTTCATCAGCAATATCTCCTTGATAAGTATCAACTAACTTTTGCTTCGTATCATAAGCAACATAAGACTCTACACCATCAATCTTAACCTTTAACATATAATATTTACTTTTGCCACGATACTCACTAAAATAATCCATATATTCATAATGATTTTGCTCACAAATTTCATTTCTGATTTCATCTAATTGATGATGATAATTATAGTAAGGAACATGAACATATAACATATAAAAAGAAACGACCGCTAAAATAATCACTAAACAAACAACTAAAATCCTAAATGTATGTTTCTTCATTCAATGCACCTCCAGTGAATCTATTATATAACAAAACCAGATAATTTCCAAACAAAAATGAAAAGACCTTTCGGTCTTTAATCATCTCTTGAATTTCCTAATATAATCAAGAAAATACGTAACATACTGGCTAGTGTAGAAATCATGGCAGCAACATAAGTCATAGCCGCTGCTGATAACATACTCTTTGCCCCAGCATATTCACCTTCATTTAAATAACGCGTCTTTAAAATTACCAAAGCACGTGAAGATGCATTAAACTCAACAGGTAAAGTGACAAGCTGAAATGCCAAGATTCCACACATCAATGCAAAACCCATCCAAGCAATCTTTGTATGTCCCATCAACAAGCCAACTGCAATTGCAATCCAGCCTAAATATTGACCAACATTCGCAATTGGTAAAATCATATTACGTAAAGAAATAGGTACATATCCATCTTTGTATTGAATCGCATGTCCACATTCATGAGCAGCAACTGCCAAAGACGCAATTGATGTCCCATGGTAAATATCACTTGATAAATTAATCGTTTTTTACCTGGATTATAATGATCACTCAAATTCCCTTTCACTTCAAAAATTTGAATATTATATAAACCTTCACTATCTAAAATCTCACGCGCAATCTGTGCTCCTGTCATCCCCTTAGAATTAGGAATCTTCTTATAACGAGAATAAGCTGATTGTACTTTCATTTGGGCCCACACAGCTAACAATGCTGCCAGTATCACAAAGACAGTCCCAATTAAATAATATTTATTCATATATAACCCATAATAAAATGGCCACATTTTCATCACCTCTACGTTTATAGTATACGACAATTATGAACAGAATATAAAGAAAAAAGATACAATATTAATTCATTGCATCTTTTAATCTATTACTAGGCTTAAATGAAACAGTTTTACTTGCTGGAATAATCATCGCTTCTTTTGTTTTAGGGCTTACACCTTTACGTTCTTTACGATTATTCACTTTGAAAGTTCCAAAACCAGAAATTAAAACTTTATCTCCATTTAAAATACTTTCAATCATTGTATCAAAAACTGTATCTACTAACGCTTCAGCATCTTTTTTTGTTAAATCTTTCTTTTGTGAAACGATATCAATAAGTTCTTTTTTATTCATTTTGCATTGCCTCCTACTTAAATCTAAGTAGTAGTATAACATTTCAATTTCAGCAAAGCAACAACAAATTTATAAAACTATTGCAATCACATTTGTCTTTCCTTTATTGACTATCTTAGATAAAATATCATGCACTCTAATACAAGCGGTTTCATTCATTGAAGCCAATTTTACACGCATTCCTTCATTAATTAAATCGCCTAATTTACGACCAAATACATCACAATCAAAGATTGCTTCTTTATTATTTTCACCATGACTTTGTAAGTATTGAATAAAGGCTTCGGCTTGTTCTTTTGAACCGATAATTGGTTCAAAGGTTGATTCTATATCGACTTTAATCATATGAATTGTTGAGGCTGTAGAAACCAGCTTCATTCCATAGCGTGGTCCTTGTTTAATCACTTCTGGTTGACTCAACTCAACATCTTCCATTAATGGTAAAGCATATCCATAGCCTGTTTGTTTAACCATTTTAATGGCACTTTGATAAGCTTTATATTCTTTTTCTATTTGCATTAATTCTTGAATTTGTTTTAAAATAATGCTGAATCAAATTTTTCTTGTCCTAATATTTCATTTAATATTTCATTATATAGACCTTTTCTTTCTTGAATACGTAAAGTTGCTGATGAAGAAGATGTATCAATAGAAGATAAGTAAGCTTTTTTGATAAATCAAATCACACATTTTTGTTGCGATAGTTTCAACATCTCTAAAACGTTTTATTTCTTGTAAAGATTGTTCTAAAGCATCATCCAATGTTTGTTTAAGCCAATGAGAAGAATCCATTAAAGCAATCCATCTAGGTACTTCAATTTTAACTTCATGAATTGGAAATTCATATAAAGCTTCTTTTAATAGATGAGCAATATCTTCTTCATTCATTTCATTAACTTTTAAACCAATAACTGGAACATCATGTTTTTGCTTTAGGTTTTCAACCAATTGATTACATTGAATACTACGTGGATCTTTTGAGTTCACTACAATTACAAATGGTTTGCCAATATCCTTTAATTCTTGAATGACATCATCCGTTGCCTGAACATAATCTTGTGAAGGGATTTCACAAATAGATCCATCACAAGTCATCACAATCCCAATTGTTGAATGATCCTGAATAACCTTCTGGGTCCCAATTTTAGCTGCCTCATCAAAAGGAATTGCTTCTAAATACCAAGGAGTTTTGACATAACGAATCCCCTGTTCATCTTGATAACCTTTTGCTCCATCAATAACATATCCTACACAATCAACTAAACGAATATTCACCCCTAAATTATCCTCAACAAAAATATGCGCAGCCTGATTAGGGACAAACTTTGGCTCCACTGTCATAATCATTTTACCTTCACCAGATTGAGGCAATTCATCAGTTGCTCTGATTTTAGCATCAGCATCATCAATATAAGGAATAACTGCCTTTTCCATAAAACGTTTAATAAATGATGATTTTCCTACCCTAACCGGTCCAACCACCCCTAAATAAATATCACCATCACATCTTTTTCCAATATCTTTAAGTATATCTATTGTTTGCATATACTTCCTCCTTCTTACACATCAATATATGATTTTTTTCATATTTAGAACAGTCAACATCTGACAAAGAGAAATCAATCCTTACAATATTGTATATGTTCTTATTCAAGAAATTATGATAGAATAGTAAACGAAAGAAGGAATCTGTATGCGTTATAAAAACACTGTTTTAATTGTTCAGGATTTAGATCGTTCAAAAGCCTTTTATCGTCATATTTTAGATTTAAAGGTGTTATTAGATTTTCATGGTCGTGTAACACTCTCATCTGGGATTGTATTAGAATCTTATGAGATATGGAAAGATTTGATTCATAAGGATGATAATGATATTGTTTTATTAAATCATGCAAGTGAGCTTTATTTTGAAATTGATGATATTGATGCATTCATGATAAAACTTAATGAGCATAATGTCCCTTTGATTCATCCGTTAAAAGAACATACTTGGGGTCAAAGAACAGTAAGATTTTATGACCCTGATGGACATGTCATTGAAGTTGGTGAAACTTTGAAAAAGGTTGTTAAACGATATTTGAGTCAAGGTTTATCTTATGAAGAAGCGGCTAATAAAATAGGGATTCCCGTTGATTATATTAAACATATTCATTTTTAAAAAAAGGTGAGTAGCGATATTATGATATCCTACTCACCA
>ENA-OQAB01001220-OQAB01001220.1-human-gut-metagenome-genome-assembly--contig:-NODE-1220-length-12362-cov-3.881336_pt1 | contig 12362 bp, 15 predicted proteins | sample MGYA00242490_ERZ504517 | MGnify/ENA primary metagenome ERZ504517 (study PRJEB26092, sample SAMD00036298) | human gut metagenome | host: Homo sapiens | study: EMG produced TPA metagenomics assembly of...
TGCCCCGGCGGATGCCCCGTGGCGAAGCGGTTGTGCGAGACGGTTCTGAGCCTGCCGATGGGGCCGTATTTGGATGAAACAGATTTGGCAACCGTCTCGCATAGCCTTATTTCGCTTCTCTCAGAATTGTCCTGATGCGTACATTCAGCTTTATGAGAAATGCCGCTGTCGGCCTAGTGTGCAAGATGCTCGTCCTGGTTCTAAACTTCGTCGTGAGGACCGCTTTTGCGTACACGCTATCGGTTGAGTACTTGGGGATCGACAGCCTTTTCGCCAACGTTTTGGTGATACTAAACTTGTCGGATTTAGGACTCTCCTCTGTCATCGTTTTCGCTTTGTACAAGCCATTGGCCGAAGGGGACGAATCGAGAGTGAAATCGCTGCTGCACTTCTACTGCAACACGTACAGGATTCTTGGATTCGTGTTCCTGGGGGCCGGCGCAGCGCTAACGCCGTTTTTGCCTTATCTGCTTACGGGCTCGACCGATTTGGTGAACATCTATATCGTCTATGCATTATACCTAGCTCGAACTGTGAGTCGTATTGGTTTTTTGCATATAAAAAGGCTCTGCTGACCGCAGATCAGAAAGAATACGTCGTCACCTTGATCAACACAGGAGCCACGCTGGTCATGGTCGCCGTTCAAGTTGCGCTCCTTGTCTTGTTGAGCGATCAGCCTGAACTTTCCTTTTACCTTTACGTTTCCATTGGGGCGGTAACGACGATAGCCGGTAATGCGATGACGGCATGGTACGTCGACAGGAACTACCCTTATACGTTGGATGCGAATGCCGAAAAGCTGAACGAGGCGGAGCGCAATTCCATCCTGAAGAACGTGTATGGAGGTGCTTTGCATAAAGTAAGCTCTGCGATAAACAATTCCGCGACAAGCTTAATCATTTCCTCTTTGATCGGTGTTATTTTCGTTGGGTACTACTCAAATTATGCAATTCTCCTGACAGGAATCATGGCGATTTTAGGAGCGGTATTCGCCCCTGTTGTCGCAAGCGTAGGAAACCTCAACGCAATCGAATCGGTAGAGAAAAGCGAATTGGTTTTCAGGTCTCTTCATCTTGCATGTTTTTGGGCTTACGGGCTTTCCTGCGTTGCGTTCCTTATTCTGGCCAATCCCTTCATCACGATATGGCTTGGCGGCGAATGGGTTTTGGGAATGGATGTGGTGGTGGCGCTTACGTTGAAGCTTGCAATTGACGGATTGATGGGAGCCGTAATCAGTTATCGACAGGCATCGGGATTGTATTGGAATACCCGGTATCGCTACGTTGCGTCCGTGTTTGTGAACATCGCAAGCGCGCTCCTTTTTGTTCATTTGGGGTTTGGTGTGGCGGGAGCGATTCTGGGTTGCTGTTGCGGAGAAGTGGTCGCGCTCCTCGTTGATCCGTTTGTGGTTTGCAGGGAAGTGTTCAATAGGAAGCCGGTTTTCTTCTATTCGATGTACGCCAAATCTTTCGTTCTTCTTGCCGCGACGGCCGCTGTGTTGTATTTGGCATGTGTGCCCTTGGGAGGAAGCGGCCTGATTCCCTTCTTTCTAAAACTCGCATTATGCGTGATTGTTCCTAACGTTGTGTGGTATGCGGTCTACAGATCTAGTGTCGAATTTAGGTATTTGTCGAGTTTGCTCATACCGCTATTGCATCGCTTTTCAAAAACGCGGAAGGATGGCTAGAGTCATGACGTTAAAAGGTTTTATCAAAATGCTCTTCCCGAGGTCGATGCAAGTGAGATATACATATCTGAAATATCAAGGCAGGTTGCTACGACTGTCAAATCCCGAGCTGTACACTGACAAAATGATATGGTTGCAAAGTTTTTATAATGTCCACCGCAAAGATCTTATGCAACGCTGCTACGACAAATATCGTGCTCGTGAGTACTTTTCGGAAAAACTGGACTCGAATCGCTACACTCCAAAGCTGTTGGGCGTATACGAATCTGCGCAAGAGATACCATTCGAGTCGCTGCCTGAAAAATGCATACTAAAAGTTTCCCAATCGTCGGGATCGAATTTAGTACTCAGAGAGAGAGTTGAAGACCTGAAAAGGCAGCAAGAGATCCGCAACAAGTTCTCGTTTTGGCTGCACGAAGCTCGAAAGAAAAAGCATATATTCGAAGATTATGTGTACGACGGAAATGCGATTATCTTAGCTGAAGAATTGCTGGAAACGGCTGACGGCAAAGTACCCGATGACTACCGGGTATTCTGTTTCAATGGAGAGCCAGCTTTCATTTGCCATGATATCGAGTCAACCGATGAGATGGGAAACAAGCTTCACGAGTACTACAGGAACACTTATACGACGACGTGGGAGTTTATTTCCGTAGACATGGGACGCAAAAGGAAGCCCGAGGCCATTGTAGAAAAACCACCAATGCTTGACGAGATGTTAATGATTGCCAAAAAGCTGTCGCAGGATTTCCCCTTTGTTCGTGTTGATACCTATGTTGTAAAAGATAAGGTATATGTAGGCGAGCTAACTTGGCTCCCGCAGGGTGGTACAGGGAAGATTGAGCCGTTCGAATATGAAGAGCTATATGGCAATCTTCTCAAACTTCCAGAATTGAAGTAGCTTTTAATTGCTCCTTGGCTAGCTGCGGTAGCAGCTTGCTAAAGAACGAACCACCGAGTATCGACCTATGACCGGATTCCCCTAACGAGCAGAATGTTGTCAAAAACCAATGAAAAGCCAGACCGAGATATCTCCTAGCCTGGCCCTGATACTATCCCTGCATGACCTTGGTGACGACAAAACAGAACCTCTGCTCGGCGAAACGGGCGAGCCTCTCCTCGAGCCTCTTCACTCCTTTAGCTGCGTGGTTCTTGATATGAAGCGACACCTCCTCGTCCATTCTGAGCGCTTCCTCTCGCGAGTCGCCCGCATGTAGCGCCAGGCGGACTCGACGAGCTGCTTGTGCAGATGGGAGCTCCCCGCCTTGGTGATGCCCCCGCGCGCCACCTTCTCGCCACTCGAATGCTCGGAGGGAACGAACCCGATTCATGATGAGCAGGTTCGTGCGTTGTCGAAGCGGGAGAACGCGCCGGTTTCGACAACGAACGAGAGCGCCGTCATGGCCTCGATACCCTTCAGGCAGCGCAAAGCCCCCACGCAGCCCTTCCGCCTCTTCTGGTCTGCGCATTCTGCGATCTCCTTCTCGACGGCCTTCTTCTGGGCCTCGAGGTGACGAATCTCGGAGATGTTGTAGTCCATGGCGTCGCGCGCGGCGGCCTGGCCTAGCTCTATCGAGTGGACCCGCTCCCAGTGGGCGCTTATCCGCTTGTCCTTGCGCCTGTCGTTCCCGTTGGGCTCGTCGTAGACGTGCCCATGGCGGACGAGCGGGTGCGTCGGCGGCGCTTCACGCGCACGAGGTTGCATCGGACGTCCTCGAGGACCTGCGAGAGGTCGCGCGCGACCCCGCATTCCTCGTCGGGTATCCACACCTCATGCCATCTCCGGGACTTACGGAGCAGCCTGCACCCCGATGGTTGCGTACTAGTTAATGGTCGACAGCACTTTAGTACCGATTATCGGGATACGCTGGAATCAATAGCCAACCTGTTCTAGCCGGCCCTCTCTTACTCTATCGCCTCGTTGTTAAATGCCTGCCAGTCCGGTTCGTTCCGCATCGGAAAGTACCTGCGCAATCAGAAGATCAATCGGCTCATTGATGTCGATTGCTTCACGATCGTTAATCAAAAATCCTTGCACCTTTCGACCCAGCACGGAACCGGTTTCGAGGAGGGAGTCTACTTCTGTAATATATAAGCAACTATTTTCAGCATATAAAGGATCTCGATCCTGCCTGCGTCTTGGCGCTTCAGGATTTAAACGATGATACCCGCCTTCTTCCTCAATCCAAAAATCCGTGTAGACCGCATTGAGCGTCAGCATAGCATCGCATTCGGGATTTCTATCAAAGGCATTCTTGAAATCTCTAATGGTAGATGGCTTCCTGAAGGGGGAGGTTGGCTGCACTGTCATTACTGAGCCATATTTCTTCCCGTACTTTTGATAGATTTGCTCCAATGCGTCAATCAGGGCATCTTCTGTTTTCGCGGAGTCTGCGCTTATGCTAGGGGGCCTTTTCAAGATATGGGTTCTTTCATTGCAATAACGTCGTGCTACTGCAATGATCTCTTCTGAATCTGTGCTTATCGCTATATCTGCATCAATGTCGGATCGCTTCAGTGCTTCTATCGCCCAAACCAGCAAAGGTTTGCCGCCGATCGGCTGGATGTTCTTCAAGGGAATACCTTTAGAACCGCCACGAGCTGGTATCACCGCAAGACACGGTAGCCGTCTCTTATCCATTTGACAACCTCCTGTCAATATATTCCATGACGTCGAAAAGCGTTATAACATCAATCAGCTTAAAGTCGTCATCAACAACAGGAAACAAGGTCATTCCTCTTTCTTTGAGAAGCCCGAAAGCCTTATCCATATCGCGATCTTTCAGATATAGAAAGGACGGAGATGAAAAATGTCGGATAGACGAATAAATGTCAGCACCCACGCACAATGCGCGTATGATGTCTCCTTGGCTAAGGAATCCTTCAACACGATCGCCATTTCCGATGACGAAAACACCCCTGCTCCTGTTTTCCTCGATCTGATTTAGCGCTTCCCGAATTGTGTAAGTCGGGGTTACGCAATAAACCGCAAGACTGCTATCCATGGCGTCACTCTTTCTAATAAGTGAGTGTTTTAGTCATTAAAGAGTCATTGATCTCCGTAGAGACAAGCAGATCGAGAATTCTCTGTGATGATTTCCCATCTCCGTAAGGATTTTCACACGTTTTCAAAGCCTCTTCGAACTCTTTTGAAGTAGCTTTCCTGATCGCTTCAACGATTGCTTCTTTATCGAAATCGACATCAATGACATTGCTTCCTCTGAATCTCATGTCTTGCCTACGGCCAATGTTCACGGCTGCCGTTTTGAAAGTTGGCGCCTCTAAAAGCCCCGAACTTGAATTTCCAACGATGCATCTTGCCTCTTTGAGCAAACCTAGGTAATCTTCACGTTTCAAGTTCGCAAAGAGATGATAGTCTCCGTTTCGATGAGAGACAATGGCGTTGCGAACGCTGAACGAACCGGCATCGTTGTTGGGAAGGATAACGATCTTTGGCATTTCGAATTCGTTGAGCGCTTCTACAAATATCTTCGCCTGTTCACCAGCCTTTGCTGCTTCTTCAGTGACGGGGTGCATAACTGCAAGCATAAACCCTCGTTCCAGGTTTAAGCCTAGACGCGTCTCGATATCAATCTTTGATGAGTATTTTGCTTCAACCATCTCATCAACCTGTGGAGCACCGACATTGTGGACACGAAAAGGCTCTTCCCCTAACTTGATAAGCCGACAGGCAGCATCCTCGTTTGCGGCAAGATGCAGGTGAGCAAGCTTCCCAATAGCATGGCGCGTCATTCCGTCGATATTGCCCGAAACCTCTCCTGCCTGTATGTGAGCAACCGGCACATACATGTAAGAGGCGGCGATTGCTCCCATCAACTGTTCGCCTCGATCGCCTGCAAGAACAACCCAATCAGGGTTTTCAACATCAAGCACATCGGGCAGCGCTTGAAGGCAGATACCAAGAGATTTTGCGTGAGAGACATGATCGCCCCCCTCGATCGCCATCCTGATTTTGTGATCGATGCGAAAACCGTCATTTTCGATTTCTCGATAGGAATTTTCCGTATCCCGGGAGAAGGTGCATGTTTGTTACAACGAGGGCAGTTTCTACGTCATCACGCATCTGCGCAAGCCTCAGTATCGGACGTATATACCCCCATTCGCCGCGAGATCCCGTTAGGAACAACAGCTTTTTCATAAGCTCTCCTGAGCCAGGTCATTCCAGGCTATAAGTGTGTTTGCCCGGATGTCACGTGTGACCACTTGTCCTATAACCTCTTCCATGCGATATGACGGAATGCCAGTTCCGGGCCGCTTTGACCAAACCATGTCTTGCGAAATTATCGTCCCTGCGGGAATATCAACAAGCGAGACGATGCTTCGATGGGCCCACTCCCGTATTCCCTGTTCGGCCTGATGCACTTTCTTTTGGCTTCCCAAAGCAGCTTCAACCTTACGCACCCCATCTACCAGCTCTCTCATCTCGAAGAAATCAATGGAAACCGCTTGATCCGGCCCAGGGGTCCGCTTGTCGAGGATAACGTGCTTCTCGATTATTTTTGCGCCGAGAGCAACCGATGCGAATGTCGTAAAAAGATCCGGCGTATGATCGGAATGTCCAATAATTGCATTTGGAAAGGAATCTCTCATTTGGACGATAACGCCCAGGTTCACATCTTCATAACGTGGGGGATATTCAGAAAGGCAGTTCATCAAGGCGAAAGATATGCCCGATGAGCTTAAAGCGGCATATGTTCTTTCGATTTCCTCAAAAGTTGCCATGCCTGTTGAAACTATCATGGGCTTCTCGAGTTTTGCAATCGCCCTCAAGGTAGGGATGTCGTCCATCTCGCCCGAACCGATCTTGAAAGCGGGGACTCCGAGTTCGTCTAGCTCATAAGCCGCTTTAAGGCTGAACGGGGTACAGAGGTACATAATACCGATCTCATCGCAGTGTTTTAGAAGCTCTTCATGCTGGTCGAGTGTTAGAGCGTAGCGTTTGAGAAATTCATAAAGAGGAATGTCGAAGTTTGACGACATGGGCACATTGGGCAGCATCTCCTCTCGGGAAGATGGTGCTGAACTTGATACAATCGCAGCCTGCTAGTTTTGCTTGAAGGCACATTTCCTTGGCAGCGTCGAGACTACCCATGTGATTATCACATGCTTCCGCGATTATGAAGACCGGCGCATCTGCCCCTACTCTCCTGCCTGCTATTCGCATTTTGCACTTCCTTTCTTTAATTGATATTTTGGTTTTGCTGGTATTCCAAACTAGAAGCGATCCTGGGACGCAACAGCTATGGCACACAACTGCATGGCCCCGATCATGCAGCCATCGGCGATAGCAATCTCGTTGTAGAGTTTTGCACCGGGTCCTATATAAACGTCGTTTCCAATTTGCGGTGCACCACCCCGTAACGGATTTGCTCCAATATTTACAGCACTATTAAGAACACAATTCGCGCCAAGGCTAGCATGCCTACTTACTACAACGCTCCCAAAATGCAGAATAGCCAGTCCCGGTCCGCAAGTGTTCAGAGGGATGGAGAAACCTAGGCGCGTGCTTTCTTTGGCGAACCGCCATCGAAAGAATATGCGTATTGGTAAGAAGGCAGCCTCGCGTCTGCAGTTTTCGAGATACTCAGTGAACCTGAGGAGACGCTCCCATTTGTATACCGGATCCGTTAGCCAAATCATCGAATTGTCGGAGCTTGCTAACGGATGTTTATGGAAGGCTTTCAATGCCTTCTGATCAGCTTCTAAATACTGTCTTAATTCCCTTTTGGATGTAATCAATTAACCCCCTCAAACAATATTGGAAACGAAAGTGCTATTTAGGAGTGGAGTCTCAAAATGGCATGTATGTATTTGACGAGAGAGGCCTTTCGGACTCGTATTGAGCTACCAGCGCTAGTTTGCGATGCTGAAAACATCGCAAACATGATCAAAACCTACGCATTGTAGATTCAGTCATCCACTGAAGAGTTGAAGTCATACGATCGTTCCGAGCTCATGCAATACATTGCTGAGTAATTCTGATCTTCCTTCAGCTAGCATGATGTAATCTGAATCTTTCATGCGCTCAATGAGGACGGGGTTCGATACGTTGTCCACAACGGTTCTTTTTTCATTGACATATCCTTGAAATAGAACGGTTGAACACCATGAAATAAGAACTTCCTTTTCAAAATCGATTCTTCGATGGGGACATCATGTGCATCTTCGATGTGCGACGCTTCGAAGACCCGACGAAGCTCATCCATCTCTGTCCAGATATGATGTGGTCTTACTCGATAATCTATCTGAAGGCTTTCGAGGAGCTCTTTGATTTGAAGCATTTGCCGAATATCCTGATTCTGCAAATAGTACGTCGCTCCATTCGCACGAACGCTCGATGCCTCTTGGTAGATTAAGCCTTTGGGAAGCTCGATAATGAATTGAGTTGGCTCTGCTCTCAATCTCGTCATAAGATTTGAGTAATGCTGATCCCAGACGTAGCAAGCATCAAATGCAAAGAAAGTTCGAGAAAGGTTGTATACGACTTCCCCATGCATCATGTTAATATGCTTCACGTGCCGCCTTCTGCAATACTCCGTAAGCACGGAAGAAGTGTAGGAGTCTTCGCTTGTTGCGATTATTGCGTTAGCGCCAACGCTGTCGATGACATCTCGGTAAGCTGCAATCTTCATAGCGCATTTCAGCACGAACAAGACATTTAAAGGGTGGCGCGCCCAAATTCGTCGTATAAAGTTCTTTTCGAATCGTGTTACCGATAAGCCAAATTCCCCCTCGATGATCAGCTTTCCGTATTCCTTGATCAAACTTTCCGGTATGCGGTCTTTAACGGCCGGAACGCCTAGAAAAACGGCAGTGCTCGATTCTGATTGATTAGCAGGCTCGTTTGTCGAACGCTTCAGAAATGAGTAGTAAAGCAATGGGATGATCGCAATAATATTAGCGCCCGTTACAAAGATCCGATAAGCTAAAGCCGAATGGCGCTTTTTTTGACAAAGATATTGATAGTACGAACGCTCTATTAAATCGGGCGGTTCCGGTAAGGCTTCGATGACTTGAATCTGCTCGCTCAATGAAAGCGACTCGTCCCTGTTAGCCCCCAGCAATACCCGCATCACTTTCTGTTTGAATTTCACGAGCCTCGAAATTAATGGGCTGTTCATCGGGTAGGCTCCTGCACTTGACGCTTGGTTTCGATTGGGTCATGCCAATTGGGAATATCTAGCCAAGAGCCCATTTCGCGATCGAACGATAAAGGGGAAATGATGCAGTTTCCCCCCATGGGTATCCAAGTCAATTCTCCAAAGATGATACTTTCATTCAAATTGTACAAATCGACTCGAACGAAAGGAAAGTCTTCGGAAAGCTTCCGAGCTACGAAAATGAGTTCATCCAGGTTATCCGGCTTCTCCATTACAACAGATGGATCGTGAGGACGACCGAGATCAACTTCGAGCAGGTTCCACGACTCGTCGTAGACGTTCCTCACTATATGAGTTCCGTGAGAACCATCGTCGTTTGTTGTTCCGAAGTCGCAAACGAACAATCTGGGCACGCCGTGAAAGCAATAGATACGTATGTCGGGCGGCACGCTTCCGTCCTCTTGACGCAAATATCGCTCGCAGCATATTCGCGCATGTCCGTCATAAATATAACCTTCCTCCGAAAAAATCTCCCATCATGTTCGAAATCCTCTGCCAATCTTTTAGCTTCTGAACCACCTCGGATTTATCCAGCCGATTCTTGTCGAGGCAAAGCACGTTGAAGCCGCTGCTTTGAGTCACTTTGAGAGCGAAGGCGTTGGGCAGTTGATTGAAATCAATATCCTCTGGCCGGTCATACACGCCATACAGCTCGTTTAGAATAGCTTCCCCCCGCTTTTGTCCCAGTTTTTCGACTACGTAATCTCGAACATTGACTTTGTCATAACAGCGCTGAATAAGGGGCGCACGCAATTCTCCATTAAGAACTTTTAAACAATAGATTTTTTCCGAAAACGTGCTGGGATTGTCTAAATTGAGCGAACGTCCCATGAGCACTCTAAATTTCAGGCGCAAAAACCACTCCAAGGGCAACATCTTGTAACATGCTCTACCGCAAATGCGAAAGATACTTCTAAGGGAGCCGTGAATGCTCATACCTATCCTTTCGGAGTTTTTCTCGAAGTTGTCGTAAGCAGGTAGAATCTGCCCACAAAATACGTCATAAGATAAATTGCTATGTTCGAAAACAGTAGCGCAACGCACAATACGGTCAAGTTGCCAGCTGATCCGGCAAAAAGAGCTGCCATGACATAGAGCGCAAGCTTCGCGATGGATATGATAAGCTGCCATTGAGCAGGAGCTGCTTTGAGCACGATCACCATATTTACGCCGTTAACAACACCGAGCAGCGAGGCGGCATTTCCAATATAAATAAAGGGCATTGCATCGCTGACAAGATCGGGGTACAAAATCGTCGTGATCAGCGGCGCTGCAGCAAGTAAAAGAGCACCGACGATGCACGCACCTAGGAGTATCGACCCATTCAACAAGTCATATCGCTTGACCGTCAGGCAATGCGATCCGTCGCTTATATAGCTTAGTAGAACCGTGCTTAGTGGACTCATCAAAAACGTGCAAGCTTTACCAACGAACGAAGCGGCATAATAGGTTGTAACAGCGATGGGCCCGAGCAAGGGGTAAAGCAAGATGCGGTCAATGTAAACGGAGCAGTAAGTGATGAGGTTCGTTATCGTGAGGTAGGAGTACATCTTCAAAGCGCTCGGGTATAACGATGATGCGCTTATGCTGCCCTCGAAAATCGGAGACTCTTTTAAAACATACGCCAAACTCAATGCTTCCGCGAGAAGGAACGGAAAGAACCACCAGTCTGCAAAGGCTACGAGGGGCAAGCCAGCGAGGTATCCTACGCAAGAAGCTAGACTCGCTTTGAGGTTTTTCCGTGGATCTATCGGTAAGCGGAAGACGAACAATCCGTACGCTTTCAATATTCCGCATGCTAGCAACGCTGCCATAATCAGAGCATTGAAAGCATCCATGTGGTACACCATTGACATCGCGGTGGTTGAAAGAACGGCTACCGATGGTGCAACGAAGCACGCGATGCGCTTGAAGTCGCTTTTCGGACAGTTTCGTATTGCGTACTCTTCGTTCATGACGATTCGGGTATTCCTAAGCGTGCTGCCAAAAGCCGGCATTAAGGAGTTCGCAACACCCATAAGCGTCAAGAACAGTCCATAAGCTTGATTGTCTAGCACCCGCGCGACATATGGGTAGACGAAAATTTGAATAACGCCAATAGTAGCCACCGAAGACAAGAAGGTGAGCGAGTAATCCGCTAAAGCACGTTTTGCGAATGATCGTAGTGTCGTGTTCTTGAAATCTAACATGTAGAATGCTTCGTAAATGGGCTTGTTTCCGACGCAACAAGGATTTCTTTACGGTTTACCGAGCAAAACCCTCTTGATCCAGAAAATATGAAAAACAGAAACACTGGATCATAAGGGCCGGGAAATGCAAGCCAATCAAACGATGCCCGCACGGCAAGAACCGAAAGCAAGAAGACGCCGAGGTAATCTCGTTGACCTATTAGCCTCGCAATTGCATAAATCATGCCAATCGTGATAAGAATTATACCGATCAGACCAAAACGAGCATGTAACATGAAAAAAGCGTTGTGAAGGTTTCCTTTATATCGCGCAATGGTGAATCCCGTTGAAGACGTTGTGGGGGCTCCCATAAGGAAGTCTCCAAGTGAGTGCGATATAGCTCTCCAGTATTCTGCCCATATGGTCATGCGAGGGCTCTGTAATCCCTCGCGATCAAAACGATAGATCAGATACTGAAGGGTATCTCCCAAGAAGTACCAGATAATCAAAAACGCTATAGCTAGTACAACAATAACAGTCATAGTTTTACGAAAAGTCAGTCTCTTTTCGTAAAATAGATAAAACAGAAGGATGCCAACAAAAAGCGCAGCACCGAGGATTATGCCCGACCTGCCCGAACCATACAGGCATACGCCTACGCAAATAGCTGCTGGTACGAGAGTGATCCTTCCAGTTTGACGAAATTGAAATAGGTAGAAGAGACATACGAGAAGAATAGCTGTAGCCGAAATGTAATTCCTATTGGTGGTGGTGAAAATTCCATTTTCACTTACCCCGAGAATAACGCAAATAGCAATGAACGTTGCTACAAGATAGAAAGCAGCTTTGAACCAGCGATAATCGATTCGCTTCGTTAGTAAAATCGACGCCGGTCCTGCATATACCCATATCCATGCAAAGTCTTCTATTCCCGAATTACCATTGTAGAAGAATGACAGCATCATGACCAACGATGCGATCAAGCCATACAGGATAATAGACACGGGATAGCTGCTGTTTTTCTCAGTTGCGAACGTGTAAAGAAGCGCTGAGATGCCCACAGTCCCAACGAGCGCATTTATGTAAAATGCATCGATCGGAAAGGACCGAAAGAAGAAATTGCTTAAAAAGAAAGCAGTCAGCAGCAAGCTGCCGAAGGAAGTATCGCTTTTTGAACGACTATCTTTCATCTGAGCCAAAGGTCAGTCGGGCCTGTGCAAGAGAATCGGTTACACAGGCTTGAGATGAGATATCGAGGTACGGCCCCATCGGCAGGCTCAGAACCGTCTCGCACAACCGCTTCGCCACGGGGCATCCGCCGGGGCG